>Ga0209587_1001186_pt1 | contig 12429 bp, 16 predicted proteins | sample NGEPerD_2_FD_184512 | JGI IMG/M metagenome (GOLD analysis project Ga0209587, IMG submission 184512) | Arctic peat soil microbial communities from the Barrow Environmental Observatory site, Barrow, Alaska, USA - NGEE PermafrostL1-D... | ecosystem: Environmental > Terrestrial > Soil > Wetlands >... | reverse complement strand
ACGAGGACCTGGCCGAAGCGTTCGGGGTCGAGGACTAGGCGTCCTTCTCTTTCGTCTTTTGCGTAAGCTCGGCGAGAAGGCCTTGCGCCGCCGCCTCGATCAAATCGAGAGCGTGGTCGAAACCTGTTACGCCCCCGTAATAGGGATCGGGCACGTCTTGGCTGCCGAGATGGGCCGCGTAATCGAGGAAACGGCGGATCTTGTCCCGCGCCGCCTGCGGCGCGATGTCGTAGAGATCGGCGATATTCGAGCCGTCCATCGCCAGCACGAGGTCGAAGTCTTCGAAATCTTCGAGCTCGACCTTGCGCGCGGACTGGCCGGAGATGTCCACGCCCCGATCGAGAGCCGCCTTTTGCGCCCTTATGTCCGGCGCTTCGCCCTTATGCCAATCGCCCATCCCGGCCGAGTCGATCTCGAACAGATGCGCCATGCCGGCGTCTTCGGCCACGCGGCGAAACACGCCTTCCGCCATGGGCGACCGGCAGATATTGCCGAGACAGACGAACAGGATGCGGTGCTTGGCCATGGCGGCTCCTTCGCATACGCAGCGCCCCTGGCGCAAGCGGCGGGACCGCATTGCACAGCGCCAGCTCGCTCCCTATATTTGTCAAAGGCGCTCCCTATATTTTTCAAGGGCTTGGGGTCTTTCGGACCGATTCGTGAGGTAGCAGGCGATGATCGCTTTTAACGATGCTGGCAATCTGCGCGAGGCGGCGCTGGGGAGACAAATCTCCTTGCGCAGTTTCACCGAGCGCGAACGCAAGGTGCGCCGGGAATTTTGGGCGAAGTTCAAGCGCTTTGCCGCGCGAATCCCCTTCGCCGAAGATCTCGTTGCCGCCTATTACTGCGCACTCGATCCGGCCACGCCGATCCGCGTGCGCGGCATGCTGCTTGCGGCTCTCGCCTATTTCATTTTGCCGATCGACTTCATCCCCGACATCCTGGGCGGTCTCGGCTTCGCCGACGACATGGCATTGTTCACCGCCGTGATCGGATTGGTGTCCTCGCACATCACATCGACGCATCGCGCCGCCGCGGCGCGCGCGCTCGACAAGGAATTGCCCAAGCAAGCGTAAGGTGTCCGCTTAGTCTTGCGGGTGAATGATCACCTTGCCCGTGACCTTGCGGCCTTCGATCAGCGACAAAGCCTTGCCGGTCTCCGCAAGCGGGAACGTCTCGTGGATGTGCGGCACGATCTTACCGTCCCTGCACCATTCGAGCAGCTGCGCTGTGTTGGCGCCATGCTTTTCCGGTTCCCGTTCGACAAACGACGTCCAGAACACGCCGACGATCTGACATCCCTTGAGCAAGACCAGATTGAGCGGAATGCGCGGAATGTCGCCGGATGCAAATCCCAGCACGAGATAGCGCCCTTCCCACGCCATGGCGCGCAAGCTCGGCTCCGCGGCATCCCCGCCGACGCAGTCGTAGAGAACATCGACGCCCTTCGGAAGCGTAAGCGCCTTCAATTTCTTTTTGAGATCGACCTCGGAATAGTTGACGCCCTCATCGGCGCCATGCGCCTTGGCGAAGGCGAGCTTGTCCTCCGACGAGGCGACGGCGATGACGCGCGCGCCCATGAGCTTGGCGATCTCAACCGCCGCAACACCCGCCCCGCCCGCGGCCCCAAGCACGGCAACGCTCTCACCGGCCTTCAAGTCCGCGCGGTCCTTGAAGGCATGAAGCGCCGTGCCGTAGGTGATGACGAGACCCGCGGCCACGTCGTCGCTCACGCCGTCGGGAATGGGAATCGCGTTCTTGGCCTTGGTGACGATCCGCTCGCGGCAGCCATTACCGCCGATATAAGCCACCACGCGCTGTCCGATCTGAAACTCGGTGACCCCTTCGCCCACGGCCTCGATGGTGCCGGCGACCTCCGCGCCCGGTGAGAAGGGCAGCGGCGGAGACACCTGATATTTGTCGCGCAGGACGAGCGTGTCGAAGAAATTGAGGCCGACAGCGTTGACCTTGATGAGGACGTCACCGGGACCCGGCTTGGGTTCGGCGACCTCTTCCAGCCGCAGGGCCTGCACGCCGCCAAACTCATTGAATTGCACCACGCGCATGAACAGCAGCTCCTTGGAGCTGCGCGGCTTGGGCAACAGCTCGAATCATGAGGGACTGAAGAGCTTGGCTTTTTGACGCCGTCTGTTGGATAGCGCAAGCCTTCGGCAGGCCTTTTGCTTGTGGACGGATTGTGGCAGACAAAGGTTGTGAAACCGCTACTTCCAAACATTCGCGGGTATTTTGGCATCGGCGCGGAGAGTATTTCCAAGTCGGTCAATCTCGGCAGTCTCGTCCGGTCGGCTCATGCCTTTGGCGCAAGCTTCGCCTTCACCATTGGCGCCGACGAGCGCGCCCTGGAGGTGCGCTCCAACACCTCGCGCGCCCAAGGCCATCTGCCCGTCTATGCCTGGCCGAACGTCGAGGCGCTGCGCTTGCCTAAGGGCTGTAGCCTGGTGGGCGTCGAGATCCTCGGGGAGGCCGCCGACTTGCCGAGTTTTCCACATCCATTGCGAGCGGCCTATGTACTCGGCCCCGAGCGTGGGCAACTCTCGCCGGAGCTGGTCGGCCGCTGCCAGCATCTGGTCCGCATTCCAACAGCCTTTTCGCTTAATGTGGCGACAGCCGGCGCCATTATCATGTACGACCGCATGCGCACACTCGGTAGATTCGCGCCCCGGCCCATCACCGAAGGGGCCGTGGCCGAGGAACCGGTACCGCATGTTCAAGGGGCGCCCAAGCGGCGGCGCCCCCCAGGGTTGACCTAACGGTCTGATCTAGTGAAGATTGGGGGCACTCATGCTTAACGCCTGCTCACGACACGGGGACGGGGAGATGCGCCGAGCCGTTGGAGCTGTTTGCGTGATCCTGGCGTTGGGCACGGCGCCAGCCTTCGCGCAAGAAGTCAAACTTCTCCAGAAGTACAACAACTGGTCCGTCTACACGGCGGACGGCAGTGGCAAGGTATGCTTTGCCGTGTCGCAGCCGAGGTCATCCACGCCCAAGAACGTGCGCCGGGGCCCGATCTACTTCTACGTCTCGCACTATCCGGCCGATAAGGTCACCGGCGAGATCAGCGTGAAGATGGGCTATCCCTTCGCGCCGGGCGGCAAGGTCACCGTGACCATCGGCAACGACAATTTCGAGCTCTTCACCAAGGACGAGGGCGCCTTTGTCGAGAAGACCGAGGACGAGGCCAAGCTCGTCGAGGCCTTGAAGTCCGGAAGCTCCATGCAGATCAAGGGGCGGTCCGCCCGCGGCACCAATACGAGCGACACCTACTCCTTGAGCGGCAGCACCGACGCCCTCGACCGCCTCGCCAAGGAGTGCAGCGGCTAGGAACCGCTCCCCCTCCGGCCACCTCCTCTGGACTTGGCATTTCCGAGCCTTGGCATTTCCGGCTCGCCTCATGATATGAGGGGCCATGACCGCGACCACACTCCAAGACCCGGCCCAAGGCTCGGCCCAAGAAGACCCGGCGCCCGAAAACGCCGAAAAGCCCGTGATGGAGCCCCTTATCGGGCTTACCCGCGCGCGGCTGGCCGAGCGCTTGGGCGATCTCGGCGTGCCGGAGCGGCAGCGGCGCATGCGCGTGAGCCAGCTCTGGGGCTGGATTTATGTGCGCGGGGCGACGGGCTTCGAGGTCATGACCGACATCGCCAAGGAGCTGCGTGGGGAATTCGCGGCCCATTTCACCCTGGCCCGGCCCGAGATCGTCACCGAGCAAGTCTCCATGGACGGCACGCGCAAATGGCTGCTGCGCCTCGACGACAGCAAGGAAGTCGAGACGGTCTACATCCCAGAAGAGGATCGCGGCACGCTTTGCATTTCGAGCCAGGTCGGCTGCACGCTGAATTGCACCTTCTGCCACACCGGCACGCAGCGGCTCGTGCGCAATCTCACGCCGAACGAGATCGTCGGGCAGATCATGCTGGCCCGCGACCGTATCGGCGATTGGCCGGGCGCCGTCGCCGAAGACCCCACGGGGCTTCCCAGCAGCGAGCGCAAGATCACCAATGTCGTGCTCATGGGCATGGGCGAGCCGCTCTACAATTTCGAGCACGTGCGCGACGCCTGCGCCATTGCCGCCGATGGCGAAGGCCTCTCGGTGTCCAAGCGCCGCATCACGCTGTCGACCTCCGGCATCGTGCCGGAGATTCCGCGCTGGGGAGAGGAGGCCGGCACCATGCTCGCCATCTCGCTGCATGCGGTGCGCGACGAATTGCGCGACGAACTCCTGCCCATCAACAAGAAATGGCCGATCGCCAAATTGCTCGACGCCTGCCGCGCCTATCCGGGGCTTTCCAACGCCAAACGCATCACCTTCGAGTATGTGATGCTGAAGGACGTGAACGACTCTATCGCCGACGCCAAAGCCCTCGTGCGGCTGCTGGCCAAGATCCCGGCGAAGATCAATCTCATTCCGTTCAATCCCTGGCCCGGTGCGCCCTACGAATGCTCCGACTGGGAGCAGATCGAGAAATTCGCGGAGGTGGTGAACCGCGCGGGCTATGCGAGCCCGGTGCGCTCTCCGCGTGGCCGGGACATCATGGCGGCCTGCGGCCAGCTCAAAAGCACGAGCCTCAAGCAGCGCGCCTCCGAACGCCTCGCGGCGCCGGTCTAAACACGCGTGGCCCAACCGAGCGCCGCTTCCAGCCGGTCGTTGCCCCAGAACAATTCACACGCTCGCGTGTCGCCCACGGTGAAGGACGGCGCCCCGAACAGACCGCGCGCTTGTGCCTCTGACGTCTGTGCTTTCAACGCCTGTTTCACCTCAGGTGACGCCGCTGCGGCCAACGCCGCCTCCGCATCGACATCGAGCCCGTCGAGGATCGCGCGCAGCGTCGCATCCTCGGAAATGTCCTTCTGTTCAGCGTAGTTCGCCGCGAACACCGCGCGGCTAAAGGCCGGGGTCCAGCCGTCTTTCTCGCCCACGAGGGCAAGCCGCGCGGCTTTCAATCCGTTTTGCGGAAAGCGCACCGGCGGCAGTTTGAGCGGCAGCCCGTCCGCTTCGCACACGCGTGCGAGGTCGCGCCACATATAGCGCCCCTTGGCCTCGAAGATATTGAACGGCGAATCGTTCCAGCCGAACGCCTTGAAGATCGGCCCGAGCAGGAACGGCCGCCAGCGCACCGTGACCCCAAGATCCGCGGCGAGGCGCTCGATGCGCATGGCGGTGGGGTAGGAATAGGTGCTGGCGAACTCGTACCAGAAGTCGATAACAGGCATATGCGCGATCCTCACACTTCCGCCCCTCACACTTCCGCCTCTCATAGTTCCGCCTCTCATATAGAGTCCGATGCGTCTCTCGTCACGAAGACAGAGAAAAGGACCTACGTGTGATCGGACGCATAATCTGGAGGGGCATCGTCGTCGTGGTGGCGTTTTGCGTGGCTGCCGGCGTCGCGCTTGCCGTGTTGCTGGCGCTCGGCTCCATGTGGGTGGGCGACGAGTTGCGCGCCGCCGCGCCCAACGATCCACTGTTCCGCCATGGCGGCGCCGCGGCGTTTGGCGTGGTGTTGTTCACCGGCTTCGTCGCGCCGGCGCTGACCGCCATCCCAGCCTTTATCGCCGTTGTGGTGGGCGAGGTCCTGCGCCTGCGGTCTTGGGCTTACTACGTGCTTGCCGGCGGCGCCTCGCTTGCCGCCATCCCGCTCCTCGCCGGCGCGTCCGCCAATGGCGCGGCCGAAATCCCCGCGGGCGAATACATGACGATCTTCGCCACGGCGGGCTTCGCCGGCGGCTTTATCTATTGGCTGATGGCCGGTGCCCGGGCCTGACTGGCTTGTCGGTGCGGTCACGCTCCAGCGCCACGAGCCACGGCTCCGGCGTGTAGTGAGTGACCGTCTCGTGCCACGTGCCCTGCGCCAAAACATGCCGCCGCCGGGGGACGAAACTCTGTTCGCCTCGTCCGAACGCGCGTGCGCGCCGCGCCCTTCTCATATCCTTGTCACTCCGCATCGCCGTATGTCCTCTTCACCGTCCCGGAGTCTGAAACGCCACCGTCGTCGCCGGGTTCCGATGAACACGCCTGCGTCGAGAATGAATCGTTCCACAGCCTGCGCACTGATGCGGATCAACACTGTCACGCAAGCGTCGGCAAACCTTCATAGAGGTGAAGCTGAAACTTCATCGCAGCCACACCGAACTGTCGTGGGTCGCCGCTAGCGTCTGCCTCGAATTGGGCATGGGGGATCATCGTGGCGCGCGGCTGGCTGCTCGCATCTATCGCATTAGGGCTCGTCTTGGGCGGGGTGTTTGCCGCCTATCCGCTGATCGATCTCGAGGTCGCCCGGCTCTTCTTCGATGACCGCGGGGCAAAGTTCCCCATCGCCACGACATATGAGTGGAATCTCGTGCGGCAGATCGCCAACTGGATTCCCTTCTTGCTGCTGGTCCCGGCCCTGTTCGCGCTGCTGCGCAAGATTGTTTTTCCCGGCTCCAAGATGCTGATCGCGCCCTCCGTGGTGATCTTTCTCGTCGGCTCTTTCATCGTGGGGCCTGGGCTCACCACGAATCTCCTGCTCAAGGATCATTGGGGACGGCCCCGTCCCCATCAGGTCCAGCAATTCGCCGGCGCCGCCGACTTCCAACCCTGGTGGCGACCGGGTGGCGCGTGCGAACGCAATTGCTCTTTCGTGTCGGGAGAGGCGAGCCAAGCCTTCTGGGTCGTCGCGCCGGCCTCCCTCGCCCCAGCTCAAATACGGCCCATCGCCATGGGGCTGTACTTCCTCTTGCTCGATCCCATCAGGCGCAACGACGCGCGGCTGGAGAAGCTTATCCAGCGCGCCTCCATCGCGCTCCATCGAAACACCGCTGCGCTTCTTTCGGGCGCCGGCACGGCCATGGCTCATGCCGGCAGCACTTTGCGCCACACGGGCCATCATCTGCACAAGCGGATTGCCTGCCTCTAGCCATAAGAAAAACGCCCGGCTCCAAGTTCGGAACCGGGCGTCTCTTGATGGTCTCAAGCGCGCGCTGTGGCTGCGCTAGTAGCAATAGTCCCAATAGCCGTTGGTCCGGGCCGGGTTGGTCCAGTACCAGCACAGATTGTCGGACGGCGCCCGTGGCGCGGCGGCGGCGGCGATGATGGTGCCGAGCGCGACGCCGGCAATCACGGAGCCGTAATAGGGGCGGCGATTCCAGCCACGCACATAGACCCGTCCGCGGGGGCCCCGATAGACGCCCCTGCCGTTCCAGCGCCTAGCGTTAAAGTTCCTGCCTCTCCACCTCTTGATTTGGATCACGGGCGACGCGGCGCCCTCGGCCCCAGTGCGGACCCCGGCCGGCGACGGGGCCGCGGTGGCAGGCTGCGGCAGGGTCAGCCCGACGCAGACGAAGCCCGCCACGGCGAGCCCAGAAAAGAAACCGGTTTTCATGACGTCTCCTCCATTTGGTTTCGCCGACGCTCCATCACCGCCACGGCGGATTTGAGGCGCGCGATCGAACGCCCCATTGGGGCTTCGACAGCACTTGCACAAGCTTATTGCCTGCCTATAGTCGCGGCCAAGTTAACACCCGATCCGCAAGGGCCGTTTTTCTGAGGCCGTTTCCCGAGACCGATTCCCGAGACCGATTCCTATGACCGACATCAAGAAGGTGGTGCTGGCTTATTCCGGCGGGCTCGACACCTCGATCATTCTCAAATGGCTCCAGGAGACCTACGGCTGCGAGGTCGTGACCTTCACCGCCGATCTCGGCCAGGGTGATGAGCTGGAGCCGGCGCGGAAGAAGGCCGAGCTGCTCGGCATCAAGGAGATCTTCGTCGAGGATCTGCGCGAGGAGTTCGTCCGCGACTACGTCTTTCCGATGTTCCGGGCCAACGCGCTCTACGAGGGCGTGTACCTGTTGGGCACGTCCATCGCCCGGCCGCTCATCGCCAAGCGCCAGATCGAGATCGCGCGCGAGACCGGCGCGGACGCCGTGTGTCATGGCGCCACCGGCAAGGGCAACGACCAAGTGCGCTTCGAGCTCACCTATTACGCGCTCAACCCCGACATCAAGGTCGTCGCGCCGTGGCGTGAGTGGGACTTCGTCTCGCGCAGCGATCTCATCAAATTTGCAGAGAAGCATCAGATCCAAGTCGCCAAGGACAAACGCGGCGAGGCGCCCTTCTCCGTGGATGCGAACCTGCTGCACTCATCCTCCGAAGGCAAAGTGCTCGAAGACCCGAACGTCGAGCCGCCGCCTTACGTCTATCAGCGCACGCTGTCGCCAGAAGAAGCGCCGGATAAAGCCGTCGAGATCACCATCGGCTTCGAGCATGGCGATCCGGTCTCGATCAACGGCACGCCCTTATCCCCGGCTGCGCTCCTCACCGAACTTAACGCTTACGGCAAGGAGAACGGCATCGGCCGCGTCGACCTGGTGGAGAACCGCTATGTCGGCATGAAGTCGCGCGGCATCTACGAGACGCCGGGCGGCACCATCCTCTATGCCGCGCATCGCGCCATGGAGTCGCTGACGCTCGACCGCGAGGCGATGCACCTCAAAGACAGTCTGATGCCGCGCTACGCGGAGCTGGTCTATTACGGATTCTGGTTCGCGCCGGAACGCGAGATGCTGCAAGCGCTTATCGACAAGAGCCAAGAGCATGTCGAAGGCGAGGTCAGACTCAAACTCTACAAGGGCAATGTCATCGTCATCGGGCGGGCGAGCGACAAGTCGCTCTATTCCAGCGAGATCGTCACCTTCGAGGACGACGAAGGCGCCTACGACCAGAAGGACGCCGAAGGCTTCATCAAGCTCAACGCGCTGCGTCTGCGCCTGCTCGGCAGACGCCGCGGCTAACGGCGTGGCTGCCCGCATGACATGGCCCGACACACGCCTCCTCGATCTGTTCGGCATCGACCTGCCGATCGTCCAAGCGCCCATGGCCAACTCCACCGGCGTGGAAGTGGCGATTGAGGTGGCCAAGGCCGGCGGTCTCGGCGCACTGCCCTGCGCCGTGCTTTCGCCGAAGGAGATCGAGGCGGGCATCGCCACGTTTCGCACCAACGTAAAGGCGCCGCTCAACTGCAATTTCTTCTGTCACGCGGTGGCGCCCGAAGACGAGGAAGGCGACCGCGCTTGGCTCGCGCATCTCTTGCCGTACTTCACGGAGTATCAGACGGACCCGCCGGCCTTGCCGCTGCCGGGCGGTCACGCGCCGTTTGGCGAGGCGGAGTGCGCCGCAGTTGAAGCGTTGCGTCCGGAGATCGTGAGCTTTCATTTCGGCCTGCCGGAGCCCTCGCTCCTCGCCCGGGTCAAGGCGGCCGGCTGCAAGGTGATCAGCTCGGCCACGTCGTTCCGAGAAGCGAAATTCCTCGCTGAGCACGGCGTCGATGCCATCATCGCCCAGGGCGCCGAGGCCGGCGGCCATTGCGGCATGTTCCTCGAGACCGAGGTGGCGACGCAGACCGGCACCTTTGCGCTCGTGCGCAGCATCTGTACGCGCATGGACATTCCGGTGATCGCGGCGGGCGGCATTGCCGACGGTCGCGCCATCGCCGCGTGCTTCGCGCTTGGCGCCTCGGCCGTGCAGGTCGGCACCGCCTATTTGCTGTGTCCCGAGGCCTGGACCCATGCGGAGCACCGCAAAGAGCTCTCCGACCCGGACCGCGTGACCGCCATCACCAACGTGCTCACGGGCCGGCCGGCGCGCGGCATCGTCAACCGCTTCATGCGCGAGCAGGGCTTCGTCAACGACGCCGCGCCCGCCTTTCCGCGCGGACGTCCGGCCATCGCGCCGCTCAGGACCAAAGCCGAGGCAGAGGGCAAGATGGATTTCTCGCCGCTGTGGTCCGGCCAGGCGGCGAAGCTGCCAGGGCCGATGGGCACGGGCGCGCTCACCAAATGGCTCGCCGAGGATGCGCTGGCTAATCTCCCTCCGGCATGATGACCGCGTCGCCAGGCATCTCCTCGAACACGGTTTCCTTCACGCCGAAAGTCGTCGCCAACAGAAGGTCCGGCGTGCCGGCCATCCAGGCCGTGATGGAGACCGACTGATACGTGCCGTTATTGAGCACGACCAGCAGCTCGAGATCGTCCTCGCCCGTGTTCTCGATATAGTGGCCGTAGCCTTGCGGCACATAGCCCACATCGCCCGCGCCGAATTCATCGGTCCGCGCCCGGCCGCCCGAGCCGAATACGGTCATGCGGCCTGTGCCCTTCAGCCAGTACTGCCACTCCGCGGCATTGGGATGCCAGTGCAGCTCCCGCAAGCCCCCGGGACGGATCGTCAGCAGCGCGCCCGTCATGGTCGTCGAGATGGGAAACTCGATCTCCGAGGCGATGCGCATCTCGCCGCCGGGAAACGGCTCCGGCGCTTGCGCCAGCAGACGATAGCGATGGGTGAGCGGTGGCGCGTTCAACGAGCCCGGGAGCGGCGCCTCCGGCAGCGGCGGCGGCACGGGCCCCTTGGCGATATAGACCTCGTGGTCGGGGAAGTTCGCGAAGGCAGATTCCGGCATGCCGAAATTCTTGGCCAGCACTTCGTGCGGCACATGCCCCAGCCAGTCGGTGATCGAGAACGTGCCGAACTCCGAGAAATAGCCGTTGTCGAAGACCAGCAGGAAGGTACAGCCGCCATCGAGCCCTTGGATCGAGTGGCCGTGGCCGCGCGGGAAATACCAAACGTCACCCGGCCCGAAATCCACGATTTCCGCCTGGTTCTCCGGATCGATGGTGGTGACGCGGGCGCGGCCCTCGATCATATAGGCCCACTCGGCCGCGTTGGCGTGCCAATGGAGCTCGCGCACGGCGCCCGCCTCCAGCGTCATGTAGACGCCGGCGAGCTTCTCGGAGACGGGGAACTGGACGACGGTCGCCTGCTTGGCGGTGCCGCCGTCGAACTGCTTTGTTGGCGCGGCACCAAGCGCATAGCGGAACGAAGGAAGCTCACGGCCTGCGAGCGGCGCGGGCGCCGGCCCGAAAGGCGGCTGCATGGTTTCGTTCGGCTCCCAACCCATAGGCTCTCTCCACGCGTGTGACATGCGGGGCGCAAGCATGCCTCAGTCCGCGCGGGTTGACTATGCCTCCGCGCGCAGGGGACCTGCCGTCGTTCAGCCGATGTGGAGAGGGTTGCGGGTCCTAGAGCTCGACGGTGACCTTGTCGCTCTCGCCGAGATTAGCCTTGATGCCGTAGAGACGCGCTTTGGCGAACTGGAAATCGGCGACGGCGCAGTTGGCCGGGCCATCCCACATCTCGGCCTGCCAGAGCTCGACGCGGATGATCATCAAGTTCGGGTCGTGGGGTCCGCTCAGCCACCCGTCCTGCTGCCGGTCCCAAAGCCTCTCGGCGCAATCGGGATCGTTGATCACGAAGGCCTCGCCCGTGACCGCGAGATAGACGTTCTCATTGGGGTAGACGAAGGTGAGGTAAACCTCCGGGCTGACCTCGATCTCGTGCTCTCGCAAACCGCGCCGGTCCGTGAGGAAGCAGATCACGTTGTCGTCCCGCTCCGGCAATGCCTCCATGGGCCGAACGCGCATGCCGTCGGAGAACTGCATCGACATCATGCAGACGCGCGCCTTCTCGATGATCTCCCAGATCCGATCGACGCTTGCTTTGTCGTTGACGCCTTCTTGGTCGTTTATGGCCATTGGGAACAAACCCCCGTTTGCGACGGAAGTTTCACCCTGAGGGCTCGCGCGGCCCGAAGTCCCGCGATCTTGAGTCTTGTGGTGAACGTTTGGCTTCGCGAGACATCTCTGAGTTGTGAGACCGGGGCCCCTTCGCGGAAGCTCACCGTCACGACCCCATATCGACGGAAACTTTGCGGCGCTCGCCCAGATCGGGCTTCTCGCCGGAGATCCGCGCCTTCGCGAATTCGTGGGCCGCGATGGCGGAGTTCGCAGGGCCGTCCCACATCTCCGCACGCTTCAGGTCGACGCGCAGGACCAGAAGATTGGGATCGTCGGGTCCGTCCCACCAAGCCGCTTGTTTCTTGTTCCACAGGACCTGCGCCTGTTCGGAATCGCGGCATACGGAGGCCTCGCCGGTCAGCGACAGATAGACCTTCTCGGGTGCGTGGACGAAGGTCAGGCACACTTCGGGGCAGGCCGCGACCTCGTCGTCCTTGAGCCCGCGCCGGTCCGTGAGGAACCAGATGGCGTCTTCGCCGCGCTCCGCCCGCGCCTCCATGGGCCTACCGCGTAGGCCGTCGGGGAAGTGGGTCGTCATCATGCAGACGCCGACCGCGTCGATGACCTCCCAGATACGGTCGAGATGGGCATTTGTGCTGTCGGTCATACAGCACCAACTCGCCGCAGGCCAAGAGGTTCCCCCTCGCGGGTGGTCATTGCGAATGTGGGCAAAGTCACTATATTGCGGCGCAACAACCGCCGCTTCGCGGCCGAAAGACATTTCCGAACATGAAGCTCCGTAACATCGCCATCATTGCCCATGTCGATCATGGGAAAACCACCCTGGTCGACCGCCTGCTC
>Ga0209587_1001185_pt1 | contig 12437 bp, 10 predicted proteins | sample NGEPerD_2_FD_184512 | JGI IMG/M metagenome (GOLD analysis project Ga0209587, IMG submission 184512) | Arctic peat soil microbial communities from the Barrow Environmental Observatory site, Barrow, Alaska, USA - NGEE PermafrostL1-D... | ecosystem: Environmental > Terrestrial > Soil > Wetlands >... | reverse complement strand
CGTAGGACTGCACGAAGGTGTTCAGCTCGGTGTTGAACCCGCGGGTCATCACCTCTGCGTGGATCGTCTCGGCCAGCGCGGCCCAGCGGTCGGCGGGTCCGGGGAGCCCGGACTCACGGACTCCCTTGACCATCCGGTCGGCCGCGACCCAGGCCATGACCTTGGAGTGGGTGAAGTGCCGTCGGGGCCCGCGCATCTCCCACAGGCCGTTGTCCGGCTGGTCCCAGGCCCCTTCGAGGTGCTCCATCAGGGCGGTCTGCAGGTCCCAGGACTCGTCCTCGGCGGTGAGCAGGGCGTCACGCGTCAGGGAGAGACCGTCCAGGACCTCGCCCCAGACGTCGAGCTGGAGCTGGCCGGCGGCGGCGTTGCCGGTACGCACCGGCAAGGAACCCTCATAGCCTGCCAGCCAGGTCAGCTCGGTCTCGGGCAACCGACGTCGCCCTGAGATGCCGTACATGATCTGCAGCTCCGCCGGGTCCCCGGCGACGGCGCGCAGCAACCATTCCCGCCAGGCTGCGGCCTCGTCCGTGTACCCGGCCGCGAGCAGGGACTGCAGGGTCAGCGTGGCATCCCGGAGCCAGCAGTACCGGTAGTCCCAGTTCCGTGGGCCACCGATCTGCTCGGGCAGGGAGGTCGTCGCAGCGGCGACGATGCCGCCGGTGGGTGCGTAGGTCAGGGCTTTAAGGGTGATCAGGGAGCGTTGGACCGCGTCCTTGTAAGGGCCCGCAGCCTGGCTCCTTCCCGACCATTCCGTCCAGAACTCCTCGGTGCCGTGCAAGGCCTTCTCGGGGTTCACCGACCTGGGGCGGGGCAGGTGGCTGGGCGTCCAGGTCAGCACGAAGGGCACCCGCTCCCCCGGGTGCACGGTGAAGTCGCTGACGGTGTGCAGGTTCTCGCCCCGCAGGGGAGCTGGTGTGTCCAGGTAGGCCGCGTCCGGCCCGGCCACGGCCCGGATGCCCTGTCTGTGCTTGTGGACCCACGGCACCACCTGGCCGTAGTCGAAGCGCAGTGCCAGCTCACCGTGCATACGCACCGTCCCGCTCAGACCCTCGACGATCCGGACGATGTCGACCACCTCGTCGCGAGGCGGCATGAAGTCCGTGACCCGCACACGCCCGTCAGCCGACTCCCACTCCGTCTCCAGGATCAAGGTCCCCGGACGGTATCGGCGGGTGGTACAGGATCCTCCTGATGCGGGGGCAAGCAGCCACCGGCCGGCCTCCGGCGAGTCGAGCAGCGCGGCGAAGCAGGCCGGGGAGTCAAAGTGCGGCAGACACAGCCAGTCCATGGAGCCATCCGTGCCGATCAGGGCAGCGGTATGCAGATCCCCGACGACCGCGTAGTCCTCGATCCGCGCCATGGTCACCGTCCCTTCATCTCGAGAACAACCTTCACATCATCCTTGCCGCGAGTGAAAGCCTCGGCGAAGTCGGCCAGGGCGACCCGACGGGTGATCAACCGCCCCAGCCAGCCCGCATCAGCCTGCCCCAGGGCCGTCACAGCCGCCGCATAGTGGCGCCGGTTGGCGTTGACACTGCCGAAGATCACCTCGTTGCCCAGAACCGCACCCCTGTTCACCAGCCCGATGTCAACCGGCGTTTTGGTACCCGGCCGAGACACCCCGGTCAGGCAGGTGATGGCATCGGTCGCACCGCACTTCATCGCCTCCAGAACCACCGAGCTGACCCCCGTGCACTCGACCATCACATCCGCTCGAACGCCCGAGTCCGTGAGGGTGTCCGTGTGGTAGACCGCTCCGAGATCGCGGACCAGGCCCGGTTTCGGGCCGTCAGTGACCCGGTCGAACACATGGACCACCAGCCCTCGTTGGACACCAAGGAGAGCGGCCAGCAGGCCGACCGGCCCGGCACCGGTGACAACGGCCACCGTCGGGTCAAAGAAGGCGCGAGCACCGATCCTGTCGATCTGCTCCCACGCCTTGGCCACGATGGTCGCCGGCTCAAGGAGGACCCCGACATCAGCCAACCCCGGGTCGAGGCGCACCAGACCATCCGGATCGGCCCTCCACCGGTCACGGGCGAAACCGTGCCGCCCCTTGATGCCGTGCTCGGTGTAATGACCGTTACGGCACATGTCCCACTCCCCGAGCGCGCAGGCGGGGCACGGAACCGGATCCGGCCGGCGAACGATCCCCACGACCACGTCACCTGACGGGCGACGTGGTGAGGTCATGGCAATCCTTCTTCATCGGTTGGTGGTACTCGGCAGGCCGCTTCCATCGAGTGGGGAGGGGAAACAGTCGAGATAGGGAGCTGAGATGACAGACAACGACAACCAGGGATCCATCGACACCAAGAAGCGCCTCGCCGCGAAGCCGCAGCCGAACTCGTGGAAGCGGACATGACCGTCGGGCCCCCCTGTGGCAGGGAAGCGTTCCGCCTGCCACAGGGGGGCTCACCACCTGCCGGGGCGACCCTTGCCGAGGCAGTACCCGCCCGGTCGTCACAGCCCCGGGAACCCGTCTTCGAGCGAGCGGAGCACGTGTGCGCCTCCGGCCGCCTCGAGCTCAGCGACCGAGTAGTGACCGCTGGCCACCCCGACCGACACCGCGCCCGACGCGTTGGTCGCCTCCATGTCGTGGGGGGGTGTCGCCCACGACATAGACCTGGTCGGCGCTGAGCCGCTCGTACAGGCGGGTGGCCTTTTCGATGGCGAGGCCGGTCAGCTCGGTGCGGTCGGGTGAGTCCGAGCCGTAGGCGCCGAAGACGAAGAACCGGTTCAGGTCGGCTGGGATAAGCTTGGTGCGCGCGGCGCCTTCCATGGCACCAGAGACGAGGCCGAGTATGACGCCGGCTTCTCCCAGTCGGAGCAGGGTCTTCTCGGCGCCGGGCAGCACCCGGTAGCCCCGCGAGACCCCGATGTCGGTGGCCAGGTGCAGAAGGTACTGGGCGTAGAGCCGGCTGAGCTCGTCATCGCTCGGGTCGCGACCAAGCACGGCGTTGAAGGTGGCGCGGGCCACCTGGGGGTCGGTCTCCCCCGCCGAGCTGTGCTCGCCGATATCGGCGGGGATGCCGTAGAGCTTGTCGAACGCCGCCCTCCAGCTTCTCGTCCCCGAACCCCCGGTATGGACGAGGGTCTCGTCGACGTCGAACAGCACGACGACCGGCTTGGCCGTCTGCGTCGGCTTCGCCGTGGCCGGCATCTCAGGGCTTCTTCTCGTCGTGGCCACCGAAGCCTTTGCGCATGGCCGACAGGGCCTTGTCGGCGAAGTCGTCGAGGCCACGGGAGGCGAAACGGGAGTACAACGCGCTGGACAGCACCGGGGCGGGCACACCCTCCTCGAGCGCCGCGATCGACGTCCACCGACCCTCGCCGGAGTCCGAGACCCGCCCGGCGAACTCGTCCAAGTCGGGCGAACGGAGCAGGGCAGCCGCGGTCAGGTCCACCAGCCAGGACTCGATGACACTGCCCCGGCGCCAAACCTCGGCCACCGCCGCCGTGTCGATATCGAACTGGTAGAACTGCGGCTCTGACATCGGCGCGGTCTCGGCATCGGCCTGGGCGACGCGCGTGCCGGCGTCGGCGTTGTGCAAGATGTTGAGCCCTTCGGCCAGCGAGGCCATCATCCCGTACTCGATGCCGTTATGGACCATCTTCACGAAGTGCCCGGCACCGTTGGGACCACAACGCAAGAACCCTTGCTCGGCCGGATCAGGGTCCCCGGTTCGCCCCGCGGTCCGCGGTACCGAGCCCATGCCCGGCGCGATGGTCGCGAAGATCGGACCGAGGCGGTCAACCACGTCGACATCGCCGCCGATCATCAGCGAGTAGCCCCGCTCCAGCCCCCACACGCCGCCGCTGGTCCCGCAGTCGACCAGGTGGATACCGTGCTCGGACAGCTCGCTCGCGCGGCGCATGTCGTCTCTGTAGTAGGAGTTGCCGCCGTCGATGATCGTGTCCCCGGCGACCATGTGGGTGGCCAGTGACTCGATGGCCTTGCCGGCGATCTCACCGGCAGGCACCATGACCCACGCGGCGCGAGGCTGGGACAGCTTCTGGATGAGGTCGGCCACCGAGCTCGCACCCGTCGCCCCTTCCTTCTCCAGATCCTTGATCGCGTCGGGGTTTATGTCGAAGACCACGCAACTGTGGCCATCGCGGATCAGGCGACGAACGATGTTCGCCCCCATCCGTCCGAGGCCGACCACGCCGAGCTGCATCGGGGTGTTTGTTGTCATCGTGGTGTCTCCTTTGATCGGGTGTCTCTGAGCTTCATCGGGACCTGGTGCCTGACGTCGGGCTCGCCCTGGGACTGTTGCCCGGGCCCTGCGGTTAGCTGCTGCTCCCCGCCGGGCTGGGCAGCCACGGCAGCTGCCATGCCGGATGGCCGGCAAGGAGTGCGTCTGCCGCCGGCGGTCCCCATGACCCGCGCGGGTAGCGCGTTGGTGCGGGCGGGTGCTGAACCAGCGGTTGGATGACCCGCCAGGTCTCTTCGACGGCATCCTCGCGGGTGAAGAGCGAAAGATCGCCGGCGAGCGCGTCGTGGATGAGGCGCTCGTAGGGGGTGCGGGGCTTGCCGAGCTCCTCGGCGAACGCCATGTCCATGTGCACGTCCCGTGGCTCCGAGCCCTGCGGGCCCTTGGACAGCATGGCCAGACGCAGTCCGGCGTCCGGGTCGACACGCAAGACCAGCTGGTTGGGGGCTGTGTGACGCGGCTCGTCGAGGAAGGCCAGGCGTGGCGGATGCTTGAAGATCACTCTGACCTCGGTGGCGGTCGTCGCCAATGCCTTGCCGGCCCGGATGAAGAACGGCACGCCGGCCCAACGCCAGCTGTCCACCTCCAGGCGCAGCGCCACGTAGGTCTCGGTCACGGATGCCTTCCGCACGCCGGGAACCTCGCCGTACCCGTCGTACTGCCCGCGCACACAGATGGACGGGTCGACGTCGGCCATTGCCCGGAACACCTCGACCCGCTTGTCCCACAGCGCACCGTGACCGGACCCCGCCGGCGGCTCCATGGCGATGAGGGCAAGCACCTGCAGGAGGTGGTTCTGGACCACGTCACGCAGCGCACCCACCGAGTCGTAGAAGGCGCCCCGGTCCTCGACGCCGAAGTCCTCGGCCAAGGTGACCTGCACAGCGGCCACATGCTCGCGATTCCACACCGGCTCGAGCAGCGTATTGGCGAATCGCAGGAAGTGGATGTCCAGCACCGGCTGCTTGCCCAAGAAGTGGTCGATGCGCAGGATCTGGTCCTCGGCGAGCACCTCGTGCAGCTCGGCGTTCAGAGACCGGGCCGAGGCCAGGTCGCGGCCGAAGGGCTTCTCGATCATCACCCGGCCGTGTTCGGTCAGACCGGCTCGGCCAAGAGCCGCCACCACCGGAGCGAACAGCGAGGGCGGGATCTCCAGGTAGAACAGCGGCCGGGGGAAGGCGCCCAACGCAACGGCCAGCTCCTCGTAGGTGGCCGGGTCGGTGAAGTCGCCCTTCAGATAGCTGAGCCGCCCGGCCAGACGATGGAACGCCACCTCGTCCACCACGTCCTGGTCCGCCGTCACGGCTTCGCGCACCATGGCGCGCAGGTGGTCCTCGGACCAGTCGTCCATCGCCACGCCGATGATCGGGCAGTCCAGCCGGCCCGCAACCTCCAGGCGATACAACGAACGAAACGTCATCTTGCGCGCCAGGTCCCCGGTAATCCCGAAGATCACCAACACGTCGGCCGCCTGAGCCGCGTTCTCGCTCATCTAGGGCCAGACCCCAACGTCGTGGGCCGGCTGCCCTTGCTGGCCCGGGCACCTAGGCAGGCGTCAGACATGCCTTTCGACGCGGCGAGGTTCGCCGGAGGTCTCGGACTCTGTGCTCTCATGGGGAACGCACCCATCTGCCTCCGTCAAGCGGTGGCGTTGTCGTTCAAGCGGACTGTTGTTGCAGGGAATCACCCGAAGCCCCACGACCCGCCGTTGGGGGGTGACCGTCACGCTGCATCAGTCCGATGCCTTCGCTTGCGATACTCAACGACTGTCAGGTAGACGATCACACCATCGAATACTGTCAATAGGATAAGGCTGATTGCGTGGGAATAGCTGAATCGGTAGATCTGATAGATCATGAATCCGATGGTGAGATAGATCAAGCCCAAATACGCCCAAAAGCGATTATGCAAGATCTCCCACACCAAGACGATCTTGACGATGCCGTGCGACAACAGGTACAGGGCCGCAAATACGAGCGAACCGGCGCCCAGCTGCTGAGTCGAGTGGAGGATATGAGTCGCGAGGAAGTCGCGTGGATCCTCCGCGAGCTCATGTTGTGTCAACGTTGTCGCGAGCTGATTCAAGTATTCAGGCTTGATCAAGAGCAGGAGGATACCGCCGGTGATCTCCAGCAGTCCGTCAAGACCTTTGAGGACGACACCAACCTCAAAGACCTTGTCGAGTCGACTTGTTGCCCTGAACCCCACAGTGGTACTCATGCGAACTTGAAGCATGAAACTACCCCGTCGCCGGGCAGTCGACGGCGAACAGCGGGAGCGTACAGGTGGTGAAGTGCCGGGTGAGGAACCGCAGGCCGGCGTAGGTGGCGGGCGCACCTACGAGCAACTGATCGGCAACCCCGTCGGAACACGGAGGTCGTCGCCGGCGACGGATCACCTGAGGCCGGAGCGTTCATGCGGTTGCTGATCATCATGGTCTCCTGATTATGGTTACCAGGTCGGGCGGTTGCGAGGCGCGCTCCATCGCGTGTTGGCTCTTCACCGCCATCAGAACGACCTGCCCCTTACCCCAGTCGATCTCACGCGGATGGCCCACCGCCGCAACGTCAACCGCTTCGGTGCCCGCCGGTGACTCAAGTCGCAGTCCGTTCGTTTGTAGCGCCTCCAGATGCACGCCACGGGCAATGAGTGTCACCTCGAATCCGGCTTGGAACAGGCGACCACCGGACAACCGCTCCGATCGCCCCGGCGCCGTGGACCACGTAACCCATCCATGCAGCGCGCCACCCGCACCGTGGGTCGGGGCATGAGGGGGCCAAGAAACCGTGCGGCCGTGGCTGCATCGAGGCTCCCGAGCACCCGCGGTGATGCTGACGCCTGGCGTCTCACTCGCCGATCGGACTACGGGACGATCCAGGCGGCACTGAGCGCTGCCAGGTGCTCCGCTGACCGTTCCGTAATCGGGACGCTTGGCCAACCACGAAAGACGACCGGACTCTGCCGCGCTCAGTGAACTCGTTGCGTTGACTGCCTACCACTGAGCCCGGCTGCGAACCTGCATGGAGTCGCGGATCTCGGTGAGTAGGGCAGCCTCTTCACTCGGCGCCTCTGTTTTCGGCTCGACACCTCTGGCGCGACGCTCGGCCAGCTTGTTCAGGGGGATGACCACCATGACGTAGATGCCTGCGCCGACGCACACGAAGTTGACCAGGGGGATCAATAGCAGGCCGATGCTGAAGTTCGCTTGGTTCAGCGTGAACGTGCCGACGCTGTCCAGATTCGGCTTGCCTGCCACAGAAGCAATGAAGGGGTTGATCACGCCTTGGAGAAGGCCGCCGACGACCTTGGCGAAAGCTGCACCGATGACCACAGCGACCGCGAGGTCAACGACGTTGCCCCCTGCGGGTATGATTCACGGCTTGACTGGCGCGGAGGACAGATGCAACGTCGAGAACGGTCCACGAACGCGAAACCACGCAGCGTGCCGTGGCCGGTCGACGGCGAGACCGACGTCGTCGCCGTTGACACCACTTGGGGTGAGATACAGCCGCTCGAGGCTGCGCCTGGGGTGCGCACCGTCGGTGAGCTCGAGCTGATCGACATGGTCGGGCAGGGCGCGTTCGTCATCGACTGCCGCACCGCCGGCTCCTTCGGTGGACGCACGATCGCAGGATCGGTGAACATTCCGCACGACGAGATGCTTGACCGCAAGGATGAGCTCGACCGCGGGCGCGTGTCGATCCTGTTCTGCAACGACCCACAATGCCCGCAGTCCCCGCGGGCGATCCGCCAACTGCTCGATGACGGTTAGGGCTCGTGACGAAATAACCTCGTAATCGGGTGCGGAGCGGCTACGGTCGTGTTATGTCCGATGCCGTGGAGTCTCTCGCCAGCCGCTTCGAGGTTCTCAAGCCGCACCTCAATGAGCGGCAGCGCCGCTTGTGGTTGGGTGCCGAGGCCACCATCGGCAGCGGCCAGCACGATCTTGGCCCGGAGCACCAGTCCGGCCCGAATCGAGGATGACCGAGACCACGAAACCAACGTCGCCCGGTCCTGAACATCGAGCTGCACTCGCCCAGTTAACAACGTCATAACCAACAGTCCCGAACAAGCCCATCTATGTCAAGGAACTAATGACGCAAGACAGTAGGTGGCCTTCCTCTGGCGACGCAAATCCGATCAGCACCGTCCGGTGAGCCGTAGTCACCATTTGGCTCGCAGCGTGCTGCTCGATCGCAGGCGAGCGGCGCAGGGACCGGCCGAAGGCCGCATGCCCGGAGATGCAGAGCCCGCGAAGCGTCGGGTCGAGGTGGGCGGCAGCAGCAGCTGGTGATGGCAGGTGAGCTAGATCGCTGGGTCACGGCGGTATCGCCGCGGTGGCCAGTGCGAGCGGGCGTCGCGTTCGAGAATCTCGCAGGGAGTGGCCGAAACGCGAACCGGCGGCCCGACGCGCCGGACCCCGCCTGGGCAGCGAGGGGCGGGGCAACCCGATGGCTGCCCCGCCCTCGACCACGATGTCGTCAGAACGGTCCTGCACGCTCAGACCCGGTCTCGTTCGACGGCCCCTTACCCGATCGTTGCGCCGGGGGTCGGACTCCCGGTCCGGGATCTGTTCAGTTCAGGTCCCGGATGGCTCGAACTTCGCCCTACCGGCCCAGAAGAGCCCCAGCCCGGCGAGGACAATCGTGAGCCCGAGACCCGCCAGGATCCCGGCGATCACCAGACCCACCTGGAGGAGGGAGTGGGTCACAGTGCCCACACCGAGTTCACCGATCAGGCCATGTGCGGTCCCACTCCACGCCGCCTCGCGCGCCGGTCCCTCGATCGGGTGACTCCGATCGAAGTCGGTCCAGTAGCGACCCTCCACGGCGAATTCGTGGGACCCGGCCTTGAAGACCTCACCCTTGTACTCAACATCTTTGTCGAGGACCACGGTCTGGGTCCCGTTGAGAGTGTGGTAATTGATGGTCGCCATCTGGTACATGTACTCCGTCGCTGTATTGACCAGCGGGTCGTCCGGGTTCAGGTCGGACTTGACGACCGGGTACTTCCAGTCGTCAGTGAGCAGGGTCATGATCGCCTCCGCCCCCTTGGTCTCGCCGCGGTCGACGAGTTTGCCCTCCTCGTTGTAGCTCAACTCGACATTCTGTTCCTGGCTGAATGCCTGCAGGGAGCCGTATCCGCCTTGGACCTTCGTGTAGGCGACACCTCCCGCCACCACGAAAACAAGACCGATCAAGAAGAGAACGATCCCCAGGGATTGCAGACGCTTGGTCATCTCAGAACACATCCTTTGTAGATGGAAGCTGTATCGTAACTGTTCAGGTGTTGCCGTCTAACTTCACTTGTTCGTGAGGATGATCACACTGCCGAGGCGGGCCACAAGGACCTATGGCCCTGTTGGGCAAGCCTATCCAAACCACAAGATCAACTAAGGAAACCCTAAGGGCCCGTAAATCAAAGACACGCGTAACTCGGCGTCTCACGTGCTGGGATCACTTTTGTTGGGCGAACTTTGCTGGGCTCACGCTGTAGTTCCACTCGCCATGGTTATGTCGAACTCGGCATAACCACGGTTATCCTGATTTCCGGGTTATGCCGATGTTGTCCGGACGGTGCTGGTCAGAGGCATGTCCCTTCCAGATAGTTCGGCATAACTAGAGACTTTCCAAGAATGTGAGTACCTGCCCTTGGGGGGCATATCGCTTACTTGGGGTTCCAAGCGGCGTGAGGCGGCTCATTGCTCGTTCTTTCATGCCGAGGACGCGTGGAGATAGGCCTGTGTCGCTTGCGTGGATTCGTGACCGAGCCATAAAGCTATCGTCGTGACGTCGATTCCCGAGTCAAGCATCCGCATGGCGCAGGTGTGTCTTATGTGTGAGGCGTAATCGTTTTGATGGCCAGGCTGGAGCAGGATCTGGCTGCGGTGATGGCATGGACGCGGAGTCTCAGGACTCCGGACATGGCGTCAGAGTTCTTGTGCGGTCAGGGCCGCGTTTTGACCTCGTAGCGCAGGACGAGGTCGGTGCCGGGGTAGCGGGTTTGGGTGGCGGTCAGGTGCTCACACAGTTCCGCGATGGCGGCGGTGGCGCGCGTGGTGGGGAGGGGATCCAGTCGCACCGTCAACGTGCCTTCGCGGGGGTCGATGTCGCCGCTGCCGGTCAGGGTTTGGCGGACCAGGGCGTGTGCTTCGTCGTTCGCGCGGGCGTAGCCGGTGTGGACGCGGATCGCTCGGGCCAAGGTGGTGGCGGTGTTGAACGCGGCGATGCGGATGGCGTGGGTGATCAGTTTGGTCTGTACGTCCAGGACCTGCTGGCCGGGGTTGATCTGGCCCAGCGGCAACCTGGCGGGCACGCCCCGGTGTGCGGCTTGGGCGGTGTCCAGGTCGGCGCCGGTTGCGCGTAGGTCCGCGGTCAGCCTGTCGTGGTCCGTGTTGGTGATCAGGGCGGTCTCGCCCGGTGGCGGGGACACCGCTTCGAGCAGGGCCGCGTCGGTCGCGGCCAGGGCCCGGTCGTACCTGGCTCGTGCGGCCAGGACCTGTTTGTGGGCTTTCTTCTTGGCGGGGTTGGGGACCAGACGCGTCGGGTCGTCGTCGGTGGTGGTGTACGCGTCGTGGGAGTCGAGGTCGAAGTGCATCCGGGCGTAGCGGAAGTAGTTCTCCTGCCGCCAGCGTGAGCCCATCCGGTAGATGACCTGTTCGACTGGTAGGTCGGCGCGGGTGGTCAGGATGTGGATCTGCCGGGTGCTGGCCGCCTGCCCGTGCTCCTGCCTACCGGTTTTGTTGTTGGCCACGATCAGGCTCACCTGCCGCATCGTGAACACGTCGTCGTCGGTGGGTAGGTCCACGGTGGTGTCAGCGACCCGCCATTGGTGGGTGCGTCCGGTCTCGTCGACATGTGTCACGGCGGTGAACAGGTCTGCGTCGACGTCGTCGGCTAAGCCTTTGCGCCAGGTCAGCACGTCAAAGCCCTGGGCGTCCATGTGCTGAAACAGGGCTGGGGACCAGCCGCCGCGGTCGAACCCGACCAGAACCCGGCGGTCGTCGCCAACGGCCCGGCGTAGGTCGGGCAGCAGCCGGCGAAGCTCCATGGCCAGGGACGCGCCGGGGGTCGCCATGACGACCAGGACCGGGTCCCCGGACGCATCCGAAACCCACGTCTCCACCGTTGCCGGGGCGGGGAACTTCAACCGGGACAGATGAGTCTTGGCGACCTTGCGCCCGCCTTGGTAGGCGCGGACGTGCCCATCGACATAGAACACCGCGGTCAGGTTCGGGTTCGACTTGTCGAGGCGGGCCACGTGGGCGGCGGCCATGCCGGCCAGCAGCTCGTCGGCCCTACCAGTAGCAGCAAGGGCGGTGATCTTGCGGCGGGGACGTGATCGTCGTGCACACCTTGGACAGGCTCGGCCGGACCGTGCGTGACACCCTCAACCTGATTCACGAGCTGACTGAGCGCGGGGTCGGGGTCCGCAACCTCGCGGATCCCATCCGGGTGGACTCATCCAAGCCGGAGGACCCGATGGCGCAGCTCGCCGTCGTGATGCTCGCCCTGTTCGGGCAGATGGAACGCACCTACGCCGTGGAGCGAGCCGCGCACGCCCGCGCCGTCGCCACCGCGAAGGGCCTGCGGGTCGGTCGGCCCACTGTGGTGGATCCGAACGATCTCGACTATGCCTGCCTCCTGCGGGACAGCGGCCACACCATCGCGCAGATCGTCGCGAAGACCGGCATCACCCGCCCCAGCTTGGTGTCCAAAACTCCGACGTTGATCTTGAGTTTTCAGGCTGCCTTTCCGAGTCGGGCGTGGTCGATGTAGGCGTGGACGTGCCGGTCGATGGTGGTCAGCGCGTGACGGAGCTCTGCCGGGCCCCTGACGAGTGAGCTTGTGAAAACTAGCGCTAAGCCGAAGTTACGAAGCCTCTGAGGGTCAATCCGTGCTCTGACCTGCGTAGATAGGTCTGAAACAACCTCGGCGTGTCGTCACTAACAGGCTTGCGGTGAGGCGTGAGCCACGATAGAGTTCGCTTATGCCTAAACGAGGTGGCGCGGTTCATGTGTCGACACACCGTCGCCACTACGTCGGCAAGGACGGGGTGGCCCGGGACTACGAGACCCACCTGCTGCGCCGCTCCTACCGGCAGGACGGCAAGGTCAAGAACGAGACCGTCGCGAACCTGTCCCACCTGCCGGGCGACCTGATCGAGGTGATCCGGGCCTCGCTGGCCGGTCAGGCGTTCGTGCCGGCCGCGCCCGCGGCC
>Ga0209587_1001181_pt1 | contig 12472 bp, 10 predicted proteins | sample NGEPerD_2_FD_184512 | JGI IMG/M metagenome (GOLD analysis project Ga0209587, IMG submission 184512) | Arctic peat soil microbial communities from the Barrow Environmental Observatory site, Barrow, Alaska, USA - NGEE PermafrostL1-D... | ecosystem: Environmental > Terrestrial > Soil > Wetlands >... | reverse complement strand
GGACAGTATGGCCAACGCCTCGCGTTGACCGGCGGACATGGCCAATGGGGCTGCAGCATTGTTCATGCGAACAGCCTACCAAAATCCGGCTAGTTATTTTGGAGACACACCACTAGCGGCGGCAGAGTGGCGCAGAAGCGCCGAGTGGCCGTCGTTCTGGTCAGCGCTGACTGGCGTCCGTGACCTCGCCGACCAGCTCCTCCAGCACGTCTTCGAGGAAAACCACGCCGGTTACCGCGCCCTCAACGTCGACGACACGAGCCAGGTGGGCTCCGGTGAGCTGCATGGTTGCCAGTACGTCCTCGACCTCATCATCGGACTGCACGGTGGCCAGACGCCGCACTCGTTTGATCGGCACCGGCTGGCTGCGCTGGGCGTCATCGGCATACAGGATGTCCTTGAGGTGCAGGTAGCCGGCGACCTCGCCGGCGGCATCAGTGATCGCAAAGCGGGAGAACCCTCGTTTGGCCACCAGCCGCTCGACATCGTCCGGAGTGGCGCCCAGCGGAAGGGTGACCAGCTCGCGCAGCGGCACCGCCACGTCGGCGGCCACCCGGTCGCTGAACTCCAGCACACGCCGCGCCATACCGTGTCGATCAGCCTCGATCAAACCCTCGCGGTGGCTCTCCGCGACGATGAACTGGACCTCCTCGGCGGTGAAGGCCGACGTCAGCTCGTCCTTGGGCTCGATGCCCAGAACCCGGACCATCGCCTTCGCCAACCCCTCCATCAGCCGAATCACCGGGCGCAGCACCCTGGTGATGAACAGCAGCGAAGGCGCCAGCACCAGGGCTGCCCTCTCCGGGCCGGCGATCGCGAGGTTCTTGGGCACCATCTCGCCGACGACGACGTGCAGATAAACCACGATCAACAATGCCAGCGCCAACGAGATCGGGCGGCCGAACGCGTCCGAGAGGCCGAGAGCGCGAAGCGGGGGCGCGATCATCTCGTGCAGTGCCTCCTCGGCCACAGCGCCCAGGCCGACCGAGCTGATCGTGATCCCCAGCTGCGCGGTGGCGAGCAAGGACGCCACCTGTTCCAGCGCCTTGAGGCTGACCTCGGCCCGCCTGCTCCCGGCGGCGGCCAGTGGCTCGAGCCCCGAGCGTCTGGCGGTCATCACGGAGAACTCGGCGCCGACAAAGAAAGCGTTGGACAGCAGCAGGAACAGCGACAGCCACAGGGCGACGGAGTGACTCACGCGGGCTCACCGGCGTCCGTCGGAGCTGTGCGCAGGATCTCGGCGGCACCGTCGGACTCGTCCTCGAGTGGGGTGAACCGCAGCCGGTCCACACGACGGCCGTCCATGGCGTCGACCCGCATGGTCCAGCCGGTCACCAACACCTCGTCGCCGATGACGGGCACGCGCCCTAGGCACGCCATCACATAGCCGCCGATCGTCTCGTATGCCGGTCCGTCCGGGACCGGCGCGCCCAGCCGGTCCCTCACCTCGTCGGGTCTCCAGAGGCCGGGCACAGTCCAGGACCCGTCGGTGCTGATACGACCCGTGGTCCGGGCGCGATCGTGCTCGTCGCTGACCTCGCCGACGATCTCCTCGATGACGTCCTCGAGGGTCACGACGCCAGACGTACCGCCGTACTCGTCCACGACAACTGCCATCTGGTGGCCGGCTCCGCGCAACATCAAGAGCAGCGGGTCAAGGCGGATCGACTCGGGCACGACGAGCGCGTCGACCATGAGCGCGGACACCGGCACATCCTCGCGTCGGTCGTGCGGAACGGCAATGGCACGCTTGACGTGGACCAGCCCGTCAACGTCGTCCCAGTCCTCGCCGATGACGGGGAACCGCGAGTGACCAGTCTCGCGAGCCAGCCTTACGACATCTCCGGCTGAGGCGGTTCGCTCGATCGCCGTGCCGTGAACGCGAGGCGTCATGACGTCGGCGGCGGCGCGATCACCGAAGTCCAGTGACCGGGCGACCAGCCGCGCGGTGCCTTGGTCGAGAGTGCCCACTGCGGCCGAGCGGCGGATCAGCGACGCCAGCTCTTGAGGGGTTCGCGCGCCTGACAGCTCTTCCTGCGGGGTGATATCAAACACCCGGAGCACCAGGTTCGCCGAGCCGTTGAGCACGATGATGAGTGGCTTGGTGGCTACGGAGAAGAGGCGCACGGGCAGCGCGACGAGCTTGGCCGTCCGAAGCGGCGCCGAGATGCCGAGGAACTGCGGTAGCAGCTCACCGAACGCCATCGAAAAGAGCGTTGCGAGAAGCAGGGCCACGGCCGTTGCGGAGGGCTCGACCGCCGACGCCGGGACACCCACGGCGTTCAGGGGTGTGCGCAACAGCTTGCCGACCGAGGGCTGGGCCAGATAGCCGAGAAGCAGGGTGGTCAGGGTGATCCCGACCTGGGATGCGGACAGCTGGGTCGAGAGCTGACTCAGGGATGTCAGGACCGGTTTGGCAGCTGCGTCCCCCTGTTCGATGGCCTTCTGGACGGTTGTCTTGTCCAAGGCCACGAACGCAAACTCCGCGGCGACGAAGACGGCGGTCCCGATGGTCAACCCGACGCCGGCAAGGACCAGCAACCACTCCGTCATAGTGTTTCCATCCTAAAGGCTGAGAGATCGCTGAGACTCGCACACCTTGCTTGTGCTCGCGCGACGTGTAGGTGGTTGGGTATGAGCATGAAAACGCTCGGGGTACCCCATGACTGATCCCGCGAAGCATGGGACGCGCATCGAGGTGCGCAACCTGACCAAGAAGTTCGGGAGCCTTACCGCCGTCGACGACCTCAGCTTTTCCGTCGAGCCCGGCCGGATCACCGGCTTCCTGGGACCGAACGGAGCCGGCAAGACCACCACGTTGCGCATGTTGTTGGGACTGGTCCGACCAACCCACGGCACCGCAACGATCGGAGGCGAGCGCTACAGCGAGATCAGCACCCCCCAGCGTGTCGTCGGATCGGCGCTCGAAGCCACCAACTTCCACCCGGGCCGTTCGGGACGCAACCACCTGCGGGTCCTGGCGGACACGACCGGCGTGGACACCAAGCGGGTCGACGAGATGCTCGAGCTCGTCGGCATCCCGGCCGCGGCGCGCCAGCGGGCGGGCGGCTACTCCATGGGCATGCGCCAGCGCCTGGCCCTGGCGGCCGCGATGCTCGGCGACCCCCATGTGCTCCTTCTCGACGAACCAGCGAACGGCCTTGACCCTGAGGGCATTCGGTGGCTTCGGATGTTCCTGCGCCACCTGAGCAGCCAGGGCAAGACGATCCTCATCTCGAGCCACATGCTCGCCGAGGTCGAGCAGACTGTCGACGACGTCGTCATCATCGCCAACGGGCGGCTCATCCAGCAGGGCTCGGTCGCGGATCTGCACGGCGAGAAGCGCTCCATCGTTCGCACCACCAGCGCCCCTGCGCTGGTCAGCGCCCTGATCGCGGCCGGTGTCCACGCGAGGGCCACGGATGCGACGATGCTCGAGGCGATGGGCGACGACATGGCCCGCGTGGGTGACATCGCCCTGGCTGCAGGCCTGCCGATCCACGAGCTTCGGGCGAACCAGACCGACCTGGAGGCTCTGTTCTTCGAGCTGACCGAGAGCCCGGAGAACCGCAACCGCAACCTCGCAGGGAGTGTCGGGAGCGGCGCTATGCCTGGGGAGCACGCCCCCGCGACCACCCCGGTCGCCCCACACGAAGGAGCAACGCCGTGATGTCGGGCGCAGTCAAGGCAGAGTTCCGCAAGTTCTTCAGCACCCGGATGTGGTGGGGCATGGCGATCGGCGTGTTCCTGGCCGGCGCGCTGTTTGCGCTGCTCTTCGCCCTGGTGGTGGCCGGCTCGACACAGGGCGGGGGGCCTGGCGGGGGCGGTCCACCACTACCCGACCTCGACAACACCGCGATGGTCTCGACCGTCTATACGGCAGGGTTGAGCCTCGCCTACCTGCTCACCTTGGTTGTCGGCGTCATGTCGATCGGCTCGGAGTATCGCCACAAGACGATCACCAGCACCTTTCTGTCCACGCCGAAACGGGTCCGGGTCATGGTCGCCAAAGTGACCTCGCTGCTGGGCATCGGCGCCCTCTACGGAGTGGTGTTCCTCGTCGGCTCCGTGGGGGTGGGCGGGGCGACCATCGCCATCAAGGGCTTCTCGCCGGTCCCGGAGGTTGGGCCGATCGCGCGTGCCCTCGCCCTGAGCCTGCTGGTTCTCGGCCTCTGGTCGCTGCTCGGACTCGGCGCCGGCATCCTGATCCCCAACCAGGTCGCCGCGATCCTGATCGCCGTCGGCGCCGCCTGGATCGTGGAGCCACTGGCGGGGTTCCTGTTAAGCCTCGTCAGCTGGGGCACGTCGGTCGTCCCGTACATGCCGAGTCAGGCGACTTCGGCGATGGTCGGACAGGTCAGCACCAGCTCGACCACCGAACTGCTGTCGTGGTGGGCGGGCGCGCTGGTTCTGGTGGCCTATGCCGCAGCCCTGGCCGGCATCGGCTCCATCCTGACTGTCCGCCGCGACGTGACATGACGCGACGCGACATGACATGACATGGGCCGACCTCACGTAGCGTCCATATGGCGGCGAACACAGACACGCTCCCGAACTGCGCAGTTAGGGTGAAGATCACGTTTGTGTCCTGACATCACGTTTGTGTCCTGACATCGTCGACGCTACGAAAGAGGCGTATTCGCCGTGCCTGCTCAACCACCCCCGAACGACCCAATGGCGGTATTCGGACCCAACGAGTGGCTCGTCGACGAGCTGTACCAACAGTTCCTGAAGGACAAGAGCTCGGTGGACGAGGCATGGTGGGAGTTCTTCGCCGACTACCAGCCGAGGGACCTCGGGATCGGCACCAGCGCGCCCCAAGGCCCCACCTCGAGCCCGGCCCCGAGGCCACCGTCGCCCTCGACTTCACCCTCGACTTCACCGTCGACTTCACCGTCAGCGCCATCACCTTCAGCGTCGCCGATCGAGTCGCCGATCGAGTCACCCATGCCGCGCGACGTCCCTGCGATCACGCGCACGGGCCCGGTCAGCCAGGACAGGCTCACGCCATTGCGCGGCGCCGCCGCCCGCACCGTGGTCAACATGGAGTCGAGCCTGACGGTGCCGACCGCGACCAGCGTGCGTTCGGTCCCGGCCAAGCTCCTCATCGACAACAGGGTGGTCATCAACAACCACCTCGCGCGCAGCCGCGGCGGCAAGGTCAGCTTCACCCACCTGATCGGTTACGCGATCGTCAAGGCCGTGGCACTCATGCCACAGATGAACACCGGTTTTGGAGAGCAGGATGGCAAGCCGGTCCTGATTACGCCGGCGCACCTCAACCTCGGCCTTGCCATCGACACCGCCAAGCCCGACGGCACGCGAACGCTGCTCGTGCCCAGCATCAAGTCGACCGAGGCCATGGACTTCACGCACTTCTGGACGGCATACGAGGACATCGTCCGCAAGGCGCGCAACAACAAGCTGACCGTCGAGGACTTCCAGGGCACCACGCTCAGCCTGACCAACCCCGGCACGATCGGGACAGTCCACTCCGTTCCGCGACTGATGTCCGGACAGGGAGCCATCCTCGGCGTCGGCGCGCTGGAGTACCCGGCCGAGTGGCAGGGCGCGAGCCAGGAGACGTTGAACCGCAACGCCGTCAGCAAGATCATCACGATCACCTCGACCTATGACCACCGCATCATTCAGGGCGCGCAGTCTGGCGAGTTCCTGAAGATCCTGCACGGCTTGCTTCTGGGCGAGAGCGGCTTCTACGACGAGATCTTCGAGGCGCTCCGCATCCCCTACGAGCCGGTCCGCTGGGTCCAGGACATCTCGGCGAGCCACGCCGACGACGTCAACAAGACCGCTCGTGTGGTGGAGCTCATCCACGCCTACCGTGTGCGCGGCCACATCATGGCCGACACCGACCCGCTGGAGTACCGCCAGCGCCGTCACCCCGACCTCGACCTCACCACGCACGATCTGACGCTGTGGGACCTCGATCGCGACTTCGCCACCGGTGGGTTCGGCGGGGCCCCGATGCTCAGCCTGCGCAGCATCCTTGGGATCCTGCGCGACTCCTACTGCCGCACCGTCGGCGTCGAGTACATGCACATCCAGGACCCGGACCAGCGCCAATGGATCCAGGACAGGATCGAACGGACCTACGCCAAGACCTCAGCCGACGAGCAGCTGCGCATCCTGCGGCGGCTCAACGCGGCCGAGGCGTTCGAGACGTTCTTGCAGACCAAGTACGTCGGGCAGAAGCGATTCAGCCTCGAGGGTGGCGAGTCGATGATCGCGCTGCTGGACCGGGTCCTGTGCCGCGCTGCCGCCGAGAGCATGGACGAGGTCTGCATCGGTATGCCGCACCGTGGCCGGCTCAACGTGCTCGCCAACATCGCCGGCAAGTCCTATGGCCAGATCTTCCGCGAGTTCGAGGGCACCCAGGACCCCAAGTCGGTCCAGGGCTCGGGCGACGTGAAGTACCACCTCGGCACCGAGGGCGAGTTTGTCTCCGAGGACGGTGCCAGGACCAAGGTCTACCTCGCCGCCAACCCCTCGCACCTCGAGGCGGTCAACCCTGTTCTCGAGGGCATCGTGCGTGCCAAGCAGGACCGGCTCGATCTGGCCGGCACGGCGTTCACCGTCCTGCCGGTCCTGCTTCACGGCGACGCCGCGTTCGCGGGTCAGGGTGTCGTGGCCGAGACGCTCAACCTCTCGCAGCTGCGCGGCTATCGCACGGGCGGCACGATCCATGTGGTCATCAACAACCAGGTCGGGTTCACCACGGCGCCATCCTCGTCGCGCTCCTCTTTCTATTCCACCGACGTGGCGCGAACGATCCAGGCGCCGATCTTCCACGTCAATGGTGACGACCCCGAGGCGTGCGTACGCGTCGCCGATCTGGCCTATGACTTCCGACAGGAATTCAACAAGGATGTCGTCATCGACATGGTCTGCTACCGCCGCCGCGGCCACAACGAGGGTGACGACCCCTCGATGACCCAGCCATTGATGTACAAGCTGATCGAGGCCAAGCGCTCGGTCCGCAAGCTCTACACGGAGTCCCTGATCGGTCGAGGCGACATCTCCATCGAGGAGGCGGAGGCGGCGCTGCGCGACTACCAGCAGCAGCTCGAGCGAGTGTTCGTCGAGACCAAGGAAGCCACAACGAGCCAGGACGACGCGGCGTACGGCACCCATGCCGGCGAGGTCCCCGGCACCGATACCGAGGGCCACGGCGGGCTCGAACGCCCCGCTGCGCAGGAGGCCGACGAGCAGGCACCGCATCCCGCCACCGGCACCGCGATCACCGCCGAGGACATGCTGCACATCGGCAACGCCTTCGTGAGCAGCCCCGCGAGCTTCACCCTCCACCCCAAGCTGGCGCAGCTCATGGAGAGACGGGCCGCCATGGTCCGCGAGGGCGGGATCGACTGGGCCATGGGCGAGCTGCTCGCCTTCGGCTCACTTCTGAAGGAGGGCGTGCCCGTCCGTATGTCGGGTCAGGACACACGTCGAGGCACGTTCGTACAGCGTCACGCGGTCCTCATCAACAAGGTGACGGCCGAGGAATGGACGCCGCTGCTGTACCTCGGCGAGGGCCAGGCCCGGTTCTGGATCTATGACTCGATGCTGTCCGAGTTCGCGGCGATGGGCTTCGAGTACGGCTACTCCGTCGAACGGCCAGACGCCCTGGTCCTGTGGGAGGCGCAGTTCGGCGACTTCCTCAACGGCGCGCAGACCATCATCGACGAGTTCATCTCCTCCTCGGAGCAGAAATGGGGCCAGCGCTCGTCAGTCGTCCTGCTGCTCCCCCATGGCTACGAGGGCCAGGGCCCGGACCACTCCTCGGCCCGCATCGAGCGCTTCCTGCAGCTGTGCGCCGAGGACAACATGACGGTGGCCTACCCCTCGACGCCCGCGTCGTACTTCCACCTGTTGCGCCGTCAGGCCTATGACTGGCCGCGCCGCCCGCTGATCGTGTTCACGCCCAAGTCGATGCTGCGACTCAAGGCTGCTGCCTCGTCGGTCCAGGACTTCATCTCGGGAACGTTCGAGCCCGTTCTTCCCGACACCAAGAACCTTGACGCACAGGGTGTGACCCGAGTGGTTCTGGCTTCCGGCAAGGTCATCCACGACCTCGAGGCCGAGCGCACCAAACGCACTGACGGCACCGACGGCACGACGGCAATTCTTCGGGTCGAACAGCTCGCCCCCTTGCCGGCCCACGAGATCGCCCACGCGCTCTCGCTCTACCCGGCAGCCGAGATCATGTGGGTCCAGGACGAGCCGGCCAACCAGGGTGCCTGGCCGTTCATGGCGATGAACCTGCCCCAAGCACTGGCCGAGCTGGGCGAGACGCGCGCGCTACGGGTGGCGTCCCGCGCCCCGTCGGCCTCACCGGCGACCGGCTCGAGCAAGAAACACGCGCTGCAGCAGGCCGAGCTGATCGCCAGGGCCTTCGACCGCTGACCGCCATACCGGGGACTTCTTCCGGCCAAACGCGGCACACGCACCCAGCCGCCCGCCATACCGGGGACGTCTTCCGGCCAAACGCGGCAGATGGTCAGACCGCACGGCCCGGGAAGTGAGCTCTCCACTCACCCCGAAACCGCCTCGGCACATCTCGGGACCCTTGCGCCCTCATCGCGTCGGCGATCCGTTCGAGAGTTCGGTGAGGTTCCGCGTAGATCCCCTTCGACCGTATGACGATGAGTCGCCAGCCTTCGACGTCCAGCTCTTCGCGGCGGTCAATATCGTGGTCCCACTGCTTGTCGTTCTCGGCGTGCTGTCGACCGTCATACTCGATGACGAGCAACAGGTCGGGGTACGACAAATCGAATCTCCTCGCCCACCCTCCCATCGCGTCGTACTGGATGTGGTTGACCACCGGCTCGGGCAGCCCGGCCAAGACCATCAGCATCCGCAGCCGCGTCTCCATCGGCGAGTCGACTCCTTTGCGCACGTAGCCGACCGCCCGTAGAGCCGGCCGCGACCCCCAACCACGCCAGGTCTTCACGGCCTCAACCAGGCGGCTGACCGTTGTGCGATTGGCCTTGACCAGTGAGTCGCCGAGCACGACGAGATCCACCAGGGGCATCGAACAGGCCAGATCGATGAATGTCTGTTCGGGGCTCGATACACGGATACCTCGAAACCTGACCGCGTGCGAGTGGGCGCTGAGCCGATGGCTGTGCACGCCGCGACGCTCGCTACGCACTCCCGGCTGTGGGCTGCTGAGGTGAGTCAACGGCTGATGCGGGACGACAGCGCCCCACAGCTCAGCCGCGGTGAAGTGGCTGACCTGCGACCCCGCTGGGCAGACCTTCAGCACGGCCTTTGCCCTGACCAAAGGCGTGATGACGACCGCAGCTGCCACATGGAGATCGAAGAAGACGCGTTGGTAGCGACCGCCCATCAGCGCTTTGGCAGAGATCCCGGCGGCCCGCGCCTCGGCTCGCGTGAACGGCACTCTTTCGTCGAAGGGCGTTCTGCTCTCGATGGTCTCTACGTCGTCAAAGGGCGTTCGGTCGTCGGCCTGCATGGCAAGAGCGTGCCGGGTACGGCGGACCTGGACCCCGACTTGTCCACAGGGCAACCTGATCCACCGCCGACCCAGCCACCCGCCGACCCAGCCACCCGCCATACCGGGACGTCTTCCGGCCAAACGCGGCACACGCACCCAGCCACCCGCCATACCGGGACGTCTTCCGGCCAAACGCGGCACACGCACCCAGCCACCCGCCATACCGGGATGCGTGCTGCCCAAGCGTGCGGCGCGCGCGAACCCCGGCGGACTCTCGCGATAACCTCACAGGCGTGTACTTCACGGATCGCGGTATCGAGGAGCTGGCAGCACGCCGGGGTGAGGAGCAGGTCAGCCTCGAATGGCTGGCCGAGCACCTCCGCACCTTCGTCGACCTCCACCCCGAGCTCGAGACCCCCATCGAGCGCTTGGCCACCTGGCTCGCCCGACTTGACGACGATGAGGACTGAACTCGCGTGACCTTTGTCGACCACTTCCCCAATGACCACTCCCAGGACAGCTCGACCGAGGACGTCCCCACAGAGTTCAACCCGAGCGCCGAGTTCCACGTCAACGAAGGGCCGCGGGACATCGCGCTGGTGTTCATCGGTGATGCCTACGTGGCGGGGTATGGCGACCCCAAGGGCCTTGGCTGGGTCTCGCGCGTCGTGGGCCGGACCGCACATGGTGACGTGGACATCACCGCATACCAGCTGGGGGTGCGCGACGAGACCTCAGCAGACGTGCTGGCGCGCTGGCGCGTCGAGTGCCCGCCGCGGTGGAAGGGCCATTCCGAGAAGCGCCTCGTCGTGGCGGTTGGCCACAACGACGCAGTCACCGGTATGTCGACCGCGCGGGTCCGGCTGAACCTCGCCAACATCCTCGATGACGCCGCGGCCAGCGGGGTCGCCGCGTTCGCGGTCGGGCCGACGCCGACACTGGACGCAGATCTGAACGCGCGGCTCGAGGTCGTGGTCGAGGCGCAGGCGGACGTGTGTGCTCGGCGCGGTGTCCCCTACGTCGACTGTTACCGACCCCTGATCGGCCATGAGCAGTGGCTTTCGGACCTGGGCGCGGCCGGTGGCGTCTACCCCGGCCAGGCCGGCTATGGGCTGATCGCCTGGCTGATGCTGCACGGTGGCTGGGATCAGTGGCTGGACCTCGGTCGCTGAGCCGACCGTATCGACGACCAACCGGGCGATCGGCTGGGCGACCCGCTGGGCGACCGAACGAGCCGCCGCAGCAGTGCTCCTGACGCCGGTTTTTCATGGCGCCGAGGGGTTGCGCTCACGATACATCGCGTTATATCGTGAATTGCTGGAACGCGATATAACGCGAATGGCGAATGCTCGTCATCGCCCGAGATACGAGGAAGACCCCATGGCACAGGAATGGCAGATCGACGGACCAAAGGTGCTCGACATCGGCGACGAGAACGAGACCGTCCGCAAGCTCAAGCTCGGCCTGGTCGCCGGGCGGGTGGATATCGTCACCCACGACGACTCCCCGACGGCGCGAATCGAGATTCACGAGGTCCAGGGAAAGCCGCTCCTGGTGAGCTGGGACGGTTCGACTCTCAAGGTCACCCACGTCAAGGACCAGGACGGCAGCCTCTGGGACAGCGTGAAGCTCATCGGCACGGACAAGGGCAAGCGGCGGGTCAGGGTGAGCATCTCGGTGCCCGCCACGACGCACATCAACGCGAGCACGGTCAGCGCCGAGGCATTGATCAACGGTGTGCGCGCCACGGTCAAGGCCAACACGGTCTCTGGCTCGCTGACCCTCGACGACATCGTCGGCGACGTCCACGCCAACACCGTCAGCGGTGAGATCGAGTGCCACTCCCTCGCCGGTGACTTCAAGGGCAACACGGTCTCCGGAGCCCTTACCGTGCAGGCGAGTCGCCTGGGCCACATCAACCTCAACACCATCAGCGGAGACATCACTCTCGACCTGACCGATGGCCGGGCACAGATCCAGTCCAACTCCGTCTCGGGTGACGTCACTGTTCGGATCCCCCAGGGTGGTGGCTACGACGTCGCCGCGCACACGGCCTCAGGACATGTCGTCATCGATGGACAGTCGATGCACGGCTACGGGCCCCACCAAGGCGGCGGGCAGCTGAGCGACGGAGACAAATCCCTTGTCATCAAAGCGAACTCGCTGTCCGGCAACGTCGTCGTGCTGCGCGCTCCCGGTGTTCAGGACTCGGCGCCCGACGTTCAGGACTCGGCGCCCAGCGTTCAGGACACGGCGCCCGATACCGAGAACGCAGGCTGACCATGGCCGTCTTCGCCCATGGCCAGATGCGCCTCTATCTGCTCGCACTGCTGAACGAGGGCCCCCGCCATGGCTACGAGATCATCCAGTCGCTCGAGGAACGCTTCAACGGGCTCTACTCCCCCAGCGCCGGGACCGTCTATCCACGGCTGGCCAAACTGCAGGAAGAGGGACTGGTTGAGCGAATAGAGGACGGCCGCAAGGGGACCTACCGGATCACCGATGCGGGCCGACATGAAGTCGCCGCAAGGGAGTTCGACCTCGCCGACCTCCAGCAGGATCTCGACCACTCGGTGCGAGAGCTCGCCCAGGAGGTACGCCAGCGGGTCCACGGCAGCACCGCCAACCTCCGCGAGGAGCTCAGAGCGGCGGCCATGGAAGCCCGCGCCACCGCGACACCGGCGGGCACGTCATACGAGCAGCAGTGGCCCCACGCCTCCAGGGAAGGCACTGGCTCAACCACCGCACGCGACATCGAAGCCGCGATCAACGCGTTCCGTTACGAGGCGCGGGATGCGGCACGCCGCATCAGTGCTGACGACGGTGCCCGACAAGAAGTTCTGGACATCCTCTCGGAAGCAGCAAGGAAGATCAGAAATGTTCTCCGTAATCCCTAGGCGGAACCGGACCTCGTCCAAGAAGTCGACCCGGCGCGATCTGGCCCAGATCAAGTACGAGCAACTCCGAAAGGTGCCCTACTGCCGTCGGCTGATG
>Ga0209587_1001179_pt1 | contig 12487 bp, 10 predicted proteins | sample NGEPerD_2_FD_184512 | JGI IMG/M metagenome (GOLD analysis project Ga0209587, IMG submission 184512) | Arctic peat soil microbial communities from the Barrow Environmental Observatory site, Barrow, Alaska, USA - NGEE PermafrostL1-D... | ecosystem: Environmental > Terrestrial > Soil > Wetlands >... | reverse complement strand
GCAAATCCGAGGCTGTAGACTATTCTACAGTCACCGATTTTGCGAGGTTTCGCGGCTGATCTACATCCGTGCCCATGAAAACGGCGGTGTAATAGGCGATCAGCTGCACGGGAAGCGCATAAACCAGCGGCGTCACGAAGGGATGCACGGACGGCACGGTCAACATGGTCTGGACCGCACACCCGGTGCTGGCCGGGTCCGCATCGCTCACCAAGACGATCCGACCCTCCCGGGCCGCCACCTCTTGCATGTTCGAGACGGTCTTGTCGAAGAGCTCGTCGCGGGGCGCGATGACGATCACCGGCACGCTCTCGTCGATCAGCGCGATGGGCCCATGCTTCAGCTCGCCGGCCGCATAGCCCTCGGCGTGGATGTAGGAGATCTCTTTCAGCTTGAGCGCGCCTTCGAGCGCGATCGGGTAGCTCGTGCCGCGCCCGAGATAGAGCACGTCGCGAGTCTTGGACAGGCTATGGGCGAGCGTCTCGTATGGGCTCTCGTCGGCGAGGATCGTCGCCATATGGCGCGGCACCTCGACCAGGGCCTTGACCAGCTCCGCTTCCAGCTCGGGCCCGATTACGCCGCGCGCTTTTCCCGCGGCAATGGCAAGACAGGCGAGCACGGTAAGCTGACAGGTGAACGCCTTGGTGGAGGCCACGCCGATCTCCGGTCCGCCTAAGGTCGGCAGCACTACGTCCGACTCGCGCGCAATGGACGATTCCTGCACGTTGACGACGGACAGCACATGCTGACGCTGCGCCCGGCAGTAGCGCAGCGAGGCCAGCGTGTCGGCGGTCTCGCCGGACTGCGACACGAACAGCGCCGCGCCGCCGGGCTCCATGGTGATCTCCCGATAGCGGAACTCGCTCGCGATATCGACATCGACCGGCAGCCGCGCCCAGCGCTCGAACCAATATTTCGCGACGAGGCACGCATAGAACGCGGTGCCGCACGCCGACAAAGACAGGCGGCTCACGCGCGAGAAGTCCAGCGGCAGCGCCGGCAGCGCCACCTGATAGGTGGCGAGATCGAGATAATGCGCCAGCGTATGGCCGACCACTTCAGGCTGCTCGTGGATTTCCTTCGCCATGAAGTGGCGGTAATTGCCCTTGTCCACGACCAGACCGGCGGCCATGGACTTGGCCACGGGCCGCTCGACGCCGGCGCCGGTGCGATCGCGGATCGCCACGCCTTCGCGGGTGATGACCGCCCAATCGCCGTCCTCGAGATAGGCGATCCGGTCGGTGAAAGGCGCGAGCGCGATGGCGTCGGAGCCGACGAACATCTCGCCGTCGCCATAGCCGATGGCGAGCGGACTGCCTTGGCGGGCCACTATCATCAGATTGTCGTAGCCGCGGAAGATCATGGCGAGCGCGAACGCGCCCTGCAGATGGCTGAGCGCTTGATAGACCGCGGCCACCGGGTCTTTTCCGGCCCGCAGCTCGCGCGTGATGAGGTGGGCGATGACCTCGGTGTCCGTGTCGCTGGAGAACGGCGCACCTTCCGCGATCAACTGCGCCTTGAGCTCGCGGAAATTCTCGATGATGCCGTTATGGACGACCGCGACGTCCTCGGTCATGTGCGGATGGGCGTTGGCCTCGCTGGGCTTGCCGTGGGTCGCCCAGCGCGTGTGACCGATCCCGGTGTCGCCGTTGAGCGGCTCGACCTTCAGCAGCTCTTCGAGATTGCGCAGCTTGCCTTCGGCGCGCCGCCGATCGATGCGGCCCTGCTCCAGGGTCGCCACGCCGGCGGAGTCGTATCCGCGATATTCGAGACGCTTCAGCGCGTCGACGAGAAGTTCAGCAACCGGTCCCTTCCCGAGGACACCAACAATGCCGCACATTGTCCCCTACTCCCTCGATCCCAAGGTGCTGCCTAATAAGGTTCTGCCTAAATCGACCGGCGGTGTGTCGCAATTCACGAGCTGTATACCATTGTTGCGGTGACTTCTTGTTGCGATGACTTCTTACGGCGAAGACTTCGGCCCGCACGTGCAAGCCTACTTCGCCTTGTCGCGATTGCGGCGCGCACGCACCTTGGCGGCCCACCCGGGTCGTTCGTCTTGCGGAGCGCGGCTGAGGGCCAACGCATCGGCGGGCACGTCCTTGGTGATGACGCTGCCGGAACCGATATAGGCGCCGTCGCCGATCTTGACCGGCGCCACAAGTGAACTGTTGGAGCCGATAAAGGCGCCCGCGCCGATCTCGGTGCGATGCTTGGCGAAGCCATCGTAATTGCAGGTGATGGTGCCGGCGCCGATGTTAGCCTTCGCGCCCACGCTGGCATCGCCAATATAGGTGAGGTGGTTAACCTTGGCGCCTTCGTGAACCTGAGAATTCTTGATCTCGACGAAATTGCCGACATGCGCGTTCTTGGCAAGCGCGGCACCGGGCCTGAGCCGGGTGAACGGCCCAATGCTGGCGCCGGGTCCAATGCTCGCTTGCTCGATGTAACAAAAGGCTCTGATGGTGGCGCCGTCTTCGATGGTGACGCCGGGGCCGATCACGACATTGGGCTCGATGGTCACGTCGCGGCCGATGCCCGTGTCGTAGCTGAAGAACACCGTGTCCGGCGACACCAGCGTGGCGCCGTTGTCCATGGCGGCTATGCGCAAGCGCCGTTGCATCAGACCTTCGGCGGTCGCGAGTTCGGCGCGCGAATTCACGCCAAGGACTTCCTCCGCGTTCGACAGCACGACACGCGACTGGAGATCATCGCCGCGCGCGAGCGCCACCGCATCGGTGAGGTAATACTCTGCCTTGGCGTTGTCGTTGCCGATCCGCGCAAGCAGCCCGGAAAGTGTCGCGGCGGAGCGGAACGCCATGATGCCGGAATTGCACAATGTGAGCGCGCGCTCGGCGGCACTTGCATCCTTTTCCTCGCGGATGCCCGAAAGCCGTCCATGAGAGTCGAACAGCAAGCGGCCATAGCCGGTCGGGTCCTGTGCCTCAAATCCGATCACGACGAGATCGGCACCAGCATTGAGCTCGCCAAGCACGGCTTTCAGCGTCTCGGCGCGCAGCAGCGGCGTATCGCCGTAAAGCACGATCACCGGCCCCTTCGCGGTCTCGAAGGCCGGCGACGCCGCCTTCACCGCATCCGCGGTTCCGAGCTGGTCCGGTTGGACGAACACTTCGGCCTTCGGGTCGAGCGCAAGGCCGGCCTCCCCGACCGCATCCATGCCGGGTCCGACCACGAGACTTGCCCGGGCAATGCCGGCGGAGGTGGCGGCGCGCAAGACATGGGCGAGCATGGGCGCCCCGGCGAGGCGGTGAAGCACCTTCGGCAGGTCCGATTTCATGCGTGTGCCCTTGCCGGCGGCAAGGACGATGGCGAGAGCCGATGATTGGGTCATGCTGTCTTGATTACTGGGTCTTGAGCGGCCGAAGATCGCATCTTGATACGAAGTTTCCCTAAACGCGGACTGTCTAGTCCAAAGCGCGGCGAAGGGCCACCCCGCCGTTCCACCCGCCGTTCCTGAGGCAGAAGCGCCCGAAATGCGCACGCGGAAATTGACCATACGCATGAAGTGAGTAATCTCGCTAAGAAGCGGCGGGGCAATCTGAATCGGAGCCTATTCAGGTCGCTTTTGCGCCGAAACCTCGCATTTGGAAGGTCGGATCCATGGCAAAACGGCGGCGCACCGGTGGGAGGGGCATGGCGCGAAACGTTTTCGCGGCTTTCTGGATCGCGTTAGGGGGCGTTTCCGGCTTCTATTTGTTCACGCTGTTCACCGATCCGACGGCCCTTGGCAATCAGGCCGTCCAGGTCACCGACCTCCCGGACGATGCCGGCCCCGCACCGGCGCCGGCCGCGCCCGCGCCTCAGGACTCGATGGCTAGCGGCGCCGATTCCGCCGAGGTGACCGCGCTTGAGGGCACGGTCCGCAATCTGTCCCAGCAATTGGCCACCCTCGATGCCCGGCTGAAGCCCATCGAGCATTTCATCGGTCCTGTCGCCGCCCTGCCGCCTTCCGCGTCCGTGTCCACTTCGAAGCCGCAAGCCGTCGCGCCAAAACCGGTGGCCGCGGCGCCTGAGCCCGAACCGGAGCCGGAACCCGAAATGGTTGAGGAAGAGGTGGTCGAGGAGACCGTGGTGGAGACACCGCCACCGCCCCCGCCCGTGGCTGCCGCGCCCGAGCCTGAACCAGAGCCGGAACCCGTCGCCGAGGCCGCGCCTGAGCCCGAACCGGAAGCCCCTGCCCCGCCGCCGGTCGCGGTCGCCGAACCCGAACCCGCGCCGGCAGAACCGGAAGTCGCCGCCGCCCAAGAGGAAGTCGAAATCGCCGCGTTCGATCCCGTCACCCTGCCGGCCGCCGCCAATGACGGCTCGACCCGCTATGGCATCGAGATCGGCACAGTGCCCAAACGCGACGACCTTCGTCCCTTGTGGCGCGAATATCTGACCAAGCATGCCGCGCTCGTGGCGGGGCTGCAGCCGCGGCGCGTTCTCGCCCCCGACCAGAAATGGCGGCTCATTGCCGGCCCCTTCGCCAACGCCCAAGACGCCGAAGGTGCCTGCTCTCTGTTCAAGAAGGCCGACCGGCCCTGCGCCGCCACGGTCTATGCGGGCGACGCGCTGTAGCGCTTCACTTGCCGCCGAGAAAGAGCCGGCCCATCTCGGGATCGTCGAGCAGCGCTGCGCCCGTGCCGGCCTTCGCCACCCGCCCCGCCACCATCACATAGCCGATGTCTGCAAAGTCGAGCCCTTTGCGCGCGTTCTGCTCCACCAGGATGAGCGTCTTGCCGCGCTCGTCCCGCAGCACTTTCAGCATCTCAAACACCATGTCGATGGCCCGGGGCTCGAGCCCGATGGACGGCTCGTCGATCAGCAGCACGTCCGGTTCCATCATCAGCGCGCGCGATATTTCGAGAAGCCGCCGCTCACCGCCCGACAGCACCCGCGCCTTTTCCGCCCGCCGCGCCTGCAGGGGCGGATATTGCTCGAGGATCGCTTCGGCCATCGCCTTGGCTTGCGAACGATGCTCCAGCAAATAGCCGCCCATGAGCAGATTCTCTTCCACGGTCATATTCGGAAACACGGAGTCGCCCTGCAGCACATAGGCGAGACGCGCGGCTTTCAATTTCCCGCTAGAAGGCAGCCTGGTGAGATCATGACCGCCCACGGTGATCGACCCTGCGAACACCTTGGCGAATCCGTACATGGCATTCAGCACTGTCGACTTGCCCGCGCCGTTCGGGCCGACGAGACAGAGCGCCCGGCGCCGCGCGAGCCGCAAGGAGAGACCGTGCAGGATGCGCGCACGCCCGTAGCCCGCATAGAGGCCGTCAATGGCGACGAGCGGCTTGCCCCCGGCGAGACGGTCGAGTTCCGCGATCGGCACGTCCTCCATCACGCCGCCCCCAAATAGGCGTCGAGCACGCGGGCATCGTTCTGGATCGCGTCCGGCGGGCCCTCGGCGAGCAACCGTCCGTGGGCCAGACAATAGATGTGCTCGGCGAGACCCATGATCACCGGCATGTTGTGCTCGATGATGAGCAGCGTGACGCCGAGCGCGTTGTTCGCCACCTTCAGGCGGTCGATCAGGTCGTTGATCAGCGTCGGGTTGATGCCCGCGGTAGGCTCGTCGAGCAAAAGCAGATCCGGCTCGTTGGCGAGCGCCATGGCAAGCTCCAGCAATTTCTGCTGACCGAAGGAGAGTTCACCGGCCAGGATCCCTGCCTTCCCGGTGAGGTCCACGAAGTCGAGAAGTTCCTCCACCTTGTCTTCCGCATGATGCCGCGCGCGGCCGAACAGGCTCGCGAAGGATGTCGTGCGGACGGCGGTCGACACGATCACGTTGTCGCGGGTGGTAAGCCCGCCATAGATGCGCGGCTGCTGATAGGTGCGGATAATGCCGGCGCGGGCGATGTCGCCGGCGAGCAGGCGCGAGACGTCCTTGCCCTTGAAGCGGATCGCGCCCGCATCGATCGGGATCGCGCCGGTGATGGCGTTGAACAGCGTGGTCTTGCCCGAGCCGTTCGGTCCGATCAGTCCGACAATGGATCCTTCCGGCACTGCAAGGCTGACGCCGTTATTGGCCACCACGCCGCCGAAGGCCTTGGTCACGCCGACGGCTTCCAGGAGCAATGTCAGGGCTTGCTGTTCCAACAGCGACGTCATGGCTTGCCCTCGGCACGTTTGCGGTCGCGGAAGAAGCCGACCAGACCCGATGGGAAGAACACGGCGACGAGGATGATGAGCAGGCCGAGCGCCACACGCTGCCACCCGAGCAGGTAGGTCCAGAACAGTTCCTTGGTGAGCTGAAACACGATGGCGCCGACAATGGGCCCGGCCAAGGTGCCCTTTCCGCCGAGCAGCGCCATGAGGATCATCCACACGCCGATCGTGGCGCCGGCAAAGGCCGTCTGAATGGGATCAATGAAGCGAACCATGTTGCCGTAGAGCGCCCCGGCGGCGCCGAGAAATCCGGCCGCGACGACCCAGGCGGTCACCTTGGCGGCATGGGTCTTGATCCCCATGGCCTCGGCCTTGTCCTCGTCGTCGCGAATAGCGTTGAGCGTGAGGCCGAACCGCGTGGACAGCAGCCAGGCGAAAGTCAGGGTGCACAGCACCGCAAGCCCGAGCGCGAGGTAGTAGAGCAGCAGGGACACATGCCCGAGGCTGTCCGGCGGGTTCGGCGTGAGCATGCCCGAGCCGGCGCCGAGCCAGGGAATGCCGGCGGCGATCTGGCCCGCGGCAATGCCGAGCCCCAGCGTGCAGATGGCGAAATAATGCCCACGCATGGTGAGCACGAGGGAGCCGAGCAGCCAGGCCGCGAGCGCCGAGACCAGCGCCGCCGCAGGGATGCCGAGCGCGAGCCCGGTCAGAAACTGGGACTCGTTGAAGACGAAATCGGTGCCGCCGCCCCGGGCCTCGTTGTAGAGCCCGACGTCGTAGAACAACCCGACCTGGACGACGGCCGCGGCATACATGCCGAGCCCGACGAAGAGCACGTTGCCGAAGGAGTTGTAGCCCATCTGTCCGCCGACCAGGTCCCAGCACAGGGCAAAGACCATGAACAGCAGAAGCTCGGTGAGCTGAAGCTGATAGGCGGGCAAGAGCACGGGCGCCACGCCACCGACCGCAAGCAGGCCGGCGATCATGAGACATCGCTTGGGGGTGAGCGCGCGGGTCTCGTCCATGGCGTCAGGCGAGATAGCGGCGCTGGCGTTTCAGACGCCAGTTGCGGAACACGAGGACGGCCACGAGGAGCGTGAAGACGAAGGCGATTTGATACTGCGCCCCGAAAATGAAGCCGGCGAAACTTTCGGCCACGCCCAGCGACAGCGCCGCCCAGATGACGCCGCCGAGATTGCCGAGGCCGGCGACGACCACGATCATGAAGGAGCGAATGGTATAGGACAGCCCCCCATAGGGGTGGATGGTATAGGCGGTCGCGGCGAGCGCGCCGGCCGCGCCGCAGATCGCGGCGTTCACCGCATAGGTGAGCCCATAGACCCTCTTCGTATCGATGCCGAGAACGCTTGCGGCCTCCGGCTTCTGCGCCACGGCGCGGATGGCCTGGCCTTGGCGTGAGCGCAACAGAAACACCGACAGCGTCACCCCCAGGACGATGCAAGCGGCGAATACCAGGACCTTCGTCTTGTCGATGGCCACCAAGCCATCGAACAGGAACCAGCTGCCAAGCCCGCTTGCGGCGATACGGTCCGCGCTGCCGAAGACATGGGCCATGAGCTGCTGCAGCACGATGGCGATGCCGAACGTGGCAAGCACCGAGTTGAACATGTCGCGTCCGACCAGATGCACGATGATGGTGTAGTAGAGGATCCAGCCGAGCACGTAGAGGCACAGCGCGGCGAGCGGTACCGCGAGAAGCACCGGGGCGCCCTGCTCCGCGGCGTAAACGGCGACAAGGCCGCCGAGCATGACGAACTCGCCCTGCGCCACGTTGATGATGTTGGCGACACCCCAGACCAGCGCCATGCCATAGGCGGCAAGCGCGAACACGGCACCGATCAACAGGCCGTCGATGACGAGCTGAAGCCCAAGCGCCGGCGCTTCATGGAGAATGAGAAGATTGCTGACCATGCCCCCGCCCGTTCAACCCCCACCAAGCGGCTGACGGCGATGCTTACAAAGGGAACGCCCCTGCGTCGACCGCTAATACTTGGGGCGCGGAATGACCGGCTTGGCGGCCGCCCATTTCTCCGGCGCGACCACGACGTATTCGCCATCGATGATTTGGGTCAGGATCATAGGTTTGGCGATGTTCTTGCCCGTGGCGTCGAACTTGATCGGCCCATAAAAGGTCGGCAGATCGGTGGCGGCGATGGCATCGCGCACTTTCTCCGGATCGAGGCTCTGGGCGCGTTTGAAGGCATCGGCGAATACGTAGACCGCGGCGGCCGACTGTGCGGCTTGGTACGGCGCCTCGTAGCCATAGGCCTTCTCGAAGACCTGCGCGAAGGCCTCCGCGGAGCCGAACAGATCCCCCTTATGCTTCAACGAACGATGCCATTGATGCGCGCAGAAGACATGTTGGGAGGCCTTGGGCAGTCTCTTGGCGAGCTGCGCGGAGTCGCAATGGGTGAGCGCGATGATGGGCACGTCGACCCGTAGCGCCTCGATCTGGTTGACGGCGGTGAGCGCGCCCTTCTCGTGACCGGAGACGACGAGCACGTCGGGCTTCAGCGCCTTCACCTTGGTCAGCGTCACGGACATGTCGTTGAGCTCGGGCGGGAGCTGGTCGTCGATCACGCAATTCATCCCATGACGCCGCGCATCGGCGAGCACACCGGCACGCACATCCTGCGCGAAGGGATCGTTCTCGGTCACCATGGCGATACGAATCTCGCTCGGAGCCTTGCCGAGCTTGTCGGCGTGCTCGGCCGCCAGATCGATCGCCGGGGTGAGATACTGGTCCGACGTCGACAGCACCGCGAAGATGTAGCGGTAGCCCTTGGTGAACAGCTCGCGCGCGGCGCCGTTCGCCTCGACCATCGGCACTTTGTGCCGCTCGATGATCGGCAAGATCGCTTTGGTCAGTCCCGAGCTGTACGGCCCGAGGATGTACTTGACGCCGTCCTGCTGGATCAGACGCTCGACGAGCTCGGTGCCACGCGCCGGCGTCGATTCATCGTCGTAATAGCTGATCTCGAATTTGTAGGATGTGTCACCGATCTTGACCCCGCCCTTATCGTTGATCTGGCGGACGGCGAGATCGTAGCCATTCTTGGTATTGGCGCCGTTGAGCGCATATTTTCCTGTCAGCGAGACGGCCGCGCCAAGGACGATGGCATCGTCAGCACACAGAGCGACTTCTGCGCTGCCTACGAGCACCACACAGAAGATGACCGCCAAAAACCCTCGCAAAGGCAACACGTTAGAGACTCCCGCCGCTGTCCGAATCTCCTTACCACACAAAGATTACGCCCTCTTTCGCGGTCGTGCATCCTTGTCCGTGCGGTTGTCCTCCGACGGCGGACGCTAGCCTTCCGAAAATCACAGGGTTTCCGCGTTAAAGGTATCGCAGGCTTGCAACCGGCCCTCCTTGAAGCCCCTGCGAAACCAGCGTGCCCGCTGTTCCGATGAGCCGTGGGTGAAGGAATCAGGAACCACGTAGCCTTGGGTCTGCTTCTGGATGCGGTCGTCGCCGATCGCGCTCGCGGCGCGGAGCGCCTCGTCGATATCCCCGGGCTCGATCAAGCCTTTGTCCGTCTGCAGCTGATGCGCCCACACGCCGGCCAGGCAGTCGGCCTGAAGTTCCATGCGGACTTGCAGGGCGTTGCTGCCGCTTCGGCTCATCCTGCGCTTCGCCACCTCGACCTTGTCGGCGATGCCGAGCAGCTTCTGCACGTGATGGCCGACCTCATGGGCGACCACATAGGCTTGGGCAAAATCGCCTGGCGCCTTGAAGCGGTTCTTCAGCTCCCGGTAGAAGTCGAGGTCGATATACACTTTTTCGTCGCCGGGACAATAGAACGGCCCCATGGCCGACATTCCCGTACCGCACGCCGAGCGCACATAGCCGCTGAAGAGGACGAGCTTCGGCTCGCGATAGCGCGCGCCCAATTGCCGGAAGGTCTGGGTCCAGGTGTCCTCGGTGGTGGCGAGCACCACGGCGACGAAGCTCTTGAGATCGTCGTCGCCGGTCGATTGCGGGTGTTCGATCTGGGCGTGACCGCCGGGCGTGGGCAGGTTGGTGACGTCGGGCCTTTGCTTTGGCAGTTGAATATCCGGGAAGCCGGTGCCACCGCCGCCCTGACCCTGGCCCTGCAAGAGCACGGAGGGATCGATCCCGAAGAACAGCATGAGGCCGAGGATAATGAGGATGCCGACAATGCCGATGCCGCCGCGCCCGCCGCCGCCGCCGCTGCCCCCGCTAGAGGGAAAGCGCACGCCGCCGCCGGGAAACGGAAAGCCGAAGCCGCGGCGTTGGCCGCGCCGGTCCTCGATATTTTCGCTTTGTCTCTGCCCGCGCCACCGCATTGCACTGTCCTTGCCGGCCTTCGCCTAAACCACGGGCATTGTGCATGGAGGCGCATACTGCACAAGGCTGTCAGGGTCTCGCCGCGCTCTGCGCACGCGCCCTGAAGTGGCGTTGTGAGAGAGTCGCGGATTTGCGCCAGATTGGATGAGACTGAACCCGCAAATCCTTGTTGCTATTAAAGATACTGACAAGGAATCGTCACAGAACTGCCATAGGGGATAGGCATTCTCCACGTGCCCAGTTGAGTTCGGTCTGGGCTGGTAGTGCGTTCTGTGTAATGCGTACGAGCCTCGGCCCTCCCCGCGCCGGGGCTCTTCTTTTGTGCACACCTCCGGCGGGGATCTGAGCCTCATCGCATCGAAACACGGCCCTTTGCGACAAACGCCCTTTGCGGCAAACGCCGCTTACGGGTTCGGCGCCGGTGGCGGGTTCTCCGGCACGGCCTCTTCCGGATTCTCGTCCGGCATGATCGCATCCGGCGCCTCGTCCGGCATCGCATCATCCGGCATGGCTTCATCCGGCATGGCTTCGTCCGGCATTGCGTCGTCAGGCATGGCTTCGTCCGGCATTGCGTCGTCGGGCATGGCCTCGTCCGGGGACATCAAGTCATCGGACATTTCATCTGGCGGCATCATGTCGTCGGACATCTCGTCAGGCGGCGTCACGCCATCGGACATCTCATCCGGCGGCGTCATGTCGTCGGACATGTCGTTCCCTGCCGGTTCCGCGGGCGCTTCCCCAACCGGTGCCACGACGGCGGGCTGTTCCTTGTCCATCTTGGCGCCCGTCTCGCTGTCATTGCCGCTCAACAGATACGCTGCAATCACAAAGCCAATCACGATGCCGCCCAAGACGATGAGCAGAAATGCACGGCTCCCCGGGTTGTGTTGTGCCATGTGAGTTCCTCCCTCGCGCACTTGATCGACGCGATGTGAACAACCTATCGGCGAATCAGGGCGCGGTCGAGTGGTGTTGACCCCAGGACCCCGACCAGATCAGGCCACGCCCGCGCGCCTTGTCAGGCGGTTGAGCGCAGGGCTCAACGCGGCGGCCACGAGAAAGTTCACCACGACCGAGTAGAGCGCCGCATATCCCGGCACGGCCAGGCCGAAGATCTCGAGCGGATAGATAGAGGACACGAAGCCCCGCGAGGCGGCCATATAAGTGCCGAGCGCGGTTCCGGCCGCCCAGCCCAGCAGAAGCGCATTGGCATTGAAACGCTGCGTGAAGAGGCCGAGCAGGATGGCCGGCAGGAGCTGGATGATCCAGATACCGCCGAGCAATTGCAGCTGGATTGCGTAGGCATGAGGGATCGCCAGGATAAAGACCACGGCCCCGACCTTCACCACCAGCGAGACGATCTTCGCCACGCGCGCCTCCTCGGCGTCGCTGCAGTGCGGCTTCCAATACTCCTTGTAGAGATTGCGCGTGAACAGGTTCGCGCAGGCGATCGACATGATCGCGGCGGGCACCAGCGCGCCGATCGCGATCGCCGCGAAGGCAACGCCCACGAACCACGACGGGAACATGTCGAGGAACAGCGCGGGCACGGCAAAGTTCGCGCCGTATTGCGCGAAGCCCGCAGCGTGCAGCGGGTTCTTATCGACGCCGGCGGCGATCGCCATGTAGCCGAGAAGCGCGATCAGTCCCAACACGAAGGAATAGGCCGACAGCGCCGCGGCGTTGCGGCGGATGACCTTGCCGCTCGAGGCGCTGAGGATTCCCGTCATGGAATGCGGATAGAGGAACAGCGCCATCGCCGAGCCCAGCGCGAGCGTGAAATAGGCGCTGTAGTCGCCGATGCTGCCGCCCGATGGCGGCGCCAAGAGCAGCTTCGATTGCGGCACGCTTGCGAAGATCGCGCCGTAGCCGCCGAGTTTCGCCGGGATGATGACGATAGCGGCGAAGATGGTGATGAAGATCAGCATGTCCTTCACCACGGCGATGAGAGCCGGCGCCCGCAAGCCGCTGGTATAGGTGAAGGCGGCGAGGATGATGAAGGCGATGATCAACGGAATATGGCCGGTGAAGCCGCCG
>Ga0209587_1001178_pt1 | contig 12505 bp, 13 predicted proteins | sample NGEPerD_2_FD_184512 | JGI IMG/M metagenome (GOLD analysis project Ga0209587, IMG submission 184512) | Arctic peat soil microbial communities from the Barrow Environmental Observatory site, Barrow, Alaska, USA - NGEE PermafrostL1-D... | ecosystem: Environmental > Terrestrial > Soil > Wetlands >... | reverse complement strand
AGTCCTACGCGCTGTTGATCGTCGGCGTGGTGACCGCGGTGATCTCGGTGTACTACTACCTGCGCGTCATCCTCGCGATGTACGCGGGCGAGGGGTCCGACGCCGAGGCCGGCGAAGCGGGCGCCGCCGTGGCCGAGGTGAGCGGCGGACGCCGCGTGGACTTCGCGACCGGTCTGGTCCTCGCGATCACCGTCGGTGTCGTGCTGGCGGTCGGGATCTTGCCGAGCCTGCTGCTCGAGTTCGCCCGCGACGCGACGCTCGCCTTCTGAGCACAGGCGACCACCGCCGGCCGTGATCGCACTCACGGTCGTCGTCGCCCTCGCCTTCGCGTTCGTGTTGGGCGTGAGCGACGCGCCGAACGCGACCGCGGCGCTCGTGGGCACCCACGCCGCTCGATACCGACCGGCCGCCGCGTTCTCGTTCGTCTTTCACGTTGCCGGCGGGGTGCTGGGCGGCAGCGCCGTCGCGGTGACGATCGGCACCCTCCTCGACCTGACCGGGAACGACCTCGTGGTCGCGTACGCGGCCGGGTGCCTCGCGGCGGTCGTCTTCACGCTGCTCGCGGCGCGCGTCGGGCTCCCCACGAGCGCGAGCTTCGGTCTCGTGGGTGGGCTCGTCGGCGCGGGTCTCGTGTCGGGTGGTCTCGGCGCGGTCGCCTGGGGTGGCGTGGAAGGGCTTCGCCCGACGGGAGTCGGCGGGATCCTGGCCTGGATGGTGGTCTCACCCCTCATCGGCGTGGTCCTCGCGGCGGCGCTGCGCGCCGCGATGAGCCGCGCACTGCGGCGCGTGACCCGGCGGGCCCTCGGGCCGATACGCGCCGGGATCTGGATCTCGGCCGCCGCGGTTGCCTTCAGCGACGGGACCAACGACGGCCAGAAGGCGATGGGGGTGATCACCGGGGCGCTCGTCGCCGGCGGCGCGCAGGCCCGCTTCTCGATTCCGACCTGGGCGCGGCTCACCGTCGCCGTGGTGCTCGCCACGGGCACCGCGGTGGGCGGCCGTCGGCTGATCAGGACGGTCGGCCGCCGCCTCTACCGCCAGCGATCACCCGACGGGCTCGCCGCGCAGTGCGCGTCCGCGATCTCGGTGCTGACGGCCGCGGCGCTCGGCGCGCCCGTGTCCACGGCGAGCGTCGTGGCCGGCTCGGTCGTCGGTGTCGGTCTCGCGCAACGCCGACGCCACGTACATTGGCCCGTCGTGCGCTCGACGCTCTCGGCGTGGTGCCTCACGCTCCCGGTGTGCGCGGCCCTCGGAGCGGCCGCGGTGCCCCTGCTCCGTGTGGTTGCATGACTGGCGTGCCCCGCCGATGGTTCCTCGCCACGCGTCCCGACGTGCTCGGCTTGCTGCAGGAGCAGATGCGGATCACCGACGAGTGCATCGCGAGCTTCGCCCGCTGGTCGGCCGATGGTGCGACGCAGGACGCAACCCAGGTCCGAGAAGGTGAGCACGCGGGCGACCGGGCGCGACGGGCCCTCGTGGCCGGGCTGCAGGCGGTGCTGGCCACGCCGCTCGACCAGGAGGACCTGTACACGATCTCCGACCGGCTCGATGCGGTACAGGACCTGGCCAAGAACATCGTTCGACTCGCCCAGGAGACCGCGTGGGCACCGGATGTCCACGCCGAACGGATGGCCGAGGCCGCCGGCGCGTCGGTCGGGCGGCTCGTCACGGCCTGCGCCGCGCTCCCGGCGGATCTCGACGGCGCGGGACGTGCCGCCGACGAGGCGATCAAGGCCGCTCGAGCCGTCGAGAAGCGGCATCGTGTCGCGCTCGTCGAGCTGACCCGATCGGATCGGGCGCCGACCGGCCTCGTGCTCGCCGCCGACTTCTATCGCCGCTACGGCGCGCTCGGCGACGCGATCGTGGGGGTCTCGCACAGGGTCTGGTACGCGGTCCTCAAACAGGGCTGACGAGGGCGCGCTCGGACACGATGAGACCTTGGGAAAAGGGCCGGGGGTATGCTGCGCGAGTCCTGGATCCGGTGTGGAGGCGGCCGCGCGTGACTGAGTACTACCGCGACTATCTGGCCGTGGCGCTGTTCCTCGGTGCTGCCTTGCTGATGGTCGGTGCGATGCTCGGCGTCGGGCGGCTCATCCGCCCGAATCGGCCCCAGGACCAGAAGTACATCACCTACGAATCGGGCTCCGACCCGATCGAGGGCTGGGGCCAGTCCAACGTCCGCTACTACGTCTACGCGTTGCTCTTCGTCATGTTCGACGTCGAGGCGGTGTTCGTGTTCCCGTGGGCGGTCCGCCTCGAGGCCCTCGGTGCCTTCGCGCTCGTCGAGATGATCATCTTCATCGTCGTGCTGGCCCTCGGCCTGGTCTACGCCTGGCGCAAGGGGGTCCTGCGGTGGGCCTAGTCGAGCGGGGCGTGCTCTCCAAGCCCGCGGTCAAGCCACTGACGTGGCTGTTGAACTACAGCCGCAAGTACTCGCTGTGGATGTTCCAATGGGGTCTCGCGTGCTGCGCGATCGAGATGGCCGCCGCGCTCGCCGGGCCTCGCTACGACATGATGCGCCTCGGCGTGATCCCGTTTCCCGCCAGCCCCCGCCAGGCCGACCTGGTGGTCGTCTCCGGGACGGTGACCGACAAGATGGCCCCGGCGATCAAGCGCCTCTACGAGCAGATCCCGGATCCGAAGTACGTCATCTCGATGGGCTCGTGCTCCAACTGCGGTGGGCCGTACTGGGACTCGTACTCGGTGACCAAGGGTGTCGACCAGATCATCCCCGTCGACGTGTACGTGCCGGGCTGTCCTCCGCGACCCGAGGCGCTCCTCGAGGGTATCGTGATGCTCCAGGCACGCATCCAGAACGAGGGCATCGGTAACACCGAGCTCGCGGCCCGCTGGCAGGGTGAGCCGATCACGGTCGGCGGTGCCGATGCCTGACGGCGCCCCCGCAGAGCCGGAAGCAGCGACGCTCGATCCCGCTCAGAGCGAGATCCTGGCCACCCTCGAGGCCGAGCTGGGCGAGGGCGTGATCGAACACACCGACGCGCTCGGCAACCTCGTGGTGCGCGTGCGGCCCGAGGCGTGGCGCCGCAGCGCGGAAGTGGCCAAGGCGATGCTGGGTTGCGACTACCTCTCGTTCGTGGCGGGCATCGACTGGCTACCCGCTCCGGCGCCCGGCGGAGATGACGACGCCGGCGTTGAACCCTCGGCACCGGTGCAGCCGACCGAGATGACCTTCGGCGCCGCCGGCTCCGAAGGCCGGTTCCAGGTGTTCGCACACGTGCAGAGCACGGCCCGTCACCACGGCGTGACGCTCAAGACCGACGTTGACGAAGCGAAGCCGCTCGCCGAATCGTGGGTGTCGGTCTATCCCGGTGCGGACTGGCACGAGCGCGAGTGTTGGGAGATGTTCGGCATCGGCTTCGACGGGCACCCGAGCCTGCGCCACCTCTTCCTGCCGGGCGACTTCGAGGGTCACCCGCTGCGCAAGGACTTCCCCCTCCTGGCGCGTGAGGTGAAGCCCTGGCCCGGCCTCGTCGACGTCGAGGCCATGCCCGAGCCCGACCCCGAGCCCGAGCCCGGTGCCGTCCCATGAGCACCACGAACCCGCCGATGCCGGAGATCCAGCTCGAACCGGGGGCGTTGCGGCACCTGGCCGAGGCGCAGGTGAACGTCGAGCTCGACACCGGCGACATGATCCTCAACCTCGGCCCGCAACACCCCGCGACCCACGGGACGCTCCGCCTCGTCGTGCGGCTGGATGGTGAGCGCGTCATCTCGGCGGACCCGGTCATCGGCTACATGCACCGGGGCTACGAGAAGCTGACCGAGTACCGCACCTACCCGCAGGTCACCACGCTCATCAACCGGATCGACTGGCTGTCGAGCTTCGCGAACGAGGTGCCCTTCGTCGACGCGGCCGAGCGCCTGATGGACGTCGAGGCGCCGCCCCGCGCGCAGTACATCCGCACAATCCTCACCGAGCTGTCGCGGATCGCGACGTTCTACCTGTTCCTCGGGGAGATGGCTCTGCAGGTCGGTGCCCTGACCCCCGCGTTCTATAGCTTTCGCGACCGGGAGTACGTGCTCAACCTCATCGAGGCTGCGACCGGCGGTCGGTTCCACCCGAACTTCAACCGCATCGGTGGGCTGAAGGACGATCTGCCCTGGGGTTGGATCAGCGAGGCCCGCGCCGCCATGGCCAAGATCCTCGATGGATGCGACGAGTTCGAGGACCTCGTCGTCGGCAACGAGATCTTCCAGGCCCGGACCCGCTCGATCGGCATCGTCGGTGGCGAGCTCGGCGCGGCCTACGGCATGTCGGGCTCCAACCTGCGGGCGTCGGGTGTGGATTGGGATCTTCGCCGAGATGGCCGCCCGTACCTGGTGTATCCCGAGCTCGACTTCAAGGTCTGGACGCACACCGACGGGGACTCCTACGCCCGCTATTGGGTTCGGCTCCAGGAAACGCGCGAATCCGCACGGATGGTGCTCCAGGCCCTCGACCAGATCCCGAGCGGGCCGATCAGGGCCAAGGTGCCCCTCATCATCAAGGTCCCCGCAGGCGAGGCCTGGTCCGAGACGGAGAACCCGCTCGGTCAGATGGGGTACTACGTCTTCTCCAAGGGCGCGACCGGACCCTTCCGGGTCAAGATCCGTTCCGCGTCGTTCAGCAACGTGTCGATCCTGCCGTGGCTGCTGCGGGGCGCCTACGTGCCCGACGTGATCACCATCCTCGCGTCGCTGTACTTCATCCTGGGCGACATCGACCGTTGATGCGTCGCTCGGCCGACGGGGCCGCATCCAACCCAGGAGCGGGCATGAGCCGAGGATCGGACGACGTGATGATCCGCCCGGCGCGTTGTGTCCGAGGCGGGGCCCGAGCGGCCCGCTGCCGCAGGACCCAGGAGCGGACGTCATGAGCCGAGGATCGGACGACGTGATGATCCGCCCGGCGCGTTGTGTCCGAGGCGGGGCCCGAGCGGCCCGCTGCCGCAGGACCCAGGAGCGGAACTGATGGAGGTGCTCGCGCTCGACGTCGGCTGGGGCACGACGCTCGCCATCAAGACCGTGCTCATTCTGGTGATCGTGCCGACCGGCGCGCTGGTCCTCGGCTACACGTTCCTCCTCAAGATGATGAGTCACATGCAGAGCCGGCTGGGCCCGATGGACCCGGGCGGATTCCACGGGTGGTTCCAACTCATCGGTGACGGCATCAAGTTCATCCAAAAGGAAGATGTGATGCCGGCCGACGCCGACCGGCGGGTCTTCGCGATGGCGCCCGCCGTCATCGTCATGTCGACGTTTCTGATCTTCGTCGTCATCCCGGCCGGGCCGCGCATCGTCGTGAAGGACCTCGACGTCGGAGTGTTCTACGCGTTGGCCGTGTCGAGCCTGTCGGTGATCGGCGTGCTCATGGCCGGATGGGCGAGCTCGAACAAGTTCGCGCTCATCGGGGCGCTGCGCGCCGCCGCGCAGCTGATTGCCTACGAGCTGCCGTTGCTGTTGGCGGTCGTCGGGGTCGTGATCCAGGCGAGCACGATGAGCCTGCAGGGCATCGTCGCCGCCCAGCAGGACGGCGCCATCTTCGGCTGGAGCGGAATCGGCAACCCGTTCGTGCTGACCCAGTTCGTCGGCTTCGGCCTCTTCCTGGTCGCGGCGCAGGCCGAGCTCACCCAGACCCCGTTCGACATGCCCGTCGCCGAGAGCGAGCTCGTCGCCGGGTATCAGGTCGAGTACACGGGCTTTCGGTTCTTGTTCTTCTACATCGGTGAGATCGGCACGGCCTTCGCGTTCGCGGCGCTGGCGGCCACGTTGTTCCTCGGCGGTTGGGCGCTCCCGGGTGTGCACGGAACGTTGGCCGACGTCCTCGGACCGGTGATCCTGTTCGTGAAGCTGATGTTCGTCGCGTTCTTGTTCTTCTGGATCCGGTTCACCTACCCGCGACTGCGCGAGGATCAGCTCCAGGCGCTGGCCTGGAAGGTGCTCATCCCGGTCGGGCTGGCCAATATCCTGCTCACCGGCATCTTCAAGGTCTGGTTCTGATCGTGGCGAAGCTCAAGAAGCCGAAGCTTCCAGGTTTGATCACCGGGTTGGGCATCACGTTCAAGACGATGCTCAAGGGCGCGGTCACCGTCCAGTACCCCCACGAGAGGGAAGAGCCGGTCACGCGGGCGCGCGGCGTGATCGCGCTCAAGGAAGAGAACTGCACGGTGTGCATGCTCTGCGCGCGGAGCTGTCCCGACTGGTGCATCTATATCGAGGGCCACAAGGAGAAGCGCCCGCCCCGGCGCGAAGGCGGACGTGAGCGCACCGTCAGCCTGCTGGACCGGTTCGACATCGACTACGCGCTGTGCATGTACTGCGGGATCTGCGTCGACGTGTGCCCGTTCGACGCGCTCTTCTGGAGTCCGGAGTTCGAGTACACGGAGTTCACGATCGCTCGGCTTCTCCACGACAAGGACAAGCTCGGCGAGTGGATGGAAACCGTTCCCGAGCCCGAACCGCTCGAGGCCGGTGCCGACGCCAAGCTCCATGACAACGCGTTGAAGAACTACCGGCGAGGCCAAGAGACCGAACCGCTCGAGGTCGGCGCCGACGCCAAGGGGAAGAAATAGCGCGGTGGGCATCGGATACCAGCGAACGAGGCCGGTGTGATCGCGCAGAACATCGCGTTCTGGATCGTCGCCGTGGCCATGGCCCTTGCCGCGATCGGCATGGTCCGTACGCGCAACATCGTGCACGCCGCGCTGTACCTCGTGGTGGTCCTGGCGGGCGTCGCGGCACAGTACATCCTGCTCGGCGCCGAGTTCGTCGCCTGGGTGCAGGTGCTCATCTATATCAGCGCGGTCATCATCCTCTTCCTGTTCGGGATCATGCTGACCCGAGCGCCCATGCAGGGTGGCGACGACCTCGACAACGACCAGCGACTCCCGGCCGCCGTCGCGGCGCTGTTCTTCCTCGGCGTCATGGTGGTGCTGCTCGTCGACGCGTTCGGCAAGCAGAGGATCGAGCTCAATGAAGGTGTGTTGCGGGCGGGCAGCACGGCGACCGTGGGTGACGCGCTGTTCCGGAACTACATCGTGCCCTTCGAGGTCGTGTCGATGCTGTTGTTGGCCGCGCTGGTCGGCGCGGTCGTGATCGCGAGGAGGGACTGACCGGTGATCCTGAACCAGTTCCTCATCCTCAGTGCGTTCCTGTTCTGCGTGGGCATGTACGGCGTGCTCGCGCGGCGTAACGCCGTGCTCGTGCTCATGAGCGTGGAGCTCATGCTCAACGCGGTCAACCTCAACTTCATCGCGTTCTCGGCCCGGCTCCAGGACGTGTCGGGTCAGGTGTTCGCGTTGTTCGTGATCACGATCGCGGCCGCCGAGGTCGGAGTCGGCCTGGCGATCGTGTTGCTCATCTACCGGAACTTCGCCAGCCCCGACCTCGACGCGGTCGACCAGTTGAGGGGCTGACCGATGCTCGACGCCGCCTGGATCATTCCCCTTCTTCCCGCCCTGTCATTCGTCGCGATCCTGTTCTTCGGCAAGAAGCTGCCCCGCGGCGGGGCCGAGATCGGGATCACCACGGTGGCCGTCTCGTTCGCGCTGTCGTGCGTGACCGCGGTCCAGTGGTTCTCACACGTGGACGATGCTCAGGGGGGCGCCGAGGGTCTCGGCGCGATCGGGCGGAGCATGCTGGGTGCCGCCGAGGGGCACGGCGCGGTCGTGGAGCCGGTGGTCCACAGCGTCACCTGGTTTCAGAGCGGTGCGATGAAGTTCGGCGTCGGTATCCAGATCGACGGGCTCGCGGTGATGATGCTCTTCGTCGTCACGCTCATCTCGCTGTTGGTGCACATCTACTCGACGGCGTACATGAAGGACGACGTCCGTTTCACGTACTACTACGCGGCGCTGAGCCTGTTCACCGCTTCCATGCTGCTGCTCGTCGTCTCCGACAACACCCTCCAGCTCCTCGTCGGCTGGGAGCTGGTCGGGCTGTGCTCGTTCATGCTCATCGGCCATTGGTGGGAGGAGGGAGCCAACGCCAGCGCTGCGCTCAAAGCCTTCCTCACGACCCGCACCGGTGACATCGGGCTCATGATCGGCATCATCATCACGTTCTTCGCCGCGGGGACGTTCAACATCGTCGGCATCAACGAGTACGCGCTCAGCTCGGGAGCGGACCACACGCTGATGCTCGTCGGCGCGAGCTGCCTGCTCATGGGGATCATCGGCAAGAGTGGCCAGTTCCCCCTCCATACCTGGCTCCCGGACGCGATGGCGGGTCCGACGCCGGTCTCGGCGCTCATCCACGCGGCCACGATGGTCGTCGCCGGCGTGTATCTCGGTGCCCGCCTGTACGGCGTGTTCTGGAACGGCTTCACGATCGGCAGCGGTGGCTTCAACGCGATGGCGATCATCGGCGCCATCACGATCATCATCGGAGCCGCGCTCGCATTCGTGCAGGACGACATCAAGAAGGTCCTGGCGTACTCCACGATCAGCCAGCTCGGCTACATGGTGATGGGCCTCGGGGTCGGGGCGTGGGTCGGCGCGGTCTTTCACCTGTTCACCCACGCCTTCTTCAAGGCGCTCCTGTTCCTGGGTGCCGGATCGGTGAGCCACTCGGGCTCCCATCACTCATTCGACATGAAGAAGGACATGGGCGGTCTCCGTCGCCACATGCCGGTCACGTTCTGGACGTTCATCATCGGATCGGCCGCGCTCGCCGGCATCCTGCCGCTGGCGGGTTTCTGGTCCAAGGACGAGATCCTCGCGACCGCGAACCAGGGCGACTTCGAGGTCTTCGCCGCGGTCGGTCTCATCGGAGCGTTCCTCACCGCGGCGTACATGACGCGTTGTGTGTACCTCACATTCCTCGGCACCTACCGCGGCCACGGCAAGCCGCACGAGTCGCCGAAGGCAATCACGGTGCCCCTCGTGGTGCTCGCCGGGTTCAGTGTGGTCGCGGGTCTCGCCAATGCCGCGCCACTGGGCATCGAGAAGTTCAAGGACTACATCGAGCCGTCGTTCGCCTTCCCGCCGGTCACGGTGCCCGAGTTCGACTACGGGCTCGCCGCGGCCTCGTTCTTCATCGTGGTCCTCGCCATCGGAGCCGCCGGGTTCTTCTGGTTCCGCCGCGAGGAGCTCCACGCCCTGCGCGGCCTGACCGAGCGGAACGCCTCGGCCCGCGTGGGCTACCGCTTCCTCGTCAACAAGTACTACCTGGACGACCTCTACGAAGGGGTCATCGTCGCGGGGATCAAGGGACCGATCGCCCAGGCGTCGTACTGGGTGAACCAGTACGTGATCGACGCCGCAGTACGCGGCGTCGGCAAGGGCGCTCGACTCGTCGCGTCCGGGATCTACACCGTCGATCAAGAGGCGGTCGACGGCACCTACAACGCAATCGCCCGAGAGACGGGCGCCTCGGGGGGGCTCCTGCGCCGCACGCAGACGGGTCGGCTCCAGTGGTACGCGCTGGTTTTGTTCGCCGCGGTCGGGCTCTTCAGCCTTGCCCTCGTGATCGCTCGCTGAGAGAAGGGGAACGCTTCACATGAACTGGTTCGACGACTGGGCACTGACCCTGGCGGTCTTCCTGCCCGTGGTCGGCATGGTGATCGTCCTCGCGATTCCGAGGGCCGACGAGGCGGGCCAGAAGCTCGTGGCGTTGCTCACGACGCTCGCGACGCTCGCCGTGGGGATCGTGATCCTGTTCCGCTTCGACTACGACCACAGCGCGCGCTTGCAGTTCGACGTGAACACGTCGTGGATCGACGTCATCAACAGCCGCTACCACCTCGCGATCGACGGGATCAGCCTTCCGCTGCTCCTCCTGTCGATGCTCATCACGGTGTTGTGCGTCATCTACTCGTGGAACCACTTTCCCGAGCCGCACAACCCCAAGGCGTTCCTCGCTCTCATCCTGTTGCTCGAGGTCGGGATGAACGGCACGTTCGCCGCCCAGGACCTGATCCTGTTCTTCGTGTTCTTCGAGATCGTGCTCCTGCCGATGTTCTTCATGATCGGCGTCTGGGGTGGACCGAACCGTGAGTACGCGTCGATCAAGTTCTTCCTCTTCACCCTGTTCGGATCGGCGCTGATGCTGCTGAGCTTCCTCGCGCTCTACTTCCTGGGCGACGCGCACACCTTCGACATCGCCGAGCTCGCGGCGCGGCACGGCGAGGGCATCGTCGAATCGACCCAGACGTTGGTCTTCGCCGGGATGTTCCTCGGGTTCGCGATCAAGGTCCCGATGTTCCCGTTCCACACCTGGCTGCCGGACGCGCACACCGAGGCCCCGACGGTGGGCTCGGTGCTGTTGGCCGCCGTCATGCTGAAGCTCGGCACCTACGGTTTCGTACGGATCGCCCTGCCGGTCCTCCCCGACGGGGCGGTGAACTGGGCGCCGTGGATCGGTGCGCTCGCGGTCATCGGCATCATCTACGGGGCGTTCTGTTGTCTCGCCCAGACGGACATGAAGCGCCTCATCGCCTTCTCCTCGGTGGCCCACATGGGCTTCGTGATGCTCGGCATCGCCACCCTGACCGACTTCGGCATCAATGCCGCCATCTTCGGGATGGTCGCCCACGGCCTCATCACCGGCATGTTGTTCTTCCTCGCCGGCTCCGTGCAGCACAACTTCCACACCCGTGAGATCAAGCGGCTCGGCGGGTTGCTCACCCAGGCGCCCAAGATGGGCTGGATCCTCGGCTTCACCGCCATGGCCTCGCTCGGACTTCCGGGTCTGGCCGGTTTCTGGGGTGAGTTCCCGGTGCTCCTCTCCTCCTACCAGCCCGCACCCGAGCTGTCCGAGATCACGTTCCGGATCTACATGGTCATCGCCGCGATCGGCACCGTCCTCGCCGCGGGATATCTGTTGTGGATGCTGCAGCGAGTCGCGATGGGCAAGGTCCGCGGCGAGTTCGCCGACGCCCCGATCCACGACGTGCAGCCGATCGAGTGGGTCGCATGGACGCCCCTGCTGGTGCTCATCTTGGTCCTCGGTATCTTCCCCAACCTCCTGTTCGAGACCACCAACGGCAGCGTGACCCAGCTCACGCGCGTCTTCACCGGCTGAGTCGTGACCCCACACCTCGATTTCCACGCGCTCGCGCCCGAGATCGTCCTCACGGTGACGATCATCGCCGTGTTGCTGGCCGACCTGTTCCTCGCCGATCGTGAGTCCTGGCAGGCCCCACGGATCGCCACGATCGGGGTGCTCGCCGCGCTCATCCCGGTGGTCACGCTCGCGATCGACGGTTCGACACGCGTCATGTTCGACGGCGCGTACGTCGTCGACAACTACGCACTGGCGTTCAAGGGGCTCTTCCTCGTGGTCGCCTACATCACCCTGCTGTTGTCGGTCGACTACATCGGCGAGGGCGACTACCACCGGGGCGAGTACTACTTCCTGTTGCTCACGTCGGTGCTCGGCATGTTGGTCATGGCGTCGGCCCGTGACCTCATCACGATCTTCGTGGCCCTCGAGACGATCTCGATCCCGACGTTCGTTCTCGCCGGCTGGCGCAAGCACGATGCGCGTTCGAACGAAGCGGCGATCAAGTACTACCTGATCGGTGTGTTGTCGTCGGCGGTGATGCTGTACGGCATGTCGTTCATCTTCGGGTTGAGCGGCTCGACCCTGCTCACCGACATCGCCAACTTCATCCGCCAGGGTGACGTGCCGGCGCTGTTCGTCGTGGCGATCTTCCTCACCCTCGTCGGCTTCGCCTTCAAGATCAGCGCGGTCCCGTTCCACTTCTGGGCCCCCGACACCTACGAAGGCGCGCCCACGCCGGTCACCGCGTTCCTCTCCGTCGCGTCCAAGGCCGGCGGGTTCGTGGGTCTCGTGACGCTTGTCTACGTGGGGTTCTTTCCCAGCACCGACTCCTGGCAACCCGTCCTGTGGGTTCTCGCCGCGGCGTCGATGACCGTCGGCAACCTCATCGCGATCCGCCAGACGAACATCGTCCGGATGCTGGCGTACTCGTCGGTGGCCCAAGGCGGCTTCATCCTCGTGCCGCTCGCGGTTGCCGCCGACGGCTCCGCCGCCCAAGCATCGCTCCAGGCCGTGGTCACCTACCTGTTGATCTACGCGGCGATGAACCTGGGCGCGTTCGCGATCGTGATCGCCGTGGCGCGACGCACGCACTCGGGTGAGATCTCGAGCTACGCCGGTCTGGGTCAGTACGCGCCGGCGCTGGCGGTGCTCATGACCTTGTTCATGTTCTCGCTCGCGGGGATCCCGCCACTGGCCGGGTGGTACGCCAAGTTCGTCATGTTCCGAGCGGTGCTCGATGCCGGCACACCCGCGGCGATCACGCTCGGCGTCATCGCGGCGATCAACTCGGTGATCGCGTTCTTCTACTACGCCTCCGTGGCCCGCCAGATCTGGTTCAGGGAACCGGCCGTCGAGAGGCGCCCGACGATGGAGGTTCCCATCGCGCTCGGTGTGGCGATCTCGTTGTGCTCGGCGCTCGTCGTCGCCGTGGGCGTCTACCCGCAGCTGTTCGCCCGGGTCGGGGAGCTGGCCCGGTTCTGAACCCCACCGGGCACCGCGC
>Ga0209587_1001177_pt1 | contig 12525 bp, 12 predicted proteins | sample NGEPerD_2_FD_184512 | JGI IMG/M metagenome (GOLD analysis project Ga0209587, IMG submission 184512) | Arctic peat soil microbial communities from the Barrow Environmental Observatory site, Barrow, Alaska, USA - NGEE PermafrostL1-D... | ecosystem: Environmental > Terrestrial > Soil > Wetlands >... | reverse complement strand
TTTTCGTAAATCGCTTTTCCGATTATCGTTCCTTCACAGCCTATTTCGGCCAGTTTGGGGAGTTCGTCAAAAGAAGATATTCCCCCGCTAGCTATCAAGTTTAATTTGGATGTCACCTCGAGCGCAGTCGAGAGGTCTTTGGTTCTCGACTGCGCCTGTGCCGAGCGTAGTCGAGGTGCTCGAACGGACATTTTGATTATTTTTCGGTACAAATCGAACGAAGGGCCTTCCAGCATACCATCCTTGGCGATATCGGTGCATATTACATATTGGATGCCCTTTTTTTGATAGGATTTTATAAAGGGGATTAATTCTTCCGATGATTCTTCTTGCCATCCTGAGACCGCTACTTTCTCATCCATTGCATCGGCGCCAAGAATAATCTTATCTGCCCCATACTTTTCGATCCATCCAACGAAAGTATCCTTATCTTTAACAGCAATGCTTCCACCAGTAATTTGCACAGCACCGCTTTCAAAGGCGATACGAAGATCATCATCGGATTTTAGTCCGCCGCCGAAGTCGATTTTCAAGGTGGTTTTCGATGCGATTTGTTCTAAAACCTTGTGATTGACGATGTGCTTGGACTTTGCTCCGTCTAAATCGACCAGATGCAAGTATTCGATGCCGTGCGCTTCAAATTCCTTGGCTACTTCCAGCGGATTTTCGTTGTAGATTTTTTTGGTGTCGTAATCTCCTTTGGAGAGTCTTACGCACTTTCCATCTATGATATCTATGGCTGGAATTATCCTCATAGGTTTAAAAAATTTTGTAAAATCCGAGCGCCGACATCACTGCTTTTCTCAGGGTGAAATTGGGTTCCATAAAAATTATCCTTTTGCAAAGCGGCACTGTAGCTTAATCCGTATTCCGATTCGGCAATCGTTTCATCACATGACGGCGCATAATAACTGTGCACCAAGTAAATATGTTCGTTCTCCCCCACCCCATTAAAAAGTTTGGATTTTAAATTTGATATTTGATTCCACCCAATTTGCGGCACTTTTACGGACAAATACCGAGAACGGGTTGTTTCAAATCAGAAATACCTTTATCCAATTGACTATCCCGCAACTTTTTCATAGCACTACTCGCCTCACCTACCCCTGGGAAAATGACCTTGTCCGCATTCTGTATCTCTTCGATATCATGGCTCAAGATTGCTTCATATCCCAACCGTTGGATAGCGAATTTGATACTTTGAATGTTTCCGGCGCCGTAGTTTATAATGATAATTTTCATTTTTTAGTATTAGATACGGATTACAAATCATTTAACTAAACTTACTTAAAGTATCCCTTTGGTGCTGGGCAACACCATTTTTTCCACATCGCGTTTCACTGCCATCTTGATCGACTTCGCAAACGCCTTAAAAATCGCCTCTATCTTATGGTGCTCGTTGGTACCTTCGGCTTTGATGTTCAAATTAGCCTTGGCGCCATCGGTAAAGGATTTGAAGAAATGGTGGAACATTTCCGTGGGCATATCGCCTACTTTCTCCCTTTTGAACTCGGCATCCCAGACCAGCCAGTTGCGGCCACCGAAATCGATGGCGACTTGTGCCAGGCAATCATCCATGGGTAGACAGAAACCGTAGCGTTCGATACCTAGTTTGTTGCCTAAGGCCTCATGGAAAACTTCTCCCAACGCGATTGCCGTGTCTTCGATGGTGTGATGTTCATCGACTTCTAAATCACCGTCGACCTTGATCTCAATGTCCATTTGGCCATGACGGGCCAGTTGGTCCAGCATGTGATTGAAGAAGGCCAGTCCCGTTTTGATATCGCTTTTGCCCGTACCATCAAGATTTACCTTTATAAAAATGTTGGTCTCGTTGGTTTTTCTATGGATTTCCGAAACCCGGCTTTCCAGTTTTAAAAACCCATAGATTTTCTCCCAATCACTATTTTCCAGAGCGATTACCGAGTCTAGTTCTTCTCGTTTTACGGTAATCTCGCCAGTCCCCAAATTGGTGTTGTCATTAATAAAAATACCCTTGGAGCCTAAATTTTTCGCAAGTTCCATGTCCGTCAGGCGATCGCCAATGACGAAGGAATTTTCCAAATCAAAATCCTCCGAAAAGTACTCGGTCAATAAGCCTGTACCCGGTTTTCGAGTATCGGCATTTTCATGGGGAAAAGTCCGGTCTAAAAAAACCTTGTTGAACACCACGCCTTCGTTTTCAAAGGATTTCAGGATAAAGTTATGTACGGGCCAAAAGGTATCTTCCGGAAAAGACTCCGTACCCAATCCGTCTTGGTTGGTAATCATGACCAGTTCGTAATCCAGTTCCTTGGCTATTTTCCCCAAAAAAGTGAAAGCTTTCGGGTAGAAAATCATCTTTTCGAACCCATCGATCTGCTCGTCAACGGTTTCCTTTATAATCGTGCCATCGCGATCTATAAAGAGAATCTTTCGTCCTGCGTTGTCAGAAGGTGAACCTGCTCTATTTGAACTATCCTTTTCTACCGTTCTCATTACCTTTAGTTTATTTCCTTGAGTGCCATTACCAACTTGATATTTTCTTCGGGTGTACCGATAGTAAACCGCAACGTGTCTTTGCAGAGCGGTTGATTGCTCCGGTTTCTGGTTACGATTCCTCTATTCAATAGCTGTTCGTACCGCTTATCGGCATTATCGACTCTTACCAATATAAAGTTGGCGTCAGAAGGATATACCTTTTCAATAAAGGCAACATGTTTCAACACTTTCATCACCAATTTCTTTTGGTTCAGTATTTCAGCGATTTCCAAACGGATTCTGGAAACGCCCTGCAGCCTTTTCAAGGCATGGTTCTGTGTCAGTTCATTGACATTGTAAGGTGGTTTGATTTTGTTCAGGACGGATATGATTTCTTGGGATGCCAGACAGATACCCAACCGAATGCCCGCTAATCCGTAAGCTTTAGAAAGGGTTTGTGTAATGATAAGATTGGGATATTCTTCCAATCTTTTTGTCCAGCTTTGTACATTCGAAAAATCGATATAGGCTTCGTCAATGACCACCAAACCGTTGAAATTTTCAAGCAATCGGATAATTTTTTCCTCCGAAAAACTATTGCCAGTAGGATTGTTCGGGGAACAGAGAAACAGCAATTTGGAATTTTCATCCGCCTGCTTTAAAATCTTGTCTACATCCGGCTGAAAATTCTCGGTAAGCAGTACTTCGCGATTTTCGATATGGTTGATACCGGCAAGCACCTTGTACATCCCATAAGTCGGGGGCAAAGTGATGACATTGTCCACTTTAGGCTCACAGAATGCCCGGAAAATAAGATCCAAAACTTCATCGCTGCCATTGCCCAACAGCATATTTTCAACGGGAATCTCCTTCCGCTGCGATAGAACGGACTTCAAACGCCGCTGCTGGGGATCGGGATAGCGGTTCACACCGTTCTCGAACGGATTCTCGTTGGCATCCAGAAACACCATTGGGGAACCATCGGCAACGTACTCGTCGCGGGCGGAGGAATAAGGTTTTAGGCCTTTTACGTTTTCCCGAATCAGGCTTTGTATGTTAAAATCTTTTTTTATTGGCATTCCCTCATGATAATAGTCAGTTAGTCAAACCGTTTGGGTCGTAAACTCCCCTGCCCGCTAAAGCGGACTTTCCCCTCTCAAGAGGAGATGTTACTTTTTCAAACTCTCCAATCGTAAAGTCACCGCATTTTTATGCGCCTGCAAACCTTCGGCTTCGGCCATGATTTCTATGGCACTTCCGATTTCTTTGATACCTTCCTCGGTTATTTTTTGAAAGGTCATGTTTTTCATAAAACTGTCCAAGTTTACGCCACTGTATTGTTTGGCGTAACCGTTTGTGGGCAATGTATGGTTAGTTCCGGAAGCGTAATCGCCTGCGCTCTCTGGCGTATAATTACCTATAAATACCGAGCCGGCATTCATCGTATTCTCTACATAAAAATCCTCGTTTCCGACACAAACAATATAATGTTCCGGGCCATATTCGTTGATCAAATCGATGGCGGTCCTGTCATCGGACACATAAATCAACTTGCTATTATCTATGGCTTTTTGTGCAATTTCTTTTCTAGGTAGCTTTTCGATCTGTTTTTCCACCTCTTTTTCCACCGCATCGATCATTTCTTTGGATGTTGATACCAATATTACCTGACTATCCACCCCGTGTTCTGCCTGGCTCAATAGATCGGAAGCTACAAAGACCGCATTGGCCGTATCGTCGGCTACAACCAAAAGTTCGCTCGGTCCGGCGGGCATGTCGATGGCTACTCCGTATTTCGTGGCAATTTGCTTGGCTACCGTTACAAATTGGTTACCGGGGCCGAATATTTTGTAGACTTTTGGTATACTTTCGGTACCGAAGGTCATACCCGCAATGGCCTGTATGCCTCCGACCTTATAGATTTGGGTTACCCCGCAGAGGTCCGCCGTATGCAAAATCGCCGGGTGTACCTTTCCCTCCCTATTCGGTGGAGAGCACAAAACAATTTCTTGACAACCTGCTATCGTCGCGGGAACGGCCAACATCAAAATCGTGGAGAACAGGGGCGCGGTTCCCCCTGGAATATAGAGTCCGACTTTCTGAATCGGACGTTTTTCTTGCCAACAGCGGACTCCCACTGTCGTTTCAACTTCGATCCTACCCGTTATTTGAGCTTTATGGAAGGTCTCGATATTCGTTTTGGCCAATTGAATGGCATCCTTAAGCTCAGATGAAACCTGAGTCTTGGCTTCTTCTATTTCCATTTCGGAAACCCTCAAATTATCCAATGCAACCCTATCGAATTCTTTGGTATAGACCTTTAGCACGTGATCGCCTTCCTCTTGAACTTCCTTGAAAATAGTGTTTACCTTCTGCTCGATATCGGCAACGGTCTGCGTCGGGCGTTTTAAGACCTCTTTCCAATCCGCTTTTTCGGGGGTATAAATTTTATTCATCGCTATAATTTTTTCCGAAAGTGATATCCGACCACTTCATAACCCTGTTTTTTCCAAAAACGTTGGCCGGCGTTATTTTGGGTATAACAATTCAATTCAGAGGCTTCACAGCCAATGGATTTTGCATACTCAAAAATCCACTTCATCAGTAAGCCTCCGATTCCTTTGTCCCGATATTCAGATAAAACATATACGTTGTCAGGTTCAATATGCTTGCCGATATAATATTTCGTAAGCATCCAGATTCCGGAAATGCCTACTAGTTTGTTGGCTTCAAAAACACCGACACATTGATAGCCTTGCAAGACCATATCCTTTAAACGACTTTTAAGAACATCATCAGAAATTTTTGGATTCAGTTGATACAATAATGGAACAATCGAATCGATTTTTTCCTTCTCGATAAAGCGAATAACAAAATTCATATGCACTATTTGTGATTAAGGCATTTATTCATAGCTACCCATCGACCGGCTGGTCTCGCACCTATTGCATCATAGCTTAAAGTACCATTTTTTCGATAGGGCACACCAAAATACCCTCGGCCCCGGCCTCTTTCAGTTCATGGATGACTTCCCAAAATTTGTCTTTGTTGATGACCGTATGTACGGAACTCCAGCCTTCTTGCGCCAAAGGTAAAACCGTGGGACTCCGCATTCCGGGTAGCAGCGATAAAATTTGATCCAGCTTGTCGTTCGGCGCGTTGAGCAAAACGTATTTGGATTGCCGGGCCTTTAAAACGGACCGAATACGAAATTGAATCTTTTTCAGTATCTCCCTGCGCTCTTCGGAAATTTTCGGGGAAACCGCTAGCACGGCCTCACTTTTCAGCATCACCTCGACTTCCTTCAGATTGTTCTTAAAAAGCGTGCTTCCACTGGAAACAATATCACAAATCGCATCCGCCAGCCCTATATTCGGGGCAATCTCTACTGAACCATTGATAATATGTAAATCGGCACAGACTCCCTTTTTCTTCAAATAATTCCGAACGGTATTTGGGTAGGAAGTCGCAATACGTTTCCCCTGAAAATCCTGCACGCCAGTATACTTTACCGATTTCGGTACGGCAAGGGATACCTTGCATTTCGAAAAGCCCAATTTTTCGGCAATCTCGATGTCCTCGCCCTTTTCAATTAAAACGTTCTCCCCGATTATGGCAATATCGACCACGCCGTCCCTCAAATACTGGGGGATATCACCATTTCTAAGATAAAAGACTTCCAACGGAAAATTTCGTGAGGATGCCTTCAATTGATCCTTGCCGTTGTCTATCGAGATACCGCAGTCTTTTAAGATCTGTAGCGAATCTTCGTTTAGACGACCGGATTTCTGGATGGCTATTCGTATCATAAATAATTATATTAATTAAAAAACCCGCTTGATTGCTCAAACGGGTCGTAAAAATATGTGGGTACACAACATACAATTTTACCTCGCTTGGGCGCAAGTATAAAAATGATGGTGTGTGTGCTTGTTCTTCATTACAATTGTAAAATTAAGATTTATTTTGAACCTACAAAAAATGATTGCAGTTTTTATTTACAATTCCTTTTAACATTAGGCACGACTTCGGTTTATGCTGAGCGATATCGAAACAATCAACCTGATATTTAGTTATTCCCTAAAATCAACGGAAGGCCTGCTTCACCGCCGCCGACAATGACGACCTTGGCATTGGCCGATTGGGCGAGCCTTAGCGTGGCGTCGATACCTTTGTCCTGTAAAATCTTATCGGTCAAGGAAGCACTTAAAATTTTGTTCGCATTGGCCTTTCCTTGTGCTTCAATGGTTACTTTTTCGGCTTCTTTTTTAGCGGTGACCAAACGGAATTCATATTCCAAGGATTCCTGCTCTTGTTTCAATTTACGTTCAATGGCCTCTTTGATAGTCGCCGGTAAGGTTACGTCGCGCACTAACACCTCGTTCAATTGAATGTACTGGCCGTCAACGATTTTTTTCGTCTCCTCAAAGATTTCTTCCTGTATGGCATCCCGTTTGCTGGAATACAGTTGTTCTGGGGTATATCGCCCTACAACACTTCTTGCCGCCGAGCGTATGGTCGGTAATAGCACCCGCTGAATATATTCCGTTCCTTTTTCTTGATGTAATTTTCCTAAAAATTCACGTTTGGGTTCGAACCATGCCGAGGCATCCAATTTAATTTCAAGTCCGTTTGAAGATAACACCTGCATTTTTTCGAATACCTCTTGTTGTCTTACCTCATAGATAAATACTTTGTTCCAAGGGGCTACGATATGAAAACCTTCCCCCATCGGAGGTTCCTCGGTCACCACGCCGCCGCCAAAGGTTTTATAGAGTACACCGGCCTGACCGGAACCGATAGTTATGGCAGATTTGGAAATTAATATGACCAGTACAATCAGGCCGAAAATAATAGGTAATGCAATTTTTGGTAATTTATCCATAGTTAATTTTAGTTTAAAGTAATCCGTTATATTTTCTGATGAACCACTCGGCGACCAACGCGAGGGCAATTAGCGCCAAGAGCCATCGAAAATCGATCAAAGGTACGGTATTTTGTTCGCCTTTCTGAATGGGCAAGAAGCTATTGTCTTTTGATAGGTCTGATAATAGCGTCTCAATTTGGGATGGAAAATAAACTTCTCCCCCGGTATTCTTGGCCAAACGCCCTAATTTCTGGTAGTCGGTCGTTACCAATTGTTTTTCCACATCAAAATCAAGAATGGTGAAACTACCTGATTTGGAAAGGTTTTCGTTGCGCACCGATACCGTAAAATCGTATTTGCCCGGTGCCAGATTGCTCAAATCTGATTCGTAATAGCTTCCCTTTAAAAGCATGGGCATTTCAGTTACCACTTCTGTGCCGGTATTCTTAAGTTTCAGATCAATCGTCGCGTTAGCCTCGAAAACATAGGTTTCATCGAAATAGGTAGCCGTAATCTTGGCGGTGCTATTTCCGGCGTAGACAGAACTATACTCCGATGTCAGCCGTTCCTTAGACGTATTGGTGGAAAGATATAGCACCAATCTTCCGATGAATTCATCGAAATTCTTAAAGTTCTGTTCATTCCGAAAACTTTGCATCCGCCATTTCCAGCTATTTTCTCCAAATAAAACAGCTTCTCTTTGAGTATCTTTTCCAATGACCGCGAGCAAAGGCTGGTCCAGTTCCGCACCTTTGATACGCTGGGTCAAAAGAATCTCTCCGGAAGTATCCAACTGTATCTCTCCCAAGTTACTGTTCAGTGGTGGAAAATCCTGAATCGAAAAATCGTTGATATTAAAAAGTGCAAAACCGGAATTTAAGGTAGGGAAAACCTCCTCCGCTTGATTATAACTGTTTTTTGAAAAGCCCTTTTGCACCGTATTCAAGAAATTCCAGTCTGTTTGAGTACCCGTAATGGTGAATATATTGGCCTTTTTCCTTTGGATATAATCGTATACGGTCTTAAAGGAGGCATCGGGTTGATACAATATAAACAGGTCGACATCGTCAAACTGCTTTATATTAATGTTCGGCTTTTTCACGGAAACCGAACGCTGCTCATTACTTTCGATCGCTTTTTTTAAAGCCCCGATATCAGGATGCAATAGGTTCGAGATGATGGCAATATCCGTCTTTTCGTCAATGACTTCTACCGCAATCTGTCGGGAATTGTTACTAGTGTTCCGTTCGTTGGCCAATGAATCGACGGAAACCACAAGGTTCTTCAATCCCACTGAATTAGCATCCAAAAGAGCGTTGATAGTCTTCGAATTATCCGTATCCGAAAATGAAATGTTCTGCCGAAATACCGTCTTTCCATCGACCGAGACTTTTAGGGCGGACCGTACATCGGTCTTTCCGTTGTAGGACAAATAAATTTCAATGGGATATTTATTTTTAAGGAAGGCGTATCGGTTCGCGTTCACCTGCGAAATCGCAACATCATCATAGCGCGTAGTATCGCCTATGGCCATGGGATAAATGGGGAATTTTTGATTTTTACCGTAAAATTCATAATCCTGTCCCAGAGTTTGATTGCCATCGGTCAACAGCAGTATGGCAGCATTCGAAGCGGAATAAATTTCTTGAATTGCCCTTAAAGCCTCAGTAATGTTGGTGTTTTTTTGGATAAATAGGGAATCGAGGTTGATTGTGGGGATACCGTTTTTGGTGTTTTCACCCGTTAATTTCGCCCCAAAACCGTACTGTTGTAAATTAAAACGATCCTTGATCGCATTATTTTCTTCGATTTCATTTAAAAGCCTTTGGATGGTATCCTTGGATGATGCCACCGATGTAGAATTATCGACCAGTACAATCAAATTGGCCTTTTCGATACGATATTCGTTTTTGGTAAACTTGGGATTGATCAGCAACAGGAATACCCCGAAAAAAGCCAAAAAACGCAAAAGGGACAAAATCAAGGTTAATCTGCCCTTTCGTTTGGTTTTATAGTAATACTGGAACAGTACGATACCCAAGGCTACGATGACAGCTAGGATAATTAGGAGTACTGTATTAATGTTCATTGTTTTTAGTACTTAGTATTAAGTGAACTCAAGACGAGTCCGGTACAACGTAGGGGCGGAGATTATATTTTAGTATGAATTCTGGAACCAAAACTTCTTTACTAAACTAATAAACTCATACACTTTTTTAGGTAAGCATGCCCCCATCGACGTTCAACACCTGACCGGTCACATAAGCTGACAAGTCTGAAGCAAAAAACAAACAGGCATTGGCAATATCTTCGGGAGATCCGCCGCGTTTTAGCGGAATACCATCGCGCCAACCTTGCACCGTTTTTTCGTCGAGCTTATCGGTCATTTCGGTTTCTATAAAACCGGGGGCGATAGCATTGCAACGGATATTTCGCGAACCAAGTTCCAAAGCAACGGATTTTGTAAAGCCGATCATACCCGCTTTGGAGGCCGCATAATTGGTCTGCCCTGCGTTGCCTTTGACCCCGACAACACTGCTCATGTTTATGATAGAGCCGCTGCGCTGTTTTAGGAAAGTGCGCTGTACCGCCTTGGTCATGTTGAAGACGGACTTCAAGTTGATTTCGATAACGCTATCAAAATCAGCCTCGGACATCCGCATCAGAAGATTATCTTTAGTGATGCCGGCATTGTTGATGAGGACATCAATTCCGCCAAAATCCTCCAAAACCTTGGCAACCAAGGCATCCGCCTGTTCAAAACTTGCGGCGTCGCTTTTGCAGTAACACCTTTAGCGACCAATTCCTTTTCCAGTTCCAAAGCCGGTTTTTCGCTGGAACTGTATGTAAAGGCCACATTGGCGCCTTGATCTGCAAATATTTCGGCGATTCCTTTTCCGATACCACGGCTGGCACCGGTAATGATCACATTCTTTCCTTCCAGTAATTTCATGGTAACATAGATTTCATTATAAATATAGTAGAGACGCCGTCCACGGCGTCTCTACACGAAATTTGGCATTGCGTAATACATTTGGGAATTAGAATTTCCTACCCCATCACCTCTTTTACCTTCAATCCGATTTCAGCGGGAGAATCGACAACATGAATGCCGTGTTCCCGCATAATCTTCTTCTTGGCCTGTGCGGTATCGTCGCTGCCGCCCACAATGGCACCGGCATGGCCCATAGTTCTGCCCGCAGGGGCAGTTTCCCCCGCTATAAATCCGATAATCGGTTTTTTGCTTCCGCTCGCCTTGTACCATTTTGCGGCATCGGCTTCCAACTGTCCCCCGATTTCACCGATCATGACAACGGCTTCCGTCTCGGGATCGTTGATCAAGAGCTCTACGGCGTCCTTAGTGGTCGTTCCAATAATAGGATCTCCACCGATACCGATGGCGGTTGTGATGCCCAATCCTTGGCGTACGACCTGATCGGCAGCTTCGTAGGTCAAGGTTCCCGATTTAGAAACGATTCCCACAGTTCCTTTTTTAAATACGAAGCCCGGCATGATGCCAACTTTGGCCTCTCCGGGCGTAATAACACCGGGACAGTTGGGCCCGATCAAACGGCAATCCCTATGTTTTATATAATCGGCAGCTTTTACCATATCTGCTATGGGAATCCCCTCGGTAATGGTGATGATTACTTTTATGCCGGCATTGGCAGCTTCCATAATCGCATCGGCGGCAAAGGCCGGTGGTACGAAGATAATGCTCGTATCGGCGCCCACCTCTTCTACGGCTTCGGCCACGGTATTGAACACCGGTCTTCCCAAATGCTCTTGTCCACCTTTGCCCGGAGTAACACCACCCACGACCTGAGTGCCGTATTCGATCATCTGTTCGGCATGAAAAGTACCCTCGCTTCCGGTGAAACCTTGGACGATTATTTTGGAATCTTTATTGACTAATACGCTCATGTTATTAAGTTATTCGTTAATAGTTATTAGGCTTATTGTTTGGTATTTGAAAAGTAAAAAAGTTAGGTGATGATTTTTTAAATGTCAAGGTTCTATCTTTTGGCCAATTCATCGGAATCACAAAAATATGGGATTGGAAATGATTTCTAAAGGTTTCGGAGCGTAATTATTGCCCCATATTTTTTAGAATCGCCGGTATTTTCTTTACGTTGGCCAATTGTTTCAACTTTTCACGGGATTCTTCTATGGGCGTCCCGAAATAACTTTTCCCCCCTGGTACGGATTTCGTTACCCCCGTTTGCCCCATAATGACCGCTTTTTTTCCGATGGTTATTCCGCTTGTGGTACCTACCTGGCCCCAGAGGGTTACTTCATCCTCAATAATAACGCAGCCGGCAATGCCCGTTTGGGAAGCGATCAGGCATTTCTCGCCAATGACCGTATCATGGCCGACATGCACCTGATTGTCCAATTTCGTACCTTTTTTGATGGTCGTATCCCCAGTAACGCCTTTGTCAATGGTACAAAGGGCTCCGAGCTCTACATCATCCTCTAAAACCACCCTTCCTCCGGAAATCAATTTATCGAAACCTTCCGGTCGGTTCTTATAATAAAAGGCATCCGAGCCCAGTACCGTACCGGAATGAATGATAACATTGTTCCCAATGACGCAATTGTCATAAATGGATACATTGGCATGGATCAGGCAATTATCGCCGATGGTTACATGGTTACCTATAAAGACATTGGGTTGAATTAACGTATTTCGCCCAATGACCGCAGAAGTGGCTATTGTATTCAAAGCTTTTTCAAAAGGCTTAAAATAATTGGTCAAGATATTAAAATCACGAAATGGGTCGTCGGAAATCAACAGCGCCTTTTCTTCCGGGCATTCAACTTTTTTATTGATAAGTACGACTGATGCCTTACTATTCAATGCTTTATCGTAATACTTTGGATGGTCTACGAAAACGATATCCCCTTTTACCACCACATGGATCTCGTTCATCCCCCAAACCGGAAAGTCATCCGCACCAATGTACTCGCAACCGATGATGGTGGCGATTTGTTTTAGGGTATGGGGATTTGGGAATTTCATATCAACTACTCCTTAACCCTTTCCATATACGAACTGCTGGAGGTATCGACCTTGATCTTATCGCCCTCGTTGATGAACAAGGGCACGTTTATCTCCGCCCCGGTCTCTACTTTGGCAGGTTTGGTGGCATTGGTAGCGGTATTTCCCTTCACTCCCGGTTCGGTATACGTTACTT
>Ga0209587_1001176_pt1 | contig 12527 bp, 16 predicted proteins | sample NGEPerD_2_FD_184512 | JGI IMG/M metagenome (GOLD analysis project Ga0209587, IMG submission 184512) | Arctic peat soil microbial communities from the Barrow Environmental Observatory site, Barrow, Alaska, USA - NGEE PermafrostL1-D... | ecosystem: Environmental > Terrestrial > Soil > Wetlands >... | reverse complement strand
CGGCAGGCGGCGGTGGCGAGTCCCGGGCGCCCGGTCCGCTCCGCGATCGCGACCGCCTCGCGGAGCGCTGCGACGCCGGCCTCGTCGGCGCCCTTGACGGCATGTACCTGTGCGCTGCCAAGCTGGATCAGGGTGGTGATCAGCAGCTCGGGATCTGCCACCGCCCGGGCACCTGCGACCGCACGTTGCAAGGAGCTGATCCCGGTGTCGGACGCCCCTGCGGACATGGCGGTCGCGCCGGCCTGTAGCTGGGCCAGGGTCCTGGTCCGGCTCGCCTGTGCCGGACGCTCCAGCAACGGCTCGGCCGCGGCGCTCAGTGATCGCGAGGGGGCGATACCCAGTTCGTCCAGGAACGCCTGGGTGGCCAGCTCGACGTGGGCCCTGGCGCCAGCGGCGTCCCCCGACTGCGCGAGTGCGCGGATCAGCAGTTCGTGACAGTTCTCGTCCCACGGCTGGAGCGCCACCAGGCGCCGCGCATGCTCAACGGCCTGATCCGCGCGGCCGGACGCGGTCTCCTCACGAGCTGCCTCGCGCAGCGCGCCGGCGGCGAGCGCGACCACCCGCTGGCGCTCACCCTCGAGCCACAGCTCGAAGCCGGGGCACGACGGGAAGGTGAGGCCTTCCAGCAGCGGTGCACCGAGGTCGATCTGGTCGATGACCTCGTACCACGGGGCGGCGGCGAGCAGTTGGACGTCGATCTGCACGTCGCGGCCCAGGGCCAAGGCCACCGGGTCGCCCGCGAACGCCTGCGGCTGACGCGTGATGCGGCGAAGCTCCGCGAGGTTCCAGCGCAGTGCCGCCAGACCGTCCTCCGCATCCGGGAAGAGCAGCCCGGTCAACCGCTCGCGAGGAATCGCCGCACCGCTGCCGACCAAGTAGGTCAGCAGTCCCCAGCTTTTCTTGCCCCGCGGTCCCTCGAACGCGATTCCGTCGCCGAGGATGGCGGGGCGCCCGAGCAGCTTGATCGTCACCATGCGCAACCTCTCGACCATCGGATGCTACGCCAGCTCAGGCGTTGGCGGGAACGGCTTGTCGCAAGACGGCGTACGCCGCTGTGGCGGCTGCAACAAACCCGTCGGGGTCCAGGCGGTAGGTGTTCCCGGGGGAGCCCGCCGCAGCCAGCTCGAGCAGCGTGACAGCATGCACGAGATCGCGGATTACCACGACGCCCGGCCCGTTGTGGAGGGCGACCCCGGGATCCGCGCCCAGGGCTGCGACCGCTGAGCGGGCGAGCCCGGCGAGGGAAGTCGCGGCCCAGCCCGCCGCTGTGGTCGAGTGGAACAGGTCCGGGTCCAGCTCAGCGCAGGTAGTGAGTACGTCGTACAGCACCTCAAGCAGCGGTGCGGTAGCGGTCCCTTCCGCAACGGGTTCCGCGATCTCGACGAGAGGTAACGTTAGGGTCATGGTGACTCCTTGGTCGTGGTGACTCCTTGGCAGGTGTCCCTATGCTGTGACCGTGCCGTGTGACGCCCCGTGTGACGTCGCCTCGTCGTAGAGTTGGATACCGCGGGTGGGCGCCGTGCCGCGCTCAGGTCGTGCTTCCTGGGTGGCGGTGACCTGCCACTGGTTCTCAGAAGGTCAGATTCGTGTCCAGACCCGTTTCGTCGTCCGTGAGCGGCTGCTGGAGCGAGGTCCAGGCGGCACGGACGTCGGATCGCATCACCGACTCTGCCCCAACTGGGGTCCTGGGCCTCACCAAACCGATCGCTGCCGTCGTCGCCGTGCTCGGCGTCAGTATTCGCGGCTCGGGTCGCTGCCCGTCGCTCTCACCGGCACGGCTTCCGTTGCCGCGGAAGACCTCGTCTACACCTTCGCCCGCGGGGGCGTGGGCACCGGACGACGGAAATGCAGGCTGCTGGCGCGCTCCGATCAGATCGCAGCGCGCCAGCAGCCTGACCGCGAACGGCCCTGGGGGTGATGTTCAGCCGACCCCCACGCCGGCTGCCATTGCCTTCACATCGGCCGTGGAGAGCGGCTGACCACCGATCGCCCACTGACCGCTCTTCACCTCCTCGACAAGCACCCACGTCACTCCGCGCATGTTCTCGCCCTCGATCTCGACCATGGTGTCAGTAAGCCGCTCCACCATCGTCTGCTTCTGCGCCTCGTCAAACACTCCCTCGATCAGCTTCACCTGGATCAACGGCATAGCCCCTCCTCTTTTCCGTGTCGGCGTCCCACGTCTGTGGTTTCACCGACGATGCTCCGCTTCCGTCGTGTGAGAAGCCGTGTGAGACGTTGACTCACGCGAGCAGCCCGCGCGCACCCTGCTCCCCCATCACGCCGTCTCGGAGTACGCGGGCGTGCCCCCATCGAGATCACGGGAAGCGCGGCCATAGTGCCGATCGAAGGCGGCGAGAGCCCCGTCTGATCACGCAGTCCGATGCCATCCGACTGACATGGACTTGCCTCAGTAGGCTGCAGCGAAGAGACCGACCTGGAAGCGGTCTGCACGGCCGCGCTATCGACCTGGCCCACGACCTTGAGACCCGCGCCGATTAGTCAAACCGAAGCCGTCAGAAGCTGGGTCTGAGGATGATCATTCTGGAATGACCCAGCGCTGGACGACCCCGTCGTTCGATCGTTCGGCTCCGCAAGCGTGTGTCACAAGCCGATCCTTAATGGGGCGCCAGTCGGCGGTGGCGCGCTTCAGGCGGACTTGGCGTGTAGCCCCCCGTATCGCTTTCGGGCTGCCTCGCCGGAGGTGCCGAGCATGCCGCCGATCGCGGCCCAGGAGACGCCGGCTTCTCGGGCGGCTTCGACTGCCTCGGCGAGCCGACGTTCGGTGGCGGCGCGTTCGGTCACTGCTGTGTGGATGGCACGCAGTGGGGCAGCGTCACGGACATCGGTCGGCTCGTGCTCGTCGAACCGGCGGTCCAGCTCGTCGGCATGTTCGAGGATCTCCTGCAGGCTCCGGGGCATGGTCATCACCTCAAGTACTTTCTCCGGGCGGTCATCGCGTGAACGATGACGGGGCCGTGGTCGGTGTCGATGAACCCGATCTCGATCAGCTGCGCGGACCGGGTTGGTCCGATGATCATCACGAATCCGTCGTCCACGTCCTCGTAGCGAATCGGGTGGTTGAACGCGTGGACGATGTCATCGTCGGCGATGCCGTGCTTGCGCGCGCTGTCGACGATCAGCGGCTCCACAATCTCCAACATACGTTGCAATCACCTGCGTTCGCAACTTAGGTTGCGGATGCCGGCTGTTGCCGTTGCCGGTAGCGGGGACCCGCCCGAGCCGGCCTTTCGCATGGAGGTGCGTCATGAACGCGCTTCTCGTCGGGTACGCCCGATGCTCCACCGACCAGCAAGACCTCACCGCACAACGTGACGGTTTGACACGGCTCGGCGAAGCGGAGCGGATCTACGTTGACCACGGCTTGACCGGCACCAACCGGGAGCGACCCGGCCTGCGCGAAGCGCTCGCCGCGTGCCGCGCCGGAGACACCTTGGTGGTGACCAAGCTCGATCGGCTCGCCCGATCACTGCCCGACGCCCGCGCCATCGCAGACGAGCTCACGACTCGGCAGGTCAGCTTGAACTTGGGCGGTTCGGTCTACGACCCGTCGGACGCGGTCGGGAGACTCCTGTTCAACGTGCTGGCCATGGTCGCGGAGTTTGAGTCCGATCTGATCCGGCTCCGCACCCGAGAAGGCATGAAAGTCGCCAAAGCCAAAGGACGCCTCCGCGGCAAACAACCAAAGCTGAAACCGACGCCAGGAGGCCCACCTGGTCTCGCTGGTGCACAGCGGCGAGTACAGCACCGCCGAGGTCGCGGACCTCTTCGGTGTGGGTCGCTCAACCGTCTACCGCGCCATCGAGCGACAACGCAACGAGGCACGAGCAGCCGCCAAGGCCGTCACGGCGAACTGAACATCAACCGCTTCGGTGTCCCGCAGCGCGCACCGATGCGGGACACCCTCGCCTCACGACCCGCTCCTCGCCCGGAGTCGCCGTAAGCGGTTCCGCTTACGGGAGCGCTTCGTCCTGCGCGCCGAGTCGGCAAAACTCGATGAGTTTGCTCGGCCACGGAGGTCTACACAGCGGTGTCGGTGCGGCGGTCGCTTCGGCATACTCGAACGAAACGGAGAACCACCATGCGCAGGATCGTCAATTCCACCTACGTCACTCTCGATGGCGTGATCCAGAACCCGCAGGACTGGCCGTCAATGGGCGGCTTCAGCGACGCCGGCGGCCAGGCGCAGCTGCAGTTGCTAGAGCGCTGCGACGCGGTGCTGATGGGCCGCCACACCTACGAAGGCTTCGCCCCGGTGTGGTCTGCCCGATCCGGCGATCCCCTCAGCGACCGCATGAACGCGCTTCCGAAGTACGTCGTCTCGACCTCGCTCACCGACCCGCAGTGGAACAACACGACCGTCATCGACCAGGATCCGATCGGCAGCATCCGTCAGCTCAAGCAGCAGCCCGGTGCCGACATCGTGCAGTACGGGTTTGGCCCGCTGTCCCACGCGCTCATGGCCGCGGACCTGCTCGACGAGCTGCGGCTTTGGGTGCACCCGTTCTTCGTCGGCACCGGCAGCGCCAGTGACCTGCTCTACCGACCGGGCTCGTCTGGCACGTTCGACCTCGCCGATGCGACCACCCTCGACAGCGGCATCGTCATTCTCACCTACCAGGCCTCACCCGCTAAGGACCACTGACAGTGACCGAGCGCATCGTGGACTATCAGGGACTCGTCAAGCGTCTGAACCTGCCCACCGGGTGGACCGCACCCACCGAGCTGGCCTACGACGACATCCGAGCCATCGCGCTCACCCAGCACCACCTCCACGACGATGTCCAAGGCATCAACGCCAGCCTCGAACTGATCCGTCGGGCGCGCGGCGGGCGCTGGCCCACCGAACGCGTCAGCGAGGACTTCAACTACGTAGATCTGGTCTGGCACGAATGTGAGTTCCGCGAGGGCGACTCGTTCACCTACGCCACGTACGACACCGACGGTCAGTACCTCGGCTGCTGCTACCTGTACCCGATGGGCAGGCGCACACCCCTCACCGCGGACCTGCTCCGCTACGACGTCGACGTGAGCTGGTGGGTGACCCCCGACGCGTATGACCGCGGCTACTACGTCGCCGTGTACAACGCACTGCGCCACTGGATCGCCACCGCGTTCCCATTCTCGAAGGCCCACTACTCCAACCTGGAAATCCCGACATCTGAATCCACCGATGACTCGTTCGCTCGGTCGGCCTTATTCGATGAGCAGCCGCACTCATGAGGAAGGAACCGTGATGACCCGCCAACCCGGGAAGACACCCATGGCCGACAAGGGGGACGGCTTCGACTCCCACGCCGCAGATCGTGACCCAGCGGCCGACCGCCCGGTGACTTGAGCGCTCGGCATCGTCCAGGTTGGGTCCACGGTGATGGTGTAGTCGACGGTCCAGGTTTGGCCGTCTCAAGAGCTGTTGTGCCGCCATGTACGCGATGTCCGTCGTCGAGGAGATGGAAGAAGACGACCTCGAAGCCGGTTCGGGCGTCCTGATGGTCCCAGGCTGCAGTGGCGGGCGAGGAGGCCAAGGGCATGTCGACGACCATCCCATGGACCGCCTTGCGACAACGATGGACGACGGCCCGGACCCGTCCCGGAGCGCGATCGACATACGGCGCACGGCTTGAGGTCTAGGCTCAAGCACTCAGACATCGGACGACGGGACGGCTCTGCGTGGTACTTCGAACACGCTCGTCGGATCAGTCGATCTGTTCAAAGTTACGCGCGGGCCGGTGTTCAATCTTTCACCGCATCTCGCCAGCTGCAGGTGTACCAAGAGGCAGGGAGTCTGAAGATCGCTACGGATTGTCTGGCGAGGGGGGCGGCGCCAGGCTGGTGGACCTGCGAGCCCAACGACCGTCGGGCCGAGGTCGTGCAGCGGCCGCACGGGATCACCCCGGCTCGGGGCGCGGGCAAGGCGAGAGTAGGCCGTTGCCGCGCGGAGGCGGCGCCGGGTCACGCCTTCCGTCGGGCGGTCTTCCTCGGCCGGGGCGCGGGGCGTACGACGAGGACCGGGCAGGGCGCATAGTGCTGGACCCGCTGGGCGGTGCTGCCGACGAGGACCGCGTCGCTGATCCCGCGTCCTCCGGCGGCCACCACGACCAGCCCGGCGTCGTACTGCTTGGCCGCCTTGATGATCTCCGCGGCGGGCGACCCGCTGCGGATCCGCTTGGTGGTCTTCGGTCCCCAGTCGTCGAAGACGGCCGCCACCGCGTCGACGGCACCCTGCGCTGCCTGCCGGAAGCTGCCCGTCTCGGCGCTGGCACGGCGCTGCTCGGCCGCGGAGATCTCATCGGCGAAGGCGACCGCGGCCAGCGGCCGGATCACCGCCACGACCGAGATCGTGGTGATCTTCTGGGGGTCCGCGAAGGACTTCAGGTGGCGGGCCGCGGTCAGCGACTGCCGCGACCCGTCGGTGGCGACGATGACGTGCATCTCAGGCTCCCGTCCGGTGGGTGTTTTCGGGGTCACCGCGCTCGGCGCCCGGGGGCCGGTTGCGCGACCCGGCGGCGTACTCGATCAGGAACAGCACGACACCGACGGCGACGAGGGCGGCGCACCAGATCAGCGAGGTCGGGTCGTCGTAGATGGAGAACCCGAGGATGGCCAGGTTGCCGACCAGGCCGAGGAGCAGCAGGGGCGTATTGGCCCGGAAGGTCCGCTCGTCCTCGTCCTGCCCGCGCAGCTTGAGGCACGCGACAATCACGAGGGCGTAGATGAACAGGAGGAAGACCACGGTCACCAGGGCGAGGCGGTTGACCAGGTCGATGCCACCACCGGCCTCGAGCACGATGGTGCCGGTGATCAGCAGGGCTGCGACCACCACTGCGCTGAAGAGCAGCCCAACCCACGGGCTGCGGCGGCTGGCGTGGATCTTGGCGAACACACCGGGGACGACGTCCTCCTTGGCCATGCCGTACAGGATTCGAGGCTGAGTGACGACCGTGACCAGGGTGGTGTTCGTGATGGCGATCATGGCGATGATCGAGAACAGCGTGGTCATGAAGTCGGTCGAGAAAGGCAGGATGCCCTGTCTGACCACCTCGAGCAGGGCTGCATCAGAGCTGGCGAGCTGGTCGGTGGGCACGGTCAGGGCGGCGGCCATTGAGACCAGGACGTAGACCACGCCCGCCACGACCATGCCGCCGACCAGGGATCTCGGGAAGGAGCGGTGCGGGTCGATCGTCTCCTCCGCGACGTTGACCGTGTTCTCGAAGCCGGTCATCGCGAAGAACGAGAAGGCGATACCGGCGAGCACAGCGAGCGCCGGGTTGCCGGAGACGCTGATGTCGGCGAGAACACTGAAGTCGGCGTTGCCCTCGGCGATGTACCAGATGCCGATGATCATCACGATGATGAGGCCGGCGACCTCGACGAAGGTCATCACCATGTTCATGACCACCGACTCGGTGATGCCGATGAAGTTGACGATCACCAGCGCGAGGAGGAAGAAAAGCGACACGAGCAACGCCGGCGGACCTTCCCAGAGCGTGGCGAAGTAGGAGGAGAACCCTGTCGCCAGCGAACCTGTCGCCGCGAAGCTGGCGGACAGGAACGACACGGTGATCAGGAAGGTCAGCGTCGTGTTGCCGAAAGCCTTGTTGACGTAGAGCGCGGCACCGGCGGCCTGAGGGTACTTGGTCACCAGCTCGGCGTACGCCGCCCCGGTGATGGCCGCGACGGTGACGCCGAGGGCGAACGCGATCCAGAACGCTCCGCCGACCGCGGCTGCGACCAGACCGATCAGGACGTAGATCCCCGAGCCGAGGACGTCACCGAGCGTGTAGAAGAACAGCTGCTTACCAGTGATGGATCTCCTGAGACCACTGTCCTCGTCGCCAACTGTGGTGGTGCTGGTCTCGGCCACGAGATTCTCTTTTCGGCATCGGGGCGAACTTTTGACGTTGCCTACCGAACCGTCATCCGAGCACCCTTGTCAATCATCTGCGGCCGTCAGTTGCACCCGCGGCGTCCGGCTGGGACGCGTCTCTATTGCGGCAGCCAGATCGTGATTGATGCCAGGACGATGCCGCCTTGGTGAGGTGATGGCGAGCTCGTCGTAGCGGGTTGCCGTCCGCGCCAGTGTTTGACCAGGTTGAAGGACCGCTCGACAACGTTGCGGCCGCGGTAGGCGCCGGGGTTGTAGCTGACCGGCCGGCCTCCCTTGCTGCCGCGTCATGTGCGGTGGCCGATACTGTGCCGTTTGGGGATTCGCTTGCGGGCATCGAGTCATCGCTTGTGGACGAGCCGCCTGTGCACGCCTCGCCCTCACGTTCAGGGCCTGAATGCACTCAACATCCCCAGGTTCTTGCCGGACAACAACTGATAGGGAGAAGGTTTAGCACATGTAGCGCGCCTACGGCGTTGAGTCTCGTGAGCAACGCCAGCCGAGTCGTGCGGTGGAGGGGCTGCAGGCTGGGGCCCGGCTGCTGGAATGGGCGGCGCACCAACCCGCTGTCGCGGCCCTGCGTCCTCTCTAGTAACCCAGAATGACGCGCTGGTTGTGAAGCCCAGCCAAGTTGTCCAACCGGGTGATGGGTGGTCGCGATGACGGGGGTGGTTACTGAGCGTGGTGCCCTTCGACGGACAACCACTCTGCTCTAGCCGGCTCGGGTAGGCCGACCTGGCCGAGGGCCGGACCCAGGCGAGAGTTCGTGAAGGCCACCTGCGCTTCTTGGGACTCCCACACCTCGAAGACCAACAGGCCGCCTGCGCTCGCCGCGCCGGTGTGACAGGTCAGACCGTCGGGCCAGTCTCCCTCGCCGGTCTCAGGGTCGATACCCAGAATCGCGTTGACTTCGCGGTACTGAGCGGCGCTCACACCACTGAACTCGAGAACAAGGGCGTCTGACATGGGGCCTTCTCCTTTCGCGCACGCGGCGAGGACAACGGGGATTCGTCAACCTTCATGGCGTCGAAGGACCAGATGCCGACGCTAGCGCAGGCTGCCGGGCCGGAGCCGGGCTCTCTTTCGCGGGCTAGACAGGATCCTCCTCCGAAGATCACGTTCCATCGCGAGGGTGCCACGATCAAGAGCGTGTCCATCCCTGATTGATGAATCTGGGTCTTGATCCGGCCATCCGTCCTGCTCACGGCATGTCCGTCGTGGCGGCGGTCGGCTCAGCTCTTCAGTCGGCCGCGAAGATCCGATCATGCTTGCCGAGCCTGCGCGTGCTGGCGATTTGTGCCGAGATCCGGGTGAGAGCAGCGGATGTAACACCGTTGGGCACGCAGCGGCGCAACGGCCTCGTGGTGGCGCAGGCCCTTTCCTCCGGAAACAGAATGCGACAACGTAGGTGCCCAGCGAGGTGGAGAGGGCGGTGAGTCGCATGGCAAGTGTGCGGGGTCTCCGGAGCGGGACGTTCGCGAACGGGATGGAGTTCCTGACCTGGGGTAGTGGGCCGAAGGCGCTGCTCTTCATTCCGGGAGGTCCGGGGAGTGCCATCCCCACAGGGATGTGGTCCCAGATGTCCCGGCGGTGGTTCGCCCCGTTCGTCGAGGCGGGATACGCCATCTGGATCGTCACCCGCCGCAGGAACATGCCAACCGGGCACACCGTCGCCGACATGGCCGACGACTACGCGCACGTGATCGCCGAGGATCTCGGCGATCGGATCGACCTCGTGGTGGGGGAGTCCTATGGCGGGATGATCGCGCAGTACCTGGCCGCGCGCCACGGCGAATCCTGGGGTCACGTCGCCATCGTGGTCGCCGCCGCCGAGGTCAGTGACTGGGGCAAGGAGGTGGACTCCCGACTGGCCTCTGCGCTCGCCCGCGGCGACACGGTCGGTTTCGGGATGGCCTTCGCCGAGTACCTGCTTCCGGGCGAGCGCAGCAGGTGGGCCCGCCGCCTGGCCGGCCCCTGGATCGGCCGCGGTCTGCTCTCCGGGAAGAACTACCCGCCCGCGGACCTCTTGGTCGAGATAGAGGCGGAGATGTCGTTCGACTCTCGGCCGGCGCTTCCCCGCATCGAGGCGCCTGTCGTTCTCCTCTGCGGTGACCGCGACCGGTTCTTTCCCATCGACGGGGTCGAGGAGACCGTCCGACTGATCCCGGACTGCACCCTTGTCAGGTACGAGGGGCAAGGCCACATGAAGGTGGCCACCAGCAGACGCGTTGCTCATGACGTGCTGGCCTTCGTCAATCGGAACTGAGGCGGCCGGATAGGGGCGGCACGGGTAGGGGCGGCACTGGTAGAGACCGACGAAGGGCATGCGGGATCACCCAGGCCCGCGGCCAAGCCCGACCAGGCGCGCCGGGTGTCGACGAGTGTCGGGATCACGCACGAGGGCAGCCTTCGGGGCGCGGCGCCACCTCCGTCCTTCCGGGGACTGGGACTAGCGTCGGCTGGTTCAGGTGCCTCACCGTGGGTGCGGCGATCCGTGGCTGGGGCTTGCTCCCAACTTCGCCCGGCGAGGCCACCATGTTTGTCACGACACTGCTTCCGTTCTAGCCCGATACGATGACCCCAGCCCAACTGGGGCCGTCTCCTACCTGGCCCGGTATTCCGGACACACCCACACCCTGTACACGTATCAGCTGCGGCGCTGGTTCGGCTGGTGCGAAGGAAATGGTCTCGACCCGCTGGTCGGGATCCAGCGAGCACACACATCGAGCTCTACGCCCGGCACTTGGGACAGCGTGGCCCCATGCACTCCTCGATCAACACGTCGATGCACGGCGTTACGAGGGTTCTTCAAGTTCTGCGCAGAACATCACCGTGCACCACGGCGCGTTGGCGTACCTGCTCGTCATCAACGCCCTACGCGTCTCCGAAGCGGCCGCGGTGCGGGTCGAGGACTATGGTCGTCCGGATCGCGAACGCCGCCGGTATCCCGCGCCACATCAGCCCGCACTCGCTGCGACACGCGATCAACAACGCCGTGGACGCAGGTGTTCCGTTGCGCGATGCCCAGATCTCTCCCGGCATGCCGACCCGCGGACCACCGAGCACTACGGCCGCGCCCGCGGCAACCTCGATCGCCACGGCGTCCACTTTCTCACCGCCTACGTCGCCGAGTCTGACACTCTCGTCTGAACCCGGCACGACTGGAGGCACGGGCGCCCGAGCGGACGACATCGCATCGGTCCTTGGCCGCGGGCGAACCTTTGCTTCATTCTGACGGTGTCACCGCTAGCGGGTATCCCATCAGGCCGACTGGAGTGGGCGGATGGCCTCGAGACTGGTGCCCAAATGGTCTTTCTCGACTTCTAGGTCAAAACGGGTCTGGAGGTTGAGCCAGAAGCGGTCGGTCGTCCCGAAGTAGCGCGCTAGGCGCAGTGCCGTGTCGGCGGTGATGCGTCGCTTGCCGTGCACGATCTCGTTGATCCGTCGCGGAGGCACGCCGATGGATACCGCCAGGCGATGCTGGGTCACGCCCAACGGCTCAAGGAACTCCTCCAAGAGCACCTCTCCCGGGTGGATCGGTGCGATCGTTGCCATGCGGCACCTCCCTGTGGTAGTCGACGATCTCAACGTCCTCTGGGCCGGCCGCGGTCCAGATGAAGCAGATCCGCCACTGCTGGTTGATCCTGATGCTGTACTGCCCTGCCCGATCTCCCTTCAGCGCCTCCAGACGGTTTCCTGGAGGAATCCGGAGGTCCTCCAACAGTTCTGCAGCGTCCAACATCGCCAACTTCCGCAGGGCGACCCGTTCAATCCGCGGATCAACACCCTTGGTGCGCTGGCTGACCACAGCCGCTCGGTCGTGGCATCCCGAAACGACCTGATCACGACCACCCGCATAACGCGTCGCGTTATGGTGGTCCACCGTCCGCCGTCCTCGGCAGAACTCCTACCCGAAGAGCTTCTGCGACGCCGACAGCAGGTCGTGCGGCGCAGCTTTTCCGCCGCGACGGTCGCGCCGCCCGGACCGTCGGCAACGCCGCGAGATCGACCAGCTTCGTCTCGATTCGAAACGGCTCTCGACGTGGCTCGTCGTCAAGCGGGCACGACTCGACCACGGGACGCCAATTGGTCGTCAACCTCAGCAGGCGTCGGCCGAACCGGACGTTCAGAGTCACAGGCGAGCAAAGTCTGGGACGCTGTTTCCGCGCTTGCGGGCAACAGGCTGATGTCCCAATGCCGACGTCCCGCCCTCACCCGCCAGGCAAGATGGGAAGACACCCGTGCACCCAAGAGGCCCTGCGTGATCCAGCTCAACCCCGTGCCCGCGGCCCGCGCTGCCGTGCGCTGGTCCCTGGGCCATGCCTTGCCGCGCACGCTGCTGCGCCGGGCGGCCAAGCAGGGCGACCTCCACGGCCGGATGTTCGTCGCGACCCAGTCCGGCGGGCTGTCAGCGCTCGAGCCAATCCTGGACGAGCTGCGCGCACACGGCCCGTTCTACCAAGGCAAGTACGCCTCGGTGAGCGCGGACCACGCCGCCGTCCGGGCACTGTTGTCCAACCCTGATGCCGGCTCCGGGTTCGTCCCCGCGGACGGGGGAAGCCGCCTCGCCCGGCTGCAGGCCTGGTCCATGGAGGACGCCCCGCTCGGCCCCCTCACCCCG
>Ga0209587_1001175_pt1 | contig 12536 bp, 6 predicted proteins | sample NGEPerD_2_FD_184512 | JGI IMG/M metagenome (GOLD analysis project Ga0209587, IMG submission 184512) | Arctic peat soil microbial communities from the Barrow Environmental Observatory site, Barrow, Alaska, USA - NGEE PermafrostL1-D... | ecosystem: Environmental > Terrestrial > Soil > Wetlands >... | reverse complement strand
AGATACCCTTCTTCATCCCTGTCGATCAAAATCCCATGCTTTTTTAATACCTCTACATCCTCATCAATTTCTCCTACACGTTCCAATAAATCGTCATAGTACGCCTCTGGGACATATAAAAATTCTACGCCTCTATCCCTCATTGCAGAAACGGTTGCTACAATATTATCCGTGGCAACCGCAATATGCTGAACCCCGGGTCCATTGTTAAAGTCCAAATATTCTTCTATTTGAGATTTCTTTTTCCCTTTGGCAGGTTCATTGATAGGGAATTTGACCCTACCATTGCCATTGCTCATTACTTTACTCATCAACGCCGTATAATCCGTAGAAATATCATCATCCGTGAAGGAAACGATTTGGGCAAAGCCCATCACTTTGCCATAAAATTCGCACCAGGGTTTCATTTCGTCCCAACCTACATTCCCCACGATGTGGTCAACAAATTTTAATCCTACCGCCTCTGGGTTGTAGTGTGATTCCCATTTTCTATACCCTGGCAAGAAGATACCATTATAATTTTTACGTTCTACAAAAATATGGACGGTTTCACCATAGGTATAAATACCGGAACGAATAACGTAACCGTGTTCATCCTCTTCCTTGGTCGGTTCCATATAGGGTTTGGCACCTCGCTTCGTAGTTTCCTCAAATGCTTTCTTTGCATCGTCGACCCCAAGCGCTATTACTTTTACACCATCTCCATGCGTATTGATATGGGCATTGATCGGTCCGTCTTTTTCAAGGGGAGTGGTCAATACCAATCGTATTTTATCCTGTTTTAAAACATAGGATACCCTGTCCTTCATTCCTGTTTCCAAACCTGCATATGCCTCTGATTGAAAGCCCAATGCCGTTTTGTAGAAATGAGCGGTTTGTTTTGCATTACCAACATACAATTCTATATAATCCGTTCCGTTCAAGGGAAGAAAATCCTCTGCTTCCTCAAATATTTTCTTCAATCCGTACTCGGTATTCTGTAAATCTTTTAAATCCTTTATCTCTGCCATAATCCGTAATTTTTTAGTCGTCAATTAGTCCTCAATGATTTTCATCCAGCCAAGAGGTGTGATAATCTCCCGTATCAATGTTAATGGCTTCTTCCGTGACCATCAAGGGTTTAAATGTATCCACCATCACCGCCAATTCCTGCGTTTCCGTTTGACCGATACTGCGTTCCATTGCCCCTGGGTGTGGCCCATGGGGAATACCGGCGGGATGTAAGGTGATCTGACCGATGCCGATGTTGTTCCTACTCATAAAATCCCCATCCACATAATACAAAACCTCGTCGGAATCTATATTACTATGGTTGTAGGGCGCAGGTATCGACTGTGGATGATAATCAAACAATCTGGGCACAAAGGAACATATTACAAAGGCACTTGTTTCAAAGGTTTGATGTACGGGGGGCGGTTGATGGATTCTACCCGTTATCGGTTCAAAATCATGGATCGAGATTTTATATGGATAATTGTATCCATCCCAACCCACGACGCTAAAGGGATGACACGCATAGATATACTCATGTATCATATCCTGTTTTTTTACTTTTATCAAAAAGTCCTCTTTATCTGTAAAAGTTTCCAATTCACTGGGCGGATGCATATCCCGTTCACAAAATGGGGAATTTTCCAAATGCTGACCGAACCAGTTGCGATAGCGTTTTGGCGTATAAATGGGATGTTTGGATTCTACCATAAACAGTCGATTATCCTCGGTATCGAAATCCAACTGATAAATTATCCCTCTAGGAATAACGAGATAGTCACCATATTCAAAATCGATATTTCCTAAGAACGTTCTCAGTTTACCGGTTCCCCTATGAACAAAAAGGACTTCATCGGAATCGGTATTCTTATAAAAATAATCCCTCAATGATTTTTTGGGAGCCGCCAAGGCTATATAACAATCGCTGTTGGCCAATATAATTTTCCTGCTCTCTAAATAATCGTCCGTTGCGGCGATGTCAAAGCCCTTTAAACTCATGGCTTTCATATTCTTCTCTACAGCTATTTTAGGAGCTACGCTATAGGATTTCAATACCTCTTTGACCTGTGTCGGACGATGCGTATGATACAACAGCGATGACATTCCGTTAAAACCTATCGTCCCAAATAATTCCTCATAATAAAAATCGCCGGTATCGCTTTTGAATATGGTATGTCTTTTAGGAGGAATTTCTCCCAATGTGTGATATCTAGGCATAGGAATAAGTTTTTTGGATGGCCGCAATTAATGCGCAATTGGCTTCATGGGTGCCAATGGTAATCCTAGCACCGTTTGGGGCTCCGAATTTATCACAAGGTCTCACCATGATTCCTTCTGTCAGCATTTGAGCAGTGAATTCGTTTAAGTTTATCTCTGGGGCTATAAAAATAAAATTGGTTTGGCTGGGCCAATAGGTCACATTTAATTTATCGAATTCGTTATATAGCCATTTTTTTTCCTTTCGGATCAGGTCCACCGTTTTTTTCAAGTGTTCCTTATCCTTTAAGGCATGTATCCCCGCGACCATGGAAAGGGTGTTGATTATAAATGGCCGTTTGATATTTTCAATATATGAAATTATCTGCGGCGTGGAAATTCCATATCCCAATCGTATCCCGGCCAAACCATAGGCTTTTGAAAAACTATGTACGCCGATAACATTTTTATCCTCTTTAATATAGTCAAAAGCCCTTGGGTAATCAGGGGCATCGACAAAGTGAAAGTAGACTTCATCGTAGACCACAATCACATCTTCGGGTAAATTATCTATTAAATAATCGATATCCTTCTTACCCGTATAAGTGCCAGTTGGATTGTTGGGGTTTGTGATAAAAACGAGTCTGGTCTTTTCGGTAACAGCCTTTAAAATTGCATCGACATTCAGTGTATAATCATCTGAATTTAAAGGAACGTTTACCACTTTACTTCCTTCGTTTTCGATCATACTTTCATAGGCCACAAATGTAGGATGACTGATAATACATTCCAATCCGGGACTTAAAAAGGCCCTGGTTATCAATTCCAAAACTTCAATACCGCTATTCGCCGTTATTACATTTTCCGAGGTCAGATGAGGGTAGGTTTCACAAATGGCGTTCTTTAATAAACGGTCGTCCCTGAACTTGTATTCATGTATATTTTGAAGACTATCGTAAATCGCCCGTTGCGCCAAGGGGGATGGTCCCAGCGCATTTTCATTGGAAGAAAGTTTCCATATCTTGTCGATATCGTTATTGACTTTTACTTCTTCCCGGGTAATGCCACCGGCATAGTCCTTTTTCTTAACGTAAGGCTTAAAAATTAGATCTGTATTCATTCATGTAAAGTTACTGTACAATTCCCGTATTATATATATTTTCACCATCATCATATTGATATTTAGTTATTTTCCCTATAAAATAGACATTATTTGTTTTTATAATCTATTTTTAGGGTGGGATGGGTTGTCCTGCAAACAATTTAACTAGTCCTGCAAACAATTTAACTATATGACGAACAAATTGGATAGTACCGACATCAAGATTTTGGAGTTGCTTCAAGAGGATTCCAAAAGGAGTGCAAAAGAGATTGGCCAGCAATTAAACCTGTCCCAAACCCCCATTTTTGAAAGGATAAAAAAATTGGAAAGGGAAGGGTATATAAAAAATTATATGGCCGTATTGAACGAACGAAGGCTAGGCTTAAAGCAGACCGTTTTTATCGGAGTTACGCTAAAAGGCCATACACGCAGTTATTTGGAAAAATTTCTTAAAAAGGTTAGTGATTTCCCCGAGGTTTTAGAATGTTATCAAGTTGCAGGCAATTATGATTTCATACTCAAGGTGATTCTAGAGGATATTGAGGGATATCAGGTATTCGTTGAAACCAAATTATCCCTGATTGCTGAATTAAACAGCGTGAACAGTTATATTGCCATTAAAAAAGGGAAGCAGACCAATAGGCTCGATTTAGGTTTTTTAAAAAATTCCCTTACATAAAAAGAAGCATTAATTCGGAAGCAACCAAGCGGACCACCGGTTCAATAGTAGCGATGGCTAAGGAGCAATTAATCGATTTCGTCAACGGGAATGGTGATAAAAACCCCTCACCACGGGATGGGATCAGGTTCGTGTTGTCCATTGATTTGATGTGCAAGGTGTTACCCTTTACCTCATTTCGATACCTGAAAAATCTTTTTTCACTCCGCCCGCAAACTCTTCACCGGGTTAACATTTGCTGCCTTAATCGCCTGAAAGCTAACTGTCAGAATCGTAATCGAGAGTGCTCCCAAAATTGCAATCGCAAAAACCCACCAAGATATTTCGACGCTGTATTCATATTTCTGTAACCATTGTCCCATAAAATGCGAGGCTATCGGAACCGCAATGACACAGGAAATCAGTACCAAGACCATAAAATCCTTAGAGAGCATTTTCCATAGACTTAACACCGAAGCCCCCAAGACTTTGCGGATACCGATTTCCTTGGTGCGCTGTTCGGCGACAAAGGAAGCCAGGCCAAAAAGGCCAAGACAGCTGATAAATATGGCAAGCAGGGCGAAAAAACTGACCAACTTGCCTATACGTGCCTCATAGTCGAACTTTTTGGCGTATTCTTGATCTAGAAATTTGTAGTCGAAGGGAACGGTGGGTTCAAATTTGGCATAGGTTTCCTTTATCATTTTAATGGCTTCGCCAACGGAAACCCTGGGGTCGATTTTTGCGTTGATAATATAGGGTCGGTTTGCCTGTTGCACATAAAAAGTAGGCTTGGCCCTGTCGTACGGTGAAATGTTCATCATGTTTTTTACGACGCCGATGACACGATACTCGCCATCGCCCCATCCTATTTTTTCGCCGATCGGGTCTTCAAAACCCATGTAGGCTACCGCAGCTTCGTTCAGGATAAAACCGGTGGAATCAGTTTTCATCTCCCTAGAAAAATCCCTGCCCCGTGTAATATTCCAATCAACAAGATTTCCGAATTCGGGGGTTATTCGCATCGTGTAAAACTGATCGGTCATGTTCGGATCCTTTCCACGCCATTCAAGGCCACCATTGGTAGTATAAATGCTCCCGATTAGATGGTCCGAAGCTGCAACCTCGCTGACCGTACCGCTCCGGATCAATTCTTCCCGGATAACATCAAAATGTTTGTCGATTTTATCTTCCTTTAGTTCGAACGATACAATATTGTTCTGGTCATAGCCGATAGGGCGATCTTTCGCATATTCTATCTGCTGATAAATGATTATCGTAGCGATTACAAGAGCGACCGAAACGGCATATTGAAAAACGACCAATATTTTGCGGGGCATACTCGCCGATCGGCCGGATCTGAAACTTCCCCTAAGTGCCTTAAGCGGATTGAAGGATGACAAATAAAACGCAGGATAACTGCCAGCCAAAAGGCCGGTAATCAGGATCAATAACAATCCAACACCCCAAAAAGCAATAGTATCGATCGGAATTTGCAAGGATTTCTCGGCCACCTCATTGAAAAATGGAAGAAAAAAGAAGGAAAGACCGATTGCAACCGCAAAGGCCAATACTGAGACCAGTAACGATTCCGTTAAAAACTGTAGAATCAATTGTTTCTTAAAAGAACCAATGGTCTTTCGCAATCCGATTTCCTTGGCCCGTTTCTCGCTTTGCGCGGTCATCAGGTTCATAAAATTGATACAGGCCAGAAGCAAGCCGAAGAGACCGACTATGCCGAACAACCATACATAGTATATTCTTCCTCCCGTGATTATTCCGTTTTCGAACTCCGAATACAGGTGCCATTTGGACATAGGATGTAGAAAAACCTCGGTTTTGTGATATTTTTCCCTTCCCTCGACATGATCTAGCTTCGAATCTTTTATGGCCTCGGATGCATCCGCCATACTGGTATTCGGTGCGATCTCCGCAAAAATTTTGAACCAATTGTTTCCCCAAGAAAGCCATTCGGGCAAAGTCTTTTTATAGAGTTCCCAAGAACCGATAAACTCTAAATCGGTAAATTCGGTGTTCTCGGGCAGATCTTCATAGACACCAATTACCGTGAGCGGTGTCTCATCATCGAATTTTACGATTTTATTTACCGCTTTGGTATCACCGAAAAAGGAATTGCTCAAGCTTTTTGAGAGAAGCACGGCATTGGGGTCGGACAAACCCGCTCGTGTCCCCTCCAGCATCTTGAGGTTGAGGATTTCGGTTATTCCCGCCTGGGCAAAGTAGCCGTGTGGAGTGATTTTTTTGTCTTCGAACTCCAACAAATAATCGCCGCCCCAGTTGGAAAGGGCCACATGCTCAAAATAATCAGTGTAGGTAGCCTGCAATTCATCGGTCAGTTGCAGCGGTACGGATTCGCCGGACTTGATTTCCCCATTATAGGTTTGGTTTTGCATGACTTTGGCGACGCGGTCATAGTTATCGAATTGCGTATTGAAACTCAATTCATCCCAGATCCAAAGTCCGATGATTATGGCGACGGCCATTCCTAAGGCCAGTCCTCCGATATTTATGGCGGAGTAGCCTTTGTTACGTTTTAGGTTTCGCCAAGCGATTTTTAGATAGTTTTTAAACATGATTTTTGTGTTAAATTATTCTTCACTTAATGAGACAGCGGGATTGACCAGAGCTATCTTAAATGACTGGGTCAAAATCGATAGCATGGCTACCACCAATACGAGTAACAATGGCATTAGGAACATCCAAATGGTAATCGGAATCTTGAATGCATAATTATCCAGCCAATTTCTGGCAAAGAAATAAACCAAGGGTAGGGCGATGGCAGCCGAAAAAAGAACCAGGCCCAAAAGTTTTTGGGGGATGAGCCACAAAGCCTGTGTCATGGTCGCCCCCATAACCTTACGAACGCTTATTTCCTTGGTTTTTTGAATGGCCATGTGCGACCCCATACCAAACAAACCTATGGCCGCTATAAAAATGGCCAGAATGGAAAATAAGAGACAGATCAACCCAAATTTCGCATCAATCTGGTATTGCATATTGAAATAATCATCGAGAAAAAAGTAATTGAACGGGTCCTTTGGGAAGAATTCTTGATATTCAGATCTGATCGACGCCATGGTATTTTCCATGTCCTGACTTTCAATGTGCACGGTAATGTGATTCGCCAGATATCGGTCTTTGTAAATCAACATCATATTTTCTATACCCGTTTGCAACGACTGTTGATGGTAATCCTTCATTACACCAATGACTTCCGCAGTTCTATCTTTAGGTCCATACTGGAACGCTATTTGCTGATGAAGGGCTTCTTCAGGATTCTGATAGCCCAATGCTTTTGATGAAGATTCATTGATGATGACCCGGTGCAATTTTACGTCCTCCTTTGGATCCGTTGGATAATAGTCACTTTTGTCTTCTATCACAAACCCACGACCGGCCACTAGTTTGATGTCGTAGGTGTCCAAGAAATCATGGTCTACGGCCATAAAATTGAGACTCTTGGCATCGTCTTTGTTTTCGGATCGATTCCGTATCCCATCCTTCATCGTTGTTGGTTTTCCCGGTATATCCGAGCTGAATGCCACATCCAGAATATGGGGGTTTTGCTTTAATTGATCTTTGAAGACTTCCAGTCGGTCCAAGGCACTGGAATATATATCTGAATTCCAATCAATAGGTGCATTGATAATTACATTTTGATTGGAATTGAATCCCAGTTCTTGATTTCTCATATAGTCAAACTGCCTGTAGATGATATAGGTGCCCGATATCAAAGCTATGGATATGGCAAACTGACTAATGACAAGCCCTTTTCTCATCGTAGAGCTTTTGCCCGATTGATGAAATTTACCTTTAAGAACCTCGATGGGTTTGAATCCCGATAGGACAAAAGCCGGATAGAGTCCGGCCATCAGACCACTCATTAGTAGAATACCTATTAGGGTAATCCAGACTTCGGGGGAGAACCACATGGATTGGGAAATCACTTCCATGCCCAAAAGTTGGTTGAAGGGCTTGATCAGAAGAATGACCAGAATGACGGATATCGAGACAGCTATAAAATTGATCAATACCGATTCGGTCAAAAATTGAAAAATCAACATGTTTCTTTCAGCACCCACTACCTTTTTTATGCCCACTTCTTTGGCTCTTTCCATCGATTTTGCCGTGGACATATTGATGAAATTCATAGTCGCAATACCTATGACCAGCGCTGCCACTAGCATTAGAAAATAGAGCATAAAAGCACTGGTGTTGGCAGACATTTCCTGTTTTAGATGGGAGGTTAGATGGATATCCCCTACCGGTTGTAGCCCCAATTGGGCTTCAAACCCATATTCACTCATAATATCCCGCAAGTATTTGTTTACCAATCCGGGAAATTTGGCCTCTACGGTTTCAGGATGTATCCCTGGTTTTAACTTGACATAGTTGTAAAACTCGGGCCATGCCCAGATGGTGTTTATATCATCACCTAGCGTTGCAAAAGACACGAGGATGTCAAATTGCAAATGGGTATTTTGGGGGAGGTCTTGGAAGACGCCGGTCACCTTGGCCGAACTTTCGGAATTTATAACGATTTCTTTTCCCAAGGGATTTTCATTTCCAAAAAATTTTTTAGCCGTTTTCTCGGAAATGACGGTTGACATAGGCTCGTCTAAAGCCGTAATTGGATTGCCCTGGAGGAAAGGTATTTTGAAAAAATCAAAAATCGAACTTTCCCCATAATATATGTTGAAATCATTGACACTGTATCTTACCTGTTCTGCCAGGGTATTTTGGTAGGAAAGCACCCCACGGTTGTTGAAAACCTTCAAATTTACCATCCGGGTTTCCGCTTCTATTTCTGGAATATCCCTCACTAGGGCTGGTCCCACGGCCGGATGATTGGTGGCCGAGGTCGTGAATTTTTCCGAACTGATGTCCGAGGACAGCGTGACCCGGTACACATTCCCGAGCCCTTTGTCGTAACTTCTTTCAAAGGTGATAAATTGCATCAATAGTATGAAAGCGGTAATCCCTAAGGACAGTCCGGCGATATTTATACCGGTAAAGAGCATATTCTTTTTAAAGAATCGAATTGCGATTTTAAGGTTGTTTTTTAGCATAATTCTTGTTTTTTGCCCGTCCTGAAACCCATCCGGGAAGGGTCGAAGAGGGGTTTATTCGGTTCGCAAACTTTTTACCGGGTCTGCGTTCCCCGCCTTTGTCGCATGAAAGCTGACCGTAGCCAATGCGACAACCGCTACTAAAACACCGACTCCAATAAATGTAAATACATCAATTGTTATCCGATATTCATAATTCTCGATCCATTTTTGCATGGCGTACCAAGCTATCGGTAACGCAATCAATAGGCTGATCAGGACGAGTTTTAAAAAATGCCATGAAATCATGGAAACAATTTCCTTTACCGATGCTCCCATCACTTTTCGGATTCCGATTTCTTTGGTTCGTAACTCGATGACCATCAGTGAAATGGCAAAAAGACCCAGACAGGAAAGGAAGATGGCTATCCCAGAAGCGATTCCGAAAATTGTGGCCATGGCACGTTCCCCTTCATACCAGGCCTGCAGGTTTTCGTCCAAAAAAGAGGCATTGAAGACTGCGTTTGCCGTTACCTTGTCCCAAACCGACGAGAGTCGTTCCATCGTCGAAGCGGGATTTTCCGATCGGACTTTTAAAAATATATAGTTGATCGGCTCCGTAGCGGATAAATGAATCATGACCGGCAGGGCTTTTTCCGAGGGGGAATACGCATTGAAATCCGGTACCACACCGATTATATGATGGCTCCCTTCCCCGCCGAGATATTTGCCAATGGGATCTGGTTCGTCCATGGCTTTTATGAAACTTTCCGTGACTACAACGGCATTGATGGTATCGGTTGCAAAGTCAGGATTGAAATCCCTTCCTTTGGTTATGGGAATCTGTAAAGTTTTTAGATAATCGAAATCCCCCAAGAGATTATAGGCTGAAATCGAATTTTGGTTATAGTCCAACCCGACTTTTGATGTTACCGTAACCCGATCCCTTCCCCGGCCCAGATTTCCCCCGGCCCCCGTAACCGAGATAATATTCGGATCGTTGGCAAGTTCGTTTCGCATGCGGGCCAATGCTTTTCGGCCATCCTCCTGAAAGCCCACGGGAATGCTCACTACCTGTTCCCTTTCAAAACCGATGGGCTTTTCCCGTAAAAAATCCAGTTGCTGGCTGGCGATCCAACTCACGCAGATCAACAAACTGGAAATGGCAAACTGGCTCACCAAAAGGGTATTTCGCAATACACCGGGCTTCTTGGTGGATACGTTCCCCTTTAAAATCGAGACGAGGTTGAAATTGGCCATTTTCAGGGCAGGGTAGCCACCGGCTATAAGCGTCACGACAAAAAAGACCGCTAACAGTATCGCCAAAAAAGCAGGCTGGAGCAAGGTGGAAATTTCGATTCCCACGTCAAATTGGCCATTGAATAAAGGTAAAAGCAGGTATGCAAGCCCGATACCCAAGACAAACCCGATAAAATAGAGTAGAAAAGCCTCTCCCCATAACTGTAAAAAGAGTTGCCGCCTAAAGGCACCCAAGGTTTTTCGTACCCCCAATTCACGGCTTCGTTTAAAGGATCGGGCCATGTTCAGGTTTACAAAATTGAAGCAGGCGATCAACAGAATAAAGGCGCCCAGCCCCATGATGGCATATATCAGTGCCTTTGGAGCGCTCTTTTCCCCTGAAAAATGAATGTCTTCGATATTGGTGAGGTTTATGCCCAGCAGCTCGCGGGTTTCCGTTGCCTCCGGATGCTCGGTCTTGAGCTGTGCCAATTGTTCGGGGTAGTATTTATCCACAAAAGGGACCAGTTTGTTTTCAACGATTTCTGGGTTACTGTTCTTGGCAATCTTGACAAAAACGTTGGAAGCATTGGATGACCAATCGGTGGCAGCGTTCATATAATTCGGAAGCGATTCGATCCGTGCGACGGCGTCGAATCCTATGCTTGAATTCCTCGGCCTATCCTTGATTATGGCGGAAACGGTATAAATTTGTTCCTCGCCCGTTTTCCCTATTTTCAACTCCTTTCCGATGGGATCGGCTTCCCCAAAAATGGCCTTTGCGGTGCTTTCGCTCAAGGCAATATCCTGAATGCCGGAAAGTGCGGTCTCTTCGTTTCCCACAGTAATCGGAAAATTGAATATCCCAAAAAAATCAGGATTCGTACGGATTATGATCCTTTGCAGGTTTTTATCCCCGTACGAAATGTTCTCAGGCATTCCCATATTGACCGTGACCGCTTTCTCGATTTCCGGAATATCCGCTTTTAAGGCTGCGGCGGCCGGCAATGGCATTTGGGAACTCATATCCGGACCTTGTACGCTATTCGTAAAACGGGACGTTCGGAACAATTGGCTTTTCTCTTTATGGAAAGAATCATAGCTCAAATGGAAATAGGCGGTTAAAAACAATAGGATACAAATGGAAAACGCTACCGCCAAACCCACTACGTTGATGAAGGAATGCAGCTTGTTTCTTCGGATATTTCGCCAAGCGATTTTTAGATAGTTTTTGAACATGGTTCTCGTTTTTTGATGATGGTTTATTCCGTTCGCAAGCTTTTTACGGGGTTTGCATTCGCAGCCTTGATTGCCTGAAAACTCACCGTCAAAATTGTAATCGCCAGTGCCCCGATTACGGCCAGGGCAAAAATCCACCACTCCATAATCACATGATAGGGGTAGTCTTGCAGCCACTCGTTCATTACATAATACGATATTGGAATTGCAATAAAACAGGAGATAACGACCAGCTTTAAAAAGTCTTTCGAAAGCATGTTCCAAACATTGAAGACCGATGCCCCCAAAACTTTGCGGACACCGATTTCCTTGGTGCGTTGTTCCGCGACAAACGAGGTCAATCCGAAAAGGCCAAGGCAACTGATCAAAATGGCCAAGGCCGTGAAAATGCCCGATAACGTTCCTATACGTTCTTCGGCAGCAAACTTTTCACCATATTCCGTATCGACAAAATCATATTCAAAAGGAAGATCCGGAAAATGTTCTTTAAAAACCCGTTCTATTACGGCCAAGTTCTGACTTGCACTTTGTTTTGGATTTAGGCGTAAATTATAGTAACTCGAACCATTTTTGGCAAATACATAAACGCCTTGTTTTACAGGTTCATACGGCGATTGGGTAATCATATCTTCAACCACGCCTATAATTTTCAATGGCGGGTCCGGGTCTTCTTCATCATCATCTTTTAAGAACATTCCGATGGGGTCGGTGAGCCCCATATATTTTTTGGCAGTCTGATTGATAAGTACCGCATTGGAATCCGTAGCGAATTCCCTTGAAAAATCCCTTCCCTCGGCTATTTTTAGGTTCAACGATTTGGCATATTCCGGGGTAACTTCGGTCCAGGCGAGGTCTTCTTGAAAACCTTCCGGTTTCCCTTCCCAATCGAACCCCCCTCGATTGGACCATATTTGCGTGGTCGGACTACTTGAGGCCGACATCTCGACCACGGCATTCGAGCCCAGAAATTCGTTGCGCATCAATTCATATTTTCCCGTAAAGTCTTCACTAAACGTAGGAATTTGAACCAGCCCCTCTTTGT
>Ga0209587_1001174_pt1 | contig 12540 bp, 13 predicted proteins | sample NGEPerD_2_FD_184512 | JGI IMG/M metagenome (GOLD analysis project Ga0209587, IMG submission 184512) | Arctic peat soil microbial communities from the Barrow Environmental Observatory site, Barrow, Alaska, USA - NGEE PermafrostL1-D... | ecosystem: Environmental > Terrestrial > Soil > Wetlands >... | reverse complement strand
ACGCAAGCGCATCGGCGACTTCGTCAGGGGATTTGTCGCGGTTCAATACCCGCGCCCACAGAATGAATTCGAGATCGGTGAGCCAGCCGGCGGCGTAGGCTTCCTTGGATTCATACTCCATGATCAGGCGCAGCGCGATCTTGGCCTCTTGTCTCATGCCGCGACTCAGGCGTGTGCAAGCAGATGGTATCCGACTTGCCCGGCTTTCTGGCTTTTTAACAGCTCCCAGGTCGCGGGCATCGCAGGTACGCCCGCGGAGGCCGGAGTTTCACGATAAATGCGCGCGCCAGGTTTTAGCAACCCGCGGTCATCGAGGGCGTAACATAGTGGCGCCAACAAATTACTGCCGAACGGCGGATCTAGAAACACGATATCGAACGGGGACGGCGAAGAGGCGAGGTAGGCTTGCGCCTCGGTCATGATGATCTCGATCTGCGCGGCGCCCAACGAATCGGCTTGCGTGCGCAGGTAATTTACAACTTGCGGGTCGGTATCGATCATCACCACCGAATTCGCGCCGCGCGAGGCAGCCTCGAACCCCAGCGCGCCGCTGCCGGCGAACAGATCCAGACAACGGCTGCCTTCGATCATCCCCTGCAGCCAGTTGAACAAAGTTTCGCGTACGCGAGCCGGCGTCGGGCGCAGCTCCGGCCGGGCCGGGAAATCGATGCGCCGCCCGCGCCAGGCACCGCCGATGATGCGCAGGCGTTGATGTGACGAGCGGGGCTTACCCTTTCGCGTCACCGCCGACGATGACCTTGACCATGTGCTCTATATTCAAATGCTTGCCGAATGCCGCGCGAATACGCGCCTGATCGACCGCCTCGACGTTCTGATTGAAAGAGTCGAGATAATCGAGCGGCAACTTGTAATAGCCGATCAACGCCAGATACTCCAGGATGTCCGCGTTGCTGTCGATGCGCAGTGGAAAGCCGGCCGTGATGTTGCTGGTCGCAAGTTTTAGCTCCTCCGAAGTCGGCCCCTTGCGCACGAATTTGCGCACGGTGTCGCGCGCGACCTGCGCCGCCTCAGTAGCCTGATCGATGCGCGTCTGCAGGCCGATCATGAACGGGCCGGCCACCAGTTCCGGCAGGAAATAACTGTATACGCTGTAGGACAAGCCGCGCTCGACGCGCACCTCCTTCATCAGGCGCGAGGTGAAACCGCTGCCACCCAGAATGTGATTGCCGACGTACAGCGGGAAATAATCCGGGTCGCCGCGCGCGATACCGGGCTGGCCGATGTAAATGTGCGCCTGCTCGGATGGGAACGGTATTTTTACGGTCCGCGCTGCGTCAAGCGGCTGAACTTCAGGCAATGGCGCGGGTGGCTCGCCCTCTGGCATGCGGCTGGCGATGCGCGCGGCGAGCCGTTCGGCCCGCGCACGTGTCATGTCGCCGGTCAGCGCCAGCACGGCGTTGTCGGCGACGTAGTAGCGTTCGTGAAACGCCCGCACATCGTTGCGATCGAGCGCCCGTACCGACTGCTCGGTGCCGCTCACGGGACTGGCGAATGGATGCGCGCCGTATACGGCGCGATAAAAAGCCCTGGACGCGATGGCGTCCGGGCTCTGCGCCTCTTCGCGCAGGCCGACCAGCATCTGATTCCTGATACGCTCGACGGCCTCCGGCGGAAAACTCGGCGCGGTCAGCACCCGCATGAAGGTGTTGAACGCTGGCTCAAACAGATTTTCGTCACTTAAGGAGCGCAGCGACACCGAGGCCTGATCCAGGCCGGCATCGCCCGCGTATTCGGCGCCGACCTCCTCGAAACGAACCGCGATCGCGTCCGCATCCAGTTCGCCGCTGCCTTCGTTCAGCAGGGTCGCCGTCATGCCGGCCACACCAGGCTGCTCGCCGTCGCGCGCACTGCCGGCGTCCATTACCATGCGCACGTCTACAATGGGCAGCTCCGGCGCCGGCGTGAAATACACGCGCACGCCGTTGCCGGTCGTCCAGTGCTCAATATTTACGCCGGCCTGCGCCGGCCAGGGCGCCAGCGCCAGCAGAGCGGCTGCCAGCAACGCTCTCGAATAAACCATTAACCGCATATGCTCTCCAGTGAATAATGTTTGTATGGGCAGGTAGCACCGCGTGATCATCGCGCGGGCTCAGTGGCCGCGGCCGCGCGCTTGGCGGCGGGCTGTATGGCGACCGGCTCCAGCACCGCGGTCGTGCGCTTGTCCTCGATGAGATACTTGCGCGAGACTTCGCGCACCTGCTCCGACGTCACCGCCCGTATGCGTTCTACGTATTCTTCGATCGCCTCCCAGCCGACGCCGATGGTCTCCAGGGCACCCAGGGTGGTGGCCTGCGTCATGATCGAATCCTGCGCGTATACCTCGGAGGCAACCACCTGCGTCTTGACCCGATCGAGTTCCGCCTGAGGCACCAGCTCGGTGCGCAATTTATCGATCTCATGGTCAAGTGCCTGCTCCACTTCCGCCATGCCACGCCCGCTGGCGGGGGTGGCATCCAGCAGGAACAGGTCGTCGTAGCGCGAATAAAGATCGTAACCGGCGCCGGCGGAAGCCGCGACCTGCTGCTCGCGCACCAGACGCTGGCTCAGGCGCGAACTGCGACCGGCGTCCAGCACACCGGCCGCCACGGCGAGCGCGTACGGCTCCCATTCCTGTTCGCTCATCAGCAATGCCGGCGTCTTGTAAGCCTGCATGAGATACGGCAGTTCAGCGGGGGCCTTGACCACCGCGCGCCGCTCGCCGCGTTGCGGCGCTTCCGGCCGCGGCTTGCGATCCGGCAGTTTTTTCGCCGGGATATCGCCGAAATATTGCTCGGCGAGCTTGCGCACCGCTTCGGGCTCGACGTCGCCGACCACCACCAGGGTAGCGTTGTTCGGTGCGTACCAGCTGTCGTACCAGCGCCCCGCGTCTTCGATGGTCAGGTGCTCCAGATCGCTCATCCAGCCGATGATGGGATGATGATACGGGCCGTGATTGAAGGCCGTGGCGTTGAGCTGCTCATAGGTCAGCGAGGGCGGACTGTCGTCGGTGCGCAGGCGCCGTTCCTCCTTCACCACCTCGATCTCTTTCAGTAACGCGTCCTTGGACATCGTAAGGTTGCGCATACGATCCGCTTCCAGGTCCAGCGCGATCGGCAGGCGGCTTTGCTCCAGCATCTCGTAATAGGCGGTGTAATCGCGGCTGGTGAAGGCGTTTTCCTCGCCTCCGTTGGCGGCGATGATGCGGGAGAACTCGCCCGCGGGATATCGCTTCGTGCCCTTGAACATCATGTGTTCCAACACGTGCGACACGCCGGTGATGCCGCTGTGTTCGTCCGCCGAACCCACCTTGTACCAGACCTGCACGACCACCACCGGTGCGCGGGCGTCGGGCTTGACCAGCACTTTCATGCCGTTATCGAGTTCGTATTCATGCACGTTCAGCTTGAGGCCGGGTTGTGCGGACGAGGTCGCGGCCGCGATGCACAGCAAGCCGGCCAGCGCCGCCGGCAGCAGAGTTTTCATTATCATCGGTTAATGCGTCACTCCAACGGTGTTAGGATTCGCTTAAGGCAAAAAACTATTCTCTAGACTTCGCAGATCATGTTCGGTTTCAAATCCAAGCCACAATCCGCATCTGCGCCGGCGGACGACAGGGCGCCAAAGCAGCACGAGAGCGGGCTGTTCTCGCGCCTGCGCCAGCGTTTGTCCAAAACGGGAGGCAATCTGACGGAGGGCATGGCCGCCTTCGTGCTGGGCAAGAAGGAAGTCGACGAAGACGCGCTAACGGAGCTGGAAGACCGGCTGTTGCTGGCCGACGTGGGTGTGGACGCCACGCGCGAACTGGTTGATCGGCTCACAGTGAGAGTCAGGCGCAAACAACTGGCAGATGAAAATGCGCTCATGGACGCGCTGCGGGCGGAAATGACTGAGCTGCTCGCGCCGGTCAGCCGGCCGCTGACTGTCGATGCGGCGGCCAGGCCGTTCGTGATTTTGATGGTCGGCGTCAACGGCGCGGGCAAGACCACCACTACGGCCAAACTCGCCCAGCATCTGCGGAACGCGGGTCATGCGCCGCTGCTCGCCGCCGGCGACACGTTTCGCGCGGCGGCCGTAGAGCAATTGCAGCGCTGGGGCGAGCGCAATCAGTTGCCGGTGATCGCGCAAGGCCAAGGCGCGGACAGCGCCTCGGTAATCTTCGACGCGATGGGCGCGGCGCGTGCGCGCGGGTCCGATGTGCTGATCGCCGATACGGCCGGCCGGCTGCATACGCAGACCAACCTCATGGATGAGTTGGCGAAGATCAAGCGGGTGATGTCAAAACTCGATCCCGCCGCGCCACACGAGGTGTTGCTGGTGGTGGACGCCGGCAACGGCCAGAACGCGCTGCGGCAAGCCGAGGAATTTCATCGTGCGCTGGGAGTGACCGGCATCTGCGTGACCAAGCTGGATGGCACCGCCAAGGGCGGTATCCTGTTCGCGATTGCCAAGCGGCTGGGGATTCCAATACGCTTTATCTGCGTCGGCGAGGCGCTGGAAGACCTGCGCGTGTTCGAGGCAAGCGAATTCGTGGCGGCGCTGATGGCGCGCAATTGAAGCTCGGCGAATGGTTGGCACCGGCACTTACCCATAGAGCGGCCAGTTGAAGCGATGATTTCTTTCCAGGACGTCAGCAAGCGCTACCCGACCGGCTTTGAGGCCCTGAACCGGCTTACCTTTCGCATCGAACGCGGGGAAATGGTGTTTATTACCGGCCACTCGGGTGCGGGCAAGAGCACCTTGCTGAAGCTGATCGCTGCCATCGAGCGGCCCAGCCGCGGACAGATCGTCATCGACAACCGCAACGTGACCAATCTCTCGCGGCGGCGCATCCCGTTGCTGCGCCGCAAAGTGGGGCTGGTATTCCAGAATTACCAGCTGCTGCACGATCGCACGGTGTTCGATAATGTCTCGCTGCCGCTGGTCATCGCCGGCGTTCCGCAACTCGAGGTCCGCAAGCGCACCCGCGCCGCGCTGCATAAGCTTGGGCTGCTCAAGCGCGAGAACGCGCTGCCAATCACCTTGTCCGGCGGCGAGCAGCAGCGCGTGAGCATCGCGCGCGCGGTGGTCAACCGGCCGCCGATCCTGCTGGCGGACGAGCCAACCGGCAATCTGGACCCGGCGCTTTCAGAGGAAATCATGCAGTTGCTCGAACAGTTCAATCAGGTGGGCGTGACGGTGCTGGTCGCCAGCCACGCCATCGATCTGATCAGCCGCTTCAACAAGCGCATCATCACCTTGCAGAACGGCCAGCTGGTGCGAACCGAGGCGGCGGCGGAGCCGCGCACGGCGAGAGCCATTTAGAAGAACAGGTCGATGCCATCCCGTAACCGCATATGCGCGACAATGCTGGCGCGGCACACTCCGGAGCGAGGGTAAGATGGCGCGCGGCGCGATATTTGCGCGCTCCGCGCTGGGCGCAAAGCTCTATATCTACGGGCAGGCGCATCTGCGCACCTTGCTCGCAAGCCTGGGGAGAATCTGGCGCGCGCCGGTCTCCAGCATTATGACCACCGCGGTAATCGGCATCGCGCTGGCGCTGCCATGCGGTCTGTACGTGCTGCTCGCCAACCTGCAGACTATCGCGGGCGGCTGGGACAACACCGCCAGTATTTCCCTGTTTCTAAAAGTAGATACGCCACTGGCAGCAGCGCGAGATGTGGCGGCGGAAATCGGTCAACGCGGTGACGTGGAATCCGTACGGCTAATCAGCGCCGCACAGGCGATGGCGGAATTTAAGGAAAGTTCCGGATTCGGCGGCGCCCTGGACAAGCTCGAACGCAATCCGCTACCGTCGGTGCTGGTGGTGACGCCGGCGGCGGGTACGCGCCGGCCGCTGGAGGCCAACTCTTTGCTGGCGGCGCTGAATACCCTGCCCGCGGTGGATCTGGCACAGCTGGATATGGAATGGCTGCAACGGCTGCAGGCGATCATGAACATCGCGCGCCGCGGCGTGACCGCGATCGCGATTCTGCTGGGTCTGGCTGTGCTGCTGATCGTGGGCAACACCATTCGGCTGGATATTCAGAACCGCCGCGAGGAGATCGAGGTCACCAAGCTGGTCGGCGCGACCGACGGGTTCGTGCGGCGGCCGTTTCTTTATGGCGGCGTCTGGTACGGACTGCTGGGCGGCGCGCTGGCGTGGCTGCTGGTGGGCGGTGCGCTGTTGTTGATCGATGGGCCGGCCGCACACCTGGCGTTGCTTTACGGCGCGGATCACCAGCTGCTCGGGCCCGGCTTCAGAGGCACGCTACTGCTGCTGGGCACAGGCGCGGCGCTGGGGCTGCTGGGATCGTGGCTGGCGGTGGGACGCCATTTGAGCCTAGTCGAACCGCACTGACTATTGATCGGGAAACTTTCGGCCGGCGCAGCTCCTGTTAGCATCCGTACCCGCCAATGATCCCCGGAACCCACTGAGCATCTGGCACTCTAATTCGCGGAGTGCTAAATTAAGTCGTTCATTCTGAGGAAAATATCTATGAATCAAGCCTTGGTGCAGCTTCGATCCGCCGCGCTGGCGGTGCCAGTCGGCAATCTGGACACGTACATTAATGCGGTCTATCAACTGCCTATACTAAGCGCCGAGGAGGAAAAAAGCCTGGCTACGAAACTGCGTGAGCATGACGACCTGGAAGCGGCACGCAAGCTTGTAACGCATCACTTGCGTTTCGTGGTACAGGTCGCGCGCGGATATCGGGGTTACGGCCTGCAGCTGGGCGACCTGATTCAGGAAGGCAATATTGGCCTGATGAAAGCGGTAAAGCGCTTCAATCCCGAGTTCGGCGTGCGGCTGGTGTCATTTGCGGTGCACTGGATTCGCGCGGAAATGCACGAATTTATCCTGCGCAACTGGCGCATCGTCAAGATCGCCACCACCAAGGCGCAACGCAAACTGTTCTTTAACTTGCGCAGCGCCAAGAAGCGCCTCGGCTGGCTCAATCATGCGGAAGTTGCGACCGTCGCCGGTGACCTGGGCGTGAGTCCGGCCGATGTCGTGGAGATGGAAGGGCGGCTCAACAACTACGACGTGGGGTTCGACGCCGACCCGGATGATGACAATGATAATTACGTCGCGCCGGCGGCTTATCTTCAGGACGGGCGCGCGGACCCGGCCGAACTGGTGGAACGCAACGACTGGGACGCACATCACAGCGAGCGCCTGCACGGTGCGTTGAGTGAGCTTGACGAACGCAGCCAGGACATCCTGCGCAAGCGCTGGCTGGCGGAGAACAAGACCACCCTCACCGAGCTGGCGGACACCTACCACGTTTCGGCCGAGCGAATTCGTCAGATTGAAAACAACGCGATTAAAAAGTTGCGGGTCGCTCTGGAAGCCTGATCCGGCATCCCGGCATACACCCTTGGACTGAGTGAATCGGCGCGCGACTCGGCTGCCGGCGTGAATTAGCCGGGTGTGAAATAAATATCACCGTAATACGCGCGGGATCGCTGTCCGCTGTTATCACAATCGGTCATCAGCGCTACTGCGTCGATGTCGTCGAGATGCAGCCCATGGATCTGCCTGAAATCCTCCGCGACGTTACGCGACTGCGTATACCGGCGATCCGCGCGCGCCGGCGGCCCTGAGCGCACGGCGACCATTTCCGCCTGACTGGCAAAGGCGTTGGGCCAGGTCTCGCCGACGGGCTGGCTGCTGGACCAGACGTAGTTGATCGCACGGCTGCGCCACTTCAGCAGTCCGCCGTCATGAATGACATAAACGCGCGCGGGGTAGTCATCGCCGGCTTCAGTTTCTTCATCCAGACCGCGATAAACGTGTTCGACGCGCCACGACCAGCGCAGGACAGGCGTCCGGGCCAAATCGATTTCCTGTTGATAAACAAGTCCAGACGCGCTCGCATCGCACCGTGCGCGCAACATGATTTTACCATCCATGTCGGCAAAATCGTAGTGAGTTTCGCCGGCGAACGATTCGGTTTCCCAACCGCTGCGATCGCGGGCGGAAAAATCGCCGACGACCAGACGCTCGCCAGCGGTAACCGTGAGGCTCGAACACGCCAGTAATGCCAAAACGCGGGTTGTATTTTTGTGCATATCGCTTATTGTCTGTGCAAGCTTGATTGTGGGTCAAATCAAATGTGCCGTATCGTCCCGACCGGCTCGCGACAATGGTGCGCGTCGGATTCAGCGCAGTGTTCGCGCTCCCGTTTTTCGCCAGAGACAGCGATGTATCCATGATCAGGCGCGGCTTGCTCCTAATCATCTGCTGTGGCGCACTGCTTGCCGCTGAAGCCAGCCTTGCGGGCGGCACCATAGGACGCACCATAGGCGTTGCCTGTAGCGCCTGTCATGGACCCCAGGGCAGAAGTGAGGGTGCCATTCCCTCGATTCATGGACTGCCGGCAAAGCAGATCGAGTCCGCGATGCGCGACTTCCGCTCCGGAAAACGTCCCGGCACCATCATGAATCGTATTTCGAGGGGCTATACGAACAATCAGATCGCCGCGATCGCGCAATATTTCGCCAATCTATAGCCGTAACCTCAATAAGTCGATGTTCACGCCACCGCTCTCGCGCAGGATCTTCCTGAAAACGCTTGGCGCCTCCAGTCTTGCGCTGCTTGCCGGTGGTCGCGCCACGGGCGCGACCACCCGCGGGCGCGTGGTCGTCATCGGTGGTGGCTTTGGCGGCGCGACGGCGGCCAAGTATGTACGCCTGTTCGATCCGTGGATCGAAGTCACCCTGGTCGAACCAAAGCGTAGCTACGTGACCTGCCCCGCCGGCAACTGGGTGCTTGGCGGTCTGCGCAACCTGCCCTCGATCACGCAAACCTATGCGGGCCTTGCCAGACACGGCGTCAAGCTGATTCACGACACCGCCACGGTGATTGAGCCCGGCGAACGCCAGATCCGGCTGAAGGGCGGCGCGATTCTCAGCTACGATCGCCTGATCGTGTCGCCGGGTATCGATTTCCGCTGGCAGGCCATCGACGGCTACCGCGCGGAAACCGCCAGGGTCTTGCCGCACGCGTGGCGGGGCGGCCACCAGATCCGGCTGTTGCGCGAGCAACTGGTGGCGATGCGCGACGGCGGCACCGTCATCATCACCGCGCCACAGACACCGTATCGTTGCCCCCCGGGACCGTACGAACGCGCCAGCCTGATCGCGCAGTATTTGAAAGCCAACAAGCCAAAATCCAAGGTTCTGATACTGGACGCGAAAACGGCGTTCACCAAGCAGGATTTGTTTGTCGCGGGCTGGGAACAGCTCTACGGTTACGGCGGTGACAACAGCCTGATCGAATGGGTGTCGGGGCCGGACGGCCAGGTGCGCGCGGTCGATGCGAGTGGCAGGATCGCGATAGCAGGCCCCCTGGAAGAGAAATACAAAGGCGATGTGCTGAACGTGATACCGCCGCAAATGGCGGGTTTCATCGTGCGCGACGCGGGACTTGCGGATCAGAGCGGCTGGTGTCCAATCGATCACAAGACCTGCGAATCCGCGTTGCAGCGAGGTATCCACGTGATCGGCGACGCCGCCATCCAGGATCCCATGCCCAAGTCCGCCTATGTTGCGAACTCACAGGCCAAGGTATGCGCCGACGCCGTGGTGGCGTTGCTGAACGGTCGCACCCCTGGCGAGCCCTCGTGGATCAATACCTGTTACAGCCTGGTCGGCTCCGAATACGGTATTTCCATCGCTGACGTTTACGCGCTCAACGCCAAGGGCGCGGTGGAGTCGGTGCCAGGCGCCGGAGGATTAAGCGCAGCCGACGTCAATCACGCGCTGGAAGCGGCATACGCCAAGAGCTGGTACACGAATATGGTCAACGACACGTTTGCTTAGAAGCCGTCCGCCCCCAATCGCTAACGATCCGGTCACGACCAGGCAAACTGGGTCATGACGATAGGCAGATACCGATCGAACAACAACAGCGCGAACAGCAGCATGAGGTAGACAATGGAGTACACGAACGTCTTCATGGCCAGCGCGCGGCGTTTCGTTACCATCAGCGCCACCGCGTAGTAGAGGAACACGGCGTTCAGGATCAGCGCGCCAGCCAGATAGATCGGCCCGGACATGCCGGTGGCGAACGGCAACACCGTAATCACCACCATCAGCAGCGTGTAGAGCAGGATATAGAGACGCGTGTAGTCATCGCCATGCGTCACCGGTAGCATCGGTACGTTGACCTTGGCGTATTCCGCCTTGCGGTAAAGCGCCAGTGCCCAGAAATGCGGCGGCGTCCAGGTAAAGATGATCAGAAACAGCAGCAGCGCATAGGCGTCCACCTGACCGGTCACCGCGGTCCAGCCCAGCAGCGGCGGGGTCGCGCCCGCCGCGCCGCCAATCACGATGTTCTGGGGCGTGGCATGCTTGAGATAGAGCGTGTAAATCACCGCGTACCCGACCAGCGAGATGAACGTCAGCACCGCGGTCAGCGTATTGACGAATGCGATGAGGATGGCCATGCCCAGCGCGCCGATCGCGGTGGCGAACAGGAGTACATGACGCGCCTCCAGATGGCCGCTGGGCAGCGGCCGCAGGCGTGTACGCGCCATCACCGCGTCCATATGCCGGTCGGCCAGGTGGTTGATGGCCGCGGCCGAGCTCGCCACCAGCGCGATGCCCAGATTGCCGAACACCAGTGGCGCCGTGCCTACCGCGCCGGGCGCCGCCAGCAGCATGCCTACCAGCGCGGTGAACACCATCAGCGCCACCACGCGCGGTTTGCACAGCTCCAGGTAATCCTGGCACTGCGACAGCAGCCCATACGGAGGATTGAGAACTTTAGGTGAGGACATGGTCGCCCTCGGCCGCGCGCGTGGATGCCTGACTGTGATGGTCGCGCGTGACGGTTTCCGCCGCTGGTCTCAACAGATAAACCAGCGACAGCATCGCCAGCAGCAACAGCGCCGCGACCGCATTGTGCGCGACCGCGACACCAAGCGGCAAACCCAGCACGACGTTAGAAATGCCGAGCGATACCTGCAACAACGTGAGCACGATCACAGCCGCACCGCCGACGCGCAACGCGCCGCGCCGCGCTCGTACGAACAAGGTCGAACCGAAAGCCAGAAGGTAAATGGTGGTCACCAGCGCGCCGATACGGTGGGTAACATGAATGGCGGTACGTGCGGGATTATCCAGCACCCCGAACTCGTAGTCCAACCCGGTGCCGCGCCACAGCACGAACGCTTCGCTGAAATCCATTGGCGGCCACCACTGCGACTGGCAGGTAGGAAAATCCTTGCATGCGAGCGCCGCATAGTTGGCGCTGGTCCAGCCGCCCAGCGCGATCTGTCCGACGAGAATCACGATCCCCAGCAGGCCAGCTACGCGATAGCGGCTGCTTCCCGCCAGTGTTGCGGCCCATGTCGAACCGCCCAAAAACAGCCACCACAATAACGAAAGCGTGGCAAAACCGCCGAGCAGGTGCGCCATAACGATGACGGGCTTTAACTGCAAGGTAACCGTCCACATGCCTAGCAGCGCCTGGAAGATAACTAATGCCAGCAACGCGAGGGTCGTCTTGAACGGAAGTCGCGCGCGGCGGCGAAAGCAAAGCGCCGTTACGGCAAGCGTCAGTATCAGCAATCCTAAGCCGCCCGCGAAATAACGGTGCACCATCTCCGTGTTGGCCTTGGACATGTCCACTGGTCGCCCGGGAAACGATGCATTGGCCTGTTCGAGTTCGGCCTGGGTCATCGGCACACCGCCGATGTGGCCGTAACAGCCAGGCCAGTCGGGGCAACCCAGTCCCGCATCGGACAGGCGTGTGAATGCGCCCAGCACCACCACGACAAATGCCAGCGCCAGCACCGTGGCGACCGTCACCCGGAAGAAAGAATGCGCGCGTTCAGCCAATCTGGGACGCCTCAAGCAGATGATCCAGATCTTCCTGCAAGCCCCTGGCGGTCTCGCGCGGCGCGTAACGCATCATCAGGTTGCCATGCGGGTCGACCAGAAAAAAAGTGCCACTCGGGTGCGCGCCCAAGGGGCGCAGCGTGTTGTTTCCCTGCGCCTGCGTCACCGTCATGCCCGCGTGGCGGCGCAACAGGGGCCGCAGCGATCGCAGCGCCCTGGTGTCGGTGAGCACGTACAAACGCTGTACCCTGCTCTGATCGCGGCCCAGACTCAGACGCACCTGCCGGATCTTGAACAGACTGGCCTCACACCAGAGATCGCAACGGCTGCCACCGACATACAGAAGCGTCCATTTGTTGCGCAGAAACCTGCGGGTCAGCCGTCGGCCGTCTAGCGATTGCAGCTCGAACTCTTTTATTGCCCGCGGTGGCGAGAGCAATTCGCCATTGGAGACTGGCGCTGGCAACGGCAGCCAATCGCTGAATGCGTACAGCACAGCCGCCACCAGTAGCGGCGCGGCAAACACCATCGCCAGACCCAGCAGCTTCAGGCGGGCGCGCGGGCTGGCTGGCGAGTTGTCCGTCCTACTACTCACGCTTGGACTCGTTGCTGGATTTGTTGCGTTTCACGTTCACGACAATCACGATAATCAACAGTGCGAGCGCCATGGCGAACCATTGCACCGCGTAGCCCAGATGCCGCTCGGGTGTGAAC
>Ga0209587_1001172_pt1 | contig 12562 bp, 12 predicted proteins | sample NGEPerD_2_FD_184512 | JGI IMG/M metagenome (GOLD analysis project Ga0209587, IMG submission 184512) | Arctic peat soil microbial communities from the Barrow Environmental Observatory site, Barrow, Alaska, USA - NGEE PermafrostL1-D... | ecosystem: Environmental > Terrestrial > Soil > Wetlands >... | reverse complement strand
TCTGGTACTTGTTGTTCACGGTGGTCCCCTTCTTGGTTGGTGTCTTGGCGGACGCCCAACACCTACCTCAACGGCGGTGTCAGGCGGGGGACCGCCACTCAAGTTCCACGAGACCCGGGACAACCTCCCAGCCTCACGAGGGGCAAAGTGGGGAGATCGAGTCGGGCGATATCGCGCATAGACGGTGGCCGCTAGGGACGGGGACTGGGCCAAAGCATCGTGAGCAGGGGCGGTGAGCGAAAAGACGAAGGCGCCGTTCGGTCGGGTTGCGTCGACGGCCGCGTGAGGTGTCCGTGAGAGCCCAGTCGTGGCGCCTATAAGGGTGTCCGATCTTGCTTTGCGTGTGGAGGAGGCCCTGGGCATGGGGCGAACAGCGAACGACGAACAGCAGGCCAGAGCGGCGGACGGCTTGCGGCGAATCGCCTTGGAGTGCGACCGCGCCGCCTGCGATGACGGGCCGAGGCCGCGGCGTCGCAGGCCATCCTCGCCCCTGGGCGAACGTGATGACGTGATGCGTCAGGTCTGGCAGACAGAGCTGAGGGTCGGCGACGCTGTACCGCGAATAACGGCCGAGGGTTTCAACTTCAACGTCGGTGGCGCCGCACAGCTCTGCGATCTGACCGAGGGCGATGTTCGACGGTTCCGACGGGCAGCCCAAGATCTGGGACAACCACGTGGGGACGCCGTCACGTCTAGCGCACCTACAGTCGTGTCGGCGGATGTGAGAGAACCTGGGCCTAATGACGTGGCGGACGATTCACCGCTGCGAAACGGTGGCCATAGTTCGGGGCGAGACGCTCAGCGTCGTGGATCTCTAGCCATGGAAGTGGCCGAGCGGGTACGGGCCTCCACGTCTGCTCAGGGACTACCTGAACGTGTTGAAGACCCCGACATTCTCATGGCAGTCGGGGCCGCCATCAACCGCGCCAGACAATCGACACCTTCCGCTCATCGAATCGGTAGCCATGCCAAAAGCGTCCGCCCGGGTGTCCCGGCTCCACAACTACCCGATTCACGAGCAAGCTGAGTATCTGCCGCCGCCAGTCCAGTGACCCGTTCTCCCATGCTTCTCTTATAGGACTGGTCGGAAGCGCCATCAGAGTGCGACGTTTCTGCGCAGCAAACATCTCGGTACGGAGGCGTTCCAGTGCGGTCTCTGCCGTAACCTTGGCGCGGGCAAACTGTTCCTTGCTCAACAGGCCGGTAGCCATGTCGTCCACCAAACCGTCGAGTAGCTTTTTCTGTTTGTCAAACCTTTCCATCAGGACTGACACGTTCGGTGCGGTGTCCTGTTGACTTAGGAGAACTGCAAGTTCGGTGGTGTCGAGGCGGTAGAGCAAGTCCTCGGTCACCAACAACTCCAACGGTTCGGCCAACCGGTAGACCTTGCCGCACCCGTCCTGTAGCCCGTGGTTGTCTATGGCCCGGCACTTGTAGCGGCGTTGGCTGACCCCATCCCTCGTATGTGCGTTGCCTACCAAAGGTCTGCCACAACTGCCGCAGAAGACGATGCCGGTCAAGAGGTATGAACGCACGCCCTTAGGCCGAGTTGGGAGGCTCGCGTTCTGCCGGTAGGCCAGCCGAACCGACTCTTGCTCCTCTCTGGAGAAGATGGCCGGCCAGACCGCGGGGTACTCCATGTCGTTGTGCACCCGGATGCCGACGTAGCGTTTGTTCAGGAGCAAGCGTCTCAGGTTCTCGATGAGCCACTTGTGGCCGTTCATGGTGGTCACGCCACGCTCGTTGAGTTCACGGGTAATGACGGAGATGCGGTCGCCTGCGATGACGCGACGGACGCACTCACGTAGCAACGCGGCCTCGTCGTCCACGACGGTGATGCCGTCCACCTCGTAGCCATATGCCCTCCCGCCGCCACTGTTCTTGCCTTGCTCGGCACTGGCTCGCTTCCGACGTTTCACCCGGTCGCTGATCTTGCGTGACTCCAACATTGCCGTGTTGACGGCGCTCACGGCATTGAAGATGCCTTCGCCCGTGGAGAGGTTGTAGCCCCCGCCATCGGTCACGGCGATTTTGCGCAGGCTGGTCGTCTCCGAGAGCTTGATGAGCACCAGCAGTTCCTCCAGTCGCCGGTACAGACGCGTCATCTCGGTGACGATCACCGTGTCAACATCACCCGCACGGATGGCATCGAGCAACGCGAAGTAGCCCGGTCGCAGCTTGGTGGAGTAGCGGGAGGCGGATACGTCATTGTCGGCGAACACGGCCACGACATCGGCGCCGACCTCAGGGGCGTAGGCGCGGCACTCACGCTCCTGGATCTCGACGGCCTCGCTCAGACCTGCTCGGTCCCGGGAGAGACGTGCATACACAGCGGCTCGCATCTGGGCAGTCTAGACCACGGGTGGTTATATCATCACTCGCTGAGGCTCCTGAGTTCAAGCCAGGGGTTCTGCAGGCGTTACGACAGCCGGTGGAGTCCGGTGAGGTGGTCGTGGCCCGCGCTTCGGGTGTCGTGAGGTACCCGGCCCGGTTTCAGCTGGTGCTGGCGGCCAACCCCTGCCCCTGCGGGCGCGGCTTCGGCAAGGGCATCGACTGTTCCTGTTCACCGCGAGCCCGTCGTGACTACATGGGCAAGCTTGTGGGGCCACTTCTGGACCGTGTCGATCTCCAGCTTCAGGTCAGGGCTGTGTCGCGGGCGTCCTTGTTCGCACCCGGGGGAGAGTCCAGCGCCCAGGTGGCTGCCCGGGTTGCCATGGCAAGAGGCCTGCAGGCAGAGCGCTTGGCAAACACGCCATGGCGGCTCAACGCCGGCGTTCCCGGTCCAAAGATGCGTGCGGGTTTCCTGAAGCTTCCAGCGTCGGCCACCAAGGATCTGGAACGTGCTCTGGAACGAGGAGTCCTGACGCTTCGCGGCTATGACAGGGTCCTGAAGCTGGCGTGGACAGTGACCGACCTGGCTGGTGGGGGCACACCCAACCGTGACGATGTCGGACTGGCCCTGACCCTTCGCGCCCAGTCGGCGGTGGCGGCATGAATGTGCCGTTGCGCAGCAGTCTGCTGTCCCAGGACCGGTTTGCCCGAGCGGCGTGGAGTCGGGTGGCTGAGCCTGGTGACCCGGTGGCGAACTTCCTGATCCGCACGCATGGTCCGGTCGAAGCCCTGCTCGTGGCGGCCTCCGGCGTGGGACAGAAGGTCGAACGGTTCCTGCCCCGCCTTGAGGTGCTCGATGTTGAGCGAGACCTTGAGGTCGGGGCCAAGTTTGCCGCGCGGATCGTCTGCCCCGGCGATCCCGAGTGGCCACAAGGTCTCGACGATCTGGTCGCACCTCCCTACTGCCTCTGGGTCCGCGGACCCATCGATGTCGCGTCGTCCTGTCAGCGCAGCGCAGCCGTCGTGGGAGCCCGAAGCGCCACGGCCTATGGCGAGATGGTGGCCACCGAGATGGCGGCGGGCCTGGGCGAGCGCCGGTTCACGATCATCTCGGGAGCCGCCTTCGGGATCGACGCCGCCGCCCACCGCGGCGCCCTGGCAACAGGGGCAACCACCATCGCGGTGCTGGCCGGAGGTGTCGAGCGTCCCTATCCGTCGTCGCACGCGGCGCTGATTGCCCGCATCGTCGAGGTGGGCGCGGTCATCAGTGAGGTGGCCCCGGGGTCGTCACCCACCAAAACCCGCTTCCTGCAACGCAATCGAATGATCGCCACGATGAGTCGGGGCACCGTTGTGGTCGAGGCGGGTTTGAGGTCGGGGTCGTTGAACACGGCCCGTACCGCAGCCGAGCACGGCCGGGTGGTCGCCGCGGTGCCGGGGCCGGTCACGTCCATGATGTCTGCCGGATGTCACGAGGAGATCCGGTCCGGGATGGCGCTGCTCGTGACAGATGCCGCGGAGGCAGCCGAAGCCATTGGGGACTATGGCAGCGATCTTGCTCCCGCTCGTCGAGGCCCGACCATGGCTGGGGATGAGCTGGACGAGCCTGCGGCCCGCCTGCTGTCTGCGCTCCCGGTGCGCAAGGGTGTCTCGGTCGCGCGACTGGCGGTCTCGTCCGGACTTTCGGTTGCCGAGGTCCGGTCGCTGCTCGGTCGTCTCGATCTTTCTGCGCTAGCCGAACGTCACGGTGAGGGGTGGCGACAGGGACCGGCGGTGCGAAAGCGCGCGGTCGACAACCGTGGACTGCCCAGCAGCTGAGCAGGTCGTCGCATGGTCGTGAGCGGGGACACGGCGAACCCCGGCGGCGATGTCCTTGCCGTTCGCGCCGAGCCTTGGCAGCGTTGGGTGGTGCAGACAGACCCGATGGTTCAGGTCGAGGCCTTCGCCCGGCATCTCGGTGCCGTGCGGGGTCAGTCCGAGCACACCCAACGGGCCTACCTGGGGGACCTACGCAACCTGATGGCCTTTGTTCGCGATCGCGGAATCAACGATCTGTCTGACGTGAAGCTCTCGGATCTGCGGTCCTGGCTGGCTCACCAGTCCGAGAATGGAGCGGCTCGATCGACCATCGCGCGCAGGGCAGCATCGGCAAGAGCCTTCCTGCGTTGGGCGAGTCGAACGGGAGTGATCGAAACCGACCCGTCACTACGTCTGGTGGCACCCCAGCGTCTGAAGACTCTTCCGGGGGTGCTCAAGCAGGACGAGGCAAGCGCCTTGCTGGAAGTGGCAGCGATCGCTGCCGACGATGAGGACGCGCTGCATCTGCGCGACCGCGCGATCCTCGAGCTGTTGTATGCGAGTGGGATTCGAGTCGGTGAGCTGGTGGGTCTGGACATCGACGACGTCGATTTCGGCTCCAACGTGGTGCGAGTCATGGGCAAGGGAGCCAAGGAGAGGACGGTCCCGTTCGGAGGCCCAGCTGCCATCGCGCTGCAGGGATGGTTGCATCTGGGTCGGGGTCAGGTGGTTGCTGCCGGCAGTGGACCGGCGTTGTTCCTGGGCCGGCGAGGTGGGCGGGTCGACCCGCGACAAGTCCGCACCGCAGTCCACCAGATGCTGCGTCACGTGCCGGGCGCTCCGGATCTGGGGCCGCATGGGCTCCGACACAGTGCGGCGACTCACTTGCTCGAGGGTGGCGCCGATCTCCGCGCGGTGCAGGAGATGCTTGGCCACGCCAGCCTGGCCACCACTCAGATATACACACACGTCTCTGTTGAGCGACTGAGGCGTTCCTACCTCCAGGCGCATCCGCGCGCCTGACACCGCTTCAATCCGTCACCGCTTCAATCTGTGACCGACGCACCTCGACCACCTCAGCCGAGCGGCAGCAGGATGGGGTGGTCGAGGCCCAGCAGCGACAGGGGATCTCGGTAGAGCTGCCCGACGATGGCGCCCCAGTGGAGGCAGGTGATCGGTGCGCAGTGTCCGGCTACGGAGGAGATCGTCCCGATCGGGTCGCCCCGATGCACGACCGTCCCGGATGCCAACGGTTGGTCGACCGGTTCGTAGGTCGTGCGCAGCCCACCGGAATGCCTCACGGTGACAACCCCGCGGCCCGCGATCACGCCTGAGAAGGACACGACGCCGTCGCCCCCGCTGACCACCACCTGGCCGACGGCGGCCGATAGGTCGACGCCTCGGTGCCCGGATGACCACTGGGTTCTGGGCTGTTCGTACTGACGGAGGACCGCCGGTCGAGGGGCCAACGGCCAGACGAAGCCCCGCTGCGACGCCACGCGGGTGGTCTCTCCCGCTGGCCCGGCGGCGCCGGTGCGCCACGTGGTTGTTGTTGCCGTTGTTGGTGCGCCTGTTGCCGCCTGAGCTCCGGTGCTGGGTCCTCCTGCGGTGGGGGAGAGGGCCACGGCCGCAACGAGCGCGGCCCACGCCGCGGGAAACAGGAGCTGCATGGATCCAAGGTTCCTGGTTCGCGACTGCCGGGCCAGGGTGCAGGGCCAACCTGTGGACAACGTGACCAACCGGCATACCCCTGTGGACGGCCGCATGTTCAGGCCCGGGTGGGGGACCAGGTCGAAGGCTGTCGTCCTGGGTTCTTGATTGATTCCAGAAAATGGGCCACACTTCGGATCGTGTCCACGGCTTTGGATGTTGAGCAGTTGTTGCGCGGGGCTGCGCTGCGTGTGACGCGTCCCCGGGTGGCGGTGCTGACCGCGGTGTACGAGCATCCGCACGCCGATACGGACTCGATCATCGGTGTCGCGCGTGAGGACCTCGGTGGGGTGTCCCATCAGGCCGTGTACGACGTGCTGCGTGCGCTGACTGCCGCGGGTCTCGTACGGCGCATCCAGCCGCCGGGCTCCGTGGCGCGCTACGAATCGCGGGTCGGGGACAACCACCACCACGTCGTGTGCCGGTCGTGCGGTTTCGTCGCCGACGTCGATTGCGCCATCGGTACCACCCCCTGCCTGACCGCGTCCGACGACCACGGCTTCGCGATCGACGAGGCGGAGGTCACCTACTGGGGCCTGTGCCTCGACTGCTCCACCGCGCTAAGTTCCTGAATCACCACCTGAAGAACCGGAAGGATTCCCCATGTCTGACAGTCCTGATGCAGCCGTTGGCGCGATGAACGAGGGGCGCGAGGCCACGTGCCCAGTCGTGGGAGTGACCCGTAAGGACCCCCAGGGCACGTCGAACCGAGACTGGTGGCCGAATCAGCTGAAAGTGGAGGCTCTCCGCCAGAACTCCCCCAAATCCGATCCGATGGGCGAGGAGTTCGACTACGCCGAGGAGTTCAAGGCCCTCGACCTCGGGTCCGTGAAGAGGGACCTCGTTGAGCTGATGACGGCATCTCAGGACTGGTGGCCGGCCGACTACGGCCACTACGGTCCGTTCTTCATCCGGATGGCGTGGCACAGCGCCGGCACCTACCGCATCAGTGACGGTCGGGGTGGCGCGGGGACCGGCATGCAGAGGTTCGCGCCGCTCAACAGCTGGCCAGACAATGTGAACCTGGACAAGGCCCGCAGGCTGCTCTGGCCGGTCAAGCAGAAGTACGGTCGGAAGATCTCCTGGGCCGACCTGATGATCCTCGCCGGCAACTGCGCGTTGGAGTCGATGGGCTTCACGACGTTCGGCTTCGCCGGGGGGCGTGCGGATGTCTGGGAGCCCGACGAGGTCAACTGGGGTCAGGAGGCCGAGTGGCTCGGCGACGAGCGCTACACCGGCGACCGGGAGCTCGCGAACCCCCTTGGTGCCGTTCAGATGGGCCTCATCTACGTGAACCCGGAAGGGCCGAACGGCAACCCGAGCGCGCTTGGCTCAGCCCGGGACATCCGGGAGACCTTCGCCCGGATGGCGATGAACGATGAGGAGACCGTGGCGCTCATCGCAGGCGGCCACACGTTCGGCAAGACCCACGGCGCGGCCGATCCCAACGAGTACGTCGGCCGCGAACCCGAGGCTGCCCCTCTCCAGGACATGGGCCTCGGCTGGAAGAACAACTTCGGCACCGGCACCGGTGACGACACGATCAGCAGCGGGCTGGAGGGCGCCTGGACCCCCACCCCCACCACCTGGGACAACAGCTTCTTCGAGACCCTGTTCGGCTACGAGTGGGATCTGACAAAGAGCCCCGCCGGTGCGTGGCAGTGGGTTCCGACGGACCCCGACGCGAAGAACGCCGTACCGGATCCTCACGATCCGTCCAAGACGCAAGCCCCGGTGATGCTCACCTCGGACCTCGCCCTGAGGATGGACCCGATCTACGAGCCGATCTCGCGGCGCTTCCTCGAGAACCCGGACGAGCTCGCGGACGCCTTCGCGCGGGCGTGGTTCAAGCTGACGCATCGGGACATGGGACCGATCTCGCGGTACATCGGACCGGAGGTTCCGCAAGAGTCGCTGTTGTGGCAGGACCCCGTGCCTGCGGTGACGCACGAGTTGATCGGGGCCGAGGACGCCGCGGCTCTGAAGGAGAAGATCCTCGCCTCGGGACTGTCCGTCTCCCAGCTGGTCTCGACCGCGTGGGCTTCGGCGTCGACGTTCCGCGGCTCAGACAAGCGCGGTGGCGCCAACGGTGGGCGCATTCGTCTTGAACCGCAGAAGGCGTGGGAAGTCAACAACCCGACCGAATTGGCGACGGTGCTTTCGCGCCTGGATGAGGTCCGCAAGGAGTTCAACAGCTCACAGGCCGGCGGGAAGCAGGTCTCGCTTGCCGACCTGATCGTGCTGGGAGGGTGCGCAGCCATCGAGCGGGCTGCGAGGAGCGCCGGGTACGACGTTCAGGTTCCCTTCACTCCGGGACGCACGGACGCGTCACAGGAGCAGACCGACGTGGAAGCCTTCGCCGTGCTCGAGCCGACCGCGGACGGGTTCCGCAACTACGTCGCCAAGGGACACCAGATCCCGGCAGAGCACCTGCTGATCGACCGGGCGAACCTGCTGACGCTGACCGCCCCCGAGATGACGGTCCTCGTCGGTGGCCTCCGGGTGCTGAACGCAAACGTCCAGCAGTCAGCGCTCGGCGTGTTCACCACCACGCCCGAGTCGTTGACCAACGACTTCTTCGTGAACCTGCTCGACCTGGGCACGACATGGAAGGGGACGTCCGAGGCCGAAGAAACCTTCGAGGCCCGCGACCGCGCCACCGGCGAGCTCAAGTGGACCGGCAGCCGCGTCGACCTGGTCTTCGGGTCGAACTCCCAGCTCCGTGCACTTGCCGAGGTCTACGCGAGCGACGACGCGCAGCAGAAGTTCGTGCGCGACTTCGTCGCCGCCTGGGACAAGGTCATGAATCTCGATCGATTCGAGCTCGCCTGATCCATAACGAGGCAAGGCGGCCGCGGTCGGTATGTCACGCCCCGACCGTGACCGCCTTGCTTATTCATTCTCAACCGCCGAACGCCGCAAGGGAATGCAACCAGATGATGCGATTACGTGATGATCGTTCTCAATGCGGGCGTCCGCACGTCGACAGCTTTCTGGCGAGACTGGTACACGTCGGGCAGGACGTCGGAGCTTCACTCTCGGCGGCATTTGCTGACGGCTAACCGCCCGTTGGGTTCCTGCCACCCCTACGATCCCGTTACTGAACCAGGAGCAGCATGCCTGTCTCTCGTGTGGCCTCATCCTCGCCGTATGCCCACGTTATCGGCTTCTGCAGCGCCGTTCGAGCGGGAAACCTGGTCTTCGTGGCTGGGACCACTGCCGTTGACAGCTCGGGTGCCGTCATCGGCGGCGACGACCCATACGCGCAGACGCAAGAGGCTCTGCACAAGATCAGCGTGGTGCTCGCTGAGGCAGGCACCGACTTGTCGCATGTTGTCCAGACGCGGATGTACCTCGTTCGCCCAGAGCATTGGGAGCACGTCGGGCGCGCCCACCGGGAGGTCTTCGCCGAGAATCCTCCGGCGGCGACGATGGTCGTCGTCGCAGGGCTGCTCGACCCACGCATGCTTGTTGAGATCGAAGCGGTCGCGCATCTCGTCTTGTGACCGCCGACGCCCTGTCTTGCTTCTGGTCGAAGAGGTGAAGCTCAGATCGAAGACGGACGCTCAGCCGGTCGGCGAGACGCCCACTATCTCGTCCTGCACGACCGCTGTGGGAAGGGCGTGGTAGGCGACGCCCTTGGCCGCAGTGGACACCCGGCTCCCGGCCGTTCCGGCAAGGAGCTCGGGCAGGTCGGCCAGGGATCCGATGACAGCATCGTTGCCGGTGCCGAGGGCGAACTCGATCGCCGCTTCGACCTTGGGTCCCATCGAGCCGGCCGCAAAGTCCATCTCGGCGAGCGCGTCCGGGTGGGCGATCGAGATGGCGCGCTGCTGTGGCGTCCCCCAGCCGGTGTAGACCGCGTCGGTGTCGGTGGCGATCACCAGAGTGTCGGCGCAAAGGTCGCGGGCAAGCACGGCGCTGGCCCGGTCCTTGTCGATGACGGCCTCGACGCCGACGAGCGTTCGGGTGCCGGGCAGGTACATGGTGGGGATGCCCCCGCCGCCGGCACAGATGACCACGGTGCCGCGGGACACGAGCGTCTCGATCGTGCGCTCTTCGAAGATTCGCTGCGGCTTGGGAGAGGGCACGACACGACGCCAGTGCTCACCATCGGGTTTGACCACCCAGCCTCGCAGCGCTGCGAGGTGGTGCGCCTCGTCGTGGCTGTAGACGGGTCCGACGAACTTGGTCGGGTCGGTGAATGCCGGGTCGGCCGGGTCCACCTCGGTCATGGTCAGAATGGTGGCGATCGACCTGTCGAAAGGCAGCCGGTTGCCGAGCTCCTGTTCGATGATGTAGCCGATCATCCCTTCGGTCTGCGCGCCGAGAACGTCGAAAGGGTAGGCCGACGCGTCGTCGTACGCGGCGGCTTGAAGGGCGAGCAGACCGACCTGTGGTCCGTTGCCGTGCGAGATGACCACCTCATGCTCAAGGGCGATCGGTGCCAGCGCGGTGCACGCCATCGCGACGTTGGCGCGTTGGTTCTGCGCCGTCATCGGGGCGCCGCGCTGCATCAGCGCGTTGCCGCCCAGCGCGACCACGACCCGCATCAGGAGCCCAGAGTGGCGACCATGATCGCCTTGATCGTGTGCATCCGGTTCTCGGCCTGGTCGAAGACGATGGAGCTGGACGACTCGAACACCTCGTCCGTGACCTCGAGAGCGGCAAGGCCGGTCTGCTTGAACATCTGTTCCCCGACGCTGGTCTTCCGGTTGTGGAAGGCAGGCAGGCAGTGCATGAACTTGACGTCGGGGTTGCCGGTCTTGGTCAGCATGTCCGCGGTGACCTGGTAGGGGAGCAGCGCGCTGATGCGTGCGTCCCAGGTCTCCTTCGGCTCACCCATCGAGACCCAGATGTCGGTGTAGACGAAGTCGACTCCGGCGACGCCTTCGGCGACGTCCTCCGTGAACATCAGCCGCGCGCCGGTGCTCTCGGCGATCGCCCTGGCGGCCGCGATCACGTCGTCGTTGTTCCACAGCTCACGTGGGGCCACGATGCGCACGTCCATGCCCATCATTGCCCCGGCAATCAGCAACGAGTTGCCAACGTTGTTGTGGGCGTCACCGAGATAAGCGAAGGCGATCTCGTTGTCGTGCTTGGTGGAGTGCTCGCGCATGGTGAGCATGTCGCACAGCGACTGGGTGGGGTGCCACTCATCGGTCAGTCCGTTCCACACGGGAACGCCCGAGTACGCCGCGAGCTCCTCGACATTGGTCTGTGCCGAGCCGCGGTACTCGATGGCGTCGAACATTCCGCCCAGCACTCGGGCGGTGTCCTTCACGGACTCCTTGTGCCCCATCTGCGACCCGCTCGGATCGAGGTACGTCACGTGGGCACCCTGGTCGTGGGCGGCGACCTCGAACGCGCAGCGGGTCCGGGTGGAGGTCTTCTCGAATATCAGGGCGATGTTCTTGCCGGTGAGTCGCGGCCGCTCGGTGCCGGCGTACTTGGCCGCCTTGAGGTCCGCTGCCATACCGAGGAGGAACGTGAACTCCTTGGGGCTGAAGTCGAGCTCCTTGAGGAAGCTCCGGTTTCGTAGGTTGAAGCTCACAAAGTCACCGCGTCTCTTTCGATGGGACAGGACATGCATCGTGGACCGCCGCGGCCGCGTCCGAGCTCGGACCCGACGACGGGCACGACCTCGATGCCTTCGTCGGCCAGGTATCGGTTGGCGGTCGTGTTCCGCTCGTAGCCCAGCACCACTCCGGGGGAGACGGCAAGGAAGTTGTTGCCGTCGTCCCACTGCTCGCGTTGCGCGCCCATCAGGTCGATGGGGGTGCGCAGCACCCGGACCTTGTTGAGGCCCAGCCCCTCGGCCACGACGGCGAACAGGTCGGTGTTCTCGTCGACGATGTAGTCCCCGCCGGAGCCGACCGGGTTGAGGGTGAACGACCGCAGCGTGTCGGGAAGGTACGGATAAACCGAGAAGGCATCGGAGTCGACCATCGTCATGGCGGTGTCCAGATGCATGAACGCGCGCGCCTTGGGCAGCTCGACCACGATCACCTGGCGCACCTGACCACCCTGGAAGAGCAGTCGGGCAAGGGTCTCGACCCCCTGCGGCGAGGTGCGTTCGCCCATTCCGATCATCAGGACACCGTTGCCGATGACCAGCACGTCACCGCCCTCGACCGTGGCGGGCTCATGGGGGCAAGGAGTCGTTGCCGTAGACGATGTCCAGTCCGGCATCGCGGAACATCGGGTGGAAGTTGTAGACCAGACGAGAGTTGATGGTCTCGCGCTTGCGGGCCATCTTCGCCATCGGGTTGATGCTCAACGCACCGTAGATCATCGCCGAATTATCGCGCTGGAACAGGTGATTGGGCAGCGGACGCAGCAAGAAGTCCTCGGGCTCCAGGTGTTTCAGCAGCAGGCTGGAGCAGTGCGGCAGCGGCATGACGTCACCTTTGAGCACTCCTCCGATCAGGAGCTCTGACAGCACCTCAGCCGGTGTCTCGCCGAGCAGCGCGTCCATCGACTTGTCGAGCGCGGGTCCGAACCTGGTCGCCGTCCTCAGGCGCTCCTGCAGGAACCGCCTGGCGCCGGGTGCGTCCAGTGCCGTGGTGAGCAGCTCACGGAAGTAGTGAACCGTCACATCGCGTTCACGCAACTGGCCGACGAGACTCACGAAAACTGCCCGCGAAACGCTCTCCGTGCCTCACGTAGGAATGCCCGCGAAACGGTGACGCTGTTGGGGCATGAGAGATGGGTTGTCGATGAA
>Ga0209587_1001171_pt1 | contig 12562 bp, 11 predicted proteins | sample NGEPerD_2_FD_184512 | JGI IMG/M metagenome (GOLD analysis project Ga0209587, IMG submission 184512) | Arctic peat soil microbial communities from the Barrow Environmental Observatory site, Barrow, Alaska, USA - NGEE PermafrostL1-D... | ecosystem: Environmental > Terrestrial > Soil > Wetlands >... | reverse complement strand
GTCCTCTCCCTCGAAGTACGGCGGCGATGTCGGCCGCTACGTGCCGCCGTACTTCGAGGGAGAGGACTCGCTCTTCTTCGAGACCTTCAACCGCAACAAGCGCAGCCTCTCGCTCGATCTGTCGACTCAGTCGGGTCGTTCGGTCTTCGAGGAACTCGTCAAGGTCTCCGACGTCGTCTACTCGAACCTGCGAGGCGACGTGCCGGCGAAGATCGGCATCACTTACGATGACCTCAAGCATCTCAACCCGGCGATCGTCTGTGTCTCGCTGACCGGATTCGGCATGTCCGGCCCGCGGCAGAAGGAGCCCGGGTACGACTACGTGCTCCAGGGCCTTGCCGGCTGGATGCAACTGACGGGCGAGCCCGACGGCCCGCCCACCAAGTCCGGACTCTCGCTCGTTGACTACTCCGGCGGCTTTGTAGCTGCGATCTCACTGCTCGCGGGTGTTCACGCTGCCCGCCGCGATGGCGTCGGCATGGATTGCGACGTGAGCCTGTACGACACCGCGATCGCCATGCTGACCTACCCGGCGACCTGGCATCTCAATGCCGGCTTCGAACCGGTCCGCACCCGCCACTCCGCGCACCCCTCTCTTGTCCCTTTCCAGGCATTCCAGGCCAAGGACGGCTGGATGGTCGTGGGCTGCGCCAAGGAGAAATTCTGGGGGCGTCTCGCTGAGCTTGTCGGCCACCCCGAATGGGCCGAGAATGGCTCGCCGTACGGCAACTTCTCTGGCCGCCAGCAGAACAACAAGGAACTGCTCGCGCTGCTCGAGGAGATCTTCCTCCACAAGACCGTCGACGAGTGGCTCGAACTCCTTTATACAGCCTCCGTCCCGTGCGGTCCCATCAATGATGTGGAAGCCGCTCTCACGGAGGAGCAAACCAAGGCCCGTGGCCTCATCGTCAAGACCGAGCACCCGCACTTCGGCGAGGTCGCGCAACTCGCCTCGCCGGTCCGCGTCGGCAGTGAGACACCGACCTACCGCCGTGCACCGCGGCGCAATGAGGACTTCGACCTCGTGACTCGTACCATCCTCGGACTTGACGACGAGGCCGTCGAGTCCCTCAAAACCCAGGGTGCCTTCGGGACGGTCCCTCTCGATTCGGTGGCGTCCGCCGTTGAGGCGGAGGCAGCCGCACGATGAAGTCCCGGGAACTGGCTGAATGGGGGCTTGCCACGATGGAGATTCCTCCTTCCGTGTGCCAAGCCGCCCTTCGCCACCTGCTCGATGGCTTCGGCGCGGCGCTCGGAGCCCAGCGCACCCGCGCTGCAGAGCCCGCCATCGAAGTCGCCCGCGGGCTGGGAGGTCCGGCCGAGGCGACAATCCTCGGCTCGGACACCAAGGTCTCGTCTCCGGCTGCCGCGCTGGCAAATGGCACGCTCGTCCACGCGCTCGACTTCGACGACACTCACGCGGGCGGACTCGTCCACGCCACGGCCGTCGTCCTCCCCGCGGCTTTCGCGGTCGGCCAGCAGGTCGGCGCGACGGGTCGCCAGGTCCTCGAGGCCGCGATCGTGGGCTATGAGACGGCGTGCCGCGTCGCGGCCGCCGCGCCCAACGGCTTTCACGCCCGCGGTCTGCACGCGACGATGGTCGCCGGCGTATTCTCCTCGGCGCTCATAGCCGCGCGCTTGGCCAGACTCACCCCTGGACAGGCCGCTAACGCCCTCGGCATCGCAGGAAGCCAGGCCGGCGGGCTGCTCGCGTTCCTGTCGACAGGGGCCTCCACCAAGCAGTTGCACCCCGGCTTCGCCTCGCAGTCCGGCATCCTCGCCGCACGGCTTGCGGCAGCAGGGGCAACCGGCCCCGAGACGGTTTTCGATGGTCCACACGGCGTCTACGAGGCGCTCGCCGACGGTTTCTTCGACCCGGGCGTGATCACTGCTGGGCTCGGCGAGTCCTGGGAGACCGAGCGGATCGGCATCAAGCCCTACCCGGCCTGTCAGCTCTTGCATGCGACCATTGACGCGCTGCTCGACGCAAAGGCCCAAGTCTGCTTCGCGCCCGATGACGTCGATTTCGTCACCGCCCAGGTGCACCCCGACTCGGCCGTCGTCGTCTGCGACTCGTCCCGCGACCTGACGCGACCGGCAAGTTCCTACGCCGCGAAGTTCTCACTGCCTTGGAGCGCCGCCGCGCTCATCGCCGACGGGCACTTAGGGCTCGACACCTTCGGGGCTGCTTCGATCGCACGCCCCGAGGTCGCTGCCCTGGCCTCCCGTATCCGCTGGGAACTTATGCCCGCGCCGTGCGCGGCGGCGGACGCCCGCGGCGTGGTGCGCGTCATTTTGCGTGACGGCCGCCAGATTCTCGGCACCGTCGAGCGCAGCGCAGGCGGCCCCGACAAGCCACTGAGCCGGGAGGCACTGCTCGCGAAGTTCGCGGGCAACGCCGGCACCGGTGCCCCCGAACTGGTCCGGCTCATCGAGGCGCTCGAAGACCAGCCAGAGATCGATGGTGTCCTCGCAGCTGCGGCACGCGCCTCGGCAGAGGCTAACAAAGAGGTGGAAGACTCTTGACCCTGCGAGCCATCAAACCAGCCGAGTTCCCGTGGTTCCCCTATGAGGGATTCACGTTCTGCCTTGGCCTCGCTGAGGGCGACACGGCCTGGACCTCTGGGCACACGGCCGCCGCGTTCGATGAGGTCGTTGGGAAGATGTCGGTCCGCGGGTCCATGGAGCAGCAGGCTCGTACGGCCTACAAGAAGGTCCTCACGATCCTTGAGGGCACCGGACTCGGCCCCGAGGACGTCACACGCGTGACCGAGAACGTCACTCTCTCCGGCCTGGCCGACTACGAGGCGGCCGCGGCCGTGCGCCGGGAGATCTTCGGCGACCACCAGCCGACCGTCTCGACGATCGTCGTCGAGCGGCTCGTGCGCTCGACCGCCTTCCTCGAGGTCGAGCTGCACGCAGTCAAGGGCGGCGGCAAGGAGTTACGCGTCGCCAGCGAGCAGCGCGAGGCGGGCAACTGGACCGCGTCGGCGATCCGCGAGGGTCACGACGGAGCTGTCTACCTGCCGACCATCGTCCCGATCGACGCGAAGGGCGACATTGTTTGTGGGGGCGACTTCATTGGGCAGTACGCCTACTGCCTGGACAAAGCCGACGAGCTCCTGGTCGCCGCCGGCCTCTCGATCGACCAGGCCGTCACCACGTACGACTACTCGACGCCCGCGACGCGCAGCGTCTACCGCAAGACACACCGCGTCCGCAAAGAACGCCTCGGCGGTGCCGGCGTCTACCCCGGAGCTGGCGGCATCCTCATGAGCCGCTTGCACCACCCTGAATCCCTGGTGGCCATCGAGGTGACCGCGTCGCGCCACCCGCTTGAACTGGTCAACCCAGGCTGGTCGCGCTATGACACCCTGACGTACGCACCCGGCGTCAAAGCCGGCCGGACGCTCTACATGTCTGGTTTCGCCGCGCTGGATATGGAGACCCAAGAGGCCCTGTATCCCGGCGATCTCGTGGCACAGGCCGGGGCGACCTATGGGGCGATCCTCCGTCTGCTCGCTTACGCCGGCCTTGGTCCCGAGAACCTCCTCGCCACGACCGAGTACTGCGTCGAGGCGGCGCTGCCGGACTACCGCGCAGTGGCGACGGTGCGAGAGCGCCTGTTGTGCCCGCCGTGGCCCGCTTCGACGGGCGCGATCTGCAAGGAACTGCTGCGCCCGGAGTTCTTGCTGGAGGTCTTCCCAACGGCGCTCTACCCAGAGGATGCACCGTGACTTTGCTTACGGACGAGATCCGTGCGCTCATCGGCACGCGGCGGGTCTACACCGCACCGGAGGTGTTCGGCGGAGCGGCCGGGCGCTACTTCGGCCTCGCGATCGGTGACGACAACCCGCTCTATTCCGACGCGGACTTCGCGCGCGCCCAAGGCCTCGCGGGTGTCACTGCGCCGCTGACCCTGATCTGCGAGACGAATCAGTACGCCAACGTCGATGCGGACTCCGAGGGCTACGCCGGGCATACCTGGGACTTCGAGGTCCCGAACACACGCAAGGTGCGGGGCGGCAACTCCTACGAGTTCTTCCGCCGACTCCGTCCCGAGGACGTCGTGACAGCGACTTGGGAGATCACAGGCATGACCGAGAAGACGACCGGCAGTGGATCGGACATGCTGGTCGTGACGTCGCGAGCCACGTACACCAATCAGCACGATGAACTGCTGGCCACGAACGACGAGACCATGATCTTCGTCTCGCTGGGGGCGTCCGCATGAGCCACCACGTTGGTGATAGCCTCCCGCCGCTCGAGCGCACCATCACGTTGACCGACATGGTCGCCTACGCCGGCGCGACCTGGGACTGGCACAAGATGCATTACGACCCCAAGTACGTGGCGCAGAAGCGCCTGCCGGCGCCCGTCGTTGACGGCCAGGTCTTCGGCGCGCTCCTCGTCGAGCAGCTGCAGGACTGGCTTGGTCCCCAGTCCTTCGTGCAGAAGCTTAATTTCACCTTCAAGGCGCTCGTATTCGCCGGTGAGACGGTGCGCTGTGAGGGGACCGTGACCGAGGTTCACAGCGACCGCATCTCCGTGCAGCAACAGGTCGTCGTTGTGGGCCAGGACGGCGGGGTGCTGCGCACCGCGGCAGGGCCCGCAGGTGCCACCGTGATGCTTGGCACGGCTGACGGGCCGGGAGCTACATGAGCACCGGGGTCGCCATTGTCGGGGCCGCTGAGAGTGATCTCGGCGTCACCAACCGCTCCATCCTCGGGCTGCAGACGCAGGCTGTCACGAGGGCCCTGGGCGATGCTGGACTGAGGCTGCGGGATGTCGACGGGTTCGCCACGACTGGCATCTCGCGGTTCTCGGCCGCGCAGATGGCCGATTACTTCGGCGTGCAACCGCGCTGGACCGATTCGACCTTCGCTGGTGGCTCGGCCTACGAAATGATGGTGGCGCGGGCCGTGCAGGCCATCAACTCTGGTCAGGCTGCCACCATCGTCGTCAGCTTCGCTTCCAACCAGCGCTCCGCGCGCTCGCGCTCGCTCGGCGGCGGCGTCGAGAGTCATACGCCCGAGGCGCAGTTCGAGACGCCCTATGACCCGTTGTTCCCACTGTCCTATTACGCCATGGCCGCGCAGAAGTACCTTCACAAGTACGGCGCGACCCGTGAAGAGCTCGCTGAGATCGCCGTCGCCGCGCGCGACTGGGCGCTGCTCAACCCCGCCGCGTTCCGCTATGGCGCCGGCGCGATCACGGCCGAGGACATCGTGAACTCGGCGATGATCTCCAGCCCGCTTACCGTCGGCGACTGCTGCCTCGTCACCGATGGTGGCGGTGCGGTCGTACTCACGTCCTCGGATCGCGCCAAAGACCTGAAGAAGAAGCCGGTTGAGGTCCTGGGCTACGGCGAACGCAGCACCAACACATCCATGACGGCCGTCGATGACCTCACCGTGACTGGCGCCGTCGGTTCCGGGGCCGACGCACTTGGCCGCGCTGGACTGACCCCAGCGGACATCGACATCGTCGAGGTCTACGACTCCTTCACCATCACCGTCGCCCTCACGCTCGAGGCACTCGGATTCTGTCGCAGGGGGGAAGCGCTCGAGTGGATCCAGGGCGGCCGCATCCGCCCCGGCGGCGATTTCGCTCTCAACACCTCCGGCGGCGGGCTCTCATACTGTCACCCGGGCCAGTACGGCATCCTCCTGCTCGTGGAAGCAGTCCGGCAGCTCCGTGGTGAGGCCGGCGACCGCCAGGTCCCGGGTGCACGCACCGCGCTCGCCCATGGCACCGGCGGCATCCTCTCCACCCACGCCACCGTCGTGTTGGGGGTTGACGCATGATCACGCCACAGGTTCCAGCCGCCGATGAAGTGACCGAGGGCTGGTGGGAGGCGACGAAGGCGCATCGCCTCGTCGTCCAGTCCTGCACCGGCTGCGGCCGCGTGCAGCACCCGCCGCGCGCCGTGTGCATCCACTGCGGATCGATCGAGCACCTCGGGTGGGCCCACGCTTCGGGCGCGGGCGTTGTCGACTCCTTCACCGTCGTGCACCGCGCCCTGCGGCCCGCGCTCGCGCTGCCCTATGTCATCGCCCGCGTCCGTCTGGACGAGGGCCCCATCCTGCTCACTCGGCTCGAGGGACGGGACGTCAACTCATGGTCGATCGACGACCGCGTCTGCGTCACCTGGGTCGACATCGAGGACGGCCGGGCGCTCCCGGTCTTCCAGCCCATTTGAGACTAATCAGGGCTCAGACGGACCCGCACAAGAGAGGCAGCACCGTGGAATTCCAGCTCAATGAGGACCAGAGCGAGTTCCGATCTCTCCTCCGCACCTTCGTGCAGAAGGAGATCATCCCCGTCGCACGCGACTGGGAACACAGCGGACGCTACCCGACCGAGATCGTCAAAGGCATGTCTGACATGGGGCTGTTCGGCATCACCGTCCCCGAGGAGTTCGGGGGACTCGACCTCGACCCCGTCTCCTTCGCGATCGTGTTCGAAGAGATCGCCCGCGGCTGGATGGGCATCGCTGGCATCCTGGGCAGCCACTCGCTTGCCTGCCGCATGATCGCCGTGCACGGCACGCAGGAGCAGAAGGAGATGTATCTCCCCGAACTTGCTACCGGCAAGCGCCGAAGCGGCATCGGACTCACCGAGGCCGACGCAGGCACCGACCTCCAGGGCATCCGCACCACCGCGAAACTCGATGGTGACCACTACGTCGTCAACGGCTCGAAGATGTGGATCACCAACGCGCGCTACGCTGACCCACTGCCGATCCTGGTCAAGACCGACCCGGCAGCGTCGCCTGCCCACAAGGGTATGAGCGTGCTGCTCGTCGACTCCTCACTCGACGGTTACGAGGTCACGAAGGATATCCCGAAACTGGGCTACAAGGGCACCGAGTCTTGCGAAATCCTCCTTGACAACGTCCGCGTGCCCAAGGTAAGGCTGCTCGGCAACATCGAGGGCAAAGGCATGCAACAGGTGCTGTCCGCGCTCGAGTGGGGCCGGGTCAACATCGCTGCCCGCTCGGTCGGCATCGCGCAACGCGCCCACGAGGAGGCGCTAGCCTACGCTCAGGAGCGCAAGGCTTTCGGCCAAATTATCGGCGAATTCCAGGCCATCCAGCTCAAGCTCGCCACGATCGCCACGCAGGTCCAGGCCGCCCGCCTCATGACCTACTGGGCGGCAGATGCCGTCCGTGCCGGTCGCGCAGACGGTGCGACAGGCATGGCCAAGATCTTCTGCTCCGAGGTCGCCCTTGAGGCGGCGATTGACGCTATGAAGATCCACGGCGGATATGGCTATTCGACCGAGTTCGAGGTCGAGCGCCTCTACCGCGACGCCATCCTCATGAGCATCGGTGAGGGCACGAACGACGTATTGCGCACCGTCGTCGCCAAGTCGCTCCTGCGTGGCGAAACGGTCGTGGGATGAGTACCGCGCGCCTTCCTCGCTCCTACCTCTATGTTCCTGGGAATGCCCCCGACAAGTTGGCCAAGGCGCTTGACCGCGGAGCGGACGCGCTGATCCTCGACCTTGAGGATGCCGTGCCGTTGAAGGAGAAGAACTACGCGCGCTCGGCGATCGTGCGTTGGCTCCGCGAGCAGCCCAACGTCCGCGACACCCAATTGTGGGTGCGGATCAACCACGACCCGCTTCGTCTCAGTGACGCCAGCGCGCTCGCCAACATCCCGGCCGTCACCGGGCTCATCCTCGCCAAGGTCGAAGGCCCAGGCGAGGTCGTGGCAGTCGGGAAGCTACTCGACGGACTAGGCGACCACGACACCCTGCTAATGCCCATGATCGAGACGGCCAAAGCCGTGCTGTCCGCCGCGATGATCGCAACGCGGCCGCGGGTCCACCAGCTGCAGATCGGCGAGGTCGACCTGACCGGAGAGACCGGCATTGCACCCGGCCACGATGAGTCCGAACTCGCCAGTATCCGTACGATGATCGTGCTGGCCAGCGCGGCCGCCCAGATCAACCCGCCGCTCGGCGCGGTCTCGCGCATCACGACCGACCTTCCGGCGCTCGAGGAGTCCACGCAGCGCCTGCGCCGGCAGGGATTCGTCGGGCGTGCCTGCATCCACCCCGCGCAGATCCCGGTCGTCCACGAGGTCTTCACGCCCTCAGAGGACGAGGTCGCCGAGGCCGAGTCTGTCATTCAGTACTTTGCGGCGAGAGAGGCCGAAGGCCGTGGAGTCGTCTTGGACTCGACCGGTCGGCTCATTGACATCGCGGTCCTGCGCGGCGCCCGGAAGACACTCGCTCTCGTTTCGAAGGCAGGCCGATAATGCCCAGACCCACCACCCTCGACCTCGCCCTCGATTCCTATGCGTGGCGCGAGGTGCCTATGCCTGGAGCCAACCTCGGCTTCAAACTCGTGCGGATGGATTCGACGGGGGAGACTGTTGCGATGCTCGGCCGATTCCCGGCGGGTTTCGAGCGCCACGAGCCCGGAGGCTACGTCGCATCCGAGGAATTCCTCGTGCTCGAGGGGTACCTTGATCTCGAGGGCGTCCGTTATAGGCCCGGCGATCTCACGCTCATCCCGAGACGGTTCTTGAGGACAGCCATGAGCGCGCCCGAGGGATGCACGGTCCTCGCGTGGTTCGGCGGCCCCGCGATCTGGCGCCCCGAGTCGGAACTCAAGGACGCCGCGACCGAGGGCGTCGAATCGGTGTCGATCGCGGCGGCCCCAGCGGGCTACCTGCTCTCGGCACCCGAAGCGGATTGGACCAAGCACAACGAGGACGAGCCAGACGCGGTCCCTGAGGGTGACGCCGTTGACGCCGCCTTGACTCAGTGGTGGCGCACCGGCCTCGGGGCTGAGCCCGAATTCGCCGTGGCTGCATACGTTGTCCGCGAACAGCACTAGTTCGGCGATGTCGGTGTTGTTCGATCCACATTGGCAGGGCTTCCAGGGCATCTACGGTGGGTTTGTCGTTGCCCGCTTCATCGACGCTGCTGACTGCCTGGATGGCTTTGCGCCGATGTCGGCGACCATCCATTTCGTCTCCGGGGTTCACACCGGCGACGCAGAGTTGGCGGTCGATGTCCGTCACCGTGGCCGGTCGACGGCAGCGTGCACCTTGAACTACGGCAGGTTCGCGTACGCGCCTACTCCATGGCCGAACTTGGGAGCGTCGGGTCCGAGCGGCGGTGGGACAGATCAGCCGACCGGACGTCCCTCCCGCAGCCGCACGGGATCGCGCCGTTCGAGCCGACTTACGGACGGCTGCCCTATGGGGACTTCCTCGACATCCGGCCGATCCGCCCGCACGGACTTGCCGAGGGTGCGCGGGCATGGGTCAGGTTGGTCGAGGACGCGGGCGAAACCTCATTGCAGAGCCCGCACGCGGTGGCTGCGCTCTTCCTCGACGCGTTGCCGCCTGGGCTGTTGGGTGAGCCCGTGCCGCCCACGTTCCTACCGACGATCGACTTCAGCGTGCACTTCGCGCCGACGACGGCCGATTCACCCAACGACTGGCACTACGTGACGCAGGACACGGTATGGGCCAACGATAAGTACTGCGTGGAGGAGGCGGCGCTGTACGCGGCTGACGGTCATCTCATCGCTCAGTCTCGGCAGACGCGCCGAGTTCGATGGGACTAGCCCGCTGAAAGAGCCTAGGCGCCCGCAGAAAGCGGGTCTACCGGCCGGCCAGTCAGCCACCAGTCAACTACGGGCCGTCCGGTCAACGTGAAGAGGAGTACGCGCAATGGACAATCACACTGCGGTTGGCCAGCTGACCGCACGGGGGACGGCGTTTCGGCGCGCAGCCGCGCGGGCCAGCGCCGGCAAAACGCTGGACCTGGGCGAGGCGACCGTGCTCCTGCATGCGCGCGGTGAGGAGCTGCGCTCGCTGTGCGGCACCGCTGGCCGGGTGCGTGATGCTGGGCTCGCCGTGGCGGGTCGCGCAGGGATGGTCACCTACAGCCGCAAGGTGTTCGTCCCGTTGACGCGGCTCTGTCGTGATCGCTGTACCTACTGCACCTTCGCCACGACGCCCGGCCGGGTCGACTCACCCTACCTGTCCCCGGACGACATCCTCGAGACTGCCCGACGCGGCGCAGAACTGGGCTGCAAGGAGGCGTTGTTCACCCTTGGCGACCGGCCGGAGGGGCGCTGGCCGGCGGCGCGGGAGTGGTTGGATGCGCGCGGCTACTCCGACACCCTGTCCTACCTGCGCGCGATGGCGATCTTGGTACTTGAGGAGACCGGGCTACTTCCCCATCTCAACCCCGGGGTGATGACGTGGGAGGAGTTGCAGCGGCTCAAGCCGGTCGCTCCGTCGATGGGCATGATGCTGGAGACCACAGCGACCCGGCTGTGGTCCGAGCCCGGTGGATGCCACTACGGCTCGCCTGACAAGGAGCCAGCCGTTCGGCTGCGCGTCCTAGAATACGCATCGCGTTCCGCCATCCCGTTCACCACCGGTATCCTCGTCGGCATCGGAGAAACGGTCGAGGAACGCGCCGACTCGCTGTTCGAGATCCGGCGCATCGCGCGGCAGTACGGCGCCATCCAAGAGGTCATCGTTCAGAACTTCCGTGCCAAGCCGGACACCGTGATGCGCGGCACGCCCGACGCGGACTTCGAGGAGTACCTCGCGACGGTGGCTGTCGCCCGGCTTCTGCTCGGACCGGGGATGCGGATCCAGGTACCGCCGAATCTGTCCGAGCCGGAGCAGTTCGCACTGCTACTCGAGGCCGGGGTGGACGACTGGGGTGGCGTCTCACCGTTGACGCCGGACCACGTGAACCCCGAGCGGCCGTGGCCGCAGATCGACGAGTTGGCGAGGCTGACGGCCGAGGCGGGGCTGACGCTGCGTGAGCGTCTGACGGTGTATCCCGAGTACCTGCTCGCTGGTGAACCCTGGATCGACCCCCGGCTGACGCCGCACGTCCGCGCCCTGGCCGAGTCGACGACAGGCCTGGCGGCCGAGAGTTGTCGACCGTTGGGTCTGCCGTGGCAGGAACCCGACCTCGAGTGGGGTTCATCCGGGCGCATCGACCTGCACACCGCGATCGACGACGAGGGCGGGCGGACCGAGACCCGCGGCGACTTCGACGTGGCTTACGGGGACTGGCAGGTGCTGCGCGAGCAGGCCACGGAGCAACGCGAGCAAGGGAGCGCTCCGCAGCGCATCGACGGCGAGGTCTTGGATGCGCTCACGGCGGCCGAACGGGACCCGGCTGGGGTGACGGACGCTCAGGCGCTGGCCCTGATCCACGCTGACGGCGCCGAGCTGGACGCACTGTGCGAGCTGGCCGACGCCGTCCGGCGTGACGCGGTCGGTGACGCGGTGACGTACGTCGTGAACCGCAACATCAACTTCACCAACGTCTGCTACACGGGTTGCCGCTTCTGTGCGTTCGCCCAGCGGGAGACCGATGCCGATGCCTACACGCTGTCGCTGGACGAGGTGGGCCAGCGCGCCGAGCAGGCCTGGGCCGCCGGGGCCACCGAGGTCTGCATGCAGGGGGGCATCCATCCCAAGCTGCCGGGCACGGCGTACTTCGGCCTCGCTGCTGAGGTGAAGCGGCGGGTGCCGAAGATGCACCTGCATGCCTTCTCGCCGATGGAGATCGTCAACGGGGCGTCGCGGACGGGCATGTCGATCCACGACTGGCTGGTCAAGGCGAAGGAGTCGGGCCTTGACACGATTCCCGGCACAGCAGCCGAGATCCTCGACGACGAGGTTCGATGGATTCTGACCAAGGGAAAGCTACCCGCGGACACCTGGGTGCAGGTGGTGAGCACTGCTCACCGCCTCGGGATCCGCTCGAGCTCGACGATGATGTACGGGCATGTGGACGAGCCGCGGCACTGGGTGGCGCACCTGCGCCTGCTCGGCCGCATCCAGGACGAGACCGGAGGCTTCACGGAGTTTGTCCCGTTGCCATTCGTACACAGCAATTCACCGGTCTACCTCGCGGGCGTCGCTCGGCCCGGGCCGACCCCGCGCGAGAACCGGGTGGTGCACGCCATGGCCAGGCTGCTGTTACACGGCAAGATCGACAACATCCAGTGCTCCTGGGTCAAACTCGGCGTCCAGGGGTGTCAGGCCGTTCTGCGGGGCGGGGTGAACGACCTGGGCGGCACGCTGATGGAGGAGACCATCAGCCGGATGGCGGGGTCTCAGTTCGGGTCACTGAAGACCATCGCCGAGATCCACGAGATCGCACGGGGCATAGGTCGCCCGGCGCGCCAACGTGACACGATCTACCAACCCGTGTCACCCGAACGGCTGGCCGCGGCCGCAGGCTTCGACGACGTGGCCCGCCGCATGCTGCCCCTTGTATCCACACCTGCTCGATAGGAGAGACATGTCTTTGTACACGATCGCCATCATCGGTGGCACCGGCCCCCAGGGAAGTGGGCTCGGCTACAGGTTTGCCATGGCCGGCCACTGCGTGGTGCTGGGATCACGGACCCCTGAGCGTGCCGTCTCGGTGGCGGCCGAGTTGGCCGCCCGCCTGCCTTCAGGTGCCCGCATCAGCGGCGCGGAGAACCTCAAGGCAGCCGAAGCTGCCGACCTCCTGGTGATCGCGGTGCCTTTCAAAGGACACCGCGATCACCAGG
>Ga0209587_1001170_pt1 | contig 12563 bp, 15 predicted proteins | sample NGEPerD_2_FD_184512 | JGI IMG/M metagenome (GOLD analysis project Ga0209587, IMG submission 184512) | Arctic peat soil microbial communities from the Barrow Environmental Observatory site, Barrow, Alaska, USA - NGEE PermafrostL1-D... | ecosystem: Environmental > Terrestrial > Soil > Wetlands >... | reverse complement strand
CCAGCGTCTTCGACCGCTCGATCGCCGGTTCGACATTTTCGCCCTCGCGCTCAGCCACTGCCTCTCCGTCGTCCACGTGCGGGTCATCATCCGCGGCCAGTCCTCGATGCCGCTGGCGTAGGGATTGGGCGGGCAGAGGCGGTTCTTCTCGGCGGCGTCGTCGCGGTGCGCCTCGACCCAACCGATCAGCGCCGCGTTGAACGTCGGCGAGTTGTGCCGCACCTCCTGGATCACGATCCGATCGGGCTCGAAGATCGGTGTCGCGGGGGCTTTGCGCAGGCCGAGCGCCGTGCAGTCCACGTGCACGACCGCGGGGTCGGTCGCGACTCCCCCCACCCAGCGGATCCGCCCCGGCTGCGGCCCCGATAGGAGCTCGTTTGGCCTAATTGGCGCCGGGGTAGCTCGCGACGTACACACCAAGGGCAAGGAGTTGCTCGCAAAGCGCCTCGGAGGCTGAGGGGCCGACGAATAGGAGAACGACATCATGGGAATCTCACTTGGCGGAATCCTCGTCATCGTCGGCATCGTCCTGATGTTCGTGTGGAGCTTTTGGGCCGGCCTGATCGTGGCACTGATCGGCCTGATTGCTTTCGGAGGCTTCGCGCGCGGTAAGTGGTATTAGCGCCGGGCAGCCGGTGCGCTAAGCCTTCTCCTCGCAGCAGTCGTCCTCACAGCGCTCCTCGACGAATCCGGCGCCGTCGAGTGGCGAGCTGACGCAGCAGCCCTCGCCGCGCCATGCCTCCCGTCCCTCCTTGACCGCGACGCCTGCGATCAGAAGGCCCACCACCGGATCGAGCCACCAGGCGCCGAGAAGAGCGTTCCCGAGCAAGCCGACCAGCTGGGTTCGGCGGCGACCAAGGGCGAGGGGCGCCAGAACATGCTCTGTGCCTACCTCGCCGCGCCATGCCTCCCGTCCCTCCTTGACCGCGACGCCTGCGATCAGAAGGCCCACCACCGGATCGAGCCACCAGGCGCCGAGAAGAGCGTTCCCGAGCAAGCCGACCAGGAGGGCCCCCGCGAGGTAGGCACAGAGCATGTTCTGGCGCCCCTCGCCCTTGGTCGCCGCCGAACCCAGCTGGTCGGCGAGCCGTTCCTTGGCGATCCCGAGCACCGGCATGGAGATCAGGGAGGCGACCGAAAGACCGATCCCCAGCCAGCTCACGTCGGGATGCTCGCCGCCGATCAGCGCCCGGACCGACTCGAAGGCGACGTAGGGGGCGAGTAGGAAGAACTGGATGGCGACGAGCCTCTGCGCTCTGTCCTCGGCGGCGTTGGAGAAGAGGCGCCGGCCGGTAAAGCGCCAGACGATGATCAGGCTCGCTATGCCCTCGACGACCGAGTCGAGCCCGAAGCCGATCAACGCGATCGAGGACGCGAGGATGCCGGCCGTGATCGCTATGGCCCCCTCGGCGGTTATTACGCCGAGCGAGAGCCAGGACAGGAAGCGAACGCGGCGGGCCAACTCCTCGTAGCGCTCGCGCGAGATCGCGGCGACCGGGCGCGGCGCCGACGCCGGGGCGCCCGCTGCGGCCGGGAGCGTCGGTTGCTCGACGGGACTCACGCCGCGATCGCCTGTGCGGCCACCGCCTCCAGCAGGGCGCGGCCGCGCTCGGTCAGCTCGTAGATGACCATCTTCCCGTCGCGCTGGGAGCGGGCGAGGCCGGTGTTCTTCATCAGGCGGACGTGGTGGGAGACAAGCCGCTCGTCGCGGCTGACGATCCAAGCCAGGTCGCAGACGCAGGCGGACTCGCCGGCATCGAGCGCGATGGCGATGGCGAGACGAGTGGGATCGCCGAGCGCCTTCGCCCCGGCTGCCCAAAGCTCCAGCTCCTCGACGGTCGGAAGGTTCTTGCGGACGCGCTCGGCCTTCGGCAGATCGAGGCAGAGCAGATCGCAGGTGTCTGGGTTCTTGGTCATGCCAGCATCCTACAAACATTCGTATAGATGTGCGAATGTATTCTCTAGCGTTCCTGTCGCAGTCAAGGTAAAGGATGAACTAGCGTATTTTGTGCTAACTTGTCCACCTGCCCGGACGTGCCTACACGCAGCTGGCTGAGGTCGCCAACGAGCGGTACGGCTTCGTGACGCCAGACGACGCGCGGGAATTGGGGATCAACCCGATGACTCTCGTGCGCATGGCCGAACGAGGGCAAATTGAGCGCCGCGGGACGGGCTTGTACCGCTTCCCGCTCACGCCGGCGAGCCATCTCGACCCCTACATGGAGGCGACGCTCTGGCCGCGAGGGACGCGCGGCATCCTCTCCCATGAGACGGCGCTGGAGCTCTATGAGCTGAGCGATGTCCACCCGGCAAAGACTCACATCACCGTCCCCCGCAGCCACCGCGTCCGCCGGGGCGTGCCATCTGCGTACATGCTGCACCACGAGGATCTGGAACCCGATCAGATCACTGTGCACGAGGGAATCGCCATCGTCACTCCGGTACACGCGATTCGCCAGGGGCACGAGACGAGCCTGGGGGCGGCGCTCGTCGGACAGGCGATCGACCAAGGCGAGAACAACGGTCGCTTGACCAAGCGCCAGGCGAGCGCACTTCGCCGTGAGCTTGGGATTCGCCGGCGTAGCGGACGGCGACGGTGAGTTACTCGGAGTTCAAGCCGCCCCGACGCACGCCGAGCCAGCGTGGCCATCTTGAGCGCCTCGCCGGCGACTACGGACGCACGCACGGCATCGCGCATGAGCGAGCGCGGCGTTGGCTCTCGCTGGTGTCATTCGCCGGCATCCTCGACACCGTCCGCGCCGACGACGGGGCGCGCTTCCTGATCAAGGGCGGTGCGTCGATGGAGCTTCGGCTGGGGTTGGGAGCCCGCACGACCAAGGACATCGATGTCGTCTTTCGGGGCGCTCCACGGGAGATGCTCGACGCACTCGAGGAGGCATTCGCCCAGCCCTACGGCAGCTTCTCGTTCCGTCGCAAGGGGCCGGTCGAAGACATCCGCGAAACGGGCAGCCGCCGGCTCTTCGTGCAGGTCAGCTTCGCCGGCAAGGACTGGCAGACCTTGCAGATCGAGGTGGCGCGTCCCGAGGCAACCGAAGCTGAACTCGTCCCGGTAGCGATCGGCATCGCTGACTTCAAGCTCGACGGCCCCGAGCGCGTTGCCTGCCTCGCCCTGCGCTATCAGGTGGCCCAGAAGATCCACGCCGTCACCGAGCAGCCCGACGGCAGGGCCAACCACCGCTTCTGGGATCTGATCGATCTCCAACTCCAGCGCGAGCTGCTCGGCAACGATCTTGCTCGGGTTCGAGAAGCGTGCGTCGAGACTTTTGCCGGACGCGATCTTCACCCCTGGCCGCCCGAGCTTGTGATTCCCGACGACTGGCGTGAGGCCTATGCCGCAGCGGCCGGCGAGCTCGACGCCGACCTGCCACTTGACGTGGATTCCGCCGCCGACCAAATGTGAGAGGTCGTGGTCGACGAAGGTCGCCGGGTAGGACGGCGGGCCCCACCAGCGCTCCAGCTGCCGCGGATCCGACCACATCTCCCAGATCCGCTCGCAGCCGGCGTCGAACCTCTGGACGTTCGCCGATTCCAGGTCGCGGGTAGCCATGCCTCATCGGCCCCTATCTCGCCATCTATCTGAACGACCACCTCGGCGGAGCGACCGGCGGGGTCGAGCTGGCGCGGCGGCTGCGCGGGAGCAACCGCGGCGACGCCACGTTTGGCCAGCCACTCGAACGGGTCTGCAAGGAAATCGAAGACGATCGGGCCGCCCTCGAGCAGGTCATCGAGAAGCTCGGCGTCTCGCGCAGCACCGTCAAGCCCGCCGGCGCCTGGGTGGCGGAGAAGCTCGGCCGCCTGAAGCTGAACGGACGCCTGCGTGGCTACTCCCCACTGAGCCGTCAGCTCGAGCTCGAGGGCCTGCTGGTCGGAATCACGGGCAAGATGGCGCTCTGGAAGACCCTGGCGGAGCTCGACGCTGTCGATGCTGAGCGCATCGGGGTCGACTTCGCGCGGATGGCCGCGCGAGCCGCGGAGCAGCGCTCCACGGTCGAAGACCTGCACCGCCTCGCCGTCAGCGGCCTGGCCTCTGAAACCGGCTGAGGCTGAAGATGGCGGACTCCCCCGTGAAGATCACTCCCTACCGGGACGGGCCGTATCTCGTCCGCGGCCCCTTCGTGATGGTCGACCAGAGCGGCAACGAGATCGAGATCAAGCGACGCGTGGTAGCCCTGTGTCGCTGCGGGCGCTCACAGATCCGCCCGTTTTGCGACGGCACCCACAAGGCGGTCCGCTTCCGGGCGGACAGCGGGACCGCGGTGCCCAGCGAGGGCCCCGGAGTGGCGGCGGCGCAGCCGGCGCAGCGGCGTCGCCGAGTGGCCGAGACGGCGCCCCCCGTAGGGGACGCCGCCGCGTAGCTTCGCCGCCAGAGCAAGCCAGGAACAGAGCGAACGCTCCGCCACCCAGGCAGGCGCCAGCAGCGAGCCGCTGACGGGAAAGCGCGCCGCTCCCCCCGCCCTCCTGCGACCGATCTCGGCGACGACGACCGAGGCAAGCGCGGCGGCGAGGAGTCGACCGACCTGGCCTCTCCGCAATGCACGAGCCGCCAGAGGCGCCACCGCGAGGAAGGCGCCGATGCGAGCCGGGACAGCGAAGTCGTCATAGGCCTGGCGGACCCGTTGCGAGCGGAAGTGAGCCGCGCTCGGCGGGCGCCTCGGAACGTAGAGATCGAGGCGCGTTACGACCGTTCCACCGGCGGCGTGGATCGTCCGCATCAACTCCAGGTTCTCGAACAGAGCATCGCCGTCGTAGCCGCCGGTGGCGCGGAGGGCGCTGCGGCGAACGGCGAACGTGCCGGGAAAGTCGCCGACCGGGAACGTCGGGTCGCCGGTGAAGACACGGTTCAGCAGCGAGCGGGCGGTGTCCCAACGAGCGTGCCAGGGCAGTACGTCGAAGTAGTTCTGGGGGCGCACGAGATCGGCCTCGTCGAGCGGCTCCACGGTGCGGCGCAGCGTCGCAGGGTCATAGCGGACGTCATCGTCGGCCAGCACGATCAGCTCGCCGGAGGACTCACGTACCCCCGTGAGCACGCCGTTCACCTTGCCCATCTGAAAGTCGAGATCGGCGTGCGGCGCCAGATGACGGGCGAGGCCGCGCAGCGCCGCGGCGTGCTCGGCGAAGACGGGCGGGGGCGAGCCGTCGACGACGAGGATCTCATCGGCCACCCCGGCGATCGAACGCAGGTAGGCGCTCAGCTCCTCGATCGGCCCGGGCTCGGCCCAGCGCAGCGGCAGGACATAGGACATGCTGGCCTCGGCCGCGCTCATCGCGGTCAGGCCTCGGTGCCGGCCAGCGATCGACGCAGCGAGGTCTGGCCGTGCCGCCAAGCCTCGAGCAGGCGCCTGCCAAAGCGATCTTCGAGGAAGAGCAACGCTCGGGCGCCGAAGAGGATATCGGCGGCCAGCCGCGGTTCCTGGCGCGCCAGCCCTCCCGCCAGGTCGTGGGCGGCGATGTTCTCGTGCACCGCGTCAGCCTCGACGTGCTCGTCGTAGAAGTCGGTCGCCTCGGCCCCGAAGCCGAGGCGCCGCAGGGCGTTGCCGTAGCGCCGGTTGGGCTGGGCCGACGTCATCTCGAACATCGCCAGGTGGCCGACGATCGCGCCGCGCCGGCTGCGGCGCAGGCCGGTCGCCGACATCAGGTTGACGGTCGCCAGCGTCTCACCTGGCGCGTGGGCGAGGTAGGCGTTCTCACGGTCATCGAGGCCGAGCGCCCGCATCGTCTTCGCGAAGAGCCGGGAGTGCATGCGCTCCGGCCGGCCGCCGCCGTACTCGTCGGCCTGCACCTCGAGCAGCGCCGTCTTCGCCGCGCCGTCGAGGCGCGGGATCGCCCAGCTGTGCGGGTCGGACTCCTTCAGCTGGTAGAAGGAGCGGTGGACGACGAACTCGCGGAATTCCTCGATTCCGGCCTCGACCTCGAGATGGCGAGAGAGCGAGACGCCATCGTCTTCGGACTCGATGCGAAAGAGCAGATCGCCGATCCGCTCAGGATCGACCGGCTCGGCCGGCGCCATCTCGGCCTCCAGCGCATCGAGGAAGGCCCGCTCGAGCACCGCCCGAACCGCGAGGAGAGTGGGATCCCACTCCCACGCGGGGTCGACGTTCGGGAAGGAGCGGTAGTGGAGCTCGAAGCAGAGATAGAGCGCCAGCTGTAGATCGTCGTCGCCGAGGGGGTCTCCGACGAGAGCGGCGAGGCGGGCTGCTTCCCCTGCAGGCTCCGTGGAGAGAGCCGCGTCCCTGCGCGGAATCGAGAGCATCCCCGCAACCAGGTCACAGATCGGCCCGGACGACGGGAGCGCTGCTCCTCTATCCCCGTTTTCGAGCACGCTTGGCTTTGGTGGGGCGTTTGCGTTGCGCTCTCGGCACCTCCTCTTTGACGACGGCGCCGCTCAACGATTTGATCTGGCCGGCGAGGAACTTCGCCATTCGTTCCTCCTCGCGGCGGATCCCTTTGGCGAGTTTCGCCGTCTCGCGGTCGCCGACTTTCTCGGCAAGGGTCTCGATCGCCAGGTAGGTGGCAATCTCCTCATGCTCGTTGAAGTACTCGGTCTTGGCGTTCTTCAGCATCTTCTCCTGCTCGCCGCTGCCCCGCACCATGTGCAGCGGCCCCTTCGCCGCGGCCATCGCCTTGCCGACCGCGGTCTGGGTCAGCTGCCCGCCGCCGCCGAGCTTCTTGATCCGGCGCTCGACCGCCTTGGCGTGTGCCTTCGTCTCTTTGAGGTGGGCTTTGAGGCGCTTCTTGTACGGCGCCTTGGTGGTCATCGCGATATGCGCCTCGAGGCTGGTCTCCAGTTCCTTCTCCTTGCCGAATGCCTCACTGAGGTACTGGACCAGCTTCGCGTCGCGCTCATTCAGATCCGCCATTCCGCTCCCTTGATCGTGGGTTCGGCCCCGGACTACCCGGCGATCGAGGCGGGAAAACGGTTGGCCGTGAGTTGCGGCGCCTACTTCGCCACCTGAATCAGCAGCACGGCAACGATCGCGGCGGGGGTGCCGTAGAGACTGAGGCGAGCGAAGAAGCGGCTGAAGATGCCCTCGTAGCCGACGCTCTGGAAGAGGACCAGCCCGACCACATGGGCGAGGTTGATCAGCGCCACCGGGAGCGCGATCAGGAGCGTCGCGGCGCAGGCGCCGCCGAGGCGGCCTTCCTCTAGATCGTGCTGGCCCGTCGCGTCACCCACGCACTCGGCGGCCAGGCCGCCGAGGACCAGGGTGCCGACGATCGCGACGAGAATGCCGATCACGTTGCGTCGCGACAACGGCGGCCAGTTGGCAGACGGCCGCCAGCCCTTCTTGCGGCCGGCGACGGGCTCCGAGCGCTTGACGTCGAGCACTTCGGGCTCCTCGTCACGGTTGACGACGAGCTCGGTGACGGGAAGGTCGAAGTCCCGTTCGGCCTGCTCGAGCAGGCCCTTCTCCGCGAAGGCCCCTTCCTCGTCACTGTGGGCGACGACGACGATCTGTTCGGGGCCGAACTTGACGATCTCGTCGCTGATCGCCTGGATCGGATCGGAATCGCCGACCTCTCCGTCGGCGTTCAGCCCGGCCTGCCGCAATTCGTCCAGCGTGCCGCGCAGGCGCTCGCGGGCGGGCTCGATCGCATCGTCGATGTCGCCCATCGTGTGCTTCAGGCCCGACTCGGCAAGGGCCGGAGCGACGACGAAAACCTCGGTCACGCTCTTCGCGAGGCGCGCGAGGAGCAGGTCGCGAAGCTCGCTGCCGACAACCTGCTCGTTGACAACCACGAGCGCGCGCCTGGGCGGCGACGAGGCGCCTCCAGTAGGACCGTTCTCCACGATGCCTGCCGCTTACCCCGTAACGGGCAAACTAAAAGCTCAATCCTCGCTCTCGCCGGGGTCTGAGATCCAATGCGACTCCACGCCGAGATGGTTGCCGAGGCGCTCGAGGTGTCGATCGAAGTGCAGGATGCCGACACCGGCATCCTGGGCGGCCGCGGCCACCGTGAGATCGGTGAGCGGGAAACGGTGCGCTCCATGGGAACCACCGGCCGCCAGCTCGCGCATCGTCGCCAGGACCGCGCGCTGCACACTGCGATCCACGGGGATCTCGTGAAGGCTCTCCAGCGTGCGCTCCACGGCCGCGATCCCTTCGGATCCTCGCGCATCGACCATCAGCTCGTACCGCACAGGCCAGCACCAGCGGAGATCGCCGCGCTCGACCGCGCCAAGCAGCATGTCGCGCGCCCGGCTGTCCCGGCGAGCCTGCATCCAGGCGGAGGTATCCGCCAGCACCGGCCCGGTGCCGTCCCAGAGTCGGATCGGCATCAGGCCGCGGGGGGTGCGTTCAAGCGATCGACCGCTGCGGGGTCGAGGTCGAACTGTTTGGAGCCCATCGCCTCGAACAGGGCCTCGGCGGCGACACGCCGGTTGCGACCGGCCTCCAGCTCTGCCTCCGCCCCCTCAACCGCAAGGCGGCGCAGCAGCGTCGCATCGGCCTCGCGAGTGCCGGTGGCGGCGCGAACTCGCGCCAGCGCATCCCCCAGCTCGGGGTCGGCGGTAACGGCGATGCGGGGATGTTTGGAAGGCATGGCGGCCCCTAGTGTAACTCATAGGAGTTACACCGAAGCCCCGACGCCGGACCCCGGGCCAGAACGAGTGGTGTGCTTACTTCGCCCCCTGACCACGATGACGCGGCAGGGGCGCTCGCCGAGAACGGTTCTCAGCGTCTTGTCGTAGTGCGGCGTTCCATTGCGGAAGCGCATCCCGACGATGATCGCCGCGGCGTCGATCTGCTCGGCCTCATCGGAGATCGAGTAGCCCGCCTGCCCCGGCCGCACCCGCTCGACGTGGCCGGTCACGCGCCGGCCGCCGATCAACTTCGCCTGCTCGATCTTGCTCTGCGCCTCCGCTTCGCGCCTGCCCATCCCGGCATCGAGCGGCAGGTCGGCCGGCACGGTCAGCATCGAGTGGACATGGATCCCGCGGTGCCGTTTCGAGGCGAGCTTGACGGCGGTCGCGACCATCTCCTCGGAGAACGGCGCGTCATCCTCGAAGGCGACGAGGACGCTGTGGTACTCGACCTCCTCAACCCCGAGCGGCTCGGGCATCACCACCTTGACCGTCTGCCGCAGGCCGAGGCCCTGGCTGCGGCGGTAGAGCACGTAGATGCCGAGGCCGATCAACATCCAGGCGGCGCCGATCGCCAGGGTGCGCGTGTTCAGCGCCATCACGACGACCCAGGCGGAGAAGGTGCCGGCTCCGCCGACGATCGCGCTCAGCGGCAGCAGGCTGCCCCGCCAGCGGAAGTTGGCGGGCGGCATCCAGGGCCGCTCCTGGTCGGGATAGCGGCGGCGAAGCCGCAGCACCGAAACGTGCGCCACGGTGAAGGAGAGCATCGCTCCGAACGAGTACATCGTCGCCAGCAGCTCGGTCTCGCCGGGCAGCACGGTGACGACGGCAACCAGCGAGAAGACGAGGATCGCGACGTGCGGAGTGCCGAAGCGCGGGTGGACCTGCCGCAGCACTTCGGGCAGCTGGCGGTATTGGCCCATCGAGAAGGTCAGCCGCGAGAGGCCGATCATCCCCGCGTTGGTGGCGATCACCAGGATCACCGCGGCGAGCACGCCGACGTAGTAGCGCAGCACTTCCGTAAGGGCCGCCGAGAGGCCGAAGTTCTCGACGATCCCCAGCACCGGGTCGTCCGCGTAGGTGGTGCCCAGCTCGGTCGTGTAGGCGCCGGCCGCGTCCTGGGTGACGGGCAGCGCCGAGAGGGCGATGATCGGCAGCAGCGCGTAGATGCCCAGCACCGCCAGCACGGTCAGGCCGGTGCCGCGCGGAATGGTGTGCCTCGCGTCGCGCGCCTCCTCGGCCATGTTGGAGATCGTCTCGATCCCGGTGTAGGCGATCATCCCGACCGCGATCCCGAGCGCGAAGCCGCTCCAGGTCGGGGCGACGCCCAGCACCACGTTGTCGACCAGGATCTGCGGGTTCAGCACCAGCACGACGCCGATCGCGACCAGCACGACCTGGGTCAGCAGGTCGCCGATCGCCAGCACCAGGTTGAGGCGCGCCGACTCCTGCGTGCCCTTGACGTTGAGCGCCGCCAGCAGCGCGATCAGCACGATCGCCGCGACGACGTCGCCGGGGTGGCTGCCCAGCGGCGCCCAGAAGACGGCCAGGTAGTGCGGCACGAAGTAGGCCGAGATCGCGACCGTGATCACGTAGTTGAGCATCTGGCCCCAGGCCGCGAAGAAGCTGACCAGCTCGTTGAAGCCGCGCCGGGCGAAACTCGAGGAGCCGCCCGCCTCCGGGTACATCACCGTCGCCTCGACGTAGGTGGCGGCGGTGCAGACGAAGATGATCCCGGCGACCAGGAAGGCGAGCGGAGTCAGGCCGAGTGCGAAGGCGGCGGTGACGCCGAGCGCGTAGTAGGGCGTCGAGCCGACGTTGCCGTAGGCGGTCGAGAACAGCGCCGAGGTGCCGTGCACGCGGCGCAGCGCCTCCTCGCGTGGGTGTCGTTCGGCCATCGAAGGGCGCGCCCGGGGGTCGCCCGGTGCGTCCCGCGATCATGCGCTCGGGGGCATCAAGGCCGCATGAACAATCCGGCCATCCGCATACAGATCTTGTGAAATTCGCTCAGACGGCGAAGCGGTAGCCGACACCGGGGTCGGTGCGAATGTAGCGGGGGTCGCCGGGCGGCTCGATCTTGCGGCGCAGGTTGGCGATGTGAGCGCGCAGGACTTGGAAGTCGGCCTCGTACGCCGGGCCCCAGACCTCGACCAGCAGCGCGCGATGGGTCATCAGGCGGCCGCGATTCTGGGCCAGCGCGCGCAGCAGCTCGAACTCGGTCGGGGTCAGGTGGACCTCATTTCCGTCTCGTCGCACGCTGCGCGCCGCGAGGTCGACCTCGAGCTGGTCGGCGACGATCACCGGCTCCGCCGCCTCGGGCTTGGCGCGCCGCAGCGCGGCCTCGAGCCTTGCCACCAGCTCGGGTGGGCCGAACGGCTTGGTCACGTAGTCGTCGGCGCCGGCGGAGAGGGCGCGGACCTTCGCCTCCTCCTCACCGACCGCGGAGAGCACGATGATCGGCATCTCGCTCCACTCGCGCAGGCGCTTGGTGACCTCGATGCCGTCGATGTCGGGCAGCATCAGGTCGACGATCGCCGCCGCGGGCGGCTTGACCGCGGCGGCGTCGAGGGCCTCTTCGCCGCCGGTGGCGGTGACCGCCTCGTAACCGGCATCGCGCAGGATTACCCGCAGGGCGCGGAGGATCTGCGGCTCGTCGTCGCAGACGAGGATCCGGGTCGCCTCGCTCATCGGAGAATCTCCCCCTGCTCCCGCGGCAGGGAGACGACGAAGCTCGTCCCCTGCCCCTGCAACGACTCGACCACGATCGCGCCGCCGTTCACCTCGATGAACCCTCTGGCGATCGCCAGGCCGAGTCCCGAGCCCGTGTTAGGGGCGTCGCCGCGCTGGAAGGGCTCGAAGATCCGCTTCCAATCGCTCTCCGGTATGCCGGGCCCCTGGTCGACCACGCGAACGACGATATTGCCGTCGACGAGTTTGGAGATCACCGAGACGGGGCGGCCGTCGCTATAGCGGATGGCGTTCTCGAGCAGATTGGCGAAGGCGCGCTCGAGCTGGGCGGCGTCGGCGGCGACCACCGGCAGGCCCGAGTCGACGGCCAGGCGGACCGAGTCGCGGCCGGCCAAACCGGCGCGGGCGGCGTCCAGCACCTCCGCGAGGTCGACCGGCTCGCGGTGCGGTTCGGCCTTGCCGGCTTCAAGCCGGGAGACGTCGAGCAGGTTCTCGACCAGGCGGGAGAGCCGCCTCCCCTCCGCGACGATCGCCTCACTCAGCTCGGCGCGCTCCTCCGCGGTCAGCGTCTGCGAGCCGAGCGCCGAGCCGGCGGCGATGATCGAGGTCAGGGGCGTTCGCAGGTCGTGTGAGATCGAGCGCAGCAGAACCGTCTTCAGCTCGTCGCTGCGGCGCAGCGCCTCGGCCTCGATCGCATCGCCCGCGCGGGCGCGCGCGAGGCCGGCGACGGTGCTGCTGACGATCGCGGCAATGACCAGCGCCGCCAGCGCAACCCAGTTCTGCTCGTCGGCGATCGTGAAACGGTGCAGGGGTGGGATCTGGAAGAAGTTGAAGGCGATCGCACTGGCGATCGAGGCCAGCAGCCCCAGCCGCAGCCCCCACCCGATCGAGATCAGCAGGATCGCGGGCAGGTAGACGATCCCGAGGGAGACGACGGGCGCCACCGACTTGAGCGGGTAGACGAGCAGCGTTCCCACCGCGACGGCGGCGACGGTCGCGACGACCCCCAGCCAGGTGGGCGGCGGCTCGCTGCCCAGCCCGATCGGAATCCGACGTCGACTCACTGACGGTCAGCGTACGCGTGGTGCGTCGCTACCGGGGGTTGGTCGCGGCGACGAGCCAGACGGAGCCGCGGCCGACGATCGAGCCGTCGTCCTGCCGCCAGGCGGCGTAATGGTCGGCGAGGGCCTCGGCTATCTCCCCGCGGCGGCTCTCGCCGTGCTCTCCGTTGAGGCGGATCAGCTCGGCTCCGGGCCCGATCGCGAGCAGGGCG
>Ga0209587_1001163_pt1 | contig 12605 bp, 7 predicted proteins | sample NGEPerD_2_FD_184512 | JGI IMG/M metagenome (GOLD analysis project Ga0209587, IMG submission 184512) | Arctic peat soil microbial communities from the Barrow Environmental Observatory site, Barrow, Alaska, USA - NGEE PermafrostL1-D... | ecosystem: Environmental > Terrestrial > Soil > Wetlands >... | reverse complement strand
GACAAGGCGTTGAGGTGGAAGCCGGAGATGTCGGCGTCGAGCTGGTTCTCGATGATCATGCGTTCGGCGTAGCGGGTGAACAGGTCCTTGGCTGGGGTGGTGAGGTCGTTGGTGATCAGCAACGTGGGCTGGTCGTGGCCGATGTTGCGCACGGCGATCTGGCGGAGGGGGTGGCTGATGCCTTTCAGGCGGACGACCTGTTCGTGGATGTGGGGGTGGCGGTAGCGGCCGGGGCGTTTGACGGTGTAGCTGGTCCAGGCCGAGGCGGGCAGGGCGGCGAGGGCCTGGAGGACCTTGGGGCCGCGTTGGCGCAGGGTGAGGAAGGTGATGCCGCGGGCGGCGAGCTCGTCGAGCATCGGGTAGGTGGTGAGCTTGGAGTCGAACACCAGCAGCCCGGGGTCGGCGCCGGCGACGCGCGACCAGTAGTCGGCGAAGGCGATCACCTCTTTGGCTTGTTCGGCCTTGGTGACGTCGGCGTTGGCGTAGACCATCTCGGTCGAGGCGTGGTCTTGGGCGAAGAAGGTGAGCACCGAGCGGGTGCGCTGGGAGCGTGAGGCGACGTAGTGCTCTTCGAGGGGGACCTGCTCGCCGTGGTGGCGGATGGTGTGGAAGTCCAGGTTGAACCCGCCCTGCCCGTCGTAGAGGCCGACCTGGCGGCAGCGCCGGGCGAGGCCTTCCAACAACGCGACGTTGGATGAGCGCCGCACCCGGTAGGAGTAGCTGGTCAGATGCGTGGCCTTGGGCAAGGCCACCAGGCCCAGGGCCAGGCCCAGCCCAGGGTCGGCGCCCAGCGGGAAGGCGTTGGCGGCCCGGCCCCGGCGGCTGGCCTTGACCAGCAGCAGCGAGGCGAGGGAGTGAAACGACGACAAGACCTTGGTGTCCGGGTAGCGGGCCGCGCCCACGAGGGTGTCCAGGCCCAGCTCGGCCATGGCCGGCATGAGCAGGTACAGCCCGGCGTGGTCGCAGTCGTAACGGGCCCCGGCCGGCCAGTCGCCGATGGCCTTGGCGCGTATCGGCTTCAGACGCGGCGCCGGCCCGCCCGGCCCGCGCCGCGCCAGGCGCTCCAGGCCTTCGGACTTCAGGATCGCCCACACCGTCTGGGCCGACACCGGGCTGCCCTCGGCGGTGAGCGCCTGGGCGATCTCGGTCACCGGGCGGTCCTGGGCGCGCAGCACGAGGACCCGGTCGCGCACGGTGGTGGTCTTGCGTGGCCCTTTGGGGCCGGGTTTGGAGGACCGGAAGAAGCTGGTCCGCCCGCCCCGCAGCTCCGCGGCGAGCTGGTGCACGGTGGCTGGCGAGTAGCCGAAGCGGGCCCCGACCTCCTCGGCGCTGGCGTCCTCCACGAAGTAGCAGCGCAGCGCCTCGTAGCGTCGTTGGGCCGGTTCCCCGGGCTGGATGAAGTACTCGGCTCCCGCCCGCATACCTCAGGTGGTCTTTCTGAACGTCATGTTCCAATTGTAGAGTCGCAGACGTCAAAAGGCGTGGAACCGCCACCGACACCTGCGCTTGCAGCCGCGTGACTACCGGCTTTTCGGCAGGCGCTACTGCTCGGCACCAGGCGGGGTCATGAAAACCACAATCGCCTTGGGTCCATCCTCGTTCAAGAAGTTCACCTACACGAGAGCCGCAACCCCCCCGACAAAACCCAACAGCCACACGGGCTTCTTCGGATCAAGGCCAGGAGGCGGACCTACACCCCGAGGGGCCGAGGATCGAGGTTAGGAGCTGCATCGCCGTCTCCTGCTGGGGCGGCCGGTGCAGGTGCGTCAGTCAGCCAGTCTGCGATGTTGTCGCGCAGATCCTTCGCGTCCTTGCCACCGCTTCCACCGAATGCTCCGCTAGTTCCCATTCGGATCACTCCATGACTGGCGGACCGTGGTGATCGTGCGCCTCACCTGATCTGATGCCGCGTCGACGTCCCATGCGGCAAGAACGGCCTCGTAGGCGGTTCCGGTCTCGGGCTTGAGAAGCATGACGGTGCTGACCTGCACGGCAGATGGCGGCAGGAGTTTCAGCGCAGCGACGACGGCGTCGTCAATGCCCTTGTGGGTCTTGGCGAGGCGGAGCATGCCGGCGACTGAGTATTTCTGGATGGTCGGTTGGTCGCGGGTCTGGCTACCGAGGTGGGTGGTCAGGGTGCGGGCGTCTTGGACGTCGAGGGCACGCAAGGCGTCGTCGCTGATCGCGGATCGCTCTGTCTGTAGCGATGAAGTGAGGGCGCTCGCAATGTCGCGGAGCCGTTCCGGCAGCCCATCGTCGATGAGTTCGATACCGGCGAAGGACGCGGCCAGGTACAGGTATCCACCAACATCGGACGGATCGAGGCTAGGTGGCAGCTTGGCCCAGCGGATGAGTGTGTCGCTGAAGCCGCCCTCGGTTCTCGGGGTGTCGTCGGCGGGCTCGGCCGCAGCCTTGCCCTGCGCCTTCGGCTTGGCCGGTTCTTCCTCGGCTGTCTGCTCGTCCGGAGACGAGGTGGGTGCGTTGGCTGCTTGTTCGAGGGCATCAAGTTGGTCGCGGAGTTTGTTCTGCGCCAACCAGGTGAGCACGGTCTCGAAGTCAGGTCGGAAGAGCCGTTCGAGCACCATCAGCTTGGCGACCGCGTCGGACGGCAGAGCAATCCCGCGACGCTGTGCAACGCTCTGGCGGACACTGAGGTCGTTGAGGAAGCGTTTGATGCGGCGAGGGTTGCCGCGGAACTTCTCATAGAGGATCGGGGTGAGACGCGAGGCGACGGCCAGCTCCTCTGCGAGATCAACTCCGGCCGGGATCGCAACGTCATCCAGCGACCCACTGGACCGGCGCAGTTCGGCACACGAGGCCACGAGTCCGTCGTAAACTTCTGAGGCCACCTTGCTCTCCGACAGCAGCAGAAACAGGTAGGCGTGGGTGTCGAAACGGCTGAGGCCAGGAAGCGGGATGGTGGTCTGCACGATCTTGTGCAGGTAGAGCTTGGCCGGGCTCTCGGTCGCTGCGTCCTTCTCGTCGGGAGTCTTCAGGCGCTGCTGGATGGCATCAGCTACCCGATCCTCGTCGGCCGCGATGACAAAAGACATCCCTTTGACGGACAAGAAGAGACGAATTGCCTCCAAGGTGTCGACCACAGTTTCGGGCAGACATCTGTCGAGGTCATCGACCAGGACGACGACCCGCGAGATGTGCTGGAGCCCATCTGAGGCCAGCAACTCCTCGAAGTCCTCGCGAAAGCCCGCGAGACCGCGCTCAGGCGACTCTTGCTCGTCGGGGTTCTCCTTGATGAGTCCCAGCACGTCATCGACCGATGGGAGCTGCAGGGCGATGCCGGCCTTCGCAGCCACCTTGAACGCCTTGGCCCAGCTGACCCGACCAATCAGACGGTTGAGTACGTTCTTGGCATTGTCTCCGCCGTCAGTCAGGATCTCCCCACTGAGAGCGTCGAGCACCTCGGCGATGAGGCTTTCCTTTGGTCCGACGGTCGGGTCGTACCGCCACGGCTGGGTCGAGATCACCAGCACCTTGCTCTGGTTGTCAGCGGCGCGCTCGTTGATCGCATGCTGCACAAGGTCCAGGACACTCGTCTTGCCGCTACCCCACGATCCAGAGAGACCCAGAGCGATCGGGTCGAGCTTGTCGTCGAGCACTGCGTCGACGACTGTCGCAGCTACGGCGTCGAAGGACAGGAGGTCGCGGTCTGCGGGTTCGTCGGACCAAAGCGGGTAGCCGTTCTCGGTCATACGGCCACCTCTCGGGAATGTAAGGACTCCAGGTCTTTCAGCGCGCCGACTAGCACCTGTTGGGCGATACGCGCGGTCTCCATGCGCGGCGCGAAGTTCTCCTTGAGCTGCTGCCGGGGATGGATGTAGTTGCGAAAGTTCCGTACCTGATCGGCGTGCTCGGCAACGTCCGTGCTCAGCACGCCGGTGTCCTTGGCCACTGTGATGAGTTCAGAGAGCGTCCAATCTTGTGGCGGCCTGACCTTCCCGTCTCGACCCTTCGGAGCAGCACCGCTGGCAACGAAGGTCGCCGCCTGCGCGGTGGCAATCTCGGCGAGCAGTCCTTCAAGAGTGCTGCCGACAAGGAAGATCACGGCCAGTGGCGCATCGGCGTTCATGGCCTTGTCAACCTCCGCTAGTCGCGCTAGGACGACCTCGGTGGCGGTGAGCTCACTTGGGAGCGCGGTGGGGTCAACGGAGCCGAAGTCCTTGTTGAGAAAGGCGGTGTCAACCGGGGTATCTGGGCCGTGCATAGCGCTGAACTCAGCGTGAAGGTCGTCATAAAAGCCCTGCTCGGCATCCGTGATCGGCTCGCCGGAGATCGACTTGCCGGTCTTCCAGTAGTCGAGAAGCTCCAAGCTCAACTTGGCCATGCTGCTGGCCGACAGCTCCTGCCACATGCGGCGAAGCAGGTTCGCCTTGGACTCGTAGTCCCTGGCGTAGGGATCGACTCCAATAGCAGTCACGACAAAATGCTTGAAGGTCGCGTTCGTGAAGTCGAGGACGTATCCGCCGCCCATGCCCAGCAGAGCTTCTAGTTTGCGCTTGGTTCCGTTGCTCAGGGTCATGGCCGCTTGCCTTCGATCTCTCGCTGGGCACGCTTGACGGAGTCAAGATACGCCTGCTCGACGTCGGACGGTGCGGCGTCGAGCTGGGCGCGGTACTTCTCATACTCGCCTTCGGCCTTGGCGACAGCCTGCTGGTGGCTGACCGATCCAGCATCCGTCAGGGTCGGGGCGTCCATTGCCGTGATGAGACGGTCGAGGTGGGCCAGCCAGTCCCTCATGTAGGTGGGCTCGTGGTTCTGCGCCCGGAACTCGGCGGCATCGAAGTAGGCCGACACCAACGTGTTCAGCTTCTTGAGCTCCGTCTCGCTGAGGTAGTTCTTGGCGATGATGACCTCAGTTTTGCGCGGGCGTTCCCCCGCGAAGGAGGTGAGGCCCATGTTCGGCTGGGTGGCGTCAGCGCGGGAGGAGATGACCTCGGCGGCGGTGCGGCCGTGGGCTGCGTAGTGGAGTTTGTTCTGCACGAACTTGAAGAACTCGATGGTCTCCTCGGCTTGGGGGTTGTAGTCGATGCTGGTGGCGTAGAGGTCGAGCACCTGCCGGTAGAGAACCTTCTCGCTGGAGCGGATGTCACGGATGCGTTCCAGCAGTTCGTGCCAGTAGGTGCCGCCGCCGAGGTTCTTGAGCTTGGCGTCGTCCATCGTGAAGCCCTTGACGAGGTACTCACGCAGACGTTCGGTGGCCCAGATTCGGAACTGTGTGGCGACCTTGCTCTTGACTCGGTAGCCGACCGAGAGGATCACGTCGAGGTTGTAGTAGGTCAAGGTGCGCGTGACTTGACGCGAGCCCTCTTGCCGAACTGTTCGGAATTCCCGAACAGTTGCCGCTGGGTCGACCTCGCCCTCGGCGAAGATGTTGCTGATGTGCTCGCTGACGTTGGCTTTCGACGACTGAAACAACTCGACGAGCTGCGCCTGAGTCACCCAGACGGTTTCGCCGTCGAGCCGCACTTCGATGGCGGGCACGCCGCTGTCGCGCTGGTAAAGGACAATCTCGCTGGAGGGCTGATCGGTCACGACCACACCCTCCCGATCACGGGCGTTGACACGGAGCAGACGCCGAGCATCTTGTCCTGGATGCGCTCGACGATGGCCGAGGTGGACGGTTGGGTGAGCAGGTCAGTAGTCACTGGCGAGTTCCGACTCATACAGTGCCTTCCCGCTTTGCGCGTCACGGATGGACTGGCGCACGCGGGGCTTGGTGATGTCGAGGACGCGCAGGGTGCCGCCCGTCTCGGCCACGGATTCGATGCGCCGGAAGTCGTCTGCGAACCGCTCCACAAAGTCGGCCAGACCGCGCAGTTTCGGCAGCGCGTCGGAGAGGTGGTGGCCGTGCGGGTCCACCAGGTCTACGACAACCTGCCCATCGTGCGCGGTGCCAAAGAAGATGAAGTCGGGGCGCAGCGCTTTCCAGTCGCCCATCTCGTCCTTGTAGGCAACGGCGAGCGATTCCTTGGCGGCGCGGTCGGGGTTGCGGTACCAGCCCTTGAAGCCGGGCTGCGCGGCCTCGGAGTCGAGCACCTTGCGCTCCCACTCGTTGAGCGTGATCGGGAAGGTGCCGTCCGCTGCCGCCATGAGGTGCATCGTGCGCGTGGGCAGGTCTTCCTCGGTGCCGTCGGGGTGGCGCACCTTGGTGTCTGTCTGTGCCGTCTTCGGGACGGTGAGGCTGATCGGCTCCGGCGTGGTGGACATGGCCTCCAGCCCGTCGTACTCGGCCTGGCGTTCGTCGGGGAGTCCCTTGCGGGCAACGCGGGTCTGTGTGAGCCACTGTCGTGCGAGGGCGTCGGCTTCGTCCTCGACGGCCTGTGCGATCTCCGGCACTCTGCCGAGGGAGGCGACGGTGATGTGCGCTTCGAGAAGGTCGTCCTCGTCGCCATCTGGCCCGACGAGGTGGTCCACGTAGGAGGCGCACAGCGCAGGGCTGAGCACGCGGGTGGCCGAGCGGTAGTAGTCCTCGATGGCGCGCGGGTCGGCGCTGACCGAGAACGCCTTGTAGGAGAGCCCGCCGCCGAGTCGGCCACGCACCTCCTCGCCCTCCATCGTGAGCACGTCCTCGCGCGCCTTGTCGACCTTCTCGTTGTACTGCACTGCGCGACCGTTGAGGGCGGCGTGCAGGTGCTGGTGAGCCCTCTCGACGGCGTTCTCCACGAGTCGGTCCTTGGACAGCGCGGTCGCCAGGGCCGTGAGCCTGCGGATGGGCTTGACGTTCTTCTTCGGGATGGTCACCGAGGGGATGGTCGCGAAGCGCTCCCACACCGCCTGCTCGATGGCCGGGTTCTGGTGCAGCGGGATCGGGTCGAACAGCACCCTGCGGCCCAGCCCGCCGCCCGCATCGTCGCCGGCGTCGCTGTCCTTGCTGGTCGCTCCCTTCATAAGAAGTTCCGCGACGCCGGTGGCGGTCCTGCGATCGAACAGCGGCAGCAGGCAGTCCACCGAGTTCAGCAATTCGTTACCGGGGATGCGCCGAGCCAGAGGCGTGCGCATCATGCGTCCGAGCAACTGGGTGATGTGGGTGCGGTCCTTGGCCGGGCGGAACGACACCAGCACCTCTGCGCGTGGGCAGTCCCAACCCGTGGAGATGGCGCTCTTGGCCAGGAGCACTCGCACATGCGTCGCATCTTGCACCCGCTGCGGTTCGATGTACGGGACGACTTGCTGCCCGATGGCCAAATCGGTGTGCTCCCCGAAGACGTTCGCCACGGCGTCGTAGCCCAACTCCGGCCACGCCTCGTAGATCGTGTCGAGCGTGCGCGTGAGCGTCTCCTGTGACGGCTTGTCCCCGACCTGCACCACAAGCAGCGACTGCACGACCTCGGTCTGGCCCTGCTCCAGCGCATACGCCTCCCACGCCGCGGAGGACGCCTTGATCTTCTCCACCGCCTTGGTCAGCAGCACGGTCTCGAACGCGCCGTCCTCGGCAGGAATGAGCAGAGCGATGTCGTCCTTCAACAGACCCGACGCCTGCACGAGCGCGGAATCAACCATGACCGACGGCAACGCATCACGTCCCCTGGCGTCCTTCATCGCCGCCTCGAAGCGCTCGACCGTTGCCGAGATCCCGAAGACCACAGGCATGGGCGGGACCGCACCCTGGCCGTTGATGAGCCGCTGCACGATGGTGTTCCGGTCACTCGCGCGCGTGCCCATGCCACGGTGCGCCTCGTCCAACACCAGGTAGAGGGTCAGATCCTCGTTGGCCACCGTGTTCGTGATCGTGTCGTAGATCGAGGACTGCACCTCGTCGGGACGAGGCTCCAGACCGGGGAGCATCGTCTCCCCGTTGGTCGGCTCGGGCGCACCCTTGACCAGCCGAGAGTTCCTGCTCAGCTTCTGCGTGTTGAGGAAGTAGACGTTGCCGGGCCGGAACGACGGCTCGAAGAACGTGGTGGGAACGACCCGCAGCCGTGAGTCCAACTCGCTCGCAGCAGCCTGTATACGCGCGCGAGACTGCTCGTTCAGCGCGGGGTCATCGGAGAACCACAACACGACCGCACCAGGATCAGGAGCCGCGTCGAACTCGTCACTGCCGAAGAACAGCGCCTCGATGACCGCCGCAGCCATGACCGTCTTACCCGCGCCGGTTGTGGCGGTGAGCGAGAACTGCGACAACGCGCCATAGCGGCGGTAGGAGTCACGAGCTCGTTCGAGGTTCCTCAGCACGTCACGGACGGCCTCGGCCTGGTAGTCCTTCAGCGTGTACCGCATCTACACGCTCCGTCCCGAGTTGATCTCGAAGTTGTGGAGATAGGACTCGTAGAGCCGGACCGGGACGACCGTGCTGGGCAGTTCACGACACACCATCTGGAAGGCGCTGTCGTCGTCCGTGACGATGTACACAAGCCTCACCCTTTCTGCCTGCGCCAGGGCGGCAGTGAACTCATCGGCCTGGTCCAGGTTCTCCAGCACCGCGTAGGTCTCGGCCACATCCCAACCGTCCTCACCCAGGTCCGAGATGATCCGGCCATGTGACCCTGCCCGCAGCCACAGCATCGACGCGATGCGCTCAAACGCACGGTTGTGCTGCACCGACAGCGGAGCCTCATACGTGAGGGTGAAGAACGCCGCGTTCTCCTCGAACCCCCCCGCCATAGGGAACTCGTCGGCGAACTTGTAGTCACCCCTGATCGGCTCACCCTGCGGGGTCTGGCCGGTGATCGCCGTAGTGATGCGCGGCTTGGTGATGTAGTCACAGATGCCCAGCGCCTCCCATTCCGCATCGCCTGGACGCAGCCCCTGCTTGCGCAGACGGGTCTGCTCCTCGGCAGACACCTCGTTGTTCGTCACCGAGATGCACTGACGACGACCGCCGTCCTGCCGGTTCAACCGCATCACCGCATGCGCGGTCGTGCCGGACCCGGAGAAGAAGTCCAGCACCACAGCATCGGGCTTGTCCCACACGAAGAACCGCAGGGTGTCCTCGACGGCGTACAGAGATTTCGGAAAGGGAAACTTCCGGTCCGGAAGGAAGCGCGAGAGCAGCGCAGTACCGTGAGCGCTGGCGTCATGGGAAGGCATTAGCCACATCGTCTTCGCCTTCCTGGTGGCTAGCGCCGTGGGCAGAACGTTGAGTTTTCCCTCAGCATCATGCCCGTCAATCTCGAAGGCACCCGAACGAACAGCCGCTAGGTCACCACCCTTCAGGTAGACCACCGATGCTGAACCGCTGACCTGATCGGCCTTCCGCAAGGCCGCGGTGCCCTCGGCTAGTTGCTCCCGAAGGCGGGCAGGGGAAACCTGCCATCTCCCCTCCTCGCCCTTTGGGTCAAGAGGCCAGGCTGCCCAGGTACCACTAGGCGGGTCGACTGTCCGACGATCTTCGGGAAGGGGGATCGGCTCACCGACTGAGTGGATCGCACCATCTACCGTCGAGATGAAGATGGGGTAGAAGCCGTTTGGACGGTGCGATCGCTTCCAGTCCGTGCTGCCTCGACGACGAAGGCCCTGCCACGTGACCGTAGCCAGCTTGGCGTCTCCATCAGCGTCCCTGAGCATGTCAGTTGTGCTAGTTGCCGGATGAGCCTCTCCGAACATTACGAAGAAGATGAACTCTTCCACCCGTGAGAACTCGTCTCCTCACTGCGAACCTGAAGGCTTGATCGACGATGTGACCATCTGGATGTTCGCTTCCGGGAACGTCTGCTCCAGCAGAAGCCCCAGACGCAGGTACTCCTTCTCATCGATCGTGACGATGAGCACCGAGTCGTCGGGGTTGAGCAACTCGCGTGCGACCTTCAGTCGCCGCTCCATCATGGCCAGCCACTTGGAGTGTCGGTAGTTGTCGTCCGACTCCACATAGTCGTTGTTGTACTTCCAGTCTTTCGCGCCGGTGTTGTAGGGCGGGTCGATGTAGATGGCGTCGATGGAGTGCCGGTGGGTGTAGGTGAGCATCTCCAGCGCGTGGTAGTTCTCGGCGTTGATGACCGCGTGGAACGGCTTATCTCCGCCTCGCCCCACTCTCCCGGTCTCGATCAGGCCGGGGTAGATGCGATCCCGGAATTCGGCGACGATCACGAGGTCGTCGGCCGGAACGGCCTGGGTCTCCGGCTCCTCGGCGTCCAACTCCACGAGTTGGGCCATCCTTTGCCCATTGGCGCGCTCGGTACGCGTGACTCGCCAAAGCCGCTGGTCTCTAGTCTTGGTCTCCCCTCGGGGCGGCAGCGCCCGCACCTTGTCGCCTCGCCGCACAGCTCTGCCGGGCAACTCGACCGCCTCGGGCTGGTGCTGCTCGAAGACGAGACCGAACGTGCGACGCTTGGTGAGCGCGCCGATCTCGGCCTCCAGGTCAGCGCCGAGCTGAGGGTCAGCCTTGCGTGCCTGCCTCAGCAGTTCGGTCAACCGTGACACTCGTTCGCCTCCTGTACCAGAACCGAGATGCGCGAGCCGTGTCCCGCGTTGGATTGGCTCCTGTACGTCGACGACGTCCACAGCCTTTTTCGACTCTCAACCTTCACGTTACTGGTGGTGTCCGACACTCTCCGCGAAACCAGCCGGCACGCCGCCTGAGTTCGGCCCAGTTCGAGCGCAGTGTTCACTGTGCTGCATCGCTCCAGCGCGGCAGGTGGAGGAGGCCGTGGCCGAGAGCCCTCGTCAGGAGCGCGTCCGCGATGGCGTTGAACTCAGGAGCAAGGAGTCGAGCCGCCTCCTCCGCGATCTCGTCGTCGGAGGTATCGCTGCGCAGCCCAACGATGATCGCCTCACGGAGCTCGTCGCACCACCTCTGGGTTGCAACCGCGAGGGCCCTGATGGCTCCTGCTGTCGAGTCAGCCAGGAGACGGATCAGCGCGTGTCCCTCTTGGCGGTCGAGCAGACGTGTGAGTGAGCTTTCGATCCTGGCGGCTGAGGCCTCCGGTTGCGCCTCGGGTCCAGTCTCGCGTTTCGCAGGGTCGCTGCTGGGCATGGCTGGGATGTTCCTAAACTGGCTTTCCAAGAAGACAACCGAGCGGCCACGCATGTGGCTGATGGCGTCGAGGGCGAGGTCTTCCTTGCCTCGGTAGTGGTGGTACATGCTGCCCTGCCCGACTCCTGCGCGGTTGAGGATCATCCTGGGGCTGGTCGCCTCGTAGCCCCGCTCGGCCAGCAGCGCGCAGGTGGCGGCGGCGAGCTTCTGCCTGCTGTCGTAGGCCGGTCGCCCCGGCCCTCGCCGCTTCTCCGCCATGCCCTCGCCCTTGCTCCGCTCGCTGTTGTGGTGGTTGTCGCCGGTGCCGATGTTAGTCTCAGTTCTGCAATTCTATACGTACTGGTACGGTTCCTCAGTTGCAAGATGTGTGGCAGTTCGAAGCACGGAGATTTTCAGGGCAGTAATTCGGTGGGCGCGCCATGTCGTGGGAGCGCGTGCGCACCTACCTGGTATGAGGAGCGATGCGAGGAACCTGGGCCTGCGGGTCACGCGGCGGGAAGAGCCCGACGTGGACCGGCTGGTGGAACTTGTGTTGGACATCGCCGAGGCACGCCACCGCGCCCACATCAATGGCGAACCCGACCCCTACGGCCTACCGCCCGAGCCCGCACCGCCGCAAGGTGGCGGTGACGAAAGAGCGTCCTGATCCGAGAGGAGCACACCATGAGCACCACCGCTCCCGTCACCACCGACACTGAGACAAGCGCACCGGCGCCGTTGGCGGTGTCGTATCTGCGAGTCTCGACGCGCGAGCAGGCCGAACGTGGCGGGACCGACGAGGGGTTCTCGATCCCCGCCCAGCGTGAGGCCAACGCGCGGAAGGCCGACGAGCTGGGTGCGCGGGTGGTGGCCGAGTTCGTCGACGCGGGCGAGTCCGCCCGGTCAGCGGACCGTGACGGCCTGCAGGACATGCTGGCCTTCATCCAGGCGACACGAGTGCAGTTGTGCATCGTGCACAAGCTCGACCGGCTCGCCCGCAACCGCGCCGACGACGTGCACATCCACGAGGCCCTGCTTGCTGCTGGCGTCACGCTGGTATCGGCTACCGAGTCAATCGACCAGACGCCATCGGGGATGCTGGTGCACGGGATCATGTCGTCCATCGCGGAGTTCTACTCCCGCAACCTCGCCACCGAGGTCACCAAGGGCCTGCGCCAGAAGCTCGCCCAGGGCGGCACCCCGATGCGCGCCCCCATCGGCTACCTGAACGTCCGCAAGACCGACGAGCAGGGCCGCGAGGTCCGCACCGTCGAGGTCGACCCTGAGCGTGCCCCGCTCGTCCGTTGGGCGTTCGAGCGCTACGCCGCCGGCGACGTGTCGGTCGTCGGGCTGCTGCGCGACCTCATCGCACGTGGGCTCACCACCGTGCCGTCGCCGAAGCGGCCGTCCAAGCCGCTCGGCCGCAACACGCTCTACTCGCTGCTGACCAACCCGTACTACGCGGGCGTGATCCGCTACAAGGGCGGGCTGCACCCCGGAGCGCACGAGCCGATCGTGGAGCCTGCGCTGTTCGACAAGGTGCAATCCCTCCTCAAAGCTCGCAACGCCCAGCAGACCCGGCATGTCCGCCACGCCCACCACCTCAAAGGGCTGCTGCACTGCGGGGCGTGCGGGTCGCGGATGCTGCTCGATTTCGCGACCAACCCGAGAGGCACGACCTACGCCTACTTCGTCT
>Ga0209587_1001162_pt1 | contig 12621 bp, 14 predicted proteins | sample NGEPerD_2_FD_184512 | JGI IMG/M metagenome (GOLD analysis project Ga0209587, IMG submission 184512) | Arctic peat soil microbial communities from the Barrow Environmental Observatory site, Barrow, Alaska, USA - NGEE PermafrostL1-D... | ecosystem: Environmental > Terrestrial > Soil > Wetlands >... | reverse complement strand
GAGGAGGAGGGCGGCGCCTTCCCCGACCCGATACTCAATCTCACCTGGGAGTACTCGAACCTGGACGACCCGCCGGCAGAGGATCTCTCGGCGGAGATCAATGGGAAGGACCTCACGACCGGGCTGCTCCTGGACACCTTCCTCGACGCCAAGGACGACGGCACCACCGCGATCGGGAACTGGCTCTACACCGGCTCCTACACGGAGGCCGGGAACATGATGGACCGGCGCGGGACCGACGATCCCACGGGCATGGGCTACTTCCACAACTGGGCGTGGTCGTGGCCTGCCAACCGGCGCGTCCTCTACAACCGGGCTTCGGCCGACGCAAAAGGCGAGCCCTGGGACCCGACTCGTCCCGGCATCCGCTGGAACGGGAGCCTGTGGGTCGGCGACGTCCCCGACTACCCGCCCGATTCCCCGCCCGAGGATGGCCTCGGCGCCTTCATCATGACCGGCGAGGGCGTCGGACGACTGTTCACGCCGGGTGGGCTCCTGTTGGACGGGCCCTTCCCCGAGCACTACGAGCAGACCGAGTCGCCCATCGCCAACCCGTTCAGCGGCACCAACAAGAACCCGGTTGCATTCATGTACGAGGACGCCCCGGCGAGCTTCGCGGAGGACGACAGCGAGTTCCCTTACGTGGCCACCACCTACCGGCTCACCGAGCACGAGCACTTCGTCACCCAGCACGTGCCCCAGCTCGTAGAGGCCATGCCCGACTTCTTCGTCGAGCTGCCTGTCGAGCTGGCCAAGAAGAAGGGCATTGCAAACACCGACATGGTGAGGGTGCGCTCAAAACGCGGAGAGGTCGAGGGTATGGCGATGGTGACCAAACGCATGCGCCCGCTGCGGTGCCGCAACAAGGTCGTCTACCAGGTCGGCATTCCGGTGCACTGGCACTACGCGGGAGGCCATGGCAAGGGCAAGGGTGCCCAGATGGCCAATCTGTTGACGCCCTACATCGGCGACGCGAACACGGCTACACCGGAATTCAAAGGCTTCCTCGTCGATATCGAGAAGATCTAGGGTGTGAGGACATGACAACCGAGCTCGGTCTTGCGGTGAAGCGGAAGTCGGCGACTCCTTCTTCCGGGACGAACATCCGCCGGGACCACTCCATCAAGCAGGTCGAGGTCTCCAAGCTCGTAGACATCGACCTCTGCATCGGGTGCAAGGCGTGCGAGATCGCGTGCAAGGAATGGAACGACCTCGAAGTAGAGGAGACGCACAACTTCGGGAGCTACCAGAGCCACGAGGATCTCACGGCCTCGACGTGGGACCTCATGCGCTTCAACGAGGTAGAGCTCGACGGCAACGACATCGCCTGGCTCATCCGCAAGGACTCCTGTCTTCACTGCGAGGAGCCCGGCTGCCTGCTGGCGTGCCCCGCGCCGGGAGCGATCGTGCAGTACGAGAACGGCATCGTCGACTTCGATCAGGACAAGTGCATCGGCTGCCAATACTGCATCAGCGGATGCCCGTTCGACATCCCGCGCTTCGACTCCAAGACGAAGAAGGTCTACAAGTGCACGATGTGCGTCGAGCGCATCAGCAACGGGATGGAGCCGGCCTGCGTCAAGGCCTGTCCCACCGGGTCGATCCGTTTCGGGACCAAGGAGGACATGGTCCTGTACGGCGAGGAGAAGGTAGCCAAGCTCAAGACGCGCGGCTTCGACGACGCGCTCCTATACGACCCCGAGGGGGTCAAGGGCGTGCACATGATGTACGTCGTGCCGCGCGGCGAGATGCTCGACGAGTACGGGCTCCCGGACGACCCGACGGTGACAGGCGCCAGCTTCTTCCCCGTCATGAGCGGGCTGCGCAAGCTCGGGTCGCTCGCCACTTGGGTGGGGTTGCTCGGCGCGGGGCTCTTCTTCCTGCGTACCGGCCGCAGATTCCCGCCTCCGGAGGACAAGGCCGTTGCCTCCGCCCGGGAGAAAGGTCGCGAGGCCGAGAGAGAAACGCAGCTTCCTGAGGAAACGAAACGGGAAGAAGGCGAGCGCTCATGAGCGTGCGGCCGGAACGAGAGGAAGGGGTCCTTCGCTATTCCCTGGCCGAGCGCGTCCTGCACTGGTTCGTTGCTCTCACCTTCATTTACCTGCTGCTCTCGGGGTTCGCGCTCGGCTACCCGCGCATGGCGTGGCTCTACGACGTCCTGGGCGGGGGCCAGACGGTTCGCTTTCTGCACCCCATCGTCGCCGTCGCCTTCACCATCGGAGTCGTGCTGATGCTCGTCATGTGGCTGCGGGACATGGTCTTTGACGATAGGGATCGCGCGTGGACGCGTGACCTGCGCAACTACGTGCGCGAGGGCCACAGCCGTGTCGACATCGACCGTTTCAACGCGGGCCAGAAGGGTTACTTCTGGTTCGCGGTCCTCACCGGCCTGCTGCTGCTCATTACAGGCCTCCCGCTCTGGTTCCCGGGCCTCATGAGCGGTGGCTGGAACCAGTTTGCTCGTCTGCTGCACCACGCTCTCTTCCTGCTAACCGTGGGCGGTTTCATCATCCATGTCTACATGTCCACGGTGATGCTGCCGGGCACCATGCCGGGCATGACCGGCGGCAGGGTTACGCGGGCGTGGGCGGCCTGGCATCACCCGAGCTGGTTCCGCAAGCAGGAGGCCGACCGCAACTGAAGGCCCGCCGAGGAGGCCCGGGCGACTTCGACTTCCGGCTAGCGCGCGCCGAAGGAGTAGAGCGATTAGCGGCCACGGCCGCTCCGCTCATGTTTCTGTCGTCGGTACTCGGCCACCAGCGCGACCGCGCCTCGTCACCGACGGTGCGGACGGCGGCCGCCCAGGTGGGGGCGGAGTCGATCAGCAACCGTTTAGTGGAACGCTTCCCGCTGCTCAACCTGGTCGCCTCGGTGGAGACCGTGGTGAATGAGATCCCCGTCGCGGTCGCCGCGCTGAGAGCGCCTGTGGCCCCCGGCCCCCTCGGGGACGCGGGCAAGGATCTGGCCGCTCGCAGTGGTGCCGAGCAGCGCGACCTCGTGGAAGGCTGGCTCGACGATCCCTCTCTGCTTGAGGCTCGCATCGCCGCGTGGATAGCGGTGGCGGCGGGGCCGGTGCTCGAGCTTGCAGCCGCGGCCTTGAAGCCGCTCTCGAAGGAGGAGTGGTCCGGCCCCGCCTGTCCCGCGTGCGGAGGCTTGCCTCAGGCTTCGGTGATCCGCGAGGAGTCGGGTGAGTTCATGGCGGGGTCCCCTCGCTATCTCGTGTGCGGGCGGTGTGCCCTGTGGTGGAGCTTCGCGCGTGCCACCTGCCCGTGGTGCGGCGAGGACGATTCGAGACGGGTCGGCTCCTTCTCTCCCGAGGGAGAACGCCTGGTGAGGATCGACGCGTGCGACACCTGCCGCGCCTACGTGAAGACCTTCGACCTCAGGGAGCGGGGCGGGGTGGATGTCGTTCCCCTTGTCGACGACGTGGCCACTCTGACGCTCGACGTGTGGGCGCACGAGAAGGGGCTCCAGCGTTCCGGCGTGTCACTTGCCGGCGTCTAGGCTCGCTTGAGCCACTGATTGGGGGAGGGATCGAATGGGCGACTGGTTCGAGAAGTATGCCGGGGCTCTTGAGGAACGGCTCGGCTCGTCCGAGCCCGCGCTGCATCTCCCCGGGCACCTGAAGAACCCCATCCTGATCCTGGCCCGCATCGTGGCCCGCGGCACCGAACGCAAGAACGCTCCGCTGGCGGCTTACGTGGCCGGACGCTATGTCGTGGCTAGAGGCGCGCAGGGAGTGGAGGAGGCGGCAGCCGTTGCCGAGGCGCTCGAGATCGCCGAAGCCATCACCCCCGCTGGAGAGTCTCAAGGGTGACGATCGACGCGCGGACCGGGATGGCCCAACGCCCAACGAGCAGGACCCGCACTCGTGTCCACGTCGTACGGGAGGCGATGAGCGAACGTGCTCCGACTACCTCGCCACCGAGGAGCCCCTCGAGATCCGCCTCGTTGCCGACCCACAAGCTCGCCGTCACGATGCGTACGCCGGGTCTTCGGAGAAGAGCGCCATCGACGCGGTGAAGCCGTGCAGAAAGTTCTTGCTCCCCACCGGCCCCAGCTCTCCTGCGCAGAAGAAGCCCGCAATCGGAGGGTCGTCGAGTTCCGAGGCGAGCAGGGCAGCGTCGTGATCGGGCGTGGAGAACATGCGCGAGCCGCGTCCGTTGCATGTAAACAGCAGCCCGCCAGCGACCCTGCGTTCACCGACCATGTCGCGCGCGACCTTCAGTGTGGCTCGCAGGTCTTCGTCGGCGGAGGCCTCATCGCGCACGTGGAACTGGATCGTCTCTCCCACGGCCACCGCCTCGCCGATGGCAATGGCCCCCGAGTCGGGATCGGCGCCGACAACGCCGCGCACAAGAAAATCACCGCGCTCAAGCTCCGTCTTGTATTCGTCGATGACCCGTCCGACCAATAGTCCTTCAGTCATGAGCTCGCGGTCGCGCTCGGGAAGCGACGCGTACAGCTCCTGAATTCTTTGAACCGGAGCCTCTCCGCCGAGTTCGAAGATGACGTTGCCCTCCGAGCGAGTCACCGTCAGCACCCGCCCGACGGGGCGGCATCCTTGAGAGACGAGTGCGACGACCTCCACGTTGCCGGTCAGTGCCACACCCACCGCCCCCGAGTCCATCACCTTCCGATCCATGAACAGCCGCGTCTCGCCCGGGCTCCTGCCTCCACTCGCCACTCCCCCCGCGATAAAGGGCGAGCCCGGCGCGCGCTCGTTCATGGACTTCAGCAGCAGGTCGGCGGGGAAGCTGAACGGGTCGACGATCAGCAGGTATGCCTCGGCCGGATCTTGGGGCCAGCCGGAAAAGGCCGCGTGGCCATTGGTTTGACTGAACTGGCAGTGAAAGGTGCGAACCTTTGTCTCTAGGCTCGCGAGCCACACCGAGACGGCGGGCTGCGACTCGACCTCCTTGCCCGTTCCCACCACTCCCTCGGCCACGCATCCCGCCAGGGCTTGGGGCGTCGCTGCCTCGTGAACGGCGTCGACTATTGCTTCTGCTTGTAGCGCGAAATGAGCAGACGCGAACACAATGGCCAGGTTCGGTTCTCTCTCGCCGAGGCGGCGCGCCGCCTCCAGGGTCGCCTCCACTGCAGCGCTGCGCGCCTCTGGTTTTGTGGACAGTGCCGCCCCGATCTTCACGCCCGGTTCACTGCTCCGATCTCATTCCACCAGCCTATCGACCGTTGCGGCCATTATCCATGCGCCTGAGGCCATCGGGCGTGGGGTCCAAACACCGGGAGTCCGACGCTCCGCGATCCCTCCGCGTCATCCGTAGATCGTCCTGTTCGTGCAGGACCCGAATGAGCGAAGGTCTTGCGCAACGCAGCCCCCGGGCACATCGAGGCGGTCCGCCCGCGGTTCCTCGACAACCACCGAGGCGGACGAAAGCGAGGGCGGGCCACCTGACGACGGAGCACGCCGATCTGATGACGGAGGACGACGATCTTGAGTTTCTTGGCGGCATCGTCCCGACCGCCGGGGAGCAGCGCCCCGAGCAGCATACGAACGAACATGTAGATGAGCGATACAGGCATTGTTCTCTCTCGGCGCACGAGTGGACCGAGGAAGACTACGAGCCCTGGTCAGAGAGGGGTTTTCGAGTAAGTACACCCTTGACCTGTTCTACGCGCCGGTAGCTCTCGAGGACCGCGGTTTCCGGAGAGACCTCGGTAAGCCTCTCCATCTCCTGCTTCCTTGGTCCGGGGGCCAGGACATGGCGGAGTCGATGCCCAACCCGAGCCGCGTCTCACATCATGCCGAGTTGAAGCTTGGCGGCTTCGGACATCCTGCTGGGGTCCCAGGGGGGGTACAGCTCGACCTCGACGTCGATATCCTCGATGCCCGGAACGCTCAGAAGTTTGGTTTCGACGTCCGTCTTGAGGACGTCGCCCATGCCGCAACCCGGGGCGGTGAGCGTGAATTTCACCTCCGCCTTGTTCCCCCCGTCGGGCAATGGCGTGACCAGACAGACAGAGACGAGGCCGAGGTCGACCATGTTGACGGGGATCTCGGGATCGAAGCACATCCTCAACTGATCCCAGACCATCTTCTCGATGTCGAGGGGCCCTTCCGCCGCCGCGGGCGCTCCGCTCTGTGGCGCCGGCGCGATCTCCTCCCCGACGGCATCGGCGTCCTTGCCCGCGATGCGCAGCATGTCCCCCCTGGCCGTCGACACCGTGCAGCTGCCGCCGAGCGCCTGCACCACCCTGACCTCGGTACCTGCGGGGAGGATGACCCCTTCGCCGCTGGGGATGCGGATCGCCTCGCAATCGCGGCTCAGGGTAGTGGGCTGATGGGTTCTCATCGGTTCGTGCTCGCCTCCGTCTCTTCGGGGTTTACTTCCTCGTCGGAGAACGTGTGCCCGCAGCCACAGCTGTGCGTGGCCCTCGGATTCTCGAAACTGAGTTCCACGCCTCCGAACTTCCGGCGCACGGCGAGCCGGAGGCCGTCCAGGTGTGGCAGGCTCTCGCGGCTCGCCACGATCCGGATCCCCTCGCTCTCATAGAGATGGTCGTCCGGCCGGGCCGGCTCGGGATCGAAGCCCAGGGCGTACCGAAACTTGGTCCTGCTCCCCTCGCAGCCCTCGTTCGTGAGGTCCACCCGCAACGCCGTTCCTGCGGGCAAGTCCTGGTCGGCCAAGAGACCCCGCACCACCTCGGCCGCATCGCCAGTAAGAGTGATCATGCACTTCCTCCTTCTGTCTGGAAAGAATGCCCCCGGACCATTCGCTTCCTGGCCGGACTTGGGCATCGGCCTCTACGTCTCATGACGGCCACCTTCCTCGGTCGAAACGGTCCCCCTGTTCCCGTCGAGCGCGGCGTGCAGGGCGTGCCACGCGAGGGTCGCGCATTTCACCCGGGCGGGGAACTCGAACACGCCCGAGAAGACGGCGAGCTTTCCGAGCGCCTCTGGGTTGACCGGCGCGTCCGGCGCTCCGGTGACCAGGCCATGGAACCTCTGGAAGAGGACCTCGGCTTCGGTCTTCGTCTTTCCCTTCACGCTGGCGGTCATCATCGAGCCGGAGGCCTTGAAGATCGCGCAGCCCGAGCCCAGAAAGCTGATCTCCCTGATCACGCCGTCGGACAACTGCAGGTAGACGGTGACCCGGTCGCCGCAAAGCGGGTTGTAGCCCTCGGCCGTCCGGTTCGCGCCCTCGAGTTCCCGGAAGTTGCGCGGCTTTTCGTTATGGTCCAGGATGACCTGCTGATAGAGTTCGCTAAGGTCGGTCATCGGCCGAACATCCGCTTGACCTCCTCGATCGCTCCGACGAGAGCATCCACTTCCTCCCTCGTGTTGTAGAGGGCGAGCGACGCCCTTGCGGTCGCCGGCACCCCGAAGCGCTCCATGACCGGCATCGCGCAGTGGTGGCCGGCGCGGATCGCGATCCCGTCCTGGTCCAGGATCGTGCCGACATCGTGGGCGTGCACCCCGTCGAGGACGAAGGACAGGACAGCCGCCTTCTCCCGTGCGGTACCGATGATCCGCACGCCCTTGATCGCCGAGACCGCCTCCGTCGCGTAGGCGAGCAGCTCCCGTTCGTGCGCGGCGACGAGGTCCAGCCGGACCTTGCTGAGATAGTCGATCGCAGCCCCGAGCCCGATCGCGCCCGCGATGTTGGGGGTCCCGGCCTCGAACTTGTAGGGGAGGACGTTGTAGAGGGTCTTCTCGAAGGTGACCGAGCTGATCATGTCCCCGCCTCCCTGGTAGGGAGGCATGGCATCGAGGAGGCTGGCCTTGCCGTAGAGGACGCCGACGCCGGTCGGGCCGTAGAGCTTGTGGCCCGAGAAGGCGTAGAAGTCGCAATCGATCTCCCTTACGTCAACCCTGAGGTGAGGCACGGCCTGGGCCCCGTCGACCATGACGGGGACGCCGCGCCGGTGCGCGATCTGGATGATCTCGCCGACGGGGTTGATCGTGCCAAGGGCGTTCGACACGTGCGTCACCGCGACGAGCTTGGTCTGGTCGCTGAAGAGCCTCTCGTACTCATCGACGAGTAGCTCCCCGTGGTCGTTCATCGGGATGACGCGGAGGTCCGCGCCGACCTGCTCGCGCAGTATCTGCCAGGGGACGATGTTGGAGTGGTGCTCCATCGCGGAGACGATGATCTCGTCGCCCTCCCCGATGAACTTCCTGCCGTAGCTCTGCGCGACGAGGTTGATGGCCTCCGTGGTGCCCCGGACGAAGACGATCTCGCGGGCATCCGCGGCCCCGAGGAAGCGCGCCACCGTGGCGCGGGCCTCCTCGTAGGCTTCCGTGGCCCGCTCGCTCAGGAAGTGGATCCCGCGGTGGATGTTCGCGTTCTCCGTCCGGTAGTACCTGTCCAACCTCTCGATGACAACCCGCGGCTTCTGGCTCGTCGCGGCGCTGTCTAGGTAGACGAGCGGCTTGCCGCGGACCTTCTCGCCAAGGATCGGGAAGTCGCGCCTCACCTCCTCGACGTCGAAGCCGCTCGACGTGTTCCGGCGGATCCCTTCCAAGATCGTGCTCGCGGCCGCGCTCATCGGGCTCCCTCCAACACCGTCTCCCGACGCAGCCATTGCCTCACGAGCCCCTCCAGGTGCCTGCGGACCGGCTCCTCTTTCATCAGCCCCAGAATCTCGCCGGCGAACGCCTCGAGCAGCAGGTCCCGCGCCGACGCCTCGGAAATCCCGCGGGAGCGCAGGTAGAAGATAGCGTCCTCGTCGACCTGGCCGATGGTCGCGCCGTGGGTGCACTTGACGTCGTCGGCGTGGATCTCGAGCTGGGGCTTGGTGTCGATCTGCGCCCCCTCGGAGAGCAGCAGGTTCCGGTTCGTCTGCTTGGCGTCGGTCTTCTGGGCGTCCTTGTGCACGACGATCCGGCCGTGGAACACCCCCCGCGACCGGCTGTCCAGAATGCCGTTGTAGAACTGCCGGCTCGTGCAGTGCGGGCCAGCGTGCTCAACCTTCATGTAGTTGTCGAGGTGCTGCTGGCCGGCTCCCATGAACAGGCCGTTGATCAGGCAGTCGCTCCCCTCGCCCGCGAGCACCGGGTGGACGTTGTTCCGCACCAGCGCGCCGCCTAGCAGGAGCGAGTGGGAGGCGACGGCGCTCGCGCGGCCCTGCTCGACTCGGAGGGTCGAGACGTGGAACGCCTGCTCGCTCTCCCGCTCGATCCGATAGTGGCCGAGCACGCTGTTCTCGCCGACCACCACCTCCGTGACCACGTTCGAGAAGTGGACCTCGCCGTCGAGCGAGACGTAGTCCTCCACGACGGTCGCCTGAGTCTCGTCGCCCGCCACGATGAGGTTGCGCGGGTGCGTGACGGCCGGGCCGGTGCCCGGGGCCGAGATGTGGAGCAGGTAGATCGGCTCCTCGAGCACGGTCCGCGGCGGGATGCGCACGAGTGCCCCGTCCTCGATGAAGGCCGTGTTGAGGGCGCTGAAGGCGTCGTTCCGATAGTCGGCGTACCGGGCGAGGTGCTCTTCGAGGGAGCCCGGGTCGGCGGCGAGCTCGTGCGCGAGGCCTCCGACCTTCACGCCCGCCGGCAGCGGCCCCAGCTGGGAGAGCATCGGCTCGTAGCGGCCGTTGACGAAGACGAGCCGGATCGAAGCGAAGCCCGGGACCCTCAGCCGGTCGAGTTCGCGGGAGGTGAGCTCGACGCCGCCGTCCCGGGCAAGCCCGAAGGGGGTCTCGGCGATCGGGGCCACGTTGGTGAACCGCCAGTCTTCGTCATGGGTGGTGGGGAACCCCAGCTCGGAGAAGCGGGCCATGGCCGACCGGCGGATCGAGCGCAGCCACCCGGGGTCGCTGCCGGTCGCGCCCTCCTCGAAACGGGCGAAGGTTTCCAGGTAGCTCTCCGGGGCTTGTGCCACGACGCTCACGGTCTCGACCTCCGCCCCTTATGCCGGCGCGGGGACGGCGGGCTCGGGCTCGGTCTCGACCCACCCGTAGCCCTTTTCCTCGAGCTCTAGGGCCAGCTCCCGGCCGCCCGAGGCGACGATCCGGCCGGCCACCAAGACGTGCACGGTGTCCGGGACGATGTAGCTCAGCAGCCGCTGGTAGTGGGTGACGACGATGATGGCCCGCTCGGGGTCCCGGAGCGCGTTGACCCCGCCCGCGACGATCTTGAGGGCGTCGATGTCGAGGCCCGAGTCGGTCTCGTCCAGGATGGCGAGCCTGGGCTCCAGGACCGCGAGCTGGAGGATCTCGCTGCGCTTCTTCTCCCCGCCGGAGAAGCCCTCGTTGATCGCGCGGCTGAGGAGCGCTTCGTCCACCTCGAGAAGTTTCAGTTTCTCCCTGATCAGCGGGAGGAAGTCCATGGCATCGAGTTCGTCGAGGCCGCGGTGCTTGCGGATGGCGTTGAGGGCCGCCCGAAGGAAGTAGGCGGTGCCGACGCCCGGGATCTCCACCGGGTACTGGAAGGCGAGGAAGACCCCCTCCCGGGCGCGCTGCTCGGGATTCAGCTCCAGCAGGTTCCGGCCCTCGTAGAGGACCTCCCCGGCGGTGACCTCGTAGGTCTCCTGGCCGGCTAGGACCTGCGCCAGGGTGCTCTTGCCCGATCCGTTCGGACCCATGATGGCGCAGACCTCGCCGGCGGCGACCTCGAGGTCCACGCCCTTGAGGATCTCCCGGCCGCCGACCTTCACCTGCAGGTTCCTGACCGAGAGCATCTAGCCCACGCTCCCCTCGAGGCTGACCGTCAGCAGCCTCTGCGCCTCGACCGCGAACTCCATCGGCAGCTCGCGGAAGACGCGCTTGGCGAAGCCGTTGACGATCATCGAGACCGCGTCTTCGGCCGAGAGCCCCCGCTGGCGGAGGTAGAAGATCTGGTCCTCGCCGACCTTGGACGTGGTCGCCTCGTGCTCCATCCGGGCCGTGGGGTTCTTGACCTCGATGTAGGGGAATGTGTGGGCGCCGCACTTGTCGCCGATGAGCAGCGAGTCGCACTGAGAGTAGTTCCGGGCGCCGGCGGCGCCCTTCATGATCTTCACCAGGCCGCGGTAGGTGTTCTGCCCGTGACCCGCGGAGATGCCCTTGGTGACGATGGTGCTCCGGGTGTTCCGGCCGAGGTGGATCATCTTCGTGCCGGTGTCGGCCTGCTGATAGTTGTTGGTCAGCGCCACGGAGTAGAACTCCCCGACGGAGTTGTCCCCCTGCAGGATGACCCCGGGGTACTTCCAGGTGATCGCCGCGCCGGTCTCCACCTGGGTCCACGAGATCTTGGAGTTCACGCCGCGGGCCTTCCCGCGCTTGGTCACGAAGTTGTAGATGCCGCCCCTGCCCTCCTCGTCGCCCGGGTACCAGTTCTGGATAGTCGAATACTTGATCTCGGCGTCATCGAGGGCGACCAGTTCCACCACGGCGGCGTGGAGCTGGTTCGTGCTCCGCTGGGGGGCAGTGCACCCTTCCAGGTAGCTCACGGAGCTGCCTTCGTCGGCGATGATCAGCGTACGTTCGAACTGGCCGGTGTCCTCGGCGTTGATGCGGAAGTAGGTGGAGAGCTCCATCGGGCAGCGCACGCCCTTCGGGACGTAGACGAAGGACCCGTCGGTGAAGACGGCCGAGTTCAGCGTCGCAAAGAAGTTGTCGGTCTTGGGCACCACCGACCCCAGGTACTTGCGGACCAGGTCGGGGTGCTCCTGCACGGCGTCGGAGAAGGAGCAGAAGATGATCCCCAGCTCGGCGAGCTTCTCCTTGAACGTGGTCGCCACGGAGACGCTGTCGAAGACCGCATCGACGGCGACGCCGGCGAGGCGGTTCCGTTCCCCAAGCGGGATGCCCAGCTTCTCGAACGTGGCGAGCAGCTCCGGGTCGATCTCAGCGGGGCCGTTCGTCTGGTCCTTCGGCTTCGGCGCCGAGTAGTAGATGATGTCCTGGTAGTCGATCGGGCCGTAGTGAATGTTGGCCCACTTCGGCTCCTTGTTGAGCTGCTCCAGGCTCGCCCAGTGCCGGTAGGACTTGAGCCGCCACTCCAGCATCCAGGGGGGCTCGTTCTTCTTGGCGGAGATCAGGCGGATCGTGTCCTCGTTGAGCCCCCGCGGCGCAGAGTCCGATTCGATCTCGGTGACGAACCCGTACTTGTACTCCTGGTTGGCGAGTTCCTGGATCGTGTCGGTTGTCGTCGCCATGGTGTCCTCTTCCTGGAAGGCTCGTACTCCTGATGGGACTGGCTTCCACCGCCCATGCTACCGGGGATATTCGGTCAGTTTAACAAGGCTTGTCTTTCTCAACCTCGCTCGGGCAAAAAAGTAGACGTCCCGGGCGTTGTGAACACGTGAAGGCGGCGTCTAGAATCGGGCCCCAGCTCGCCCGTGCGAGCGCCATGTGCCGATCGTCCCTTTGCTTGACGCGTCGCCCGCAGCCCACGAGCATCCAGCTCGTGCCGGGGCCGGCGACGAACAGCCTCGGGGCAGTCGCGGAGGCCCCCACGCCCACGCAGGCCCACTGCGGGGGCGTGGGGGCCCTGTACTGGTAGACCATCACGGAGTTCTCGTCGGCAGCGAGCTCCTGCCGAGCTCGATGGCACCGTTCGAGCCCCGCGCGGGGGGAAGAATGCCTGGAGGAGCTGGACCCGGTCGCGGCTCAGGTTCTCCGGCATCACGAGGGTGAGCCGGTACCCCCTTTCGCTTGCTGCGTCCCGGGCGGCTCATT
>Ga0209587_1001161_pt1 | contig 12639 bp, 13 predicted proteins | sample NGEPerD_2_FD_184512 | JGI IMG/M metagenome (GOLD analysis project Ga0209587, IMG submission 184512) | Arctic peat soil microbial communities from the Barrow Environmental Observatory site, Barrow, Alaska, USA - NGEE PermafrostL1-D... | ecosystem: Environmental > Terrestrial > Soil > Wetlands >... | reverse complement strand
GTGATCGCACTGGCCCAGGACCGGCCGGCAGCCGTCGCCCGAGCGCGGCCATGGCCACGGCCGTAGGTGCCGTGGGCTTCGTGGCACTGGCCAGAGAGGCCCCGGTCGCCCACACGATCGTGTGCTCCTGACCGTCGAGGTCGCCGCCATCGCCCTGTCGGTCGTGACGGCGCGGGCCATCCGCTCGCCAACCTGAGCCGAGCCCACGTGCTCGCGCCGCCGAGGAGCCTCAGTGCTCGGGCTTGACCGCTGCCATGAAAACCGAGGAGCCGAACGGCAGGTTTGTCTTGCGAAGCAGCCGCCGGTCCAGCCCGGACAGTCCCATCAGGATCCTGTCCGCGCGCGGCGACACCGGTGGGAGCCTGCTGTCGGACTGCGCCGCCGAACCGCGAAACCTCCGGCGCGCGCGTTCGGCCAGGAAGAGCGGAAACACCGCAGCGAAGGCATAGGTGGACCGAGCGACGGTCAGCCCGGCACCCTCCACAAGCCGGTCGAGACGCCTTGTCGTGTAACGACGGTGGTGACCGGCGAGGACGTCATGATCCGACCAGGCCCACTGGTAGGCGGGCACCGACAACATCATCCGGCCGCCCGGGGCCAGGACACGGGCGAGCTCGGAGACGGCCACCGTGTCGTCCTCGCAGTGCTCGACCACGTCGAAGGCAGCAACCACGTCGAAGGCCTCGTCCACGAACGGCAGAGCCATGGCCGAGCCACACACACCTTCGCCGGGCAGGAGCCCATCGGGGAAAAGGTCGAGCATCACATGAGTGTGCTCACCGCGCATCCACGCCACGCTCGGGGCATCCGCACTGCCCACGTCCAGAGTCCTCCGGGGCGTCCCCAGGAACGGCCCGAACACCACTTGCAGGAGTTCGGCCCGGGCGCGGTGCCACCAGTAGTCCGGCTGTCGCAGCGACGAAGAGCCTGGCTGTTCCTTGGGATCCATTCCGGCGGCCTAGACCCGCAACGTGGCCAGTGCCGAGGTCAGGAACGCGTCCACTGTCCGGTCGAGGTCCCGCCCGGTCAGGTTGTTGTAGAAGGGCAGGCGGAGGAGCCGCCCGCTGATGTTCTCCGACACCGGGCAGTCCGTCGGGCGAACTGTGAACTCCCTGCCGGCGTCCGAGGCGTGAAGTGGCTGATAGTGGAAGGTGGCGCGGACCCCCATCGTCCCCATTGACTCCAGCACGTCGTTGCGACGGTCGCGGTCGGGCAGGAGCACGTAGAACATGTGGTACGCCGACTCGCGTCCACTAGGAATCTCCATCACCGCGAACTGCAGCTCGTCGGCGAGCGGGGCCAGGTTGGACGCGTAGTGCTCGTGAACCACGCGTCGCTTGGCCTGGATGATCGTCCGCTGTTCGAGCTGGGCCAGAAGGTAGGCCGCGAGGACGTCAGAGAGACCGAAGGACGAGCCCGTGTCCTTCCAGGTGTACTTCTCGACCTGTCCGAGCATGAACGCGCGGCGGTTAGTGCCCTTGTCGTAGAGCACCCGCGCCCGGTCGACGTCGCGCGAGTCGTTCAACACGAGCGCGCCGCCCTCTCCGCAGACGAAGTTCTTGGTCTCGTGGAAGCTCAGGGCGGCGAAGCGGCCCAGGCTTCCGAGAGGCCGTCCCCCCCAAGCCCCGAAGACGCCGTGTGCGTTGTCCTCGATCAGGGTGACGCCTGGCCAGGAGGACAGCACTGCTCTGATGCCCTCGATGTCGCATGCGACGCCGGCGTAGTGCACCACGACGACAGCGCGCACGTTCTCGTCGAGGAGCGTGGCCAAGTGCTCGGGATCGAGACCGAGGGTGTGCCGTTCGATGTCGCAGAAGACCAGTCCAGCGCCCTGGCGCGAGAAGGCGAGCGCGGTGGTCGTGAAGGTGAAGGACGGAACGATGACGCTGTCCCCGGGACCGAGATCGAGCAGCATCGCCGAGAGCTCCAGGGCTGCAGTGCACGACGTGGTCATCAGCACCTCCTGCCCGCCGGTGTGCTCGGCCAGCAGGGCCGCCGTACGTTCCGCGAAGGCGCCACCGGAGGCCGGGTGCCCGCTGCGAATGGCGTCCTGCACGTACTCCAGCTCGCGGCCTTCGATAGCGGTCTGGTTGAACGAGACGTCCGGCAGCTCGGCCTGTGGGAGATTGTCCAGCTCCCTCGCGTGTGTCACATCTCGCTCCTCGCTCGGAACTCGTTCACCAAGGGAGGGTCCTCCCTAGGTGCGCACCCAAGGCCCGGTTGCTCGCCTCGAAGTACGCCTCCAGTGTTCCCAAGAGTTGGTTGCTCACTGCAGGCGGGTCGCCTTCGCTGCGGTTCACCGACTCGAGCGGGCGCTCTGGACCGGATCCGGCATCCACCCCGAGATCCTTGCAGAGTCTCTCCACGACGGTCCCGTCTTCGACCAGTTCCTCCAGGAACACGACATGAAGCGTCTCCGGGAACGTCGCCAGCCACGGCGCGAGGTAGTCCATGTAACGGCCCCGCTCGAGGTAGGCGAAGGGGGAGACCGACGTGATCTCGGGATCCCACGGGGTCTCCTGAGTCAGGTTCTCGCGCAGCGCCGTCTCCACGGGCCGGGCCTCGAACCCGTTCTGAGTACTGAAGCGCCAGTTCGACACCGCCCGCCGCACCGGGTCACGCAGCACCGCGACGATGTGTGCCTCTCCCAACACCTCGGCCGCACGACCCGGCGCCGCCGGGTGCTCGAGGTAGCTGGTGCTCTTCTCGCCCAGCAAGCGCTCCGAGGCCGCGTGCCCGAAGTAGGTCTCGCGGTACCAACGCGCCCCCCTTGCCGAGGCCTCTGCATCGCAGAACACCTTGGGCTCCGGGCGCGAGGGTCTGGCCATGGTGATGTCGGGGTGGGAGTCGAGCAGCGACTGGAGGTACGTGGTGCCGGATCGCTGCGCTCCGATGATGAGCAGGTGGCGGATCACGACGAGACCCGCTCGGTGACGTGGTAGGTCGTCAGTGCGCTGACGGCGTTGAGTGTTCGTACGACGTACTCGCCCAGCATCGACAGGAGCGCGATGACGACCCCGTTGAAGAACGAGAGCAGCACGGCGATTGTCGTCCACCCCGCCACGTCTGACTCGACGAACAGTGACCTGACCAGGTAGAAAGCGCCGAGCAGGAAACTGCCCAGAGCCACGAAAAAGCCAGCCGCCGCGGCCGCTCGCAGCGGGAACAATGAGTAGCTGAACAGGATCGCGAACACCAGCGTGAGGATGCGCCGCAGTCCGTAGTTGCTCTTGCCGACCGGGCGCACATCGTGGTGCACCCGGACGTCGGACGCGTTGTTGGAGTACATCAGAGCCTGCCCGGTGATGTACGGGTGTGCCGTCCGTGACTCACAGACACGGTCGACCACGTCACGGCGCAGGATCCTGAAGTTGGAGACCGCGAGTCCGGGTGGCTGCCCGAAGACCCGGCGGTTGAGCAGGCTGATCAGCTTGCTGCCGATACGCCGGTAGCCGGGCGCCTGCTTGTGTTCGAACCTGCCGAACACCACGTCCCGACCCTTCATCGCTTCCGCGATCAGGAAGAGTGCCTGGTCGGGCGGGTTCTGGAGGTCGTCGTCCATGGTGATGACGTAGTCACCGGAGGCCTCCCGCAGACCGGCGAGGTTCGCATGGTGCTGACCGTAGTTGCGCAGGAGGTTCAAAGCGATGATGTGCGAGGAGGAACGGGCGCGGGAAGCGACTAGCTCCCAGCTCCCGTCGCTGCTCCCGTCGTTCACCAGGATCAGCTGGTAGCGCAGCCCCGCGCTCTCGAAGACCTCGGTGATCCGGTCGATCGTCGCCCCGACCACGTCGACGCTGTTGAAGACTGGCACGACGATGGAATACGTGAACGCCTGCGGGTCCGCGGCTTCATCCCCTTCGGGTGGCCAGGGGGGCCTTGGGTTGCTGCTCACGCGGTACCTCCCACCCCAACGTATGTCGGCATCAACCGGAGATTCGCGCGCCGACCCGAGCGGTTCTCTGGGCGCCATCCCCGCACCGTAAGTGTTGTGGTTCAGCCGCCACTGATTCCGGTTGGGGAGTATATGACGGAGAACGCCAGGTGCCGCAGCGGGGCCGGTGGTAGAGCCAGGAAGGGAGACGCCGTACTGGGCGGCGACTTGGCGGACGAGCCTGTTCTCGATCACGACTGCAGGTCAGGGCAGGCTTCGAGAAGATCCTCCGAGATCCGGCGAAACATTGGAGCGTCTCTCGCTAAGAGAAGATCAGGGGTGCGAATCCCCCTCAGCTCCACCCTGTGATGAGTCGCGACATGGGTCTCACTTAACTTAAGTCGCGACATCGGTCTCATTTCAAAACCCCGGGCCATCGGACCGGGGCTCTTTGAGTGTTGCGCCAGTAGGACTTCTCGGGCTGGATCTGGTGGTGGAGAGGATCTGGGCGGTGTCGAGTGCGATGACGGTGACGGTGGTGTCGTCTGCGATGGCCAGGACGCGTTTGCGTGCGTGGATGGTGCCGATGCCGAGGTGGTGCATGCGCTCGTGGGAAGCTCATCTTGCCGAGGGTGTCGAGGCGGTCGTAGCGAAGCCGGTATTGCCAAAGGCGCGCGGGGCCGACGGGTTCGGCTTTGGGCAGGCTGTGTAGGTGTGGTGGCTGGTGTGCGTCGGCCGAGCTCGCGGTGGGGTCGCTGCTGGTTGTAGAGCTGCCGGAAGGTGTCGAGCTGACTCCGGAGTACGTCCAGGGTCGCGGCGGGTGCGACCTCGATCTGCTTGTTGAGCGTCTTGATCTCCGCGTCGAGTGCCGTCCAGCGGCGGGCGAGGTCGCGAAGTGCAGTCTTGACGCCAGCCATGAGCATGCGGTCCGGGTGGTCGGCCAGCGAGCCGAGATCGTCAGTTATCGGGGCGCAGTCCTTGGCACCGGTTGACCAGGGTGCCCTTGGTCAGAACGACCAGTTCGTCACGCAGGGGTGAGGGTGCCCCGATCATGACGCCGCACAGTGAGTTGAAGGCGTTGGTGCGGGCCTTGACCGCGCTGGAGCGGGCGACCCGATTCGACGACTCGTTCGCCGGCCGCGGTGAGGGCCCTGGTCAGGGTTGCCCCGAACGACCCGGTGCTCTCGACGCCAATCGCCTGGAGGTTGCCATGGCCTCGCATCCAGGACAGGAGCGCTTGGTAGCCGGGGTCGTTGGCGAGGAACTCTCGATGGGCGTACACAAGCCCAGTCTCGCGGGAATAAGGGATTGAGTCCTGGGGAGGGGCGGCTTACCGTGGTTGTACACGGGAAAGGAGGTGGTCCGAAGAATGAATTCTTTGAGGACACGTGAGGTGGCTGCCAGCTAGCAGCCCGCCGGCCCGTCGCGAAGCGACGCATGTAATTGTGCGAAGCGACGGATGCAGTTCTCGCGTGAGCGAGCTGGTGAATCCATAGCAGTCACCCGACCCGCAGGTGATCCGGGCATGTCCCCCGGAGAGGCTCCCTTCCGAGCCACGCCTGCGGGTCGCTGCTTTTGTAGGGTGGCTGGGTGGCCGAAGACGAGACCCTGAGGGCTCTGGAGCAGGAGATGGGTGTGCTCGTACGACGCATCCGTCGGGTGATCGCCGAACGTGCCCGGATGCTGCACCCGGACCTGTCCCCGGTGGCCTACTCGATGCTGATGGCTCTGAACGACTCCGGACCCCGGCGCGCCAGCGACCTGGTCGAGATCTTCTCCATCGACAAGGGAGCGGTCAGCCGTCAGGTACAGGCGCTCCTCGAGCTCGGCCTGATCGACCGCAGCCCGGACCCCGAGGACCGGCGCGCGATGATCCTGGCCATCACCGAGGACGGCAACCGCCGATTGGCCAACCTCGCAATGATCCGCAGGCACGAGGTAAGCGCCCGTCTGGACAACTGGAGCGAGGAGGACCTGAGCGCCTTCGTGCTGGCCCTGGCTCGCTACAACTCCGCGCTGGAATAGGTCCCGGGCGAGGTGTGAGGCGAGGACACGCTCACCGCGGTTTCCTGACGAGCTGTCCGGCCAACAGCGTCGCGAACCCGACCCCCTGCGCGGTGAGAAAGGCGAGTGTCACCGTGGTCAGCGGGCTGCCCGGCCCGGCCACGAGCATCCCGCCCGCGGCCACGGCGGCGATCAGCCAGCTGCGGAGGATCGTGTGCGAGCGGTCGTGGGCCATGGCCATCAACGAGAGCGACAGGGTGCCGAGCGCTATCGAGCTGCCGACCGCGGTGAGCAGGCACACCCAGGCCGCGACGTCGACCGATGTCCCGAAGACAAGCCGCAGCAGAGCGGGACCTGCGAACCATCCGACGAAGGCGGCGACACCGGTGCCGAGCAGGGTGGCCGCCACCAGGGCACCCAGCAGCCGCCGGATGGTGCCGTGCCTCCCGGAGACCACCAGGCGCGTGAGAGCTCCCGTAGCGGGGGCGACCGCGCCCAGGGCCACGGTGTACGGCGCCCGGAACAACGCCAGCGCGGCGAAGAGCCCGGTGACCTCGGCGGGTGAGCCACCGAGGAACGCCAGAGCGACCGGGCCGCCCGTGAGAACCGCCTGCGCGATCACCTGTCCTCCGGCCGCACCTGCGACGAAGCCCAGCCACGGCCGGTCCGTAGGTCCGGCTCTGCCCAGCCGCAGGGTCGACGGCCACGCGAACCCGATCAGCTGGCCCGCCGCCAGAGCGAGCCCGTAGTAGCGGGCCGAGGTGACGTCGCTGGCCATCAGGGCCGCTGCGAGAGCACAGCGCAGACCGTTCTCGGCCACGAGGGCCACCCCCACCGCCACCAGCCGGTGTCGGGCGGTGAGTACTCCCCGGACGACGCCGACGAATGCCGAACCCAGCGTCACCACCAACACGAGCAGGGGAAAGCTCCACCCGTCGTGGTGGAAGAGCGCCTCCCGTCCGGCCCAGGCAACGACACCGGTCAGCAGCGCCGTCGCCACCACCAGAGCCGGGATCGTGCGCATCGCATGCCGGACCGGGCCCTCCGCTCCTCCGGCGGCAGCGACCACGCGGACGATCCAGTGCTGGAGGGGGAAGGTCAGCGCTGCCGTGGCGAAGCTCCAGTAGGTCCACAGCACCGCGACCGGTGCCGCGGCCTCGGCACCGAGGGCGCGGGTAGCCAGCGCGAAGAACACGTAGGCGAGCAGGCCGCTGACGGCGGAACCCAGGGCCAGCGCGGTGGCACCTCGGGAACGACTCACACGCGGAATCTACTCATTTGAATGCACCGGGGCATTCAGCAGGTAGCCTGCCTCGATGCGTACAGCTGTCATCGGGCTCGGGTATTGGGGCCCCAACCTTGTCAGGAACCTCTCCGCCTCGTCGGCCCATCGGCTGGCCGCGGCTGCGCAGTCACGCTCTCCTCGTCATGAACCAGGCTTCAGCAGGCGGTAGACCGCCGCCGTACGGTTCTCGAAGCGCAGGGCCGCGTACGGCGACAGGTTCTGGATCCGGGGCCCGCTGGTTCGGTCGACGAAGACCCAGCGAACGCCCAACGCGTAGAGCCGCCGTTGCGCTGCTGCTGTCGGTGACCGGATGAAGTCGTCGTTGAGTCTGAGCAGCTCGGGGTCCCAGAAGGGTGCGCTGAGTGGGTTGTAACCCGGGGCGCCGTTGCCCCCCTCGTTGGCCCTGCGGGTATAGCCCCAGCCCTCGACCAGAACCCGGCGCTCCGAGTAGGCAGCAACGGAGAATCTCCGGTTGTCGCAGACCGTCGGGTTCCGGACGCGGCAGTGCCGGTTGGTCATCACCACGTCGTCCGGGTCCGAGTGTTTCCGGAGGAAGCGCGCGGCAAGAATCTGGCCGGTGCTGATGGAGTCCGCCTCGTCAGGGCCCGCCGGGAGGGCCGTTCCCCCGAAGTCGGCCTCGGCCAGTCGCAGGAAGCCCAGTAGCGATGCCGACGCCGCGAACGCCACGCACGCGCACAGCACCCCCGCGGCCACGTCATGTCGACCAACGCGCCACACGACGGTCGCGGCCAGGCCCACCACGAGCAGGAACACGGCGACCTCGACGGTAGCGGACAGGATCGCGTGAGGCCCCCTGGCAGGCAGCAGCGCCAGGAGCAGCGGGATCATCAGCCCGCCGACGAGTGCGCCGGCCGTCGCGCCGAGCCACCAGCGTCGTGCTCGGCTCGCGAGCCGGATCAGTCCCCAGGCGAGCCCGATGGCCAGCATCGGGGAGTCGCTGTTGAGGAAGTACACCTGGGCGGCTCCGACATGGTGCAGCACCAGCACGGCACCCATCCCGGCCGCGCCGGCCCCTGCCAGCAGCCAGAATGCCGGGTCCATCGCTGTCCGTCTGCTCCACAGGCCGCCGAACAGCCCTGCGAAGGGCAGGATCAACGCCAGGGCCAGCAGGACCACGACCAGGGCCACTCCCCACGGTCCCGGCTGGCTGCCCTCGGGGAGGATCTGGCTGCCACGCAGCTGCTCGAGGGAGGTGAACGGCGTGAGCCGCATGGCGCCTTCGTTGCCGGCGAACACGATCGACACCAGGAAGACGAGGGCCGCGCCGACGGCGACCGTGTCGAGGACCACCATCCACCGGTTGCGGTGCTGCGTCACGAACGCCGCGAGACAGGCGACCAGACAGCCTACGAGCACCACCGGGTCGACGCTGCCCTTGGCTCCGCCCGCGATCACCGCCAGGGGGAGTACGCCGACAGCGGTCCAGCCGGGGGCCTCTCCGCGCCAGCGCGTCACGAGCAGGACCAGCAGCGGGCAGAGGACCAGCGAGCTGAACCCCAACGAAGGGGAGAGTGGGTTGAACGGCTGGCGGGCTCCCGAGGCTGAGAGCCCCCAGAAGCCGATGGTGGCGACGCACAGCGACGCCAAGGCCGCGAGAGGACCAGCAGCCGGGACCCTCACGAACCGGAGCGCGGTGGTGCCGATCGCCACCGTCACCGCGAGTCCGACCAGGAGCGGCGCGAACCGGAAGAGCACCACGTCGAGCTCAGTGCCCGAGACGCCGCCGATCTGTGCCTGCGCGGCGTGGGAGAACCAGTGATAGGCCAGTGGCTGGTCGGCCGTCTGGGGCGAGTGGGGGGGAAACCGGTGGGCAAGCTCCGCTACCAGCGAGAGGTGGTAGGGGAGGTCGACGTACTGACGGATCCAACCCCCGCCGCCGGACATCGGCTGATTGAAGACGCTTGTAGATACGCGCACGGCCATGATCAGGGGCACCACCATCGCAGTCCCCCACCACCAGGGCAGGGGGCGCCAGCTGGCGCGGAGGATGCGGCCGCGGATCGCGGGCACGAGGAGGAGCGCCAGGGCGACGGAGAGCGGAACCAGCCAGGCGAGGACCATCAGCCCTGAGGCGACTGCGGCCACCTGGGCCACCACCGCCAGGGCTGCCCCGCAGGCGGTTCCGAGGACCAGGTCCTCGACCAGCAGGCCCTCCGGCGGCCGAAGAGCCCGCCAGAGCAGGATCCCGGGGAGGAGCTGTGTGACCAGCACGGCAAGGCCTGCGCGTACGAGCGGGAGATGACCGGCGTCGCTGCGGGCCGCGAACTCGAAGGCAGCCGCGGCCACGAGCAGCATCGGGAGAAGGGTCAGCGCCTCGGTCCGCCAGGTCGTGCGACGGTCGACGTGCACAGGCGGATCGATCACGAGCGGTGATTATGCCAGTGCGACCGTAGGGTCCTATGCCTCGAACCGCTGGTCCTTCCATGCCAATGAGGCGGCTGCGTGACCAGCGACGACTACCCGCTGAAAGTGGCCGGGTCGACCGCGATCCACACGTGCTCGGCCCGGCCGACGATGCGTCCGTCGGCGTCGTGCAGTGTGGAGGCGGTGAACGTCTTGCGTCCCTGCGATCCACGGTGTTCGCCGGTGACCACGTGCCGCTCGCCCTGTACCGGGAGGTCGTCGATGATCGCGGTCATCCGACCGAGCACCATCAGCCGTTCGGCCAGGTCACCGGCCCAGCCGCCGATGCAGTCCAGGGCCGACCAGGTGGAGGCCAGGCAGGCGCGTGCGGCGGGATTGTCGTACTCGTGGTAGTCCGCCGCCACGGTGCTGTCGGGGACCCACGGCGCCGCAACCCGTGTGAGCCCGTCGCGCGCGGAGGGCACCTCGCCGGGGAAGATCCGGAGCCCGTCGGGCCGCTCGGTGCCGCAGGCGAAGCAGGTGGGGAACGGGTGCGACGTGTGGCCGGGGTACGACGGGCTCGCCGCGACCGCCTCGTCCCACGAGACGGCCTCGACCGGCTCCACGGACGCGTCCACCACCGCGGCCCGGGCGACGACGGCGCCCCCGAAGGTGAGCTCGAGGCCGCCCTCGACCTCGGCGATGCGCATCGTCGCGTCGAGTGGCGGCGGCTGGCGCAGCGTGACGGCCACAGCGCGGCTGCCGGTCTGACCCAGCTCGTGGGCAATCGCTCCGGCGACGTAGCCGCCGTTGCCGGACTTCGTGGGCCCGTTGTACCGAGCAGGAACGAGGAGGGTGTCCTTCACGCTGCACACCCTGCATCCCACATGGGTGCATGGGCAACAATGGCGACATGAACCACCCCACGACGCTTCTCGCTGCGCTCACACCGCCACGGAGGCTCCAGTGAGCGACCTGATCGACACCACTGAGATGTACCTCCGCACCATCTACGAGCTCGTAGAGGAGGGCATCGTGCCCCTGCGTGCCCGGATCGCGGAGCGGCTGCACCAGAGCGGACCCACCGTGAGCCAGACCGTTGCCCGGATGGAGCGCGACGGGCTGGTCACCGTCGAGGGCGACCGACACCTCCATCTCACCGAGGAGGGCAACAGCCTGGCCACGCGGGTGATGCGCAAGCACCGGTTGGCCGAGCGGCTGCTGACCGACGTCATCGGCCTCGACTGGGAGCTGGTGCACGAGGAGGCGTGCCGCTGGGAGCACGTGATGAGCGAGACCGTCGAGCGGCGACTGCTCGAGCTGCTCGATCACCCGACCGAGTCGCCGTACGGCAACCCGATCCCCGGCCTGGCCGAGCTCGGCGAGCTGCACGCGCCCGAGGAGTTCAGAGACGGGGTCGAGACGCTCAGTACGGCTGTCGGCGCGGAGTCGCGCCGAGTGCGCGTGCGCCGCATCAGCGAGGAGATGCAGAAGGACGAGGTCCTGATGGGGGCCCTGCGTCGCGCCGGTGCCATGCCAGGGGCGGTGATCGCCGCTGTCTCCACCTCTGAAGGCGTGCTGCTGGGCAGCTCAGGCGAGACGGCCGAGATCGTGCCCGAGTCGGCCGAGCACATCTTCGTCACTCCTGCGTGAGGTCTCGACCCTCCCCGACCACTCACTGAGCCATTCGCTGCAACCCGCCTCGATCCTGACCGTGGCCAGTGCGTCGCCGCGAGTGGGGCCGCGGTTCACGATCACCACAGGCAGGCCGGTCTTCGCGGCGTACCGCACGAAGCGCAGCCCCGACATCACGGTCAGCGAGGAGCCGGCCACGAGCAGGGCATCGGCCTGGTCGAGGGCGGCGTAGCAGCGCTCCACCCGGTGCTTGGGGACGTTCTCCCCGAAGAAGACGACGTGCGGCTTGAGCCGTCCTCCGCACGAATCGCACCCGGGTACGACGAAACCGATCGTCTCCTCGAGGTCGACGTCACCGTCCGGCCGGGCCAGCACGCTCGCGTGCTCCTGCAGCCAGCCGGGGTTGGCCGCGCTGAGGAGGTGCTGGATCGCCACGCGGTCCGAGCGATCGCCGCAGTCCAGGCAAACCACTTCGCTGATCCGCCCGTGCAGCGCAACCATCTGCTGCTGGCAGGCGCGCTCGTGCAGTCCGTCGACGTTCTGGGTGATCAGGAACGAGACCTGTCCGGTGGCCTCGAGCCGCGCCAGGGCGCGGTGTCCGTCGTTGGGTTGGGCCGAACCCATCCGGGTCCAGCCGAGGTGGGCGCGTGCCCAGTATCGGCGCTGGCTCTCCGGGGTGGCGACGAACTCCTGGAAGGTCATCGGCATCCGCACCGGCGCTCCGGGACCGCGGTAGTCGGGGATGCCGGAGTCGGTGCTGAGACCGGCGCCGGTCAGGACGACGACGCGCCCCTCGAGCAGCTCAGCCACGTGCGTAGCGGACCTCGGCCCGGGCGCGCGCCTTGGCGGCCTCGTCCTCGCGGTTCCTGGGCGCAGCGCTGGTGATCAGGCCCTCGAGCAGTCGCCGGGTGGCCACCTCGACCTCGGCGATCGCCTGGTCGAAAGCGTCCTGGTTGGCCTGGGAGGGCTTCGTGGAACCGCTGACCTTGCGGACGTACTGCACGGCTGCCGCGTGTATCTCGTCCCGCGTCGCGGGGGGGTCGAAGTTGTGCAGGGTGCGGATGTTTCGGCACATGCCCCGAGAATACGCGGCAGTGCATCCGGTGGTTGAGGAGCCCGAGGAACGCGGCGTCTCGAAACCTCCTGACGAGCGAAGTATCCGGTGGTTGAGGAGCCGAGGAACGAGGCGTCTCGAAACCTGACGAGGGATCCAGGGGGTTTCGAGCCCTTCGAGCCCTTCGAGCCCTTCGAGACGCTCGCTGCGCTCGCTCCTCAGGAACCAACCCTCGCTGGCGCTCGCTCCTCAACCACCGTGGGCGGCCTGCGCTGGCTCCTCAATCGACGAGAGGGACGTCGACGAGTTTCACGGTCGAGCCCACGAGGGCGACCCGCCCGCCGTCGAGCGGGAGTGCCCGGGGCTGCCAGCCGCCCGGCGAGGACAGTTCCTCGGTGGAGATCGCACCGGACGGTGAGACCC
>Ga0209587_1001160_pt1 | contig 12639 bp, 11 predicted proteins | sample NGEPerD_2_FD_184512 | JGI IMG/M metagenome (GOLD analysis project Ga0209587, IMG submission 184512) | Arctic peat soil microbial communities from the Barrow Environmental Observatory site, Barrow, Alaska, USA - NGEE PermafrostL1-D... | ecosystem: Environmental > Terrestrial > Soil > Wetlands >... | reverse complement strand
GGGTCCTTGGAGCCGCTGTATCCCGACAGCAGCTGGATGACCTGCTGGCGGACCCGCCCGAGATCGGCGCCCAGCTTGACGAGCACCTGAGCCGCCACGCCCTCGCCTTCACGGATGAGCCCCAACAGGATGTGCTCGGTACCGATGTAGTTGTGGCCGAGCTGAAGGGCTTCCCGGAGGGAGAGCTCGAGCACCTTCTTTGCCCGCGGGGTGAAGGGGATGTGTCCCGAGGGCGGCGACTGGCCCGCCCCGATGATCTCCTCGACCTGCTGGCGAACCTTCTCGAGCGAGATCCCTAGCGACTCAAGCGCCTTTGCAGCAACGCCCTCACCCTCGTGGATCAGCCCGAGCAATATGTGCTCGGTCCCAATGTAATTGTGATTGAGAAGCCGGGCTTCCTCTTGCGCCAGCACGACGACCCTGCGGGCCCGATCGGTGAATCGTTCGAACACTGGGCCACGCCTCCTTTGCCTCTAGCCCCATGGCGGTAATACCGCACTGCTGCCACGGAGGATCCCGGGGAAAACAACCCGGGCCGTGGCCCGGGCTCCCCTTGCGGTCATTATACGGAGGCGGCAACTATAAGGCTCTGACGCCTCCCCCTCGAATGATTCAACCGTCCGGAACGGCCAAAGCTTCCCACGAACGAGAACTCTATGACTCCTTCGACTCCTTTGGACAATTCCTTGCTTTCTTTCATCGGCGGCTTGGGCGCCCCCCTGAATGGGTCGTCGATGCATGGGGTTCGAGGCAGAGCGACTGCGGTGGGCCGGGTAATGGGAACTTTGTCGCCGCAGGCCACCACAGGTGGTCCGGGCGCAAAGTTGGGAGGGCGGCCGCCGGCGTGGGCTGAGCGGGGCCAAGTCGGAGATCCCTCAGTGAACGGGGTCCGAGGCCGGCGTGGTCACTCCGAAACGCATGCTCTGGAACCGGGGGGCCAGGCTCTTGGGCGGGATGAACGCGAACAGCGAGGTCCAGTCCTGCCTCTCCAGCCGGGTGCGGCCACGGGAGGCAAATGCGCGCGCCAGCGGCACCCACGGGAGCTCGCGCGGGAGACCGCTGCGCTCCCGCACAGTAATGCCCTTCCGGGGAACGACCCAGAGGCCGACATCGCGGATTGCGCCGATTACGTGATCCGTCTGGGACAGCGTGATATCGGTTCCTCCGAAGCGAACCGGGGGGATCCGCTCGAGCGCCACGGCGAGGTCCAAGGCCCCCGTAGTCGCAGCCCACCCCAGAATTCGAACGGCTTCGAACGCCCTCTGCTCGCGGCCCAAGGGGGCGCTCTCCCACCACATCTCATACGCCCGCCGGAACTCTCGAAAGCTGCCGATGGGCAGGTAGTGGACCCCCCGCTCGTAGGAGGCCGCCGCCACCGTACCCGGCGGGGGCCGGTGCTGGCCTGAAGGGAAGATGGCGTCGTCGAAGCCCACGATCTGGGGCTGCCACGGCGTGAGGGGGCCGGAGCGCCGGCTCGAAGGGGCGGAAGCGATGCGGGCCGCGCTCGTGGTGCGGTACCTGGCCCCCATGACGTCGAGCATCCTCAGCGTTCGTGCGAAGTCTGCCGGGGAGCCGTGGACGACGATCGCTTCGGCCGCCTGCTCTCGAAGGCGCTCGAGGGGCGCCCTGAGGTCCTCCGCCTCCGGCTCGTACCACTCGACGCCGATCCCCCTATCCAGCACCGCGCGCAGGGCCGTCGCCGACGCCCTGCCCTCCGGTGTCTCGTCGATCAGGGCCCCAATCGAGAGGTAGCGGCGGTCTCTCAACAGGTAGCGTCCGATTCGGCGCGCCTCCCAGCTCAGGGGAGTGGCGATCTGAAACACGTGCTTGGTAAGGGTGCCCGGCGAGGCGAGGTCGGAGAAGCTCGACACTAGCGGGATACCCGCCTCGGCAAGCGCTCGTTCGGCCCCCTTCAGCCCTTCCACGGGGCCCGCGTACACGATTCCCACCGTGCGTTCGTCGGACGCCAGTTGGGCGATGAGCCGGGCGGCGCGCGTCGGCTCGCCCCGGTCGTCGAGCGTCACCAGCTCGAAGCTCGGTTGCCCCCGGTCAAGCCCCCTGTTGAGGGCGTTGATGCCGACGTCCGCGCCCTCGAAGGCATCTTCGCCGCGCCACGAACCGGCCCCCGACAGCGTCCCAACCAGCCCGATGATGCGAGTGTCGGGGCTGGTAGGAGTGCTCTGAGGACGCCGCGGCGCGACTGTCGGCGGCGTCGGCTCGCACGCCGACACGGCGATCGCGGCCGCCGCGAGGAAGACCAGCGGACGGAACCCAGCCATGGGGCATCTTCTCATGGTCCTTAGACGTAAGAAACGCCCGCCGAGAGGTGCTCAGATGCTCTATTTGGTCACCTGACCACCACTCGGCATCTGGGGGGGCCGCAGGGTCGGGAAGAGGATCACCTCGCGGATCGAGGGAGCCCCTAGCAGAAGGGTCAGGAGCCGGTCGATCCCGAGCCCGAAGCCTCCCGCCGGCGGCATCCCGTAGGACAGCGCCTCGAGGAAGTCCTCGTCCGGCAGCGTGGCTTCCTCGTCCCCCTGCGCCCGCGCCTGCGCCTGTTGCTCGAAGCGGCGCCTCTGCTCGGCGGGATCGTTGAGCTCCGAGTAGCAGGGGCACATCTCAACGCCTCCGATGACCAGGTCGGCGTGCTCGGTAAAGCCCTCGATCGAGCGGTGGCCCTTGGCCAGAGGCGACACCTCTACGGGAAAACCGGCTACGAACGTGGGCTGGAGGAGCGCCTTCTCGGCGCACGACTCGAAGATCTCGGCCACGACCTTGCCGCGCCCCCACGCGGGGTGAACTGCAACCCGGAGCTCGGCGGCCGCGGCCCAAAGCCGATCGTCGTCGAGGTCGTCCCAGGCCGGGCGGAGGTCGATGCCCGACGCCTCCTCGACCGCCTCGAACATCGTGATCCGCCGAAACGTCCCCTCGAGGTCGATCGTCCTGCCCGCAGTGGTCGGCTGAAGAGAGCCGGTCACCGCGTCTGCGATGGTCCGAACCAGGTCCTCGACCAGCGACATGGTGTCGTGGTAGTCGGCGTAGGCCTCGTATGCCTCCAGCATCGTGTACTCGGGGTTGTGGCGAGAGGAGACCCCCTCGTTGCGAAAGCTGCGGTTGAGCTCGTAGACACGCTCCAGGCCCCCGATCAGGAGCCGCTTGAGGTAGAGCTCGGGCGCGATCCGAAGGTACAGGTCCATGTCGAGGGCGTTGTGATGGGTCTGAAAGGGCCGCGCCACTGCCCCGCCCGCGAGAGGGTGCAGGATAGGGGTCTCGACCTCGATGAAGCCCCTTTCCTCGAGCAGGCGGCGCGCTGCTGCGTTGGCCGCCGCCCGCCCCGTCACAACCTCTCTCGCCGCGGGGTTGACGAGGAGATCGAGATAACGCTGCCGATAACGGCTCTCGACCTCGGTCATCCCGTGCCACTTCTCCGGCATCGAGCGCAGGCAGGGGGCAAGCACGGTGACCGTCGCCACCTTGAGCGACAGCTCGCCCCTGCGAGTGGTGACCACCTCGCCCTCGGCCCCCACCACGTCGCCCACGCTCAGGCGGCCGAACTCCTCCATTGCGTCCTCACCGAGGACGTCTTGCGAGGCGAACAGCTGGATGCGGCCCGAGGCATCCTCCAGGTCGGCGAACGCGAGCTTGCCGTGTGTGCGAACCGTTCGCAGGCGGCCGGCGATCGAGGCTGTCGCACCGGTCTCAGCCCCTGCTGCCAGATCCGAGAAGCGCTCCCTAAGCCGGTCCACGCCGGAAGTGCGCTCGAATCGGTAGGGGTAGGCGTCCGAGCCCTCCGTCACGGTGAGGTTCGGACCGCGTTGAGCTCGAAGATGAGCTTGAGGCCCTGGAGAGTGAGGTGCGGCTCGATCTGCTCGATGCGGTTCGAGTGCTCGATAACGGCTCCCGCGTGTCCGCCGGTTGCGACCACCCGAGCGCTCCCGCCGAGCTCCTTGGTGACCTGCTCGACAAGACCGTCGACCAGTGCCGCGGTGCCGAAGACGATTCCGGATTGGACCGCCGTAACCGTGTTCTTACCGATGACGTGAGCCGGCGCCACGAGCTCGACCCGGCGGATCTGCGCCGTCAACTGGAACAGGGCCGTCGCCGCAGTCTCTATCCCCGGGGCGATGGCCCCTCCCAGATACTCGCCGCGAGCCGAGACCGCGTCGACGGTGATGGCGGTGCCGAAGTCGACGATCACGACCGGCTCGCCCGGATAGAGCGCGCTCGCCGCAACCGCGTTGACGATGCGGTCGGCCCCCACCTCGCGCGGGTTGTCGGTCGCCACCGCCACCCCGGTCTTCGTGCCCGGCTCGACCACGACGGCGGCGAAGCCAAAATAGCGCAGGGTCATCGATCTCAGCTCCTGAGTGGCGCGGGGAACCACCGACGAGATCGCCACGCCGGTGATCTCGTTGTCGAACGACAGCCCGGCCAGCGCCAGGAAGTCTCCGAAGATCAGCGCCAGCTCGTCGGCGGTACGGGCCTGAAGCGTCGAGATGCGCCACTCGTGCGCGAGCTCGTCGCGGCGAAAGACCCCCAGGTGGGTCTGGCTGTTGCCGACGTCGACCGCAAGCAGCACGTCAGCCCCTCCCCGGATGTGCGGTCAGATTGTCGATGAGGCGAGCCTCGCCGACCCTGGCCGCCACCACCAGCAGGACGGGGCCTTCATCCTGGGGTGCCTTGAATGAGTGAGGGTCCACGGCGCGAGCGTAATCTGGCTCCACCCCCCGCTGCGCGGCGAGGACCTCCTGCATGGCCCTCTCCGCCTCCTCCACCGTGGCCCCATCTTCGATGCGCTCACGCCCGGTCAGCAATGCCCGGTGCAGAGCGGCGGCGTCGGCACGCTGCGACCTCGAGAGGTAGGCGTTGCGGCTCGAGAGGGCGAGTCCGTCCGGCTCCCTGACCGTGGGACAGACGGTGATCGACACTCCGTAGGACAGATCCGCTACGAGTCGGGCGATGACGGCGTTCTGTTGCGCATCCTTCTGGCCCAAGAAGAGCGTGTCCGGGCGCACGATGTTGAGCAGCTTGGCCACGACCGTGCACACGCCCTGGAAGTGAGAGGGGCGCGCCGCCCCCTCGACGATCTCGGACAGACCCGCCACCGTCACCGTCGTCACGCCGGACTCCATCGCCATCTCCGCCGCGTTGGGTGCGAACACGACATCGGCGCGTTCCTGCTCGCAGGTGGCGAGATCCGCGCTCTCGCCTCGCGGGTAGGCGGAGAAGTCCTCATGAGGCCCGAACTGAAGGGGGTTGACGAACAGGCTGACCACCACCGCGTCGACCGCCTGCCGGGCGGCCCTCAGCAGCGAGCGGTGGCCGTCGTGAAGCGCTCCCATGGTGGGGACCAAGCCGATGGCGCCGGCAGAACGCCTCGGGGCCAGCTCTGCCCTCACCTCGTCCACGGTCCTCACGACCTTCACGCCGACTCCAGCAGCGCCCGGATCGAGGTGTGCGCGTCCTCGGGCAGCCTGCGGAGGCGGGCCACTCCTTCCAGGATCAGGGCTGCGACGCGCACATAGTCGCCCTTGAGCTCGGGGGCGTAAGCATCGAACGAGGCGAGGTGGCGGGCCACCGTCTCCGCCTCGCCGCGCACGAACGGACCGGTCAGCGTGACGCCCTGTCCCTCTAGAGAGTTCGCCAGGGTGCCGGAGACGAGGGGGGCGAGCACCGCGGGGCCGTCCTCAACCCCGATCGACTCGAGCATGGCGGAAGCACTCGACATCAGGGCCCTGAGCCCGGCCGAAGTTGTGACCGCGGCCGCGTGCCATAGTGGCCGATGCTCTTCGGCCACCCATACCGGGGTGCCCTCGAGCTCATCCGACACCAGGGAGAACGCCCACGGGCGGGCCCCCCCAGACGTGGTTACTCCCCAGGCCGAGCCGGGCAGCCTTGCCACTGCCGTATCGACGTCGGGCAGGGCCTGGACGGGATGCAGCGCGCACGCATAGGCCCCCATGGCGAGCGCAGCTCGCAGGGGGCCGAGGCCCAGCGAGCCGGCGAAGTGACAAACGGTGGTTCCGGGGCTCACACGCTCGGCCACAACGTCGGCGACCTCTTCGATAGCGTCATCGGAGGTGCCTATCAGCACGACATCCGAGTCCGGCAGCTCCCTTACATGGTCGAAGACGCCTGCGTCGAGCCTCGCCGCGGCGGCGCGGGCTGAGACCTCGGTCCTGGACGCAACTCCAGAGATGCTGTGGCCGCGCCGGGCCAGCAGCAGGGCGACCGCGGTTCCGACCGAGCCGGCACCGATCAACGTCACACGGAGGCTCGGCGCGGCCACCAAATTTCGGCTCCCGTCGGTTTCGGTGCCGTCCATTGGTTACCGGTGGCTCCCGCTCGTGCGCCGTATCAGGTCCATCAGGTCACCAGCCTAGTGGCGGGGGCTGCCGCCGGCGGTATCGCCGGGCTGATCAGGTGGTCAGAAGCGAACCGTGGACGTTTGCCCACCCCTCGCTGAGGATCCCGATCGACGGGCCCCGGCGCTCACCCCGGCTTCACCGTCAACGTGTAGCGACCCCTATTCGTCACCCAGGCGCTGGCGTGAAAGTAGTGGACCGCGCTTTTCTTGGCGTGAAAGAACACCGTCGCATCGGATTTGTCGGGCTCCGCCGCAGCGCGCAGGAGCCGGCAGGAGCCGCGCCGGCGAAAGCAGCCCGCCTCCAGCTGCCAGACCTCCTTCGTCTTCGGCTTCCACACCCACAAGTCGAGGTCCGTGCCCCGCGGCCCGTCGAGGGAAACCGCGTACCGACGTCCCTTTACCAGCCGCTTCCTGTAGACATCGTTGACATCGGAGGGCCACTCGACACGCCCCGAGGCGCGCCGGCGAATGCCCCGGGCGCCCTCGATGCCCCCGTCGTGCCTGGGCGTGGCGCCCTTGGTGGAGCCGGAACGGGCCGCGGCCGCGTTGACCCGGCCGTTCGTGACCGTGAAGCTCCCCCTCCGGGCGCCGCCCGGGAACGCCCACAGCTTGCGCAGGCGACCGTCCCCGGGCCGGTCGGCCGAGTTCAGAAGCGCGTTCTTGATAGCGCGCGCTCCCCACGATGGATGTGAGGACTTGACCAGTCCCGCCACGCCCGCTACGTGCGGCGCCGCCATCGAAGTCCCGTTGAAGGTCTTATAGGGCTTGCCAACGAGGGGCGTGGTGCTGAGGACATCCACCCCGGGTGCGGCGAGGTCGACCGAGGTGCGCCCCCAGTTCGTGAACGCGCACCGATAACGCGCCAGCTTGATCGCACAACCCGTGTAGTAGGCGAGGTGATCGCGATGGTTCGTGGCCGCCACCGAGACGATGTTGCGCAGCGTGTAGCTGGCCGGATAGGTGGGAGAGCCTCCCGTGAAGAGGTCGTTGTCCAGGCTGTCGTTGCCTGCGGCTGCGACGGCGAGAACGCCGCTGCGACCCAGCTTCTTGAAGGCGGCTCGCTCGAGAGGTGAGTACTGCCGGCTCCCGAAGCTGGCGTTGACGATGTCCGCTCCCTCGGAGCGAGCATAAGCGAGGGCTTCCAGGAGATTCTTGAGGGTCCCGGCCATCACGTCTGCGGAGCCATCGCCGTCGGAGTCGATTGCCTTCATGAAACGCAACACCATCACGGAGCAGCCGGGGCATACCCCGACGACATCGCCCTCCCCAGAGAGGTTGTTGATCTCCGCGGCAATCGTGCCGGCGACGTGAGTGCCGTGGTCGTAACCGATGATCCGGCTATCGCTGGAAACAAGCGTTCCGTTGTCTCCGGGGAAGTTCCACCCGTTGACGTCGTTCTTGTAGCCGTTGTTGTCGTCGTCCCCGCCCACCGGCGGGTCGTTGTTCACCCACAGGCTCTGATCCAGGTCGGGGTGGGAGACGTCGAGGCCGGCGTCGAGCACCGCAATCACCGTCTTGGGTGAACCCGTCTCCTTGGCCCATGCCTGCACCGCGTCGATATCCGAGTCACGATCTCCTCTGGCCGTGAGGGGGGGAGGATCGGCGACGGGGTGAGCCTGACCAGTGTTGTGCAGACCCCACAGGTCCCCAAAACGTTCGTCCGTCGGGATGACCTGGCTGGAGAAGATCAGCTTGTTGGGCTCGGCAAATACGCCCCTCGCCGAGAGCTTCCCCAAGGCCGTCCCGACCCGCATCCCCTCTGAAAGCTTCAGCAGCTGCACCCCAAAGGCGGGGATCGACGCAGCTATGCGGGCTCCGGGCAGACCCAAGGCGGCGGTCCTGGCGGAGGGAGTGTGGCGAGCGAGCCGCTTCGGCATACGCACTAGAACCTGGCCCGGAACCCACTCGCCTCGCGGCGCCAAAAGATCGGGCTTGACGAGGGCAGACGCCCGGCTCACCCTCGTTCTCTCCACCGACTTCTCCCCGGTTCGTCCCACGCTCGCAGGCTGGGCCAGAGAGAGGGCGGACGGCGTCAGGGCCAAGAGAAGTGCGGCTGCTGCCGTTCTGAGCACGAGCGGCCTCCTGTGGATCTAGATGATGGGGCTTTTGTCCAGAGTGCGGCATCTTATCCAGATAAGCCGCCCGCCCCCGACAGGGTGGTAAATGTCCGCGGTCACTCTTGAAGCGCGATCCTCCAGCGGATCGCTCCGGGTTTACCCACAGCTTTCTGTGTGTGAGTGTCCACGGTCCTCTTTCGCCACCCCCCGGCCGCTAGAGAAGGCTTCACAGCGACCTCAGAAGGGTTCCATCACCTCGACCGAGCCCTCGGCCTCATCGAGCCAGCCGTCCAGGCGATCACCCCAGGGATCGGTGATGGCGGGCTCAAGCTCGAGCAGCGGCACCAGCACGAAGGCCCGCTGCGTCATACGCGGATGGGGAATCTCGAGCTCGTCCTCGGAGATCTTTTCGTCCCCGTAGAGCAGGACATCGAGGTCCGCGACGCGCGGCCCCCACTTGATGTCTCCCGGCTCCCGCCCCAGCCGCCGTTCGATGGCCTTGCACGCCTCGAGCAGCTTCCGAGGACCCAGGGTGGTCTCGATCTCCGCCACGAGGTTCACGAAGGAGCGCTGCGGTGGCCCTCCCACCGGGGTGGTCTCGTACAGAGATGATGCTCGAAGCAGCTTCACCTCTGGGGTCTCCGCAAGCAGGCCCACCGCCCGCCGGCAGAAGTCCTTCCGGTCCCCCACGTTCGATCCCGCACCCACGTATCCGACGGTCACAGCAGGGCTCCGCGCCGGAAAGTCGGTCCGCACCGATCGAATGCCACCGTATTCAAGGGGAGGTGCACTTAGGGCCTTTCGATCCGGACGGCCACGTAGTCGAGTTGCTCGTCCACGGGCGGCGACTCCTTAGCGATCTCCACCACCACCTTGGACACCTCGGGAAGGCTCAGGACGTGATCACAAACGAGCCCCGCAACCCGTTCCAGGAGCCTGGCCTCGGTGGCGGCGACCAGCCCAGTGAGATCCTGCACCAAGACACCGTAGTCGATGGTGTCCGCAAGCTCGTCGCTCTGCGCCGCCCGGCTCAGGCTCCGCCACGCCTCAACACCGACCAGCAAGACCTGGGGCCGGCTGCGCTCTTTATCGCTTACTCCCACGTGCGCCGAGACCCGCAGGCCCCGGACGATTATCTGGTCGCTCATCGGCTGTGCATGATCGCTTCGGTCATCCGAACCGCCCTCAAGATGGAGGAGACGTCGTGGCCCCGGACGACGCGAGCTCCCTCGGCGACCGCCCACGCGCACGTCGCCAGCGTGCCCTCGAGACGTTCCTCGAGACTGACGTCGAGCACGTTCCCGATGAACGACTTGCGCGAGGTGCCCACCAGCAGCGGATATCCCAGCGCCGCGATTTCTGCCAGACGGCGAAGGAGGGAGAGGTTTTGGGCGCCGGTCTTGGCGAAGCCGAATCCGGGGTCGAGCAGGATCGAAGCGCGCTCTAGTCCCAGGCGTTCGAGCCTCTGGGCGCGGCCGTCGAGGTAAATGCCCACCTCTTCGACCACATCGCCGTAGTGCGTCAGGGAAGTCATCGTCTCGGGAGTGCCGCGCGAGTGCATGACGACGATCCCGGCGCCGGTTTCCGCAGCGATCTGATCCATCGCCGGGTGCGATGCCTCGCCGGCGGTGTCGTTCACGATCACCGCCCCCGCCTGCACGGCCAGGCGTGCAACCTCTGGCTTGCGAGTGTCTATGGAGATGAGGACATGGCTGCGCTCGCTCAGCTCCGTTATCACTCCCAGCACCCGGGCCAACTCCACCTCCACGGAGACGGGCTCGGCCCCCGGCCTGCTCGACTCGCCACCGACATCCACGATCGCCGCTCCCGCGGCAACCATGTCGAGTCCGTGGGCGACGGCACCCGCCGGGTCGGTGAAGCGGCCTCCGTCTGAGAAGGAGTCGGGAGTCACGTTGAGCACCCCCATGACCACCGCGCGCTCGAGATCGAGCACACGCCCCCGGCAGCGAAGCTTCACACCGTCAGTTGCGGGAGATGAGGCCCATGGCCTCGGCCCGAGTGGCGCTGTTGGAGCGAAAGATGCCGCGCACGGCGGAGGTCACGGTCTGGGCGCCGGGCTTTCTCACCCCTCGCATGCTCATGCACAGGTGCTCGGCCTCCAGGACGACCAGCACACCGCGGGGAGTCAGGGCGCCCTCGAGCGCATCCGCGATCTCGGTAGTCAGGCGCTCTTGCACCTGTGGCCTCTTAGCGAGGACGTCGACCAGCCGGGCGAGCTTCGACAGACCCGTTATCTGCCCCTCCTTGTTCGGGATGTAGGCGATGTGGGCCCGGCCGAGGAAGGGAACCAGGTGGTGCTCGCACATGGACGCAAAGGTTATGTCGCGCACCATGATCATCTCGTCGTGGCCGACGTCGAAGAGGACATCTAGCTCGGCCTGGGGATCGGCGCCCAACCCCCCGAAGATCTCGGCATACATATCGGCGACTCGCTCGGGCGTGCGGGCGAGCCCTTGGCGCTCCGGGTCCTCGCCGATGGCCTCGAGCAAGGCCCGGACGCACTCGGCGATGCGGACGTGGTCGAAGACGCGCCGCTCTCGGCGAGCCCCCAGCACCTCGATCCTGTCGTCCATCTCTGAGCTCACGACTTTTACGGTAACCCGCCCTGACTGAGCGCGGGTTCTAGCAAAAGATTGCAAAAGGACCCGGCCTCCAAACAAATGGGGGCCGGGTCCTGCTGCTCTTAGATCAACCTGGGTGCTTACGCCGGGCGGTGAAGCTGCCCGCGGATCGCACCGTCGGGGTAGGTCTCGTTGTGAAGGTTGACGTACCACCGGCTGGGCCGCTGCTTGATGGCCCGCACGCGCCTCTTGGCGACCTTGGCGCACGCCGAGTAGTAGTCGTTGTCACTGATGGGATCCCCGTCGAACAAGGTCACCTTGACCGGGCCCGCCACTCCTGCGGGGCCCTTGTGGATGTGGCCTGCGGCGGGGTTCTGGATGCGGCTCCACGCCACCCAGTAGCAGATCTTGCCCTTGGCCGGGTAGAGCTTCACCCGGGCATGACCGGACCCGTTGGGGTCGCCCGCTCCCGGCACCTCGGCGTCCCCGCTCAGAGTGGCATTGCGAGGCGTGTACGCCCCCGCTGTGCCTACCAGCACCATCGACACGAACATGCCCGCCACCAACACTGTCGCAAGCAATGAAACGAAACCTCTGCGCATCAGCAAATCCTTCCGTTCGACTCTGGACCCTGTCGGCCCCATTCGGATCTCAAGAGGGTAACGGATGGCCCAATTTTACAAGGGTTTTTTACCGAGTGGTGGATAAAGGTTGCTGTGCAACCACTGACCACCACTCGGCGAGAGGAGGGTGGGCTTAGACCTCCCCGAGGCGGGGTTTCGGCGCAGGCCGGGGCAGGCGATGCCGCCGTGGGGCCTCGGGGGCTTCCCAGTCGGGTTCCCGCTCTTCGCCCCGCTGCTGGCGCCGCAGCCGGGTTCGCTCCACCGGGTTGGCGGGAGATTGCTTGGCGACCTCGGCGAGGATCTCCTGGACCTCCGCCTTCTCCAGGGATTCCTTCTCGATCAGCCTTTCGACCATGAGATCGAGCTTGTCCCGGTATTTCGTCAGGATCTCTCGCGCCTCGTCGTGAGCCTCCTCGACGAGGCGGTGAACCTCGGAGTCGATGCGGGCCGCGACGTGATCCGAGTAGTCCTTGACGTGACCGAAGTCACGGCCCAGAAATGGCTGGGACTCATTCTCGCCCAGTGCCAGGGGGCCGAGCTCAGACATGCCGAACTGCGTGACCATCTGCTTGGCTATTCGGGTGCAGCGCTGAATGTCGTCCTGAGCCCCGGTGGTGGGCTCGTCGAACACGGTCTCCTCGGCTACCCGGCCCCCGAGCAACATGGCGAGCTCGTCGATGAGCTCGGAGCGGGTAACGAGGAAGCGGTCCTCGGTCGGAAGCGTCAGCGTGTACCCCAGCGCCCGCCCGCGCGACACGATCGAGACCTTGTGCACCGGGTCCGCATTCGGCAACGCGTGGGAAACCAGCGCGTGTCCGGCCTCGTGATAGGCGATGACCTTCTTCTCACGCTCGGAGATGACCCGGCTGCGTCGCTGAGGGCCGGCCAGCACCCGGTCGATCGCCTCCTCGAGCTCGAGCATGCCGATCTCGGAACGGTTGAAACGAGCCGCCAGCAGCGCGGCCTCGTTGACCACGTTGGCGAGGTCCGCCCCGGTGAAGCCGGGGGTG
>Ga0209587_1001158_pt1 | contig 12642 bp, 11 predicted proteins | sample NGEPerD_2_FD_184512 | JGI IMG/M metagenome (GOLD analysis project Ga0209587, IMG submission 184512) | Arctic peat soil microbial communities from the Barrow Environmental Observatory site, Barrow, Alaska, USA - NGEE PermafrostL1-D... | ecosystem: Environmental > Terrestrial > Soil > Wetlands >... | reverse complement strand
GCCCGGCGCGAGGCGGTCCCGCGCGAGCTCGAAGAACTCGCGGCTGGTCAGGTAGAAGGGGATGTAGGGCTGGCGGTAGGCGTCGACCATGATCGCGTCGTAGCCGCCCGCCGAGCGCTCGAGCCAAGGTCGCGCGTCCTCGGCGAAGACGCGCATGCGCGGGTTGCGCAGATCGAGGTAGCGGCGGCCGAGCTCGGTCAGCTCGCCGTCGATCTCGACCGCGTCGACCTCGGTGCGGGGGAAGTAGCGGCCGAAGGCGCGCGCGACCGTGCCGCCGGCGTTGCCGAGGATCGCGATCCGGCGCGGCGGCTCCGCCCGCACGGCGAACGGCAGCCAGAGGTGGCCGTCCCAGTAGTCGCCGGTCAGGTAGCTGCCGGGGCGGTAGAGCGAGTGGACCGCCTGGCCCTCGTTCAGCTCCAGCACCCGCGAGCCGTCGTCGCGTTCGACCACGCGCGCGTACTGGTGCGTGGTCTCGTCCTCGTAGAGCACGGTGCCGGTATCGGCCGCCTTGATCGTGCCGACCGGAGCGGAGATCGCCAGCGCCAGGCCGACCGGGAGCAAGGCGAAGCGCCAGCCGAGGCCGGCGGTGGCGACCAGCGCCAGCGCAAAGGCGAAGACGAGGAAGGTCCGCTGCGTGCCCAGCAGGGGGATGAGCAGGAGGGCCGAGGCCATCGTGCCCAGCAGCGAGCCCGCCGTGGAGATCGCGTAGAGCCTCCCCACCACCTCGCCGGAGTGGTCGAGGTCCCCGACCGCGAGCCGCACCGCCCAGGGCGCCGCGGCGCCGAGCAGCGTCACCGGCACCGCGACGAGGACGAGCACGCCGAACAGCGAGCCGGCGAAGCCGCCGACCGAGACCGTCTCGAAGGCGTCGACCGAGAAGCTGAGGAAGGGGCGGGAGAGGAAGGGGATCGCCGCGATCAGCAGCGACGCGACCAGCACCACCAGGCAGAGGCCGCGCAGGTGCGGGTGGCGGTCCGCGAAGCGGCCACCGAACCAGTAGCCGACCGAGAGGGCGACGAGGACGACGCCGATCGTGTTCGCCCAGACGATCGTCGAGGCGCCGAAGTAGGGCGCCAGAAGGCGCGCCGCGGCGATCTCGGCGCCGAGGCTGGAGGTGCCGACGACGAAGACCAGCAGCGGCAGCAGCCGGCGCTCAAACGCGGTCAGGCTCACGCTCTTCCCCGGCGGCGCCGAGCCGCTGCTCGAGCAGGGCGCCGTGGCCGGCGGCGACGGCGCGCTGGGCGCGGCGCTCGTCGAGCTCCACCCCACGCTCGCGGGCGAGGTCGAGCAGGTTCTGCTTTTCGGTCCCTTCGCGGGCGACTTCGAAGAAGACCCAGGCCAGCACGCCGAGGGCGAGGAAGGTGCCCTCGATCATCATGATCACCCCGGCGGTGCCCTGGTCGACGATCGGGGCGATGCCCCAGTATCGCTCGCCCGGCGCGTAGATCGGGTAGAGCACCGTCCCCGACCACATCAGCACGTTGCCGAGGATCGCCCCGGTGAAGCGCACGGCGATCACGTAGCCGACCTTCCAGCCGGCCGTGAACCAGTGCGGCTTGGGCAGCGGGCCGAAGACCGACATCCACATCAGCGCCCCGAAGAAGAGGAAGGCGGTGTGCTCGAGCGCGTGAACCGGCGCCGCGCCGTGGGCGGCCTGGTAGAGCGCCGGGATGTGCCAGACAAAGAGGTTGATCGCCCAGAGCGGGAAGGCGACGAGCGGGTGGGCGAGGACCTGCAGGCGGTTGAACAGGCGGATCGCCAGCAGCGGCTGCAGCAGCGAGCGGGTCAGGCCGAGCACGAGCAGCAGCGAGGCGATGTCGCCGATCAGCAGGTGCTCGCCCATGTGGGCCAGGACCAGCTCCTCGGAGATGTGGCCGATCGGGCTGAACAGGGCGATCGCGATCGTCGCCAGGCCGGCGCCGAAGCAGAGCTGGCGCCAGAGCGGCAGTGGCCGCCCAGCCCAGGAGAGGACCATCGCGCGGTGCCAGTAGAGGATGCCCGCGACGGTGATCGGGAACACCTCCAGCGGCACGAAGGTGGCGGCGACGTGGGCGGTGGTGAGGCTCACAGTGGTAGCTTGGCAGCCCCGTGAGCGCCGGTCCGAACCGCTTCCCGCCGATCGGCAGCTACGGCTTCCTCTCCGACTGCCACACCAGCACCCTGGTCGCCTACGACGGCGCGGTCGAGTGGCTCTGCCTGCCCCGCTTCGACTCGCCCAGCACCTTTGCCGCGCTGCTCGACCGCGGCGCCGGCCACTTCAAGCTGAAGCCGCACGGCGTCGTCGTGCCGATCAGCCGCCGCTACGAGCCGGGGACGCTGGTGATCGAGACGACCTGGGTGACCGAGACCGGCTGGATCGTCGTCCACGACGCGCTGACGATCGGCGACTGGGTCGAGCAGGAAGGCCCGGGATCGCGGCCGCGCACCGAGCACGAGTCCGACCACTCGCTGCTGCGCACGATGACCTGCATCGACGGCGAGGTCGAGATGGCGATGGAGTGCCTGCCGCGCTTCGCCTACGGCGCCGAGGCGGCCGCCTGGAGCGGCGGCGAGCTGGGCGAGGCGAGCGCCCGCGGCGGTGAGGGGGTCGAGCTGCAGCTGACCAGCGACATGGAGCTCTCGATCGCCGACGGGGCGGCGCGCGGCACGGTCAGGCTGCGCGAGGGCGAGACCGGCTTCTGCGCGGTCACCTGGGGCAACGGCGACCTGGGCGGGCCGCGCAGCGCCCCGGAGGCGCTCGAGCGGCTCGACTCGACCGAAGACTTCTGGCGCAAATGGCTGCGCGACGGCAACTTCCCCGACCACCCCTGGCGCGTCCACCTGCAGCGCTCGGCGCTGGTCTTGAAGGGGCTGACCTACGCGCCGACCGGCGCGATCCTGGCCGCGCCGACGACCTCGCTGCCGGAGACCCCCGGCGGCGAACGCAACTGGGACTACCGCTTCAGCTGGATCCGCGACTCGACCTTCAGCCTCTGGGCGCTGCACACGCTCGGCTTCGACCAGGAGGCGCGCGACTTCATGCGCTTCATCGTCAACATCTGCCGCAAGGACCCCGATCTGCAGATCATGTACGGGATCGGCGGCGAGAAGGAGCTGACCGAGAGCACGCTCGACCACCTCGAAGGCTACGGCGGGGCGCGGCCGGTACGGATCGGCAACGGCGCCTTCGACCAGCGCCAGAACGACGTCTGGGGCGCCCTGCTCGACTCGATCTACCTGCACGAGAAAGCCCTGCGCGGCTCGGGGACGCCGTCCGACCGGGCGCTGATCCGCGCTCAGGTCGAAGCGGCGATCGAGGCCTGGCCCCACCCCGACCAGGGGATCTGGGAGTCGCGCGGCGAGCCGCGGCACTACGTCTCCTCGAAGCTGATGATCTGGGTCGCGGTCGACCGCGGCGTGCGGCTCGCCCGCAGCATCGGCGTCGACGACGTGGCCGAGGAGTGGGAAGGCGTCGCCGCGCGGATCCGCGCCGAGATCCTCGAGCGCGGCGTCCGCGACGGGATCTTCCGCCAGCACTACGAGACCGACGCGCTCGACGCCTCGACCCTGCTGATCCCGCTGCTGCGCTTCCTCCCCCCCGACGACCCGCGGGTGCGCGCGACCGTCGACGCGATCGCCGCCGAGCTGACCGAACACGGCCTCGTCCTCCGCTACAAGGTCGAGGAGACCGACGACGGGCTGCGCGGCGAGGAGGGCACCTTCCTGATCTGCTCCTTCTGGCTGGTCTCGGCGCTCTCGGAGATCGGCGAGACCGAGCGGGCCCGGCAGCTCTGCGAGCGGCTGCTCGAGTCGGCCGGCTGGCTCGACCTCTTCGCCGAGGAGCTCGACGCGCCCAGCGGCCGCCACCTGGGCAACTTCCCGCAGGCCTTCACCCACCTCGCCCTGATCAACGCCGTTTCCCACGTGATCGCCGACGAGCAGCGCCGCGATGGCGGTGTCACCGCGGTGTTCAGCGAGATGGGCGGCGTGCGCGAGGGAGCCTGACCGCTGCACGAACGCTTGCTCAGACTTAAGTCTTACAGACAGAACAATTAGGTTTGCTCTATCTTAGCCTTAGATGGCGGGGGTAGAGGACGGCCGGAGGGACCGCGACAGGCAGCGACAGCGTCGCCGCGCGCTGATGTCGCATCCGCTGCGGCGGCGGATCGGCCGCCTGCTGGTCGACGGCAGGGAGGCGGGCGCCGACGAGATCGCCGCCGAGCTGAACGAGTCAGCCGAGAGGGTCGCCTACCACCTTCTCCTCCTGTTCAGGCGCGACGTGCTCAAGGCCGTGCCGAAATGCCGCCCCGCCCCGCCCTGCTTCCGCTGGTCGCCGCAGGCGGGATGGGCTCGCAAATTGCTGGGCGAAAGCGATCAGTTGGACCGGTAAACGGCACAGGGGGGGAGAGATCGACGCCCTGTGCCCTTAGAGAGGAAGGCGATGGACGACATGGACGAGATCCGGACCACGGTCAGTGAAGACACGACCATCGAGGCAGCGGTGCTGCGGCAGCTGCTGGCGCTCCACCCGATCCAGCTGACACTCGGCGAGCTGGTCCGCGAGATCGCCGGCGAGGCGGCGGGCTTCGCGGAGAAGGACGCGGTCGAGCGGGCCGTCAGGCAGCTCAGCGCGACCGGGCTCGCGCATCGCAACGGCGACGTCGTCCGCCCCAGCCGCGCGGCCCTGCGCCTCGACGAGCTGTTCGAGTAGGCGCTACAGCGGTCGCAGGCGCGTCTTTTCGACCCGGGCGAGCTTGCGTTTGAGGCGTTTGAATTCGCGCTCCTGCGTGGGGGTGCGCTCGTGGCCGGGGAAGGCGATGTTGCGCTTCTCCAGTGGGTCGCGCTTGAGGTCGTACATCTCCCACTGCTGCGGCTTGCGGCCTTTGGCGTCGTAGTACCTGGCCAGCTTCCAGCGCCCTTCGCGGATGCTGACGATGTGGTTCGGCGCTTTCGGGTAAGGGCCGTGGGCCTGGCCCGACTGGTAGTCGTCGTAGGTGAAGACGACGTAGTCCTGGGCGGTGCGGTTCTGGTTCGGGCGCAGGACCAGCTTCGAGTAGTCGACCCCCTGCCACTCGGCGCGGGCGCTCGGCGGCGCCGCCGCCAGGCTGGCCAGGGTCGGCAGGAAGTCGACGTGGGAGACGAGCGCGTCGGTCCGGGCCGGCTTGGGGAAGAGCTTCGGGTTCGAGTAGACGAGCGGCACCCGCGTCGCCTCCTCGTAGAAGTTGAAGTTCTTCTGGCGCAGGCCGCCGTGGGCCAGCCCCAGCTCGCCGTGGTCGGCGGTGCGGACGACCAGCGTGTTGTCGAAGAGGCCGGTCTCTTCGAGCTTGTCGAGGACGTTGACCAGATAGCTGTCCGAGGAGCGGATCAGGTTGCCGTAGAAGTTCAGGTAGTTGCGCCGCTGCGCGGCGTTCTTCGGCTTCCCGGTGAGGTTGAAGATGCGCAGGAATTCGGCCTGCACCGAGGGCTTGGTCGAGAGGTCCTCGTTCCAGGTCGCCGGCTCGCGGATGCTCCCGCCCAGCCAGGAGTCGTCGTAGCCGGCTTCTTCGAAGGTCTTGCTCGGGTAGAAGAGGACGTCGTGCGGGTTGACCACCGAGATCACCATGAAGAAGGGCTGGTCCTGAGCCGCGTTGGAGCCGAGGTACTGGAGCGCCCCTTCGGCCACCCCGCTTCCGGTCGAGTCGATGAAGCGGCCGTCGTTGTCGACGAAGCCGCCGCCGGCCTCGGGGACGGTCTGGTTGGCGCCGGCGTCGGGCGGGTTCCAGCGTGAGAAGCCGTACTTTTCGAGGTCGGCGGGGACGGCTTCGCCGGGCGTGGCCGGTTTCGAGCAGTGCCACTTGCCCTTGTAGACGACGTTGTAGCCGGCCGCCCTCATCACCGTGGCGAGGTTCGCCAGGTCGGTCGGCAGCTCCACCTGCGGGTTCTTCGGCGGTTCCATTTCTTCCTCGAGCGTGTGCTTGACCCCGTGCTGGGCGGGGAAGTAGCCGCTCATCAGGGTCGAGCGGGCAGGCGAGCACATGCAGGCGTTGGTGAAGGCGCGTTCGAAGCTGATGCCGTGGCGCCGCAGTCGCCGCATCCCCGGCAGGTTCTGGCGCAGCCAGTTCGGCGGGAAGTGCTGCAACGCCCTTTCCTGATCGGTGAGGAAGAGGACGATGTTCATCCCGGCGACGTCGCGCCGCTTGCCCTTGGCGGCGCCGAGCGCCTGCTCGACGCCGACGCCTTGGGCGAGCAGCGCCGCGGCGGCGGCGCTGGCGCCGGACCCGATCAGCTCCTTGCGGGTCAGGCCCCCCTCGCGCTTCTCGGTTCGGCTCATCGGTTCCTCCGGAAGATGTCGACGGCATTGCTGGCAAACGAGGTCGAGTAGAGGTGGCGGCCGTCGGGGCTGAGCGCGATCGAGCTGACCCCGCGCAGCGCCCGCGCCCGCGTGCAGCCGGGCACCGAGCGCGACGCGAGGCAGCCGGCGCGGCCCGGCTTCTGCGCCAGCCTGCCGGACCTGCGGCCACGGTCGAGGACGGCGATCGCGCCGGTGGCGAAGGCCGCCACGTAGACGTTCTTCCCGTCGGGCGAGACGGCGAGCCCCTCGGGCGCGCTCAGCGCCCGACCGAACGAGCAGCCGACGGCGCGCAGCCAGACCAAACAGCCGCCGGTGCCGGCGAACTGGGCGATCCCACCGGAGGAGCTCGAGCGGGAGAACGAGGTGACGCTGTTGCTCAGCAGCGAGGTCACGTAGACGTCGCCCCTGGGGCCGGTCGCGACCGCGTTGGCGCCGCCGAGCTGGACGCCGGTCGTGCAGCCGGCGAGCGCGGCGTCGACGATGCAGCCGCTGCCGTCGGTCGCCTGGCTGAGGGCGCCCGTGGATCTGTCCCGCGCCAGCACGGCGACCGCGTTGGAGGCCGCGCTGGCCACGTAGACCAGCGAGCCGCCGGCGGCGATCGCCATCCCCTCCGGCGACTTCAACGCGATGCCGGGAGCGCAACCTTCGATCGCTTCGGCGATGCAGCCCGCGCCGCCGCCCGGCTGGGTGAGCGCGCCGCTCGCCGGGTGGCGACCGAAGGCCGCCACCGCGTTGCCGAAGAACGAGCCGACGTAGACGTTCCTGCCGTCAGGGCTGACGACGACCACGTCAGGGCCGACCAGGGCGCGGCCGAGGGCGCAGTTGGGCACCGGCAGGCCCGAGATGCAGCCGGCCCCGGCGGGCAGCTGGCTGAGCGCGCCGCTCGAGCGGTTGCGGCGGAAGACGCTGACCGTGTTGCTCGCCCGCGAGGTCGCGTAGACGCTGCGGCCGTCGGGGCTGACCGCGACCGAGTTCGGGCCGTCGAGCCCGACCGCTTTCGCGCAGCCGGCGGCGCCTTTGGCGGCGATGCACCCGGCAGCGCCCTTTGGCTGCGTGAGGGCGCCGCTGCGCGGGTTGCGCCGGAAGGCCGCGATCGCGTCGCTGCGCAGGGAGGCGACGTAGACGTTCCTGCCGTCAGGGCTGAGCGCGATCGCGCGCGAGCCCATGAACGGGCCGGGACCCTTGAGAGCGCGCGCCGTGCCGCAGCGGCGAGTCGGGGTCGAGCGGTCGACCAGGCAGCCGCGGGCGCCCGGCAGCTGCACCAGCGTGCCGGGCTTCGCCGCCTTGCGATCGGCTCGCTGCTTCGCCGGCGCGGCCGCCGCGCTCGCCGGCAGCGCCAGCAGGGCCAGCGCCATCAGGGCGACGGATGCGCCGGGGACGAAAGGCGGCCTCTGCAAGGAGCGGCGCATGCGCGGCGAGCGTAATCGGCCCCCCGGACAAGCCGGGGTCAGCGCTTGCCGACCTTCAGGTTGCCGATCGCGCCGATGCGAATGCCGAGCCATGGGTAGGTGGCGGTGAAGAACGTGTTGTCCTGCGGCTGCAGCCCGACCGCCGAGAGCCAGAGTTGGTAGACGGGTGCGTTGGCGATGCCGCCGTGCAGTCGCCGCCAGACGCGCGCGCCCTTGAGGCCGAACGGCGGCGGCGTGATCGTGTCGGTCCACTCGACCGCGTTGCCGCCCTGGTCGAGGGTCCCCCACGGCGAGACGGTCCTCGCCTGGCCGACCGTGCCGAGGCTGCCCTGGAAGGCTTTGGCGTAGGTCGCCGGGTCGATTCCGAACGGGTTCACGTTGGCGCAGGCTTCCACGCCGACGGCCGCCGGGCACCAGCTCGGCGCCGGCGTTTCGGCGGCGTGGAAGGTCGCAAGCGGCTGGGTCGAAGCGTTGGTCACTTCGCCCGTGGTCGGGTCGAGCGTGGTCGAGTTGGGCGCCGTCGCGGTGTTGTCGCCGAACACGCCGGGGTTGGTCGGGTACTTCCAGTAGGAGTAGGTGCCCCCGCCGCTGGCGTCGTAATAGGCGGCCTTGATCCACTCGTCCTGGCTGGGCACGACGAAACCGGACTTGCGCGCCCGCGTCGCCGCCCGCTTTCTCATCGCGTACATGCCGCTCCCGGTCTTGCGCGAGAGCCGCACCCGGTAGGTGACGTAGCGGAAGCCGTTGTCGACGCTGGCGCGCCTGGCGAGCAGCTCGCCGTTGTAGAGCGAGTTGACGAAGCGCGCGGAGCGCAGGAAGTTGGCGAAGCCGTAGGGCTTGCCGGCCCATTCCGGCGAGGCGACCGTGTAATGGCGTCCCTTGCGGGCGCCGGCGGAGAAATCGACCTGCCCGTATTTGGGCCAGGCCGACGAGCTCTCGTTGGGGCTGTAGAGACGGTGCTTATTGCGGCCCGCCGGGTCGACCGTGTTGAGGAACGCCACCCACTGGGCGACGGTGACCTCGAGCTGGCCGATGCCGTAGCGGTAACCGACCCCGCCGACCTGCTGGCAGGCGGGCCCACCCGGGGGCGCTTCCGCGCAGGAGGCGTAGATCGCGTCCTGGAAGGGAACGATCCCGACCGAGGGGTTGCCGGGGGCGCCGACCTTGACGGTCTTGAACGTCAACACCGCGGGCTTCGCAGCGGAAGAGGCCGCCGGCCCGGCGAGCGCCACCGCCCCAACGAGGATCAGCGCCGGCAGAAGGCGATTCGTCAGGACACGGAGCGCTGCAGAGGGAAGGTGCATTCTGCCCTATCGACGGCGGTGCGGAAATGCCTTAGGGCCCTCACTTGGTGGCGTGCGGCAGGTCAGAACTCGGCGGTGACGAGGCGCAGGCCGATGTCGAGCGAGGGTTGCGTCCGCAGGACACCGTAGCGGCGGTCCCACTCGCCGCTCGCGAGGTCGCGGCGCAGACGGTCGAGGCCCCGCTCGGCGGTCGCCTCCGGTAGGACGTGCCAGATCGAGGAGGCCCGCCGCACGTCCGGGTCGAGGAAGGCCTCGGGCCGGCTCCACAGCGCGATGCAGAAGCCGTCGCTGCAGTCGCTGGGCGCGGCGACGGGCTCGATCTCCAGGCCGGGCAGGACGGCCTCGAGCTCGGCGATCGTCGGGAACATCCGCCGGTCGTGCTCGACGATCTCCGGCAGGTAATCGCGGCAGAGCCACATCTCCGCGGTCACGTCGAGGTCGAGGGTCAGGAAGGCGACCCGGTCGCGGGTCACGCGCCGCACCTCGGCCAGCCCGCGTCCGACGTCGTCCCAGTGGTGCATCGTGAAGACGCCCATCGTTGCGTCGACACTCTTGTCGTCGAGCGGCAGGTCCTCGGCAACGCCCTGGATCGCGGGCGCCGCCTCGGGCGGGCGTTGCTCGATCATCACCGGCGAGGGCTCAACCGCGATCACCTCGCGGTCGCGCGGCTCGTAGGAGCCGCTGCCGGCGCCGATGTTGAGGACGCTCCGCGCGTCGCCGAGCGCCGCCCAGATCGCCGCCTCGATGCGCGGATCGGGGCGGCGGACGTCGCTGTAGCCGAGGCCCATCCGGTCGTAGGCGGGCGCCTTCATCGCTTCGCCTCGCTCCGCCGAGGGCGCGAGGGCGGTTCCGCGGAACCGCCCTCGCGCAGCAATGCGACCAACAACTCGACGAAGTCACCGTAGAGGTCGTCGCGCACGGCCTCGGGGCTGACCAGCGATTCGACAGCGAGGCCGATGCCGAGTGCGCGCAGCACCAGCGCGAGGTCGTCGGCGGGCAGAGCCAACTCGACCCCGGCCTCCTCCTGATACTGGGAGATGTAACCGGAGACGGCCTCGCGCATCGCCGCCGAGCGCGTGCCGAAGCGCCGGGCCAGCTCCGGGTCGCGGTCGCCGTGGGCGATGAACTCCATATGCAGGACGACGGACTCGCGGTCGCGTGCGAAGCGCTCCATCCACTGGTCGGCGAGGGCGCGGGCGCGGATCTCCAGCGACGCGTCGGCGGACAGCGCCGCCTGGGTCTCGGCCAGCTCGCGCACCCGCTCGGCCATGTAGTCCTCGAAGACAGCGAGGAAGAGGTCGGCCTTGCCCTCGAAGTTCGAGTAGACGGCACCGTGCGAGTAGCCGGCCTGCTCGGCGATCTCCTCGACCGAGGCGCCGTTGTAGCCGCGGCGGGCGAAGACCTTGGCGGCGGTGGCGATCAGCTCGGCCCGCGTGCGGGCCTGCTTCTCGGCCCGGGTCTCTCTATTTCGCTTTGCCAACATTCAGATTGCAACTCCAACTCGAATGCTGATACTAATCTAAAAATCGACGATCCGCTTCAGATCCTCTCCCGCTGGCTCGAGGAGGCCCGCGACGCCGCGGTGCCCGCACCGGTGGCGATGACGCTGGCCACCGTCGGCGTCAACGGCCGGCCCTCCGCTCGCATCCTGTCGCTCAAGCGCCTCGAAGCCGGCTCGCTGGTGTTCACCACCGGGCTGTGGACGCGCAAGGCGGAGGAGCTGCGCGCCACTCCGCTGGCGGCAGCGGTCTTCCACTGGCCGGAGCTCGGCCGCCAGGTCCGGGTCGAGGGCCGCGCCGAGGTCGCCGAGCGCGAACTGGCCGAGGAGCTGTTCGCGGCGCGCCCGCGCCACCACCAACTGCAGACGCTGGCCTCGCGGCAGGGCGAGGAGATCGAGGATCTCGGCCCAACACAGGCGCGGCACAAGGAGCTGACGGCCGAGTTCGCGGACCGGCCGGTCCCCTGCCCCGACGACTGGGGCGCAATCCGCCTCACCCCCGAAGCGATCGAGTTCTGGACCGAAGGAGCCGACCGCCTCCACGACCGGCTGTCGTACCGGCGGGCTGGTGATGAGTGGCACCACTCCCGTCTGGCGCCGTAGGGCTAGGCCGGCTTGACGCCGATCAGGAGCGCCATCTCCAGCCACTTCCAGTAGCAGTCGACGTCGTCAAAGCCGAGCTCGCGCAGCCAGCCGAGTTGGGTCTCGACGCCGAGCGTGCAGTCGGAAGGGTCCTCGTTCTCGAGTGGCTCGTCGATCGCCGCGAAGAAGGCGTCGTGCAGGCGGGGGGTCGCCGACGCGACGTGCTCGAAGTTGGCGAAGACCCCGCCGGGCTCGAGCAGCTCGAACGCTTCTCCGTACAGAGAGCGCTTGCGCTCGTGCTCGAGGTGGTGGATCGCAAACGACGAGACGACCGCGTCGAAGCGGCCCAGCGCCGGCAGCGGCGCGGAGAGGTCGTGCTCGACGAGCTCGATGCGCTCGTCCCCGGCGAAGCGCTTGCGCGCCTCGGCGAGCATCAGCGCGGAGAAGTCAAGGCCGACGCCGCGCATCTCGGCGCGGTCGGTCTGGAGCAGGGCGAGCAGGCGACCGTCGCCGGTGCCGAGGTCGAGGACGCGGGCGGCATCGCGAGGCACGTGGTCGAGCAGCACACCCTCGCCCTCCAGCCGGTGCGGGAACTCGTCGGCGCGGGCGAGATACCCCTCGACCCGCTGCTCGTCGCTCGTCCACTCCTCGCCCGGCGTTCCGCTCATCCTGCGACGGCGCGGCGCTCGGTCTCGTTGAGCGCGGCGGCGGAGAGGGTGTCGGCGAGCTGCGTTGCCATACCCGAGAGGATAGGAGCCGTCACGGGCGGGATCTCCTGGGCGGTCAACCGGGCGAGGTAGACGCTGGCGGGAGAAGGTTGCCTTTTAACGCGTTAGAAGGTTAAACTCGCCTGCGTTAGATGGCTAAACCTGATTCCAAATACCGCACGAGGCTAGTCGACGCCTGGCTTGCCGAGCTACTTTCACAGCTTCCCGCCGTGATGCTGGTCGGGCCGCGAGCCGCCGGGAAGACCACCACCGCGCGACGCTGGGTCGCGAGCGCAGTGCGACTTGACCGGGCAGCAGAGGCGACCGCCTTCGAAAGCGATCCGGACGCCGCGCTCCGCGACCTCCCGGAACCGGTCTTGCTCGACGAGTGGCAAGCGGTGCCCGGCGTGCTCGGCGCAGTCAAGCGGGCGGTCGACGAAGATTCTCGACCTGGGCGATTTCTGCTCGCTGGATCGATTCAGGCCCCACTCGAGCGCGCGATGTGGCCGGGAACCGGACGCGTCGTACGCGTGCCGATGTACCCGATGGCGATCCGGGAGCAGGTCGGCCAGGTCAGCGGTGGGACCTTCTTCGATCGGATCGAGCGAGGCGAGGATCTGCGTGTTCCCGTGGACACCCCAGACCTGCTCGGCTACGTCGAGTTGGCCCTGCAGGGGGGTTTCCCCGATGCGGTCCTGCGCCATCGTGGATCGTCAGCGCCGGCCTGGCTACGGAGCTATGTCGACGATCTCCTCAGTCGCGATCTCGCAGCGCTCGGCGGAGAGCGCCGGAGCACGGGTGGACTGCGCCGATACTTCGAGGCCTACACGCT
>Ga0209587_1001157_pt1 | contig 12645 bp, 11 predicted proteins | sample NGEPerD_2_FD_184512 | JGI IMG/M metagenome (GOLD analysis project Ga0209587, IMG submission 184512) | Arctic peat soil microbial communities from the Barrow Environmental Observatory site, Barrow, Alaska, USA - NGEE PermafrostL1-D... | ecosystem: Environmental > Terrestrial > Soil > Wetlands >... | reverse complement strand
TGGATCGGCGACGACGCAGTGGTCGAGGCGTTGCCCGCCGGGTTGCGTCGTACGACGGACTTCTTGACCCACGAGGTCTTCAACACCCACCGCTCCGAGACCTCGATGCTGCGCTACCTGCGCCGCCTCTCCGCCCGTGACTACGGACTGGACCGCGGCATGATCCCGCTCGGCTCGTGCACGATGAAGCTGAACGCGACCACCGAGATGGAGCCGGTGAGCCTTCCCGGTTTCGCCGACCTGCACCCGTTCGCTCCGGCCGAGGACGCCCTGGGCTACCGCCGGCTGATCGGCCAGATGGAGTCGTGGCTGGCCACGGTCACCGGCTACCACCGGGTCTCCATCCAGCCGAACGCCGGATCGCAGGGTGAGCTCGCCGGGCTGCTGGCGATCCGCGCCTACCACGAGGCGAACGGCGAAGGAGAGCGGCGGATCTGCCTGATCCCGTCCTCGGCCCATGGCACCAACGCTGCCTCGGCCGTGATGGCGGGGATGAAGGTCGTGGTGGTGAAGTCCGCGGCCGACGGGTCGGTCGACATGGACGACCTCAGGGCGCAGTGCGAGGAGCACCGCGACGACCTCGCCGCGATCATGGTCACCTATCCCTCGACGCACGGGGCCTACGAGGACACCATCTCCGAGCTCTGCGAGACGATCCATGACGCCGGTGGCCAGGTCTACGTCGACGGTGCCAACCTCAACGCGCTGCTCGGCTACGCCAACCCGGGCGAGTTCGGTGGTGACGTTTCGCACCTCAACCTGCACAAGACGTTCTGCATCCCGCACGGCGGTGGCGGGCCGGGCGTGGGTCCGGTCGGCGTACGCAAGCACCTGGCGCCGTACCTCCCCTCGCACCTGATGCACCCCGAGGCCGACAAGCGCGTCGGCATCGGAGCGATCAGCGCAGCGCCGTACGGTTCGGCGGGGATCCTGCCGATCTCCTGGGCCTACGTGCGGATGATGGGCGCCGAGGGACTCACCCGTGCGACAGCGGTCGCGGTGCTCGCAGCGAACTACGTCGCCGAGCGGTTGAAGGACCACTTCCCGGTGCTCTACCGCGGTCACAACGACTGGGTCGCGCACGAGTGCATCCTCGACGTGAGGGGGCTCTCCAAGTCCAGCGGGGTCACCGTCGACGACGTTGCCAAGCGGCTGATCGACTACGGCTTCCACGCGCCGACGATGAGCTTCCCGGTGGCCGGTTCGCTGATGGTCGAGCCCACCGAGAGCGAGGATCTCGGAGAGCTCGACCGGTTCTGCGAAGCGATGATCGCGATCCGCGGCGAGATCGACCGCGTCGAGGCAGGGGAGTGGACCCCGCAGAGCTCTCCGCTCCGCGGTGCCCCCCACACGGCCGCCTCGGTGCTCGTCGGTGACCAGGACCGGGCGTACTCCGCCGAGGTCGCGGTGTTCCCGTCCGGACCCGACCCGGACAAGTACTGGCCGCCGGTGGGCCGGGTCGACCAGGCCTACGGCGACCGCAACCTGGTCTGCGCCTGCCCGCCGCCCGAGGCCTTCGCATGAACATGCCCGTGATGCGCGCGGACCATTTCCAGGCGGTCCTCGACCGCTACCAGGCAGAGCGCCGGCTGCCCTCGATCGTGGCCGGTGTGCTCGCGGGGCCCCGGCTGGCATGGACCGGATCAGCGGGGACGGGTGTGGCCGGGGCGGAGGGGACCACCGAGACGCAGTACCGGATCGGGTCGATCACCAAGATGATGACCGCCGTGCTGGTGATGCAGTGCCGCGAGGACGGACTACTTGACCTCGGTGACCCGATCGGGAAGTTCGTTCCGGAGACGGGATACGCCTCTGCGACGGTCCGCGAGCTGCTCGCGCACACCTCCGGCATGCAGAGCGAGCCCGTCGGCCCGTGGTGGGAGCGCTCACCCGGAGTGCCGATCGAGGACCTGCTCGCGGCCAACGACGGCTCGGGGTCGGTGTCCGGGCCGGGGGAGCACTACCACTACAGCAACCTCGGGTACGCCCTCCTCGGCGAGGTGGTTGCGAGGCTCCGGGGCGCGGCGTGGTTCTCGCTGGTGCAACAGCGCCTGCTCGAGCCGCTGGGGATGACCCGGACGACCTACTCCCCGCAGGCGCCGTACGCCCCGGGGTGGAGCGTGCACCACCTCCAGGGCACCCTGACCGAGGAGCCGCTGCACGACACCGGCTCGATGGCACCTGCAGGTCAGCTGTGGAGCACCCTCGAGGACCTGGCGCGGCTCGCGGCGTTCCTGTCCGTGGGTGACCCGGCGATACTGGCCGCGCAGACCCTGGTCGAGATGCGTCGACCGGTGCCTCCCGCGGTCGACTACGGGCTCGGCCTCCGCCTGCTTCCGTACGCGGACGGGGTGCTCTCCGGCCACACCGGCTCCATGCCCGGGTTCGGGGCGACCGCGTTCGCGGACCCGCTCAACCACGTCGGCGTCGTCGTGCTCACCAATGCCACCACTGGCTTCTCGGGCACCGAGCTTGCGCTCGCACTCCTCGGTGGCCGGACGCCGGCGCCGATGAAACCGTGGGTCCCGACGCGTGAGGTGCCCGCGTGGGCGCGCGAGCTCCTCGGCTACTGGCACTGGGGCAACTCGGCCTACGAGGTGCGCTGGAACGACGAGCGGCTGGAGTGGCGCGACCTGGCCCTCGGCGCACTGGCCGAGCAGTTCGGCCTCAGGAATGTTCAGGGCGAGGACCGGGTCATCGGGCTGGCGGGCTACCACCGCGGCGAGACCCTGCACGTCGTACGGCGTGACGACGGGTCTGTCGACCACCTCGAATGCGCCACCTTCGTCTACACGCGCAAGCCATACCCGAACGGTCCTTGAGGTTTCGGCGAACGGACCTACCGGTCTCACGGTGCCCGGTCGACGAACCGGAACTGCACCCGCACCGATCCGTCGAGCGGCACCATCAGGGTCGAGTCGCTGGGAGACCACCGCTCCGGCACCAGGAAAAGGGCGTCACGGCCCTGGATCAGCACCCGCAACCCGCGGTAGCGATAGCGGAAGTCGTCGCCCTCCCCAGAGGGCAGCGCGGTCTCCTTGACGATGCCGTCGGTCAGGAACAGGCGTTCCTTGGTGTCCAAGATGACAGGGGCGAGTTCGTCGAGGTTGCGGGCCGTCCGCATTGCGTTGCCCAAGGCCGTCCATTGCGCGACCGTCGCCGTGGCCCAGAACAGACAACCAACGATGGCGACGAGCGCGAACACGAGCGCGCCGCGTCGCAGACCCCGGCCCTCCTCGTCTGCCGGGATCAGGAAGGCCGGCGCGCCCGGGAGTCGTGAGGTGTAGAGGAACCCCGCGCTGCCGGCGGCCAGGAGCATCGGGGTCACCAGTGCGTACGGCGGCCAGCCACCCAGGGCGGCAAACCCCACGACGAGCACCAGACCGGCCAGCAGCGCGACCACTGAGAGCGCCAGCATGGAGCGCACCACTCGTGCCGGCGGCGGGTGCCGTCGCAGGAACAGGTGCGTCAGCAGCAGACCCGCACCGCCCAGCGAGATCACCAGCAACGGCACCAGCAGTGCCTGCGGACTGCGCATCACGTAGTCCTGCGTGCTGAGCCCTACCGTGTCCACGTCCAGGCCGAAGTAGCGGTACTGGCTGCGCGAGAAGACGTACCCGAAGTAGAACAAGAGCGAGCTCAACAGGGTGGCCGGGGCGACGATGGTGCTGGCGAAGTTCCACCACTTGTCGAACTGGGCAGCCCTGGACCCTGCCTCCAGCGCCATTGCTAGTTCCCGCTGTCGTCGCCAGACCCCGAGTCGGTGCCATCTGTTTCATCGGTTCCCTGGTCGGGCGCCGGCTGGATGGTGATTGACTGCGGACCAGATTCGGCTACGGCGTCCCGGAACGCATGACAGTCGGCGATCCGGGCAGGCTCGCAGGTGATCTGCCCGGATCCGAATGAAAGGGTCGGGTTTTCGGCGTTCGTGGGACCGTTCCAGGCGACCGCGACCGAGCATCCGTCACTGCTGTTGGTCAGTGTGAAGTCGCCCAGGCAGGGCGGTGCATCTGGGCAGGACTCAGAGGACTCGCTGAACTGGTCTGAGGGGTCGAAGGTGAGGCTGCCCAGCGTGATCGCAATCTCGTCGGGTAGATCGGGTGGGCCGCTCCAGTTCACGCTGGCGCACTGGAGCGTGTCGGACTCCACGGTGCTGTCACCTCCGACCGGTAGCCCGGGCAGATCGACCGCTACAGCCTCGTTGCCGGACTGGTCCGGAGCCTCCTGAGAGTCGGTGTCTTCCTCCTGAGGTGCACTCGCGTCGATGCTGTCCCCGGAATCGCTCGAGGACTGGTCTTCGGACCCTGTCGAGGAGAGTGACCCGTCGGACCCCTCAGATCCCTGCGAACCGCTCGACCCGCTGCCGCAGGCCGCACCGCACATCATCAAGACCGCCGCGGCTAGCGCCGCGATGACAGTTCGTCGCATCACTGCTCCCCCTCATCGTTCCCCGGTACACCGGGAACCGAGTGACACCGACCCGTCGTCACCTCCACGCACGCTTCCGCGCTGCGCACCGGCGAGCCAGGATGGGCTCACCATGAGGAGTCGTGGGCCGTATCGCTGATACATGGCACCGACGAGGTGCAGCCGGGGCCGCCGGGGCGGTCTTGCCTTCTGTGTTCCAGAGAAGGCCTGCGCGGAGCCGAAGTCAAGGCAGTGAGGTGCATCAAGTGGCGATGGGTTCGCGCCGGCTGGGGGAGTCGACCTCCCGCGCATCGGGCGGGCGAGCTTCGCCGTCTGGAATCTGGTGGACGCGGCGCCGGGGTCGTGCTTTGGTTGCCCCGTGACGCGCGGTGTGGAGGCCGACTACCTGGTGGTCGGGGCCGGGGCCATGGGGATGGCGTTCACGGATGCGCTGATCGACCACGCCGACGACGTGCGCGTCGCTCTTGTCGACCGCCGCCACGGTGTCGGGGGTCACTGGCTCGAGGCCTATCCTTTCGTGCGCCTGCACCAGTCATCCACCTTCTACGGCGTCGCATCGACGTTGCTCGGCGGCGGGCGAATCCAGGAGCACGGGCCTGAGGCGGGACTCCATGAGCGGGCCGACCAGCCGACGATCCTGGCCTACTACGGCGACCTGCTGGCGGACAGGATGCTGGGGTCGGGCCGGGTCGAGTTCTTCGCCGGCTGCGACTACGTGGGGGATCGCACCTTCGTCTCGCACGTCTCGGGTCAGCGGTTCGAGGTGCCGCAGCGATGCCGGATCGTCGACGCACGCTACCTCGCTCCCGACGTACCGGCGGAGACGCCGCCGAGGTTCGGTGTCGCCGACGGTGCGCGGGTGATCCCGGTCAACGACCTCGTGCGAACAGACGAGGCCCCCAGTCAGTACGTGATCGTGGGCTCGGGCAAGACCGCGACCGACGCCTGTATCTGGCTGCTGGCGCGTGGGGTGGACCCCGACGCGATCTGCTGGGTCAGGCCACGCGATCCGTGGATGCTGAATCGGGCGCTGATCCAGCCGGATCCCGCCATCTATCTCGGCATGGTCGCCGACATGATGCGCGCGGCGGGGGCGGCCGCATCGTTGCAGGACCTGTTCCTGCGGCTGGAGGACGCCGGCATCATGCTGCGCCTCGACCGCTCGGTCTCGCCGACCATGGCCAAGGCGCCCACCCTCGCAATGTGGGAGCTGGAGCAACTGCGCACCATCGACCACGTCGTGCGCCGGGGCCATATCGACTCGGTGAGTCGCGGCAGGATCGACCTCGCGGACGGGTCGATCGCCGTCGCGGAGGACGCCCTGGTTGTGAACTGCGCGGCGGATGGCCTGAAGATGCCGCCGCTGGTAGCGATCTGGAGACCCGAGATGATCACACTGCAACCGATCAGGGCCGGGTTCCCGTGCTTCGGGGCCGCGCTCGCGGGGTACATCGAGGCGACTCGCGACGACGATGACGAGAAGAACAAGCTGTGCCCTCCGTCGCCCTACGCCAACACCCTGGCCGACTGGGCGAGGATGAACGTCCTGGGCATGCGGAACTCGATGGCGTTCAACTCCGAGCCCGACATCAAGGCGTGGTCCGACCGGGTCGCGCTCAACCCCGCGCGCATCCCACCCGAGCACGGCGGATCCCCGGAGCTGGATGACGCGCTGGCTCGCCTCGGGACCCACGTGGGAGCCGGGCTGGCCAAGCTGGCTGGCTGGGCTCAGTGACCAGGTGCCTGGCTGACCCGCGACCGCTCGTGCTCGCTTGCGGTGGCGCGCCGACCCGGCGAGCATGAGGAATGGCCCCGCCGCGGCTTGGACGGAGGATTGCGCGTGGGCTTCTGGTGTCGGTATTGATCGTGGGAACAGTGGTCGGAATGCTATGGGCCTTGCAACGTCGGTTGATCTACTTCCCCGATTCCAGGCAGGTGCCACCGGCCGCCGATGTCATCGACGGCTCGCGCGACGTCACCCTGCAGACGAGGGACGGTCTCGAGCTGCGTGCCTGGTTTGTTCCGGCGGCCGACCGCGAGGACACCGGGATGGCAGTGCTGCTCGCGCCCGGCAACGGTGGCAACCGGGCGGGACGGGCGGAGTTCGCTGAGAGGCTGAGCCAGCGTGGGCTCGCCGTACTGCTGATGGACTACCGCGGCTACGGCGGAAACCCGGGCAGCCCGAGCGAGGAGGGCCTCGCCGCCGATGCGGACGCCGCCGCGCAGGCCCTGGAGGAGCTCGGCTACCCCGCGGCACGCGTCCTCTACTTCGGGGAGTCGCTGGGCACCGGCGTGGTGGCGGCGCTGCAGGTAGAGCGGCCACCCGCGGGGATGGTCCTCCGATCCCCGTTCACCGATCTGGCCGACGTAGGGTCACACCACTACCCGTGGCTGCCGGTTCGGGCGCTGCTCCGTGACCGGTTCCCGGTCGTGGAACACCTCGCGTCCAGTGAGGTCCCGGTGACGGTGATCTACGGCGACCGGGACTCGGTGGTTCCCTCACCACTCAGTGCCCGGGTGGCAGAACGGGTCCCTGCCCTCGCCGAACTGGTGGTGCTCGAAGGCGCCAACCACAACGATCCGGCCATGTTCGGAGCCCAGGTGGCCGACGCCGTCGCGCGGCTGGCCGAGCAGGTCTCATGAGGCCGGCAGCCTGACTCACCTGCGCCGCGTCGAGATCCTGCCCAGGGATCAGGCGAGGTCGAACCGGTCGAGGTTCATCACCTTGTCCCAAGCGGCAACGAAATCACTCACGAACTTCTGCTGCGCGTCGTCGCTGGCGTAGACCTCCGCGAGGGCGCGCAGCTCGGAGTTCGAGCCGAAGACGAGATCGACGCGGCTACCAGTCCAGGTGACCTCGCCGGTTGCGTTGCGGCCCTCGAAGGTCTCCTGGGACTCGTCCGTGGCCCGCCAGTTCGTGCCGAGGTCGAGCAGGTTCACGAAGAAGTCGTTGGTCAGCGACCCGGGGTTCTCGGTGAGGACGCCGAGCGAGGAGTGCTGGGCGTTCGCGCCCAGGGCCCGGAGACCGCCCAGGAGGACGGTCATCTCGGGAGCGCTCAGGGTCAGCAAGTTCGCCCGGTCGAGCAGGAGGTACTCGGCCGGCAGCCGCTGCCCCTTGCCCAGATAGTTGCGGAACCCGTCGACGGTCGGCTCGAGCGCCGCGAAGGACTCGACGTCAGTCTGCTCCTGCGACGTGTCGGCGCGTCCCGGGGTGAAGGGGACCTCGACGTCGTGACCGGCATTCCTGGCGCCCTGCTCGACGCCGGCGCAGCCGGCCAGGACGATCAGGTCGGCGAGCGAGATCTGCGTGCCCTTGCGGTCGACATTGAAGGCCTCCTGGACCCTCTCCAGGGTGCGCAGCACGGCCGCTAGCTCGTCCGGGTCGTTGACCTCCCAACCGTTCTGCGGCTCGAGGCGGATGCGTGCCCCGTTGGCGCCGCCCCTCTTGTCGCTGCCGCGGAACGTCGAAGCCGACGCCCATGCGGTGGAGACGAGTTGGGAGACGGACAGCCCCGAGGCCAGTACCTGGCTCTTGAGGGCGGCGACGTCGTCGGCCCCGACCAGCGCGTGCGTGACTGCCGGGATCGGGTCCTGCCAGAGCAGCGTCTCCTGGGGGACCTCCGGCCCGAGGTAGCGCGCGATCGGACCCATGTCGCGGTGCGTCAGCTTGAACCAGGCCCGGGCGAAGGCGTCCGCGAGCTGCTCCGGGTTCTCGTGGAAGCGCCGCGAGATCGGCTCGTAGACCGGGTCGAGCCGGAGCGAGAGGTCGGTCGTCAGCATCGTGGGGACGCGCTTCGCGGCGCCGGCGTCGGGACCGGGAACGGTGCCCGCTCCGGCGCCTTCCTTCGGCTGCCACTGGTGAGCACCTGCCGGGCTCTTAGTGAGCTCCCACTCGTAGCCGAACAGGTTGTCGAAGAAGCTGTTGTCCCAAGCCGTCGGTGTGGAGGTCCAGGTGACCTCGATGCCGCTGGTGATCGCGTCCGCGCCCTTGCCGGTGCCGAACGTGTTCTTCCACCCGAGGCCCATCTCCTCCAGCGGAGCACCTTCCGGCTCGTCGCCGACGTACTGATCCGGGTCGGCCGCACCATGGGTCTTGCCGAACGTGTGACCACCGGCGATCAGCGCGACAGTCTCCTCGTCGTTCATGGCCATCCGGCGGAACGTCTCGCGGATGTCCCTGGCCGCGGCGAGCGGGTCCGGGTTGCCGTTGGGGCCTTCGGGGTTGACGTAGATCAGGCCCATCTGGACTGCGGCGAGCGGGTTCTCCAGGTCGCGGTCTCCGGTGTAGCGCTCGTCGCCGAGCCACTCCGTCTCGGGGCCCCAGTAGACGTCCTCGTCGGGCTCCCAGGCGTCCTCACGACCGCCGGCGAAGCCGAAGGTCTCGAAGCCCATCGACTCGAGTGCGACGTTTCCGGTCAGGACGATCAGGTCGGCCCAGGAGAGGTTCTGGCCGTACTTCTTCTTCACCGGCCACAGCAGGCGGCGGGCCTTGTCCAGGTTGCCGTTGTCGGGCCAGCTGTTGAGCGGCGCGAAGCGCTGCTGGCCGGCCCCGGCGCCACCGCGACCGTCGCTGATCCGGTAGGTGCCCGCGCTGTGCCAGGCCATCCGGATCATCAACGGGCCGTAGTGGCCGAAGTCGGCGGGCCACCACTCCTGCGACGTGGTCAGCACCTCGGTGATGTCCTGCTTCACGGCCGCGAGGTCGAGGGTCTTGAACGCCTCGGCGTAGTCGAACGCGTCGCCGAGGGGATTCGCCACGGCGGGGTTCTTGGCGAGGATCTTCAGGTTCAGCCGGTTCGGCCACCAGCCCCGGTTGCCACCACCTTGGGTCGGGTGCGGCGCGCGGTCCTGAGCGACCGGGCACTGCTCCGCGCTGTCCTCGTTCATCTCTCCAACAACTGCATCGGGCTGTTCAGACACGGGGGTACCTTTCCGGGGGATGTGTGATCAGGAACTCTGGGTGGAGCAGTCGGGGCACAGGCCCCAGTAGACGACCTCGGCCTCGTCGATCGTGAAGCCGTGGTCCTCGGATGCGGTCAGGCAGGGCGTGACACCGACGGCGCACTCCACGTCGACAATGACACCGCACGAGCGGCACACGAGGTGGTGATGGTTGTCCGCGAGCCGCGACTCGTAGCGGGCCACAGATCCCGACGGCTGGATGCGTCGCACCAGACCTGCGGCCGTCAGGACGCGCAGTACGTCGTACACCGCCTGGTGGGACACCTCGCCGAGATCCGCCCGCACGACGCCGATGATCGAGTCCGTGTCGGCGTGCGGATGGTCGCCAACCGCGGTCAGCACCGCCAACCGCGGACGCGTCACACGCAGACGAGCCTGGCGCAGCTTGAGTTCTGAGGCGGTGGGCACGTCCCCGAGTGTGATCCACTTTCTGGAATCAGTCAAGAATAATCGGGCATCCTTCCGCTCACGCCAGGTCGGGCGAAGCGGCGTCCTGGTGGCGCCGCTCGATTCCTCGCTGCACGATGCGTACGATGCGGATCGTGCTGGCCTGGATCGTCTCCTCCCGCTGGCTCGTGCTCAGGTGAGGCACTCCCGCCTGCTGAAGGGACCCGCCCCGGTCCTGGTCGTGGTCGCCGCCGTCGCGGGCGCACTGCGCGGCGGCTTCACGGATCTCGTCGTCTACCAGTACGGCGGCCGGGCGGTGCTCGACGGTCTGAGGGTCTACGAGTCCGGCGACCCGGTCACCGGGCTGCCGTTCACCTACCCGCCGTTCGCTGCGGTGGTGATGGCGCCGCTGGCGCTGCTGCCGGCGTGGCTCGCGGCCGCGCTGTGGACCGGGGCGTCGGCGGGGGCGCTGGCGACGGTCGTCGTGGTGGTACGCCGCGCGCTCGACCGGCCCGCGCCGGGGTGGCTGGTCGCGCTCCTGACCGGCGGCGCGCTCGCCCTGGAGCCGGTGTGGCAGAACTTCACGTTCGGACAGATCAACGTGCTCGTGATGTTGGCAGTGCTGGTCGACCTGGTCCGGCCGGAACGGCGGTGGTCCGGCGTGCTGGTGGGCATCGCGGCGGGTGTGAAGCTGACCCCGCTCGTGTTCGTCGTGCTGCTGGTGCTGGTTGGTCGTCGTACGGCTGCGGGACGGGCGGTGCTGGCCTTCGCCGTCACCGTGGTTGTCGGGTTCGTTGCGATGCCGGGCTCGTCGGCGACGTACTGGGCCGACGGTCTCCTCGACGCGGGCCGGGTCGGCCCCCCGGCGCTGGCCCACAACCAGTCGGCCTACGGCGCGCTCACCCGGCTCCTCGACGGTCCGCCGTCGACCCTGCTGTGGCTCGCGGTCGCCGGGCCGCTCTCACTTGCGGTCCTGGTCGTCGCCGCCAAGTGGTGGCGGCGCGGCGACCGGGTGCTAGGCACCTGCCTCGGGGCGCTGGCCATGCTGTTCGCCTCGCCGGTCTCGTGGTCGCACCACTGGGTGTGGGCGGTGCCGGTCGCGCTGGTGCTGTGGGAGCGCAGCCGGTGGGCGGGCGCCGCGTGGACCGCGGTGTTCGTAGCCCGCCCGGTCGTGTGGCCGCCCTGGGGTGAGGGCCGCGAGTACGGGTGGAGCCCGCCCGAGCACCTCATCGGCAACGCCTACCTCCTCGCCGCCCTCGCTCTGACCGCCTGGGCAGCGGCCACACTCAACCGCCGAATCGGCTCAGCTGCACGCCGTACGGACACCGAGCCGGTGGGTTCGAACCCGGCTCGTCCGGGCCTGAACGAGCTTGGCTCTGCTGCTCACGACTGACGGTCGACCGGGTAGACCTCCACCTGGGGCTCCGGGAAGCCTGCTCGTTGCAGCTCGGCCTCGAACTTCGGGTTGGCCATGTACGCCTCGAGGAGGTCGGCGGACTCCCAGATGTCGGTCATCGTGAGTCCGGTGGCCGCCCGGGCGGCTACATGGGAGGCGAGAAGCTCGACGCTGCCCTGATTGCCCAGCTGCGCGCCAACGGGTACGCCGATCTCAGGCCGGCGCACAGTCAGGTGTTCGGCGCGATTCCTCCGGGAGGGGCGCGAGTCGGTGAGATGGCCGCGCAAGCCGGCATTACCCAGCAGTCGATGAGCGAACTCGTCGACGGCCTGGAACACCTCGGCTACCTCGAGCGACGCCCCGACCCCAGCGACCGGCGCGCGCGGATCATCGTCTTCACCGAACGTGGCTGGGAGGCGGTACGTGCCGGCATCGCGACCGTCGACGGAATCGAGCATGACTGGGCACAGCGCATAGGGGTCCGGCAGGCCACTGCGTTGCGGGCTGCCCTCGAGGTCATCGCCCTCAGCGACGACGCGGACTGAACCCATGAAACCTGTGGCGCCGGCATCACGGTTTCGCTGGTAGCTCGAGCACCGCGCCGGCCCCGGGGGCCTCGGGGAATCGAGCCGTGTGGCCGTACTGCGCACACAGTGCTGGATCGGCCCACCGCGTGGTGCGCGCGTTGCGGTAGTTGAACCACAGCGTCGAGCCGGTCGGTGCGCTGAGCAGCACCCTGGCCAGAGCGGGGTCGTCTGGATGGTGGAAGATGTCGCCGTTCGTGGAGATCAGGTAGTGCTGGGCAGGTGCCGTCTCCAGCATCGCCGCAAACACGTTGCCCTTGCTGGCGTGGTGCGGAAGTTTGAAGGCGTCCACGGGGAGCTTGTCCAGGCCGCGTGCGGTAGCCACGCCCTTCAGTCCGGCACCGAGCACGTTGCCGAACGCGTCAGCCCCGAGTACGACGCTGGCTCCGCGGTGCTCGACCAGTAGCGCGATGCTGCTCCCGTTCGGGGCCGCGCTTGGCCTCCGCTTGGGCCTGCGACCACTTCTTCGCCAGGATCCTCAGGCGTTCTGTCGTCGGCGAGAGTACCGTGATGTGCGGTCCGTCGTCGACAGGCACCTCGATGAACCCCGCTTCGGGGCCGGTGTCGATCGGACCACCGCCGAATGCCAGGTTCCACGGCAGCACTCGTCCGCCGGGCCCGCCCAGCAGCGCGGCCACGACGCTCTCACCCTGGCGACACTGCGCCTTGCCCTGGGTTGGGGAAGGTGCGTGCGGCCGTTGAACCAGTAGTCGCTCACGTGCTCGGCGTACTCGCTGCCGAGGAATGGGATCATGCCGCCGATGTGGTCGCTGTCGATGTGAGTGACGACGGCGACGTCGATGTGCCGGTCTTCGGAGTCGAGCCGCCTCAACCGTTGCTCCAGCACCGGCCACGTGTCCGGTGGGCCGCCGTCGACCAGCATTCGCC
>Ga0209587_1001156_pt1 | contig 12648 bp, 10 predicted proteins | sample NGEPerD_2_FD_184512 | JGI IMG/M metagenome (GOLD analysis project Ga0209587, IMG submission 184512) | Arctic peat soil microbial communities from the Barrow Environmental Observatory site, Barrow, Alaska, USA - NGEE PermafrostL1-D... | ecosystem: Environmental > Terrestrial > Soil > Wetlands >... | reverse complement strand
GGAACGCGTCGAAATGCGAGCAGGTTATCCGGTTGCTCTCGACGACCTCGTCGGTCCCCGCAGCGCCGAGACGCAACGGCCAGGCGGAATGTCGCACGTCGGCCTGGTCCAGGCCGTAGACCATCGCCCACTCATGCATGCCGAAGCAGCCCCACTGGGCCGGCCGGTCCGCTGTGGCAGTGAGCAGTCGGTGCGACGATGACAGCAACGGACGCGCGGTCTCGACGAACGGCAGCGCGACCGTGACACCATCGGCCACCGCGACGTACCCCTTGAGCTCGAGGTACGACGCGGCGTCCTCACCGGTCAGGACCTTTCCGAAACCGGGATGCCACCGGCGCAACGCGGCCGGGCGGTGTGAGTAGTAGGTGAACAGGAAGTCCTCGACAGGGTGTGGCTGGCAGGCCTTCCGGCGGTGCAGATGCGGCTGAACCCACGCGTCGACACGCGCGTGGTGGTGGTCGCGACGGGCCCGCCAGGACCCCTCCTCGAGCACCTCTCGTGAGGCGTCGGTCACGTTGTCCACACCCTCAAGGGTAGTAACCAGAGGGTGCCCGCGGCGCGGGTAGGCTCGTCTCGTGCGTATCGCGAGATTCACCACCGGCGACGATCCCGTGTACGGCGTGGTCACCGGGGAGGTCGATGACCTCGGCATTCCCGCGGACGACGCGCCGGTTGTCGCACTCGCCGGTGACCCGCTCTACGTCGGCATGCACCTGACCGAGGAGCAGCACAGGCTCGAGGACGTGCGCCTGCTGGCGCCGGTGATCCCGCGCAGCAAGGTGGTCGGCATCGGCCGCAACTATGCGGCGCATGCGGCCGAGATGGGGTCGGTGCTCCCGGATGAGCCACTGATGTTCCTCAAGCCGAACACCAGTGTTGTCGGCCCGGGTGACCCGATCTTCTACCCCAGGCAGAGCGCTGAGGTGCACTTCGAGGGTGAGCTCGCCGTCGTGATCGGACGGATCTGCCGAGACGTCGTCCGCGAGCGCGTCAAGGACGTCGTCTATGGCTACACGATCGGAAACGACGTGACGGCGCGCGACCTGCAAAGGAGTGACGTGCAGTTCACGAGGGGAAAGGGCTTCGACTCGTTCTGTCCACTCGGACCGTGGATCGAGACTGACCTCGACACCAGCGACCTGCACATCCAGACACACCTCAACGGCGATGTGAGGCAGGACGGGTCCACGAAGGACCTGATCTTCGACGTCGCGTCGCTGGTCGCGCACATCACGAGCGTGATGACGCTGCTGCCCGGCGACGTCATCCTCACGGGGACCCCCGAAGGGGTGGGTCCGATGAGCCCCGGGGATGAGGTCGAGGTCACGATCTCCGGTATCGGCACCCTGACCAACAAGGTGGTAACACGTGACTAGTGGTGACGGTGCGCCCGCGTCCTCGCCGGTCAGAGTGCGGTTCTGTCCGTCCCCCACGGGCTCCCCCCACGTCGGGCTCGCCCGAACGGCGTTGCTGAACTGGGCCTTCGTGCGCCACCTCGGCGGCACATTCGTCTTCCGCATCGAGGACACCGACGCTGTGCGGGACTCAACGGAGTCCTACGACACGTTGCTCGAAGTGATGCGCTGGCTCGGTCTTGACTGGGACGAGGGCCCGGAGGTCGGTGGGCCCTTTGGTCCGTATCACCAGTCCGAGCGTTACGACATCTACGCGGACGTCGTGGCCAAGCTGCTCGATGCCGGGCGTGCCTACCACTGCTACTGCTCCCAGGAGGACCTCGAGCAGCGCAACGAGGATGCTCGCGCGGCCGGTCGCACACCCGGGTACGACGGGCACTGCCGATCGCTCACGCAGGCGCAGGTGGCGGGCTTCGAGGACGAGGGGCGCAAGCCCGTCGTACGTTTCCGGATGCCTGACCGAGCGATCACCTTCGACGACCTGGTGCGCGGCGAGATCACCTTTCAGCCCGAGCACGTCCCGGACTTCGTGCTGGTGCGCGGAAACGGCCACCCGCTGTACACCCTGGTGAACCCGGTCGACGACGCGTTGATGGAGATCACGCATGTGCTGCGTGGTGAGGATCTGCTGTCCTCAACGCCGCGGCAGATCGCTCTGCACGAAGCACTGGCCGAGACCGGGGTCGGGAACGGAGCGACACCGCGGTTCGGTCACCTGCCCTATGTGATGGGTCAGGGCAACAAGAAGCTCTCCAAGCGCGATCCGGAGTCGAACCTGCTCACCTACCGCGACAAGGGTTTCCTGCCTGAGGGTCTGCTGAACTACCTGGCACTGCTCGGCTGGGCGATCGCCGAGGACCGCGACATCTTCTCAATGCAGGAGATGGTGGCGGCCTTCACCATCGAGCGGGTGAACCCGAACCCGGCCCGCTTCGACATCAAGAAGTGCGAGGCGATCAACGCCGCGCACATACGCACGCTCAGTGTCGACGACCTGACCGAGCGGATGATCCCCTACCTGCAGGCGGGCGGAGTGCTGGCGCACGAGGTCCCCGCCGAGGAGCGTGACCTGTTGGCCTCAGCGGCACCGCTGGTGCACGAGCGGATGACGACGCTGGGCGAGGCCGTTGACATGCTCGGCTTCCTGTTCATCGACGAGGCTGCCTTCGAACGCGATCCGGACGACGAGGCGAAACTCCTCGACGAGGATGGGCGTAGCGTCATCAAGTCGGCCCACGCTGCCCTCGCTGGGCTCGACTCGTGGCGCACCGGGCCCATCGAAACGGCGTTGCGCCAGGCCCTTGTCGAGACGCTCGGACTCAAGCCGCGCCATGCGTTCGGGCCGGTTCGGGTAGCGGTTACCGGGCGTCGGATCTCACCACCACTGTTCGAGTCGTTGGAACTCCTGGGACGGGACCGCTCGTTGGCACGGTTGACCAGCGCCCAAGAAGTGACCCGGGAAGCCTGAGCCAGGGGGCCATGTCGTGAGTGAGCAGTATCCGGACGGGCAACCGACGCAGCCGCCTCCCGGACCGTACCCCGGTGGCTACCCGCAGCAGCCTCCGCAGCAGTGGGGTCCACCGCAACACTGGGGGCCCCCGCAACCGCAGCAATGGGGACCACCGCAGCGGCCCCCGCAACCGTGGGGTCCGCCGCAACCGTGGGGTCCGCCGCCTCCCCCGGCGCGGTTGCCGACCTTCCCGCACCCGGAGCCGCGGGAGTACCACCAGATGCTGCGCACCTGGAACTACGCCTGGTGGAAGCCCGTCCTAGGGATCATCCTCGTCGTTGTCGGGATGTTGCTCCTGGCACCGTTGGTACTGCTGCCCGTTCTCGCGATCGGTGTCTCCGCCGAGGGCGGACCGTTCTGGGAAAGCTTCGAGAGGGCAGCGTCCATGGAGGCCGTCGGCCCGGCCTCCCTGCTCTACCTCAACCTCGTCCTCGGTTCGACGATTCTCGTCACCTGGTTCGTGATGCGAGTGCTGCACCGGATGCGACCACGGTGGCTGACGTCGGTCGTCCCGAAGATGCGGTGGACGTTCTTCTTCATCTGTGTGGGCTTCTCCGTGGTCGCCCTCATCGCGCAGGTGGTAGTGAGCCTGCTCCTACCCGGTAGTCAGGAAGGTGACATCGGTGGGCTGAACGACTTCACCAGGACGTCGATCATCCTGGCCGTCATCGTGCTGCTGACCACCCCCTTCCAGGCCGCCGGCGAGGAGTACGTCTTCCGCGGCTACCTGATGCAGGCGCTCGGTTCCCTGTTCAACAACAAATGGGTCGCGCTCCTCAGCACGGCCACATTGTTCGCGCTGGCCCACGGCGTCCAGAACCCTCCGCTGTTCTTCGACCGGTTCATGTTCGGGCTCATCGCCGGATGGCTCGTGCTGCGCACTGGTGGCCTGGAGGCAGCGATCGCGATGCACATTCTGAACAACTTTCTGGCGTTCGGTTTCGCGCTCTCTTTCGGTGACCTCACCGATAGCCTCACCGTGTCGGAGGTCGGTTGGTCGAACATCATCTTGACCCTCACCCAGGCAGGAACGTATGCGGCTCTCGTGCTCTTCGCGGCGAAGCGGATGAACCTCCAGAGGAGGACGAATCCGCCGGCGCAACCACAGGTGGACGAGCCGTCGTACGACGCCTCGAGGGTGTCCTCGAGGGCCTGACAACCGTTTTGGATGGCGGCGGTTCCGCCGTGTATTCTCAACCGTCGGCCTCGGGAGAGGCCGCTCCCATGGGGTATGGGGTAATTGGCAGCCCGACTGGTTCTGGTCCAGTTAGTCTAGGTTCGAGTCCTAGTACCCCAGCTCGAGCACATTGATTGGACTCCGGTCGGGCTTCTTGGCTAGAGTCTCGTCCGCTCCGGCCCCCGTTGTGTAGTGGCCTAGCACGCCGCCCTCTCAAGGCGGTAGCGCCGGTTCGAATCCGGTCGGGGGTACGCATGCGAAAAGAGGTTCTGACCTGCGGAAACGCGGGACGGGGCCTCTGCATCATTTCCGGCATTGATCGGCTCGGGCAACACTGGGGCAACACCAGGAACAGTTCGCAGCGTTGCCCGGCGCTCCTGGGCGGCTCGGCGGCCCGCGTCCATGGCGCTGCCGACTTCGTCGAGGCGGTCCTCGAAGAGGTGCCCGTAGGTGTCCAGCGTCATGGTTGCCGAGCTGTGGCCCAGCATCTGCTGGACGACCTTGACGTCGGCTCCGCTCGCAATCGCGAGGCTTGCGGCGGTGTGCCGGAGCAGGTGCGGGTGCAGGTCGGGGATGCCGATGGCCTCGGCGGCCGCGCCGAACTGCTGGCGGAAGGTGCTGACCCGAAGGGGTGCACCGTTGCGGATGCCGGCGAACACCAGGTCGCTAGACCCCCTGCGTGCTACATGCGTTCTGAGCTCGTCGACGAGGAACAACGGGATCGGGACCTCGCGGCGCTTGTGGCTCTTCGTGGTGCCCCAGATCATGCCTTGTCCCCTCAGCGGGGTTACCGACTCGGCAATGACCGCTCTTTGCCTTTGTAGGTCGAGGCGGGAGACCCGAAGGGCGGCCATCTCGCCGAACCGGACGCCGGTGTAGGCGAGGAAGAGCACGACGAGCCGGTACATCTCATTGGTGCGGGTGTCGTAGCTGCTGTGCTTGCTGGCGTCTGGCGGGTAACCGCACGCCTGGGCCAGGTCGTCGACCTGGTCGTGGGTGAGGTACCGATGCTCGTGCTTGGCGATGCGAGGGAGGTTGACTCCGGTGGAGACATTGCGAACGAGCCGCCCGTCCTTGACTGCCATGTCGAGGATCAGGCTCAGCACCCGGTGGATCTTCTGCACGGTGGCGGGGGAGTGCTCCTTCGACAGCGCGGTCACCCAGACCTGCACGTCGGCGTGGGAGACGTTAGCGAGCTTCACCGTGCTCCATTTCGGCCGGATGTGCTTGCGCAGGATCCCGGCGTACCGCTCGTGCGTCGTCGGCTTGAGGTGCGCCTGTCCGGCGAGCCAGCGATCTGCCCAGTCGCCGATCGTCACCCTTGCGAGGGCGGGGTCGACGTAGGCCCCGGTCGCTTTCGAGTTCTCGACGCCGGCGAGGAAGCGCTCCGTGTCGGTCTTCCGGCTGAAGGTCTTGTTGCGCTGTTCCCCCGCCGGCGTGCGGTAGTGCGCACGCCAGGTAGTGCGCCCGTCCCGGATGCGCTTCTCGATGCTTGCCATGTCTCATAGTCCCTCTCGGTCGCCGACGCTCGCGAGCTTCAGCGGGTGGCCCGTGGATGACTGGACTGCTTTTCGAGCCAGTGGAGGACTTCGCTGCGCCAGTAGCGGACGGACCGGCCCGATCCGGAAGCTCTGCGGGCCGGAGCCGAGGTGGCGCCAGTAGCGCAGGGTGGCGAGGGGGACCCGGACGAGGTCGGCGACTTCGGCGATGGTGAGCAGTTGGTCGTTGGCGTGCGGCGTCTCGGCGGTGTGGCCCGGTGCGGGATGGTGCTCATGTCGATCTCCTTGTGTTGGTCGCGCCGGTCGTGTTCACGGCCGACGGTGTTCGGTTCTTCTCCCCAAGGCCCGTGAGGGACTCGCTGTGGCCAACGGTGCGGTGCCGGTCTCACCACACTCCTCACCACTCACCTCACCAGCGGCCGCCCGGGCGGGGGGTAGATCCTTGGTGAGGCGTCATCGGCCGATCCCCTTTCCCCTGTCAGGTGTGCGCGTGTAGCCGGGGTCGGGATGGCCGCTGCTCGCGCGTGGATTGTTGAGCGCGTCCCAGCGGGCTCGTGCTGCTTGGTGGGCGTGTTGGCGTTGGTGGAGCCAGTCGGCGTGTTCCTGTTCGACCCGGCCCGGCGGCAGGGTCCGGATGGCGGGTTCGTGGAGCCGGGTGCGCACCTTGTTGCTGGCGGCAGCGAGCACGTCATGCAGTTCAGCGATTTCGGTGTTGATCTCCGTGACCCGTGTCGCGGCGGGTTCGCCGTGGCCAGCCATGAGGTCGCGACGCCGCTCGGTGCGACCGATCGCGCGTTTCAGGTCGTGCTCCTCGGTCCATGCGGCACGGAGGTCCGTGAGTGCGGCGTCGAGAGGACGGTGCGGCGCGTAGCGCTCGAGGTCCTCTGCGGCGCATTGAGCGGCGTGACCGGGCCCGAGGTCGGCACGATCGCGGCCGAAGGTGGCGTTCCAGAGTTTCCGGGCGTCGTCGAGGTTTTCGGCGACGAGGTGGGCCACGTTGTCCTCGCGTCCGCGGGTCATCCCGACGTACGCCGCGGCGCCGGTCGTGTGCTCGCCGAGGACGAGGTGGCCGATGTGAGTGGTTTCGCCCTGGGCGCCGTAGACGGTGGTGGCGTAGGCCAGCTCGACCTGCTCGCGCATGTAGGCGGGAGGGAGGGTTCGCGACCCGGTGCGACCGTCGCCGCTGTGGACGGTCAGGGTGCCGTCGGGGTCGAGGGCGGTGATGGTCCAGGTGTCGCGGTTGGCGACCCCAAAATCACGGTCGTTGCGTCGGGTCGCGACCCGGTCCCCGACCCCGAGTCGCTCACCCGCTGTCGTGACGACCGCGGGGGCGTCATCGATGTACCCGGCGGCGACGAGCCGGTCACGGACAGCACCGTTGAGCGCCGCGACGTGTTCGCGGCTGTCTGCCATCACCAACACCCCCGACTTGCCGGCGAGGATGCCGGTAGCCGCGAGGTCGGCCAGCGCCTGGGTGCGTTCGGCCTCGCTGGGGTAGATGCGGATCTGGCCACGATTCAACAGTGCGTCGAACACCTCACCACACGCCTCACCACTCGGCTCACCATCGGCGGATCGGTTGGTAAAGGTTTCGCTACGGCGGCTCACCACGAGCCGTTCGGGCTCACCACCCGGCTCACCACTGGCCTTGGTCGCGGCGCCGAGGGACGTTCCGGTGCGCATCGCCAGGCTGATCGCCGCGTACTCCGGATCGCTGAACCGGTGCACCACGTCGAGGGACACGCACGCCTCGGGCCGAGCCCAGCGCGCCGCGAGGTCGAGTGCGCCGCCGCGGCCGACGGCGGGGAGTTGGTGTCGGTCGCCGAGGAACGCGACCCGCGCCTGGGTCTGGTCGGCGATGGTGAGCAGCGCTTGGGCGGTGTCTTGGTCGAGCATCCCCGCCTCGTCGACCAGGAGGAGGTCGCCCGGTCTCAACACGGCTTGCGGGGCTGGGGTCGAGGTTTCGCGCGTCCATCGGCCGTCCTCATCCCATCGCCAGCCGTGCTGGTGGGCGAACCATGCTGCGGAGAACGCGCCGGCTCCGGTCTCACGACCAGCGACCGCGGCCGCCTTCAAGGTCGGCGTCACCACGACCATCCGATGCCCACGCTGCGCGAGAAGGACGTTGGTTGCGGAGAGGGTGGTGGTCTTGCCCGCTCCTGCCGCGCCCTCGACAACCAGAAGCGCTGCGTTTCCGCCGAGCGCGGCGACGGCCGACCGCTGGGCGACGTCGAGGGTGCGAGTCTCCGGACGATCTGCGTCGGCGAGTCGTGTGTAGTCGGAGGGCTGCTCTGCGCGGTGCATCAGCCGGGTGACGATGTCGGCCTCGACTGCCAACACCGCAGGGGAGGTCAGCGCTCGGATGTGCTCGGGCACGTCGCCACGTTGTAGAAGCGGGCCGCAGGCGCCCAGCACTCTGGCCGTGAGGTCCTCGGCCAGGTCGATCCGGACCGCGGCGTCGGCCACGAGACCGGTGCCGGCGATCGCCTGTTCGACTTCTCCCCGGATGTCGGCGGCGTTCCACGCCGACCGCCGTGCCCCCAGGCGGGAGAGCACGACGTCGACCGCCCGCTCACGATCCACCGCACCTGCCCGCGGACTGCTGGCCACGACCGGGAGTCCGACCTGATTTGGGTCGCGGTAGCCGAGGGCGTGCAGTTCCTCGTTCCACCGCTCGACGAGGGCGGCGCCATCGGTGGGGACGATCTTGTCCGGCCGGGCCTCGGCCCACGCCCGGCGATCCCATGCCCGCCGCAGCCCCGGCCCCGGCTCGACGTCGGGGTTCGCGGCGCGCCATTCGGCTTCGTAGCGGTCGAGGTGGCGGCTGATCTGCGCGGTCCGGGCGCTGAACCGGCCGACGAAGGGCACCAACTCGGCCAGCTCACCGGTGGCCGGGTCAAGAGTGAACCCGTGCGCTCCGAGCACGGCCCGGAACTCGGGGTCAGTGGTCACCGCCGCATGCCCGATGCCGTTGATCGCGGCGAGACTGTCGCGCATCCCCACCGAGTGCAGCCCCCGCCACGTGCCTTCGGCCAGAACCCGGGCGTTGATCTGAACATGCAAATGGCGGTGCGGGTCGCCAGTGCGGGAGGTGAAGTGCCGCACCACCGCCGCCTCGATCTCGGTCACGGGCACCTGCACCTGTCGGCCCTTCGGCCCCACCCGGGTGGTCGCGTGCTCGGCGACCCAGCCGACGATCTGCTCCGCCGCGCGCGCCTGGGCCGCATCGAGTGCATCGGCGATCGCCGGATGCAGAGCGGCCGCAAGCGACCACGTCTTCGGTCCGTTGACCACGACCTCGACGAACCGCAGCGCCCTCGCGTCGGACCTCAGCCGCCCCTTCGCGGCACCGGTCACGGCGTCGAAGCCGCCGACCCACAGCTCGTACGACTCGCCGGTCAGGCTCCCGGACAGCCTCACACCGGTCAACGGCGAGGCGACGTACCGGGTCGCGACACCGCTGCCCTCGGCCAAGTAGTAGTCATCAGCACGCGACCTGTCCTGCTCGACGTAGGCGCGCGCGGCAGCCGCCGATCCGCGGTAGAACTTCATCCCACCGTGCATCACCATCACCGCCGACGGTTTCCAACAACTGCCCGATAAATGGGTCATCGGGCCACCGAATGGTGGCCCGACTCACCTACTTTCGTAGCATGCGTGCCGACGTCTTCGGCCGTGGATCGCGTGTGTGGGCTGGTGTTTCCGGACGAGATTCTCGGTGTCGTCGACGGTCAACATCGGTCAATCGTTCGGGGTATGCGAGGAGTATAGAGGCGTTTCGCGCCTCGACATCCAGCCGGCTCGCGGCGAAAGTGGCTCCTTCTACTTCGGTTGGGGCTGGTGAGCGCTCCGCCGTTCAGGAACATCCGTAGGCGGTAGTCCTCGCGGTTTCGGAAGCCGCGGGCGACGCGGCGGTGGAGCTCGATCAGCCCGTTCACTGCTTCGGTGCCAACGCCGTGGACCGGCCCGGTGGTGGAGTAGGCCAAGAACGCTTGACGCCACTGCTTGAGGGTCCGGCCGAGTCGGACGATCTCGTGCACCGGGCCGGTCCGCAACGTGGCGATGACCTTTTCGGGGATCTTATTGCCCTCAGCCGGGTCGCAGAGGCGGTTGGCAGCGCGCAACGGCTGGGCGCAGGACCAGGCAGGTCGCCCTGCAGGTGCGGCCTCGTCGGCGCCGATCGCGTACTCGAGCCGTGCTCACTGGTGGTCGATGAGCTTCTCTGCGCCTGCAGGCAGCAGGGTCCGGACCCGTAGAACGGGTCGCTCTTGCCGCGATGTCCGAGGGTGCCTCCCTGGATCCGACGCTCATCGACTCCCAGCGCGGTGACGCCTGCGAAGGGGCCTCGCTGGCGGCCATGGTCTCCAGCAGTCGCTCGATCGAGCGCCACAGGGTGCGCCAAGTTGTGCCCAGCTGGCGGGCCAGGCCGACCACCGAGGGGTGCTCGCGGCGCAGTTGCGCGATGGCCCCATCAAATCCTGCTGCGCCAGACTTGAGGGACTGCGATGGCTGCATGTGCCTGCAAGAAGCAGTCAGAAGTCCAAACCGCACCCGCCCTGGGCGGAGCCCGAGTTGCTCCGTGTCAGACGACTGTCCGGTCATGCGTTCTTCGGCACACGCGAACTGGACCTCTGCCCAGTGTCCCCGATGAGTTGGAATGGTTCTTTCGCCGGGCCCGCAAACTACGTATTCGGTCTCACGACAAGCCGAAGCCCAAGCCGAAGCCACAGCAACGGCTGAGGGGTCGTCACCGGGAGGACCTCGTTGTCGAGGTGCGAGATTGCTCGACGCCCGCGTTGAGATTGGCCTTGCTCTCGGCCTTGGCGATGCACTGCGGCCAGGAGACGTGATCCCTGGGGAAGGTTGACTGTCTACGGGTGGGTGCTGGGCACCGGTAAGCCTTCGCGTCGGTTGCTGCGTCGCCGGAGCACCGCGGCGAGGGCGATCAGGAGCAGAACGAGGATGAGGGTTGCGGGCAGGATCCACACCCACAAGGGGATGACAGCGCTCTGCACAGGTACCGGGGCGGAGGCCCCGGTCTTGGCGGGGAAGGTCACCGTGGCCTGTGCGGTGCGTTTGTCCAGTCCACTGGTGGCTGTGACCCGTGCCAGCCAGGGACCTCGAGGTAGCGCTTTGTCCAGCGGGACGGTCACGGGCGCGGTCTGGCCCACCCCGAGGGTGGTGGAGTCCTTTGAGGTGAATGGTCCGGCCGAGAGTCCGCCAGGACCGTTGGCCAGTTTGAGCTTGGCGCTCAGGTCAAGGGCTCGTTCACCGGTGTTGCGGACGGTGGCCTGGAGCAAGGGGGTGCCGTGGGAGTCTCGTTCGGCGGTCAGTGAGGTGATGGTGAAGTCGGAGGGAGGCGCGCCGCCTGGGCCGACGGCCAGGTAGATACGGATGCCGACCCGGTTCACCCTGGTGACGGCGCCGTTGGGGGAGGCGTTCGTCACCTCTGCCCACACGACGCCGTAGCGCTCGCCGCGCGGGGCCTGGCGTGGCACTTTGATGGTGACGTTGACGAAGGTGCGTTGCTGCGGCCCAAGGACGGGCGTGGGCGGGTTGAGCGAGATCCAGCCGGCCAGGTCGTTGCCGGTGTGGCCCTCGGCGCCACTGAACGTGCCGCCCCGGATCTGCGCTGCTCCCGGGTAGACCGAGACACGGGCAGTGGTCTTGGTGCCATTGGAGACTTCGACGCGCCGTTTGATGACGGTGCCGGGGGCCACGTGGTCGATGATGTAGGACCGGGCGCGCGGGTCAGTTGCTGTCGCGACGGGTATGTCGACCAGCCGGATGCCGACCCCGGGCGGAGGCTTCTCTGCCGCCTGCGCGATCGCCGTGGGTGCACCGACAACCAGGGTGGTGGCCCCGGCTGTCAGTGCCAACACGGTCAGGAAGCGACGCACTGCTGGAGTTGGCTTCAGAGAAGTGACGTCGTGATCGTACCCGCGTAGCTGCCTGCGGTGCTGCTGGCTGGCAGGGTTACCGTCAGTGTCGGATTCCAGGTCGCGGTGTTGTTCCCCACGACCAGGGTGCCGGCCATGACCTGCGCGGGCACGGCGGTCAGCGCCTGTGTCGTGCCGGTGGCCACGACAATGCCGGTGCTGGTGGGCGTAGCCGGGGGGGCATAGCTGACCGCGCTGGCGGTGGTGGTGCCGTCTGTGAAGGCGCCCGTTGCCGCGCCCACGCTCCACCCAAGCGTGCCGCCACGGTTGTCGGTGAGCACGGTGTCGCCCAGCGAACCGCTCACCGACGTCGTGCCGGAGCTGCCCTTGTTGCCCAACGCTGTCGTGGGCTGTGCGGAGACGGCAAGAGCGCCCCCGGAGAGCGCGAAAGTCACGTCGGTGGTGTCAGCGGAGGCCGGAAGCGCGGTCATGCACAGTACCGCCGTGCTGGTGACCGCAACCCCGAGGGCGGCGAGAAGTTTTCTGTTCATGGTGGTGGTGCTTCCTGTCGGGCGCATCCACTAAGAGCGCTCATGGGCGAGGTGGAACACGCGCCCGACGTGTTTCGGACACCCCCGTTGATCGGCGAGACCCGAGTCTGGATCGCACCTTCCATGAGTGTAGGCGAAATATCCTTTATGTCATGCGTTATCACAAAATGGTATCCCGACGTCCGCCCGGGACGCGTGAGCCAGGCTCGCTCAACGCGAATGTTTCGGAGGCGACCCTCGGGGACTGCCACCAGGCGGTTGAGCAAAACCCGGCGGCGGACGCCCCCGATGCCGGTGTGATGCGCCACCAGAGATCCCGCGGTGGGCAAGTGGCCGGAGACGTATAGGGGAGGTGGGAGCCGCACTTTCCACATGCGGCTTCCACCTCAGGCACGCCGTATGTTGCCGTCGGGTGGAAGGTTCCCTCGGCTGCCTTACATCCCGAAAAGCGCAATGACATAGCAGCGCCCCTAGCCTCGGCCTAGACCCCAATACCGTTCAGTTAAGATCACACTGGTGTAGTTTGGTGGCATGCCTCGTGGTGGTTGGCGCAAGCCTGAGTCGGATCGTCGGTTGTCGGATCTGGTGTCGGTCGGTGTTCTGACGCGGGTGTT
>Ga0209587_1001154_pt1 | contig 12665 bp, 16 predicted proteins | sample NGEPerD_2_FD_184512 | JGI IMG/M metagenome (GOLD analysis project Ga0209587, IMG submission 184512) | Arctic peat soil microbial communities from the Barrow Environmental Observatory site, Barrow, Alaska, USA - NGEE PermafrostL1-D... | ecosystem: Environmental > Terrestrial > Soil > Wetlands >... | reverse complement strand
TTGATCGCTGCTGCCTAGACTGGGGCACGATGAGCTTCCGGATGCGTCCCCAACCCACAGCGCGCTACGCGCTGCGGCTTGGTGGGCTGCTCGTTGTCCTGGGTGGCTTGTTCGGGATGCACGGGCTGGACAACCACGGCGGCGCGCCCATGGACGCCATCTCGCACGCCGCCATGGACGTTCCCGCAGCTGGGGTTGCCCCAGCCCACGCCGGGATCACTGGCGCCGCCCACGTGAGCGCGGCTGCCGCGGTCGTCGCCAGCGAAGCTGGCGATGTGGTGGCCGCGATGACCGGCTCGACGGGTCATACGGGCATGGACATGGGCGCCGCCGGCATGTGCATGGCAGTCCTGGTCCTCTCGCTCCTGATGCTCATCATGGGCCTCTATGCCAGCCGGATGCGTCCCCTGTTGTGGCTTCTGGCCCGACCGGCGCGCTCCTCGTGGGTCCGCGGCCGTGCCCCGGACCCGCCATCCCTGTTCCGTCTGTCGATTCAACGCTGCTGAGGGCTCGCAGGCTCACCCGGTCCGACGCTGGGAGAGCCTGCCGCGCGTTCGCGCCCTCAACACGACAGACCCAGCACAGGAGACCCTCAATGCAGCGACGACTTTTCAGTTCCGCAGTTCTGGCCGTGGCGGCAGCGTTCGCGCTCACCGCCTGCGGCAGCGGTGACAGCGCCGAAGACGGCGGCGGTGACTTCAACGACGCAGACGTCACATTCGCCCAGTCGATGATTCCGCACCACGAGCAGGCGGTGGAGATGGCCCAGATGGCCCAGGTGCACGCCTCCACCCCGGAGGTGAAGAACCTCGCCGACAAGATCGAGTCAGCCCAAGGCCCCGAGATCGCCACGATGAAGGGCTGGCTCAAGGACTGGGGCAAGGACGAGTCGTCCGGTGACTCGATGGAAGGCATGGACCACGGCTCGGAGAACTCCGGCATGGACGACATGCCCGGGATGATGAGCAAGGACGACATGGCGGGCCTGGAGAAGGCCACCGGCGCGCAGTTCGACCAGATGTTCCTGACCAGGATGATCGCCCACCACACCGGTGCGATCGAGATGGCCAAAACGGAGCAGTCGAAGGGGAAGAACGCCGACGCCAAAGCGCTCGCGAAGCAGATCGAGGCAGCGCAGAACACCGAGATCGCAGACATGAAGGAAATGCAGACCCCCTGACCCGCGGCCACGCCTGGTCGGCCGCCGCCCCCGGTGCCCAGGGTCGCCGGCCGGCCAGGTCCCCGACGGGGGCTCCCGCCGGGGACACCCGGGAACTCGACTCACTTGAGGTGACCCATGCGCAGAACCCCCCACCGACACGTGCGAGAAGCGCTCCCATCTGCCTTCGTGACCGCCCTGGCGGTCCTCTCGTTGAGTGCCTGCGGCACAGCAGCTGACGACAAACCCACAACCGCCTCCAAGAGCCCTACGGTGTTCGGTCACGTTCACGGCCTCGGCATCAACCCGGCCGACGACCGGCTCTACGTCGCCTCACACATGGGTGTCTTCAAACAGACCAGGACCGGGTTCGCACGGGTCGCGGACCTGTGGCAGGACACGATGGCGTTCACCGTGACCGGCGACGACACGTTCCTGGCCAGCGGGCATCCTGACCTGCGGGAGACCGAGAAGCCCGCCCATCTCGGGCTCATCGAGACCACCGACGCCGCCAAGACCTGGGAGGCGTTGTCCCTTGAGGGCGAAGCCGACTTCCATGCCCTCGAACCAGCTGGTGATCGGCTCTACGGGTACGACTCCGCGAGCGGTGTCCTCAAGGTCACCGCCGACCAACGGCAGTGGCGCAACATTGTCCGGGTCGGTGTCATCGACCTGGGCGTGAACCAGGACAACCCGGCAGACCTTCTGGTCACTGACGACCGCGCGCAGTTGCTGCGACTCGGAGGTGACGAGAAGCTGGCTGCCGTCGCCGGTGCTCCCCAACTCGCCTTCATCGACTGGCCACAGGCGGACGTTCTGGTAGGCGTCGCACCCGATGGTGCTGTGCACCGCAGTAGCGATGGGGGTGCGTCCTGGGAATCGGTCAGCTCTGTCGGTTCTGCACCTGAGGCGATCGACATCACGTCCGGGCGCTGGCACCTCGCAACGGAGCGTGGCCTGTTCTCATCGGTTGATGACGGGGCGACGTGGACCCCGGTATCTGGGCAGCCGGCCCACCATTGAGAGACCAGTGGGTGACCTTCGCGTGGTCGACCCGGGACCTTCGCCCCTGAACGGCGACGCACCACAGCCCAACACTGTGAGTAGGCGGCAGGTGCCGCCGTGAAGGTCGGAGGCCGAATGTTCACCAACAAGAACCTCACCTATGTGGTCGCAGCACTGGTTGCGGCCGGAGTCGCGCTGGTGGCGGGTGTTCCCGCCTACTTCCTCCTCGTCCTCGCCTGCCCGGTGATGATGTTCTTCATGATGTCGTCGATGTCTGGTGGGAACACCCGCGGCGACGCGAACACACCCGATGCCAAGGCGAGCACGAAGGCAACGATCCCGGACGGTTCACACGACCGCCTCTGACCCACGTGCGCATCAGCGCTCTGGGGGACCCTCGCCGCTTGACTACATACCCCCCAGGGGTATCCTGAGTTCATGAGTCACGTTCACGAGCACCACCCGGTCACTGCCTCGCCTGCCGTGAAAGATCCGGTCTGCGGGATGGATGTAGACCCCACGGCGAGCGAGCACCACCTGGAGTACGACGGGGCCACCTACCACTTCTGCTCGGCGCACTGCCGGAGCAAGTTCGAGGCGAACCCTGCCCACTACACAAGTGCTGCACCACGCGTAGGCCCGGCCACACCGCCCCCCTCCGACGGCCACGGCGCGGGGTCGGCCGACGCTGAGTACACGTGCCCGATGCACCCCGAGATCCGCCAGATGGGACCCGGGGCGTGCCCCATCTGCGGCATGGCGCTCGAACCAGTCATGGTCTCCGCCGACACCGGACCCAGTCGCGAACTACTCGACATGACCCGCCGGTTCTGGGTCGCTGTCGTCTTGTCCATCCCGGTCGTCATCCTGGAGATGGGCGGACATCTGTTCCCCGCCATGCACGACGTGATCTCACCGAAGGCGTCCACCTGGACCCAGCTCGTGCTGGCGACCCCGGTGGTCCTGTGGGCTGGGTGGCCCTTCTTCGTACGCGGCTGGGTCTCGGTCAAGACCATGAAGCTGAACATGTTCACCCTCATCGCCATGGGAACCGGCGTCGCGTGGCTGTTCAGTGTCGTCGCGACCGTCGTACCCGGGATCTTCCCGGACTCGTTCCGCGACATGGGCACCGTCGACGTGTACTTCGAGGCCGCCGCCGTCATCACCGCCCTGGTCCTGCTGGGGCAGGTGCTGGAGCTGCGGGCGCGCGAGCAGACCTCGGGTGCGATCAAGGCGCTGCTCGACCTCACTCCGAAGACCGCACACCGGATCAGTGAGGACGGGAGCGAGACCGAGGTGACCCTCGACCAGGTCCACATCGGTGACCGTCTGCGGGTCCGCCCCGGTCAGAAGGTCCCGGTCGACGGGATCGTCGAGTCCGGTCGTTCATCACTTGATGAGGCCCTGGTGACCGGGGAGTCGATGCCTGTCACCAAGACCGACGGTGACACCGTCATCGGCGGGACCCTGAACCAGACCGGTTCGCTCATCATCCGTGCCGACAAGGTCGGTCGCGACACGATGCTGGCCCGCATCGTCCAGATGGTTGCCGACGCCCAACGCTCCAGGGCACCGATCCAGCGGACAGCTGACCGGGTAGCGGCCTGGTTCGTCCCAGCGGTCCTGCTCGTCGCCGTGGTCGCCTTCAGCATCTGGGCCACCGTCGGTCCCGAACCCCGCCTCGCGCACGCGCTCATCGTCGCGGTCGCCGTCGTCATCATCGCGTGCCCGTGTGCGCTCGGGTTGGCGACACCGGTTTCCATCATGGTCGGCGTCGGACGCGGCGCCGCTCTTGGTGTCCTCATCAAGAACGCCGAAGCCCTCGAAATCATGGAGAAGGTCGACACCCTCGTCGTTGACAAGACCGGAACGCTGACCGAAGGCAAGCCCTCAGTCACCGGCATCGTCGCCTCTCGTGGATTCGCCAACGACGAGATCCTGCGGCTTGCAGCCGGAGTTGAACGGGCCTCTGAGCACCCCCTCGCCCTGGCTGTCGTCGCAGCCGCAGAGCGTGCCGGTCTCAGCATCCCCGGGGTGAGTGACTTCGACTCACCGGTCGGAAGAGGCGCTCTCGGCACCGTCGAGGGCAGGCGCGTGGTCCTGGGCAGCGCCAAGTTCCTGGCCAGCCACAACCTCGACACGACCACGTTGACCGAAGCAGCCGACCGGCTCCGCGCCGACGGTGCTACCGCCATCTTCATCGGCGTCGACAACGCTGTCGCGGGCATCTTCGCCATCGCCGACCCGGTCAAGGAAACCACCCCCGAAGCCCTGACGGCGCTGCGTGCTGAAGGCATCGAAGTGGTCATGTTGACCGGCGACAACCGGGTCACCGCCGAAGCAGTCGCCCGCACCCTGCGTATCGACCGAGTCGAGGCCGACATCCTCCCCGACCACAAGTCCGACATCGTCAAACAACTCCGCCAAGACGGACGTGTCGTCGCGATGGCCGGCGACGGTGTCAACGACGCTCCTGCCCTCGCCGCCGCCGATGTGGGCCTGGCGATGAGCTCGGGCACCGACGTCGCCATGGAAAGCGCAGGAGTGACGCTGCTCAATGGGGACCTGACCGGCATCGTGAAGGCGCGCCAACTGTCCCGGGCGACCATGTCGAACATCCGGCAGAACCTCGTCTTCGCGTTCATCTACAACGTCGCAGGCATCCCCATCGCCGCCGGAGTGCTCTACCCGTTCTTCGGATGGCTGCTGTCACCCATCATCGCCGCCGCCGCGATGGCGCTGTCCTCGGTCAGCGTCATCACGAACGCCCTCCGGCTACGCGCCAAGCGCCTCTGAGACACCCCAGGCGTGTGGACAGTTCTGTTCCAAGCATCCTCGCTCCCGAGCGCACTTGAGAGGTCGTTGAGATGCCTCCAATACGAACGGCCCGGTCTCCCTCATCGCCGGAGTCCCTCCGACATATTGCGCAACCACGGCCACCCGCAGCGGGTGTCTCAGGACTCGTGGTGGGCGAGGCGCTCGTGCGGGTCACGGCCCCCGAATGTGTCCGGGCAGACGTGGACGGTGGCGTCGTCAAGCTTCGGGAACGCGTGCAGCAGCTGGTGCTTGGCCTCCACGGCGACCTCGTGGCCATCCCACGCAGTGAGGGCGTTGTCGACGACGAGGCCGGCTTCTGCTCGGAGACGGTGCCCGACCCAGCGCAGGCGGACAGCCTCGACGTCGAGTACGCCGGGCACGGCGTGCAGGGTGCGCTCGGCGGCGTCGACGAGCTCGGGTTCGACGGCGTCCATCAGCCGGCGGTAGATGTCGCGAGCCGCGCCGCGCAGGACGACGAGGATGGCCAGGGTGATGAGCAGGCCCACGATCGGGTCAGCCAGCGGGAACCCAGCCAGCACACCGATGGCACCCGCTGCCACACCCAAGGATGTGAACCCGTCGGTTCTGGCGTGGAGGCCGTCCGCGACCAGGGCCGCGGACCCGATCTTGCGGCCGACGCGGATGCGGTACACCGCGACTGCCTCGTTCCCAGCGAACCCCAGGACACCTGCGAGCAGGACGGCACCGACGTTTCTCAGCGGTTGGGGGTCCAGGAGGCGGTGGATCGACTCCCATCCGGCTACGACCGCGGAGAGCGCGATCATGGCGACGACGAAGATGCCGGCCAGGTCCTCGGCCCGCCCGTAGCCGTAGTTGAAGCGCTTGGTCGGTGCCCGGCGGGCCAGGACGAACGCAACCCATAGCGGGACCGCGGTGAGGGCGTCGGAGAAGTTGTGGATGGTGTCGGCGAGAAGCGCGACCGACCCGGTCGCGAAGTACACCAGCAGCTGCGCCACCGCGGTCGCGCCGAGCACCAACAGACTGATCTTGAGAGCCCGGATGCCCTCGGAGCTGGCCTCGAGGGCCAAGTCCACGGAGTCAGCCGCATCATGGCTGTGGGGCTTGAAGACTGAGCGCACGAACCCCTTGAGCCCGGTCGCGTGCTCGTGCTCGTGGCCGTGTTCGTGCTGCTCGTGCTGCTCTTGGTCCTCGTTGTGGTCGTGGCCCTGCATCATCGTCGCCGCTCCTCGGCGTTGGTGCCGACAGGGTCGCCGAGCCCGGACACTTTCGAGTCTGGGTCAGCGCTGCGGTGGTGCTCGGGCACGCCACCGCTGGCGTGCTCGCCGTGGAAGACGGCGTCCTGGACGAGTTGGCGGATGTGGTCGGACTCGAGGCGGTAGAAGACCTGGTTCCCGTTGCGCCTGGTAGCCACGAGCCTGGCCATGCGCAGCTTCGCGAGATGCTGCGAGACACCCGTCTGCCGGCTACCGGCGGCGGCGGCCAGCTCGTTGACCGAGTACTCGCCGCCGGCCAGCAGCCACAACAGCTTGACCCGGGTCGGGTCAGCGAGCATCCGGAACACCTCGACCGCCAGGTCGACCTGATCCTCAGGGGGCAACGCGGGCGCAGCCTGCGTATGTGCGTTCATACGCATACAGTGTCACACCCACCTTCATCCGGCGGCTGGCCCCATCGCTCCTGAGGAACGAGATGCCTGCCCACGTAGCCCCGCATCAGGGCAAGCCACCTTGACGGCGCTCGGGTCGTTAGCCGACACTTACCGTTAGTGAAGACTTACGTCCTCGATGACTGGGCTGCGATGGGTGATCCCACGCGGCGGTCGATCTTCGCCCGGCTGGCCGCAGGCCCTCGTGCGGTCGGCGAGCTCGCCGAGACCCTGCCCGTGACCCGGCCCGCGGTCTCCCAGCATTTGAAGATCCTCAAGGACGCCGGCCTGGTCCTCGACGAGCGAGCCGGGTCACGCCGCATCTACCGGGTCAACCCGGATGGGCTCGAACGGATGCGCGCCGAGCTCGACACGTTCTGGAACGACACCCTGACCGCCTACCAGAACCTCGTCGAACAACCCGACCCCAACCATGCAACTGGAGAGCGCCATGACCCAGACCAATGACACGACCACCGTGCACGCCTCCATCGAGGTCAACGCCCCCGCCGAGCGCGCCGTCGAGGTGTTCACCCGCGACTTCGGCGCGTTCAAGCCAGCCGAGCACAACCTGCTGGCCGTACCCATCGCCGAGACCGTCGTGGAGGCCCACGTCGGGGGGCACATCATCGACCGCGGCGCCGACGGCAGCGAGTGCCCCTGGGCCACCGTCCTGGCCTACGAGCCCCCCGACCGGTTCGTGTTCAGCTGGAACATCAGCCCGTACTGGCAGATCGAGACCGACACAGACAAGCGCAGCGAGGTCGAGGTCACCTTCACCGCCCTCGCCGAGGCCCGCACGCGCGTGGACATCAACCACCGCCACCTCGACCGCCACGGCGAAGGTTGGGCCGGGGTCCGCGAAGGTGTCAACACCGACCAGGGCTGGCCGCTGTACCTGGACCGGTACGCCGATCTGCTTGCTGCCTGACCCGGGACGGACCCACCGCGCCGGCACTTGCGGCCCAGACGAGGTCGTGGCATGGATCGAGCAGGTATTTCCCCTCGCGGCATGCCGCTGGCGCAGCCTCGTCGCGGACCGTGCTCGGTACCCTGATGCCTGAGCGCGACGCCCAGTACCGCGCCAACGAGGCCCAGATCGACTACTCGCGGGTCTACATGGCCGGCCACTACCCCGGCGACGTCGCTCAGGAGCGCTTCTTGGCGACGTCATCGGCGACTACTTTCATCACCCGGACCGGCGTAGAACCCGTTCAGGTGAGGTGAGCATCAATGAGCCGGTCCGCCATGTCTGGACGCTCCGCTCATGGGCTGGAGGAGGGGCACGCTTGACGATTCGGCGTCCGGAGCAGCCGAGGTCCGTGTGTTGGGAACGTGTTGCATGCGAGCCGGGGGCGGCGCCAAGCGACGGCTCGACGAGAGGCCCCCGCCCGCCGACTCGCCGCGCAGCTCGAGCCCCTCGGACAGACATGGCGTCCGTTATCGCGCCGACCGACGGCGGCGGAGCTTGACCCAGGTGAATGGCTGCCCAGTCCCGGCCGGGGTCTGGTGGGTCTCGTGGGTGTGCTGCTCGAGGTCGAAGCCGGCTGAGAACCGGTCGACCAGGCTTTCGGCGCTATATCGGGCGGTGGGCAGACCCGAACATTGGGTGGGGCCGTCCTCGGCGAACGTGCCAACCACCAAGGCTCCGCCGGGGCTGATCGCGTGGGTGACCAGATCCACGTAGGAGGACTGGTCGGCCGGATTGGTCAAGAAGTGGAACACCGCCCGGTCGTGCCAGACCTTGTAGGTCCGCGGTGGCTGCCAGGTGGTGATGTCGGCGACCTCGAAGCTGACCAGGTCTGCGCGGTGCGCGAGGCGACGTCGGGTCAACGCGAGCGCGGCTTCGGAGATGTCGAGGACGGTGAGGTCGGTGCGCCCGGCGGCGAGGAGGTCGTCGATCAGGGTGGAGCTGCCCGCGCCTATGTCGATGACCGAGCCGGGGGTGTCGGCGATGAGTGCCATAGAGGTGCCGGGGTTCTCCTGGTACCAGGAAACTTGGTGAGTGTCCTTCGTGCGGAACACCGCGTCCCAATGTTGTGCGGTCATGTTGCAAGCCACCTTGTTGTACTTGTCAGCGCGCCTTGTTGGGACCGGTCGGGAGGTGCATCGTCTCAGCCTTTCGGGCGCTCCCGTAGCCAGTGTGCTGGTCGGAGGTTCGAGCCAAGCCAAGTTTCAGGTCGGGCTGGCGGGTTGGGTCTCGAGGCGGTCCTTGAGGCGTGCGAGGTTCTCGGGCATCTCCTTGGCTGCTTGGCGTCGCACCAGCAGTGGGACAAGGATCTTGCCGATGCCGTGGCCCTCGAAGTCGACGTCGATGGCGACCCGGCTGCGGGTCTGGTCGATGGGTTGCACGGTGACGTCGACACTGGCACGGATCGGTCCGTCGATGCCGCGCACGGCCCAGCTGGTGGGCGGGTCGAGCTTGGTCAGGACCGAGGTCGAGGGTCGGTCGGCGCCTCCGATGCGCCGCACCATCTGGCAGTGGGACCCGACGGCTGGGGGGCCGGGTTCCTTGATGCCGCCGGAGACGACGCATTGCTGCCATTCGTGGAAACTGGCTGGGGTCGGTGACGTAGGCGTAGACCTGCTCGGCGGGCCGGTCAATGTCGATGCTGGTAGTGGTCATCGGATCTCACGTGTGAGTGGGTTTGCGTCGAGCGCAGTCACGCGGTGAGCATGTCAGCGTACCGGCTCAGGCCCAGCGGCCAGCCCTCGTCGGTGCTGACACCCTCGGGGACACCGGCCCAGCCCTGGGCGTGCCGGTCGAGCTGGCGTTGGTTGATGTGCCCGACGACGCGCGTCTCTACGATGGTCTCAGCGACCGGGGACGGCCAGGAGGTCGTGCTCGGGTGGCTTGGGTTGGTCAAGACTTCGTTTGCGCGTGCCACGCCTGGTAGCCGCCGATCAGGTCGGTGGCGCGGGCCAGGCCGAGCTCGCGCAGGGTGGCGGCGGCCAGGCTCGAGCTGTAGCCCTCGTTGCAAACCACGATGATGCGGGTCTGGCGACCGATGTCCATGGGTGCGCGGTGTGGGGAGGTGGGGTCAAGCCGCCACTCGAGCACATTACGGTCGATGACAACCGCACCGGGCAACTCTCCGTCCCGGGTGCGCTGATCGACCGGTCGGATGTCAATCACCACCGCACCGTTGGCGACCTCGGTGGCGAGCCGCTCAGGCTGGACCCGGTCCAGGTTGGCGCGTGCACGCTCAAGCATTACCTCGACCGCCGCGCGACCATGCATGGCCCGACCTCCTCCAGCTCTGATGCTAGGGGCCTTCCGCCCATTGCGGCAGAGACTTGCGGCGGCGGTTTGACCAGACTCATCACCTGGTGGCGTGGCGACATTGCGGGACACGAAACCGGTGAACAGCCTCACGAGCACTCAAGCGCCGGCCAGCTCGAGGCCCTCGAATCTCCTGGTTTCTCGGTGATCCACTGCTCGGCGGCAAAGGGTTACACGCAGGACCGGGCGATGTTGCAGTGAGATGTCGCGGGCTTGCCTTGTTGAGGCGGCTCACGGCGACCTCCACAATTCAGAAACCTTGCGGCCGACGTGCCGGAATCGCGTATCGCACGCAGTGTGTCAGCGTGCGAACAGCCGCTGAAGCCAGCCGCCCGTGCGTTCGCTCCGGGGATGACCTTCGCACCACTCGCCGGCAGGGACGGACGCCTTGACCTGGGCGATGTGCTGGCCGCAGCCGGCCCAGGTGGTCTGGCTGCAGGTCTTGCACTTCACGGGACGACACATGTCATGAGCCTCTCTTTCGGTGGTTACAGCAGAGCGGGTAGGGCGTGGGCTGCGGTGTAGAGGGCGACGGCGACCACCAGGGCGGTGAACGCGGTTGCCAGGTGGCTGGTCTCGAGTCGGGCGGCGAGCCGTGCGCCGAGCAGGCCGCCAACGGTCGAGGCGGCAGTCAGGACCGCGACCAGCCCCCAGTCTGGGGTGACGCCGAGCCCGGCACGCGCTGCGAGCGCGGCGGCGGAGGTCAGGATGATGACCACCAGTGAGGTGCCGGCGGCCAGGTCCATGGTCAGTCCGAGCGCGAGCACGAGCACGGGCACAACGAGGAAGCCACCGCCGACGCCGAGGAACCCGGTGAGCATCCCGACCACGGTGGCGGTGAGGAGCACCTTCAGTGCTTGGGGGCACTGGCAGGCGAAGGTCGGGCTGAAGGTGATGATGGGATCGTCCAGTCGCGCGCGGGCACGTCTCGCCCCATCGGAGGTCGCCCCTGCGTGAGGGTCGTGGGCCTGGGCACGCATCTGGCGGTAGGCCATCAGGCCGCCGACGGCAAGCATCAGCAGGGAGAACGCCGCCAGCAGCACTGGCTCGGGCACGTGGGCGGAGAGCTTGGCGCCTGCGACGGCGCCGCCGGTGGCGAGGAAGCCGAAGACGACTCCGTGGCCCAGCAGCACGTTTCCGGCACGGTGGGCGGTGACGGCGCCGACCAGAGAGGTCACTCCGACCACGACCAGTGACCCGGTGGTGGCCTGCGCGGGGGACTGCCCCAGGAGGTAGACGAGGACCGGGACGGCGAGGATAGAGCCGCCGCCGCCGACTGCGCCGAGGCTGAGTCCGATCAGGGCGCCTGCGACGACGGCCAGCAGCAGGCTCACGCCTCCTCGGCGGGTCCCGCGATGCTGCCGGTGGAGTCGTCGCCTGCCTGCTCGCCGGGCTCGACGAGATGCAGTCCGACCTTCTCGGCGTTCTCGAACGAGTCGTCGATCGCGACCAGGGTGCGGTCGGCGGCGTGCAGCAGCGAGGCAGCGATGGAGGCGCGGTAGCCGCTGGCGCAGTGCACCCACACCTCGCCGGTGGGGACCTCGGCCACCTTGGTGGGGAGGTCGTGGATGGGGATGTTGAACGCGCCGGCGATGGCGGTGGACTCGTACTCATCGCGCCGGCGTACGTCGAGGATGACGACGTCGCGGTGCCGGCGGACCTCTTCGAGGTCGGCGAAGGTGCCGGTCGGGAAGGAGGCGAGGTCACCGACCACCCAGTCGTTCGGCCCGCCGGTGGCTGCTGCGGCGGGGCGGTCGATGCCGATGCGCACGAGCTCGCGCTGGGCCTGGGCGACGTCGGCGGCGGTTTCGCCGAGCAGGGTGACCGGGGTGCCCCAGGGGATGAGCCAGCCCAAGTAGGTGGCGAAGGAGCCGTCGATGCCAAAGTTGAGCGTGCCCTGGGCGTGTCCGGCGGCGAACGCAGTGCGGTTGCGCAGGTCGATGACCCACTCCCCGGCCTCGATGCGCTGGCGCAGCTCCTCGGCCTCAGCTACTTGCGGTGGGCTCAGGTCCGGGGCGCTGGGACCTGCCGCGTTGCGGTCCGGCATGTGGCCGTAGTAGGCGGGGTAGGCGCTCAGGCCGTCGAGCAGCTCGCGGACGTAGGTGTCCTCGTCCTGGGTCAAAGCTGGGTTGGATTGCTGCTCGTTCCCGATGGTCGAGGAGGTGGCCTCGGACTGGGTGGAGGCGCAGAATGACCCGAAGCCGTGGGTGGGGTAGAGCTCGGTGGACGCCGGTAGGACGTCGGCGAGCTTCGCGGCCGAGGAGTGCTGGAGGCGTGCGAGGTCGTGGGTGTGTTCGTCGCCAAGCAGGTCTGGACGGCCGGTGGAGCCGTAGAGCAGTGAGCCGCCGGAGAAGACTGCGATGTGGTTCCCGGTCACGGCGTCGGAGAGGGCGTAGGAGAGGTGGGTGAAGGTGTGTCCCGGGGTGGCGATGGCGGTGATGCGCATCCGCGGCCCGATCTCGATGCTCTGCCCGTCGGTGACCGGAGTCCGCGCGAAGTTGACGTGGTCGGCCTCGTTGACCCGGTAGGCCGCACCGGTGGCCTCAGCAAGAGCGAGGCCGCCGGTCACGTAGTCGCCGTGGCGGTGTGTCTCCAGGACCTCGACCAGCCTGACCTCGTGCTCGTCGAGCAGATCGAGGACTCGGTCGATGTCGCGCTGGGGGTCCACGACGAACGCAAGTTCGCCGTCGTGGACCAGGTAGCTGCGGTTGCCCAAGGTGGGGGTCTCGAGGGCGACGATGCTCAGGTCGGTGCTGGCGGTCATGGTCTCTCCC
>Ga0209587_1001151_pt1 | contig 12674 bp, 6 predicted proteins | sample NGEPerD_2_FD_184512 | JGI IMG/M metagenome (GOLD analysis project Ga0209587, IMG submission 184512) | Arctic peat soil microbial communities from the Barrow Environmental Observatory site, Barrow, Alaska, USA - NGEE PermafrostL1-D... | ecosystem: Environmental > Terrestrial > Soil > Wetlands >... | reverse complement strand
GGGTTGAGGTTGTAGTCCGCGTCCTCCGCCTGCTGGCGAGTGATTATGGCAACCTCGCCGTCTACCGGATCGCCCTTGAGAAATGCCGCCGCGAGCGGACGGATATGATCCTCTGGAATGAAGTTCTTCGGTCGCCCCTTTTGGACCCGCCGGCTAGCGTTCAGGAGGACGATCTTGTCCTTGCGTGCGGCGGGCTTGCGCTTGTTCAGCACCACGATCACGCCGGCGGCGCTGGTGTTGTAGAAGAGGTTGTCTGGCAGCAGGATTACGCCGTCGATCAGATCGCGATCGACGAACCACTTGCGGATATTGCGCTCCTTGTCTTCATTCTTCGAGCCCGAGCCGCGCGTGACGGCGCCTGTATCGAGCACCACCGCAGCGCGGCCATGATCGTTCAGGCAGGCGAGCGTGTGTTGAAGCCAGGCCCAATCGCCCTTGCCTGTGGTGACGCCGCCGGTGGTGCGGAAGCGGTCGAACGGATCATTGGCGAACACATCCGGCGCGAAGGGTTGGTTCCACATCGGATTGGCGACGACGATATCGTGGCCGCGCACCTTGCCTTCGTTGGTGCGGAATTTCGGATTGATCATCGTATCGCCGCGGGCGATCTCGATTTCCATGTCATGGATAATGCCGTTCATCTGAGCGACCGCGTAGCTTTCGGCCATAAGCTCCTGGCCGGTTAGCTTCAGCGGCACCTTGGCCGTCGGATCGAGTTCACGCGCCACGAGTTGCAGCTTCACTAGCAGGCCTGCCGATCCGCAGGCGTAGTCATGGCAATCCTCGCCGGGGCGAGGCCGCATGATATGCGCAATCAGGAAACCGACTTCGGTCGGGGTGAAGAATTCGCCCGCGCTCTGGCCCGAGCCTTCTGCAAACTTGCGCAGCAGATATTCATAGGCGCGCCCGAGGAAATCGGGCTGCACATCGGCAAGCCCCAGGCGATAGCGCGGATCTGAAAAGGTCTCGACAACGAGACGGAGCTTCGCCGGATTGATATCGCGCTCGCCGTTTCGCTCAGCAGCGAAATCGACGACATCGATCACGCCGGAGAGCATTGGGTTCTGCTTGACGACGGCGCGCACTGCCTTGGTCAGATGCTCGCCGATATCCTTGGGCTTCGTGCTCTGGCCTTTGTCGTCAACCGGCCACTCGACGGCTTCGCGCCCGCTGATCGCGCCCCATCGCGCCTCGGGCGGCAGATAGAAGCGCAGCAGGGAATGGTCGCCCTCGGCGATCTCCAGCGCCGTCTCGCGATCGCCGTAATCTTCGGCGAGGCGCGCGATCTCGTCGTCGAACACATCCGATAGCCGCTTCAGGAAAAGCAGCGGCAGCAGATAGTCCTTGAACTTCGGCGCATCCTTCTCGCCCCGGATCGAGCAGGCCGCATCCCAGAGCATCTGCTCCATGGGCTTCGTCGACGGCGCGGCGGTGGTGGCGCGCCGCCTGCGGCGCGTGATGCCGGCTGCCGGCTCGCCGCCTTCAGTGCTATCCTCGTCGGTGCCGATTCCGGCCTCCAGCGCGAGAGCAGTGATCACCTCGCGCGCCGCCTTCTGCGGCGTGGTGCCGCCCTCCCACCGATTGACGGTGGCGAAGGAGACCCCGAGCCGCTCGGCGAGCTGCTCCTGGGTGAGGTCAAGCTTGGTTCGGATGGCGCGAAGCGTGGCGGCAACATCTTGTGTGTTTGTCATGTTTGATATATTTGCTATATGGCAGCGGAGCGTCAAGGTCTTTCGTATTTCACGAATGGCCTTGGCCCGAAGCGGTTGGGACCCGGGCCACGGCATGGTTACACCGAGCACCGCCCTCTTGCCTCATCCCACGGACTGGGACGAGTTCGAGAATATGTCCGCCGATCTCTTCGGGCAGGAATGGGGGGATCGCGACACAACGCGCTATGGGCGTCAGGGGCAGTGTCAAAACGGGGTGGATGTCTATGGGAGGCCGCAGGCGAATGGCTATGCCGGCGTCCAATGCAAGGGCAGAAGCAAGTGGCCGCCGCAGCCTCTGAGAACCAAAGACATCGACGCGGAGGTTGCCAAGGCGAAGAAATTCCGGCCGGCGCTTAAGGAGTTCACTATCGTCACCACGGCGGACGATGACCAAAAACTTCAAGATCACGCGCGCGCCATAACCGAGCAGCACGAGAAGGAGGGTTTATTTAGCGTTCACGTTGTGGGATGGGGTGAATTTTCGCGCCGCCTGACACAGCACCCGCATCTGGTTGAAAAACACTACCAGTTCATTGCCCTCCGAACGCTGCGCGAGGACATCAGCGAGGTTCCTGCGGCCACCGCAAAACGGCTCGTTGAAGAGCTGCGCGAGATTGGCGTTGTCCCGTCGTCCGGACAAGCCTCCGTTGTCCCGACTGACAACGGACTGGCAGCAGTCGCTCTTGCGCAAGCCGCCGAGCGCGATCTCGCCACGCGGTTTGCCGTCGCCGTGAAGCGGTCCCTTTTCCCCGAAACGGGTAGATCGGATGAATTCCAGCCCTTGGCTGAAGCATTGGTTGAAGGCCAATACGCGGAGGTGTCTTCAGCGCTGCGAAGACGGATTCTCCTTCGTGCGGCTCGCAGCGCGTCGGTCCGCAAAGACCTGCAACAGGCCGAAACGTTTCTCAGCCGGGCGCAAGCCCTGCCGGGCGATGAACCTGATGCCGTGGCTAGGGCAAGGATGGCCGAGGCAAGCGGCAACGTGGACGACGCCATTAAGCTCGTCCGCGACCGCACTGATGCGGACTCCCGCTCCACATTGCTGAACATTCTTTTTCGGGCGCGCGGTGCCGAAGCGGCGTTGGCGTGGCTGCAAGAGGAAAAGCTCCCGGTGTCCGATCTCACGATGAGCGGGCTGCAAAACCTAGCGGTTCTCCACTTGCATCGAGAGGACATCGAGGCTTCTCGCGTTGCACTCGTCGCCGCCACGGAGGAACAGCTCGCGGACGGCCCCTATCTTCTCTTTATCAGGGCGGCGGTGCTCATCGCATCCATTCTCCCGAAACCCGAGCAGGAGCTGCCTCTTCTGGGAATGCCCCTCGATCTCAGGCGCGCGCATTCCGTCCTGCCCCCAAATATCACCGCCGTCCGGCTCGATGCGGCGATCACGGACCTGACGCGCCTTCTTCCGATTTTGACCGAGCTGCAATTGCGCGAGGCCAAAGGCATAGCCGAGGATTATCTTGCCTGGTGCGAACTGCTCCATCCGCACCGGAACGCGGCCGGACTCAAACGCCTCCGGGCCGACATGGCCGATCCCAAGACCGCTCTGGCGCGGCTGCCCTTCGCGTTCGCTTACGATCCTGAATTCGATGCCGCGCCGATCACCGCGTATCTTGCAGGGCGGGCCAACATGGGCGGCCTGGCCGATGACGAGCTGCGCGCAATGCTGGTGATCGCATTGCACGGCAACGATCCGAAGGCGGTCGCGGATTTGATCGCAAAACACCGCGCCGACCTCGAAGCCGGCATTGGAAAGCATGGAACAGTGTCCCTCGAGATTCAGGCGCTTGCCAAGGCCAAAGAGTCTGCTTCAGCAAAGCTGCTGCTCGATGACAACCGGGACCTCTTTTCGCCCGACGTGATTTCTGGGCTTCAAGCCGAGATCGCAAAGGGCGAGGGGGCGGACCCGGTCCTGGAGGATATGCGCGTTTATGAGGCCGCGAAGACCCCTGAATCCCTGCGCTCCCTGGTCGGATCTCTGGCGCGCAAAGGAGATCACTTGGCCTTGGCGCGCTACGCCGAAGAGCTCTATCAACATACGGCTGATCCCCAGGACATCGCGGGAGCGGCCCAGGCATTGGCCCGCGCCGGCGATGGCGTGAATTTTGTCCGTGTTATTGAGCGGCATCCGTTCCTGCGAGAGCGCGATCCCGAGCTGGCGCGGTATTACGGATGGCAACTCATTCAACTCGGCAGGCTCAGCGGTGCAAAGCGGGTGGCCGACGAGCTTCGGAAGACGCCTGCGGCCCGCGATGTTCACCTGGAAATCAATATCGCGGTCGAGTCCGGCGAGTGGGAAACGCTGGCCCAACCGCTCGCGGCTATCTTCGAGGATTCGTCCCGGTATAGCGCACGAGAACTCATCCAGGCCGCCGGTCTGGCGCAGGCCAGCGGACAAGGCTCCATGCTCGATTTGATGCGAGCGGCGATTCAGAAGTGTGAGGATGATCCGCATGTCTGGCTCGGCGCCTATACGCTGATTATCGAGGAAGGGCTGGAGGATGATGTTCCGGAGGCGCAGGAATGGTTTCGCCGCGCGCTGGATCTCTCGGGCGAGGACGGCCCCGTCAAGCGGTTTGAGCTGAAGGAGCTGCTGCCCAAGCAGCTGGAATGGAGCGAGCGGACCCGCACCATCAACCAGTCCATTGTCAGCGGCGATCTCCCCCTCATCATCGCCGCTCCGGCATTGGGGACGACTGTCGTCGATGTGGTTTTGAGGAATCTTGTGCGCAACAGCGCCCTGGACGACCCGCGCAAGCGCGTCGCCATACCATTGTTCAGCGGCAACAGGGACCCTGGGAGGTGCGGAGACCTGCGGCGGGTTGGCGTGGATGTATCCGCGCTGATGGTCATGGGATGGCTCGGTGTTTTGCCTAAAATGCTCGAAGCCTTCCAAGAGATCGTGCTCCCCGCCGGCACCCTGTACGAGCTGTTCGACGGCCGGCGCCGAATCCGGCAGTTTCAGAAATCGCGCCTCAAACGCGCCCAGCAAATTCGAGAGGCCATCGCGCGGGGGCGCCTCAAGGTGCTGCGCTCCGCTTCAAGCCCCCGCGATGCGCTTGCCGAAGAGGTCGGCGTCGAATTTGCCTCATTCATCCGGGCGGCCGAGGCTGCTGACGGCATTGTCCTCCGGCCGGCGCCCGTCCACCGCCCCGGATTGGAGATGATCGAGGCGGACCCGTCCGCTCATGCCGAAAGGCTTGCCGACATGCATGCGCTTCTTGCGGTCCTTGTTGATCTGGGGGCGATTGACCAGGCGACCGAGGAGACGGCCAGGCAATACTTTTCCGTCCAGGACAGGGGCTGGGCATCCTCCGCGCGACCGGACCCCAAGCGCCCGCTCTTCATAGACGATCTGGCGCTGGTTTATCTGCAATACACCGGCTTGCTGGACCCCGTGCTCAAAGCCTTTGGCAAGGTCTACATGCCTGCCAGCGTGGAGGAGGAAGCGCTGGTTTTGATAGACCATGACCGGCACCTGACAGAGGTCCTGGAAAAAATCGACGACATTCGCGGGGCCATTCGCGCCGCCAACGCCGCCGGGAAGATCATTTTCGGGCCGAGACGCTCCAGGCGGGACGGTGACGATGCTGATGTGGAACTGCCGCCCTCGACCCTGCACCTCCTTTCGGATCTGGCCGGAGCTGAGGCGGTCGTCTTTGATGACCGCGCGTTCAATAAAGAGGCTTTCGCCCAGGACCAAAAGGGTCATCGCGCGCGGACGTTGACCTCGCTCGACATCCTTGAAGAGCTTCATGCGCGGGAGCTGCTGTTGGAAGCCGAGCGGCGGACGCATCGGCACCGGCTGCGCGTTTCCGGCGCGGTTCTCATGCCCGTCGATCCCGCGGAACTCGCCGGCTCGGCTAGGCGGAGCGGGAAGGTTGAGGCGGCAGAGCTGCTGGCGATCCGTGGCGGCATTGATCTGGCGCGGGTTGCGGAGGTGCCGCGTTTCCCCAGGGAGGTCGCCTGGTTCGCGTCGATCAACATGGCTGTGAAATCCGCGATTATGGAGGTTTGGAAATCGGAGAGCGACACCTCCCGCGCGGAGGCGCTTTCCAATCTGATCCTGGAGCTTCGCCCCACACCTGACGATTGGGCCGACCGGTGGGAAGGCAACCCGTCGACGGATTGGGTTGAGGCGGTCCGCCAGATCGGCGTTGCAAGTCTCGCGCTGCCCTTCGAGTTGACCGACGACGACAAGGTCTCAGCCTATAATCGATGGGTGGTGCGGCGCCTGATTGATCCATTGCGGTCGCTGGCTCCTGAACGATACGAGGCCGTGGTGAATCACCTGAGGTCCTTTATTGAACGCGTAGCGGATACAGACGATGACGACGACACCCCCTAATCTCCCGCGCATCAAAGCCCGCTACGCCCTTAAGAGGCTGCCCCGCAAATTGCAGTCGGACGTGCTGGCGGATGGAACCATCGCGGCTCGGTATGACCTTTCGTTAAACCGGCCGGTTCGCGTCTCTCAGGATACAACCCTGTCTCAAGGGGAGCTTTTCGACGCGTTCCGCAAATCCATGCAGGGTGAAGCTGTTTCGCCGCTTTCCGATCAAAACGGCGACCCCGTTGAAGCGAAGATATTCGTCGAGGCGGACGGCACCGGCGTCGTGCAGATGGCGAAGCAGCAACTCCGGTTTGAGAATGCGGGCCTGTTGTCGGGCGACCCCGCGCAACGAGGCCGGTTGCTCCAAAAATGCCTGACCGAGCATACGCTGGCAGAGGTGTATCGGTCGGAATTGCGAGAACTCGTCGCCCGCCCCGAGTTCTCGAATGGGGATTTCCTGGAGGCCGTTCAGATTTTGGCCACCTCGCCGAAAAGCTTTAGCGAGGAGCTGCGCCAAAAGGTCGAGGCCCGGCAGATCGGAGAAGCCGACCTGGTTCCCGACGATGTCCGTCATTGGGATCACCTTCTCGCGCCGTGGGACGGCTCCGTGTCGCTTTCCGAATTCATGGAGCGCGAGCTCGCCGCAGAGCGCTGCTCACGCCTCTCACGCAATTCCCAACAGGCGATGCGCTCCATGTCTCTCGCGTTTTGCGCTCCCGGCCTTGTTCCGCTCGCGATGTTGCGGAAACTCGACGCCGACCCGCTCCTCGCAATGGTTGAGGAGGCCCTGGGCTTTGAGGATCATTTCGCGCTCACCGGCGCGTTTGAAATCTGCGCCGACTGGATTGAGCGGGACGCCCGGTTTGCCACGGCTGGCGAAAAGCTGCTGGAACGGTTGTTCGGCGATATGCCCCGCCTGAGCAAGTCCTGCGGCATGTTCGCTGCCGCCTTTGTCATAGCGATAGCGCATGCGGCGCGGCATCAGGTGTTGCGGCGGAAACCCGCGTTCTGGCGGCGTCTTGCCTGCGCGGCTCATGCCTCTCTGGTGGTGCGGGCCTGCGGCGTCACGGATATCGACGAGGCCAAGCTCGTTTCCTGGGCGATGCGGATGACCGGCAAGCCTTATTTCCTGTCCGTCTTCCTCGATATGCGGGAAGAGCCCAGATGGCGTCCGGAGTGGATCTATCCGCACTTCCTGATCGCTGACGCGGTAGGACGGGTCAAGGCGGCCATGGCGCGGTTGCCGGAAGGGGTTGCGCCCCCCGCATGGACGAAATGGTTCGACGCCGCCCGGAAATGGATCGACGACAAGAAGATTGAGCCGCTTGAGATATTCCCGGCGATTGGGGAATGCGGGCGCCGTCCGAAAGAGCCCACGCTTGCGGAACTGGGCGAGCTCGCGGACATCTATTCCGGGGAACAGACCGTTGACTCCCTCGTGCGCCTGACTCCCTTCATTTTTACGTTTGGGACGCCGGCCGAGCTGGATGACCAGGTGCGAAGCCTGATGGAGGCCCTCCGGCGCGACGCCGCAAGCCTCGAAGACAAGAACATTCAAATGGCGCTTGCGACCGCCGCTCATATTGCCGTCCAGAGGCAGGATGCTGTTTTGGCCGATACCGTTGCGAATGTTTGCCTTGAGAAAGCACAATCCATCACCGACGATTGGACCGCGGCCGAAGCCGTGTTCCGGCTTGTAGAGTGCGCCGCCGCGGATCGTGACCTTGTCGCGGCGCGGTTGAACCTGATGCGGCGGTTGGAAAACCTCGCACTCCTGCTGCCCCAAGCCGTCTTGCCGCAGTTCCTCGACTCAATTGAGGTGCTTCAGTCCCTTGGCGACGATCTGTCCATGGGTCTCGGCCGGGCGCATGCCGCCGCTCGTCTCGGAATCATTCCGAGCGCTGCTTGATCGATTGGCTGAGTGACCACCACGCACGATCGAGTGCGCGAGAACTGAACGCTGCGGAGCGCGGCTTCTCGACGACGCTCGCCCGCGGGAGCCAGACAGACCGATGCGCAGATCGGCTGATGTCAAACGAATAGATGTGCGCCACGCCTTGTGGCGGTAAGCAGATACCTATCCTACTACTGCCCGCGACCTATATGGGATTGGCAACCTCCCTCAGCGCGAAGCTAGTCGCAGCAAAGAAGCTAGTCGCAGCGAAAAGAAATGCTGGTGACCGAACCTGACTCCAAAAAACGGTTGAGCGAAGGCGCGGTTAAGGGCGCCCTCGAAGCGCTGTCATGGCCGGATTTGAAGGCGCATCTCGATGGACTCTCCCTGGACGACACGCTCGTCGAGGAATTGCTCGGCCATGTCCGGCGTTGTGGCCGTCTCCTGCTGAAGCATCCGGATCCGACGAGCGCAGCGTGCCGGGACGAACTTCTCGACAAGCTGGCCGGATATCTGAAGGACCGCGTAGACGACGATGCTCGATCCCGTTGCGAGCGCGAGCGCGCGATGCTTCGGATGATCGAGAACGGATACCGCAGCATTCTCGTGTTCCTGGCCAACTGCGAGGTATCAAAGCTTCTGCCCGAGGTTCGGGTCGCGGCGTACCTGCAGCGCGCGAACGCGCAGTGCAAGGACGTCAGCGCGCGGGTGGATGCGGCCGCGCGCCGTCGCGAGGCGTTTAAAGCCATGGCCGGTGTCGTCCTGCAGGACGACAAGGGCAACGACTATTCGCCGGATGCCGTTTCCGACGCCATCGTCACGACACTGACCAGCACCCTTCTCATGGAGGGCCATACCAACGGCTGGTTCGGCACGGACAAGCTCCTGGTGATCCCGGACTTCGAACCTCCCGGCGACGAGGCCATCCACAAGGCGGGCTCCACCGAAGTGCTCGGGATCTTCTGGCATCGGTGGGAGCGCACCGAGGAACGCCACAGGTTTCTCGGGACGGAGTGGTCCGTGCTGTCGGGCGAAGCCCTGCCGAAGGGGCTGCCCGCTCAGACCCGCCGGTTGATCGCGACGAAGCCGACGGAGGCCTGGTTCTTCGATTTCATCGCGAACGCTCGGCTGCACGACCGCATGATGCAAAGCTTCATCGAGATGTCGGAAGAAACACGGATGCACGAACGCGAGCTCGGCATCGCGGGATCGGCGCCTCTGCTTCCCGCGGGCTACGTTTCAGCCGAGGAGATCCATTCGGCCGTCGCGCTGTGCGAAATGCTCGGATATTCGGTGGCCGACGACGCCTCGCGGCCCGCCGGACTCCGGCTGGTCGAGTGGCTGCGCGGCTACGCCTTTCTGAAATGCCTGGCGGAGGAGCGCTTCGAAATCAGTCCCGGCGGTGTCATCGTTCTCGATGAGGGCGAGCTTGTAGCCGGCCTGCAACGGGTCGGTCTCTCTGCCGATGCCGCAAGGATTTTCATCGGGCATACGTCGCTCGGCCGAACGAGCCGCGACATGTACGACTGTCCTTTGGTGAAGATCGCCAGCGGCAAACTCATCCTGTTCGCGCCTGGACTGCTGGGCACCAAGATCGCGAGCGTCGTGCTGTCCAACCTGGGCAGGCTCCGCGAGCCGTTGTCGCGGAAGGGAGCGGCGTTCGAAGCGGGGGTGCGCGAATTCTTCGTCAAGCGGGGCATGGCCTGCCGCGGCTTCAAGGTGAAACGCGACGGCGAGCAGTTCGAATTCGACGCCGTGCTCGTCTGGGGCGGCTACATCTTCGTGTTCGAATGCAAGAACCGCAGCTTGTCGGGCTTCGACCCGGTGCAGGCCTACTATTTCGGGCTGGAAAACGACTCGAACGCCAGCCAGGTTCTCCGCCTCGCCGGCGCGCTTGAGCGCCATCCCGACATCCTGACCGAGCAATTCGGACCCGATGCGGCCGGCAAGAAGATCGTGCCTTCCGTGCTGAACTCGCTACCGTTCTCGCTACCCGGGATGCATGACGGCGTGTACTTCACGGATTGGTCCGTCATCAGGCGGTTCTTTCAGGAGAGATACATCCACGTGAAAGCAGTGCATCGCTTGAACAACCGGGTGAAACTGATGCAACGGTCCGCCGTGCACTCGCTTTGGCAGGGGCAGCAGCCGACGGCTGATGATCTCGTCCGCGCGTTGGAAGATCCATTGCAGGTGGACCTGGTGGCGAAGCACACGAAGGTTCACGAAAGCACGTTTTCAATCGATCCCGAAACGATCGTGCTCTCTCGCGAATTCATGCGCGAGAACACGACGACGGACTCCTTTTCGGAGGCCTTGGGCGTGCGTCCTGAGCGTGTGTGGGCGGACATGAACAGGGTCGGAAAGATGGTCGCCGAGGTACGCCGGCGCCATTCGCGGTCGGTCCTGCGCCGGCAGGATCGCGCGTGGCGCGAGATGCAGAAACGGAAGTGAGACCGACGCGAGCGGGGCTCCCGGACCCTCGATTTTGGTGGATGCCCGAGGCTTCTCCGGTCTCGAGACGACCATCTGTTCACCGGCGAGTGTGACCCCCGAAAATGGCCTGTAGAGATAAACCGGGAGGAACGCGCGGTTTCCGCGCCGAGACGCTCTCTCTACCGTCCTCACCGAGAAGGAGACCGCCATTTGGTGGCGGTTTTCCGGGGCTCTTGGGGACTGATTTCCGAAAGCCGGCAGAGAGCCAGAAGACACGCGACTGGATGGCTGAGTGCATCGGATTCGAACTTCGATGCACATCATGTTGCTAGGCGCATCGAGAGACCATCTGGTCACCCGCAAGTGTGACCCCCAAAACAGGCCAGTTGAGAAAAAGCGCCAGAGGTGCCCCACTGTCCGCACAGACTAGCGTCTCTCGGGTCACCCTCCGCAGGACCATAGCCAATTGGTGGCGCGTTTCTGCGCTTCTTCGGGGCTGTTTAGCGACGGTAGGGAGAGAGCCAGAAACCCGGCGACTGGGTGGCTGAGTGCACCAGATTCGAACTTCGATGCACATCATGTTGCTAGGTTGCTGGTGAGACGATTCGGCCGTCGAGTGACAATGATCGGCTTTCTCATGTGGGCGTTGGTATAGGTAGCTCCTTTCGTAGATTCAGACGATCCGCTTCAGGAGGTTCAAACATGGAACGTTTCAACATTTCGATGCGCAAATACCTCAAAGAGGTAGGCGTCACCTCGCAGCAAGCCATCGAGCAGGTGGTGCGGGCGGAGAATATGGCCGGCAAGGGAAAACTAAAGGTCAAGATGATTTTGACCGGCGAGGGAACAGATCTCAAGCACGTCGTTGAAGGCGAGATCGATCTGCCTGAGGCCCAATAGGACCAGATTTCAATCGCCTTGGGGGCCATAAAGCTTCCAGCGCTCGAGCACATGCTCGACCTCGTCGAGAGTCAGATTATAGAACTTCGACACGCCGAGGCTGCCCTCACAATCAAAGACTTTTCCTCTGGACTTCTCATGCATACGAAGCATGTGTGGTGGAGGCGGACAGACTGACTGACCTCTGAGCACGCCCTGGCGCCCGGCTTTGGTTCTGGGCTTGTGGCGGTGCAAGAGCCCGGTTTCGGGCCTCAAAGGAGGTCAGCGATGGATGCTCCCGACCACGAATCCGCAGCCGATCAGGATAACCGGGTCAGTACCGCACCTAAGCGCTTATCGTCAGGCGCTACCCTTGAAAGCGCCAGCCTTGACGCGGTCCGCCATGAGTGGCGGCGGCTCTGCCGCTGCGAGCCCCCAAGGATCAGCCGCGATCTCTTAGTTCGCGGGATCGCCTACCGGCGCCAGGAGCTTGAACATGGTGGGCTCGGCAAGACGACGCGCCGCAAGCTCAAGACGCTGGCAAAAATGTTCCGGACTACGGGCCGCGTCAGTCCAGATCTTGGCCTCGCTCTGAAGCCGGGCGCTCGGCTGGTGCGCGAATGGCATGGCCGCACGCACACCGTCACCGTGACGGAAGACGGCTTCGAATATGCCGGGACGAGCTACTCGTCCCTCACGAAGATCGCCAAAAAGATCACGGGTGCCCATTGGTCGGGGCCCCGCTTCTTCGGTCTCGTGCGCGCCGGTACGAGCTCTGAGAAAGGGACCGGCAATGGCTAAGTCGCGAGAGCCGGCGACCCGCTCCTCGAGACGGCTGCGCTGTGCCATCTACACCCGGAAATCGTCAGAGGAAGGCCTGGACCAGGCCTTCAATTCGCTCGATGCGCAGCGCGAAGCCTGCGCTGCCTACGTGCTGTCCCAGAAGCACGAAGGGTGGTCGGTCTTGCCGACCTTATACGACGACGGCGGTTATTCAGGAGGAACGCTGGACCGCCCTGCCCTGAAACGGCTTCTCGCCGATATCGCCGACGCCAAGGTGGACGTGGTTGTCGTCTACAAGATCGACCGTTTGACGCGCTCGCTGTTCGACTTCGCCAAGATCGTGGAGGTCTTCGAAGCGCGCGGCGTCTCGTTCGTCTCCATCACGCAGCAGTTCAATACTACTACGAGCATGGGCCGGCTCACCCTCAATGTCCTTCTCTCCTTTGCCCAGTTCGAGCGGGAAGTAGCCGGAGAGCGAATTCGTGACAAGATCGCCGCATCAAAGAAGAAGGGCATGTGGATGGGACCATGGCCTCCACGTATCGAAGGACCTCGCCGTGTCGAAAGAGCGGCGCCACCGTCTGGTGTTGCCAATGCCAGTCACGGCCCTCCGACGTGAGGATACTGTTGCCGA
>Ga0209587_1001149_pt1 | contig 12677 bp, 9 predicted proteins | sample NGEPerD_2_FD_184512 | JGI IMG/M metagenome (GOLD analysis project Ga0209587, IMG submission 184512) | Arctic peat soil microbial communities from the Barrow Environmental Observatory site, Barrow, Alaska, USA - NGEE PermafrostL1-D... | ecosystem: Environmental > Terrestrial > Soil > Wetlands >... | reverse complement strand
CCATCGTTCCCTGGGGTGCGGCGAGCCGCCCGGGCGCCTTGACAAGCACGCGCTTCCCGTGCGGTGTTCCGCCACCCAAAGACCTGACTTTCCCACCAGAGTTTTCAACGCCATGCATGCTTATCGCACCCATACTTGCGGCGCGCTCCGTAGCGATGATGTCGGCAAGACCGTCCGCCTCTCGGGCTGGGTGCACCGGATTCGCGACCATGGCGGGCTGCTCTTTGTCGATCTGCGGGACCATTACGGGCTCACCCAGATCGTGGCCGACCCGGATTCGCCGGTGTTTGCCGCGGCCGAGAAGCTCAAGCCGGAATGGGTGGTAAGGATCGACGGCGAGGTCGTGGCGCGCACGGAAGATACGATCAATCCCAACCTGCCGACCGGTCAGGTCGAGGTCCGGGCGAACGATCTCGAAGTGCTTTCGGACTCCGCGGAACTGCCGCTTCCGGTGTTCGGCGAGCCCGATTATCCGGAAGAGACCCGGCTCAAATACCGCTTCCTCGATCTCAGGCGGGAGACCCTGCACAACAACATCATGAAGCGGGCGGATATCATCGCGTCGCTGCGTGACCGCATGCGCGAGGCCGGCTTCTTCGAGTTCCAGACGCCGATCCTGACGGCGTCCTCGCCGGAAGGCGCGCGCGATTACCTCGTGCCGAGCCGCGTCCATCCCGGCAAGTTCTATGCGCTGCCTCAGGCGCCGCAACAGTTCAAGCAGCTCATCATGATGGCGGGCTTCGACCGCTACTTCCAGATCGCGCCGTGCTTCCGCGACGAGGACGCCCGCGCCGACCGCTCACCGGGCGAGTTCTACCAGCTCGATATCGAGATGAGCTTCGTCACGCAGGACGACGTGTTCGACGCGGTCGAGCCGATCATCCGCGGGCTCTTTGAGGCGTTCGGCGGCGGCCAGAAGGTGACGCCGAAATTCCCGCGCATCCCCTATGCCGAGGCCATGCGCAAATACGGTACGGACAAGCCGGACCTGCGCAACCCCATCGAAATGGCCGACGTCACCGAGCATTTCCGGGGCTCCGGCTTCAAGGTGTTCGCCGGCATGATCGAGATGGACGTGAACACGCGCATCTGGGCGATTCCCGGCAAGGGTGGCGGATCTCGCGCGGTGTGCGACCGCATGAATTCCTGGGCCCAAGGTGAAGGTCAGCCGGGGCTTGGCTATATCTTCTTCCGCGAAGGCGAGGGCGCGGGTCCCGTCGCCAAGAATATCGGGCCGGAGCGCACGCAAGCTATCCGCACGCAGCTCGGTCTCGCCGACGGCGATGCGGTGTTCTTCGTCGCAGGCCTCCCGAAAGACTTCGCCGAATTCGCCGCGCGCGCGCGGGTCAAAGTCGGTGACGAGCTCAAGCTGACCAAGACCGACTGCTTCGACTTCTGCTGGGTCGTGGACTTCCCGATGTTCGAATGGAACGAGCAGGAGGGGAAGATCGACTTCTCCCACAATCCTTTCTCCATGCCCCAAGGCGGGCTGGAGGCGCTCGAGACGATGGAGCCGGAAGAGATCCTGGCCTACCAGTACGACCTCGTCTGCAACGGCGTGGAGCTGTCCTCGGGCGCCATCCGGAACCACAAGCCGGAGATCATGGAGAAGGCTTTCGCCATCGCCGGCTATCCGAAGGAAGAGCTGGAGCAGCGCTTCGGCGGCATGCTGCGCGCGCTGCGATATGGCGCCCCGCCCCATGGCGGCATCGCGCCGGGTATCGACCGCATCGTCATGCTGCTCTGTGGCGAGGAGAATTTGCGCGAGGTGGTGATGTTCCCCATGAACCAGCAGGCGGAAGACCTGCTCATGGGCGCGCCGTCCGAAGTGTCGCCGGAGCAGCTCAAAGAGCTGAACATCCGCGTCTCGCTGCCAAAGGCGAAGAGCTAGGGCTAGGGCTAGGGGCTCGGTGCCGGCGCTTTAGCCGCGCGTCTTTGCTCCTTTCAGGGCCAGCTTGGCGCGCTCCTCGAGCGTCGCCAGGTCGACTTCGTGATCGATGTGCTTGCGTCCGGTCTCCAGCACGATTTCGATCTCTTTTTTCAGCGGCTGCTGTTGCGCCTTGTTCGCCAGGGCGAGCAACTGGCCGAGGCTCTCGACGAGCCGGATGAGAACCGCCGGCTGGTCGGTGCTGTGCTGGCGGATCTGGCGGAAGGCTTCCCCCACCGTGTCGGCAAAGGTCGATCGCGGAGCGAGCAATCTGACGTCGTCGTCGCCGTCCACCCAGACGAACTGGGGCGTGCCGCGCCGCATGATCTTCGCCACCGAGGTGCTCAGCCGGTCGATGACCGCCAGGGCGGTGAACGGGTCGCTGATGCTGGGCGACAGCGCTCTCATCGCGACCTCGACGAGCTGGCGGATCGATGTCTCGACATCTTGGATCGAGGCCTGCTCACCGCCAAGCACGAGGCACTTCTCGATATCGCCATGCGTCTCCTCGGCGGCCTTGCGGGGGACGATCCAGGCGAAAGTGGTGCCTTCGATCACGTGACGGCCCGGCTTGAAGGCGAGCTCGATCACCGCGTCCACCTCCTTCGCGATCTCGATCAGCCCATGATAGTCGACCGCTTGCACATAGCCGCTGCGATGAAGGATCAGCGGCGTCCCGATGTCGCGCGGACGTTTGGCCGGGGCGTCGTGCTCCTCGCCATTCGGCTCGGGCAACAGCCGGACGATGTCCGCATCCAGCGCCGCGCCCACACGGTCGATGGTGTTGTCGGCGATGATGGAGCGGGCGAGGTGATGGACATATACGAGAAGCGCGATGAGGCAGAGCAGAACCAGTGCCGTGCCGATGGTCACGGCAAGATTGGGTACCTTGTCAGTGGCGCCGTAAGACGAGCGCAGCACAAGAAGCAGATAGACTACCGTGGACACGAACAGACCGAGGGTGGCTTGCGTCCGGTGGTCGGCCATGAAGCTGCGGATGAGGCGGGGGCCGAGCTGTTGGGCGGCGAGTGTCAGCACCACCATGGTGATGGAGACCACCAGCGTGGCCATGGTGATCATGGCGGTGACGAGATTGGAGAGGAATTGCGGGGCTTCCTCGGCGTCGCCGCTATAGAGGAACCAGACCGGATCGTCGCCCTGGCGCACCGGGATATGCACCGCGAGGATCGCCGCGGCGCCGGCGACGACGACCATCAGCATGGGCAGCGCCCAGAGGCTGGATCTGAGGTTGTGCCAGAGTGTGAGAATCCGCGGAAACATGCACAAGGCCTTGTGGTGAAAAGAGATTCGGCAAGCCGTTCTATGCGTCTGTCTTAGGACAACCCGCGACGTGCCGCCAGGGTCCGGGGATAGGGACCGGCCTTAGCCTCGCGCGGGGCGTTCCACACCCCTCGGCAGAATTGCATCAAATGCATGACAACGCTGACTCTGCGTGCATTTCGCGTTTAACATGCATTCTGCGCACATGGACGGTGGGACATTTCAAATCAAAAAGACTGGACGTTTCCGGTAGGTGGCGTGCCGGAGAGGGAGGGCCTCTTTCCTGTTTGATGGTCGAAAGGACAAGGGACCATGACTTTTGGCGAGCACGTCTTCCTCTATTGTGAGAGGGGGACAAACGAAGCGCTCTGGGCAGAGCCTATAAACGCCATCTCGAATGCCGGATTCTTTCTCGCTGCGCTGATCTTTTGGCAGCTCGTGCTGTGGCGGCCACGTGAAGAGCGCAGCGCGGACCACTACCTGTTCGTGGCGCTCGCATTTCTGATCGGCTTCGGCAGCCTGGCCTTCCATCTCTATGCGGATGAGGGAACGGCATTGGCCGACGTGATCCCCATCGGCGTGTTCATGCTGGTCTATCTCGGCTTCGCCTTGAACCGCTTTCTCGCCGTGCCGCCTGGTTGGAGCGTCTTTCTCGCGATCGTCTTTGCCGGGCTGGTGGGCGCGTCCATGCATGTCTATTGCTGGGACGGCGGTATCGGCCTGCCAGGGGGAGCGGCGGACGCCAAGCCTTGCCTCAACGGCAGCATGGCCTATCTGCCGGCGCTCGGCGCGCTCATCATCGTCGGCATGCTGGCCGCGGAGCGAGGTCACAAAGCGGCGCCTTACATCTTATGGGCCGCCGTGGTCTTCACCATCTCGATCATCCTCCGGTCGGTCGATATTACCTATTGCGACCAGGTGGTGATCGACGGGCGCAAGGTCGGCACCCATTTCGTCTGGCATCTCCTAAACTTCGTGGTGCTGTTCCTGCTCCTCAGGGCAAGTCTGGAGAGCGGGATCAAAGAGGTTGTGGCCAAAGTGGAGCCGGAGTTCGCGCCTGCGGCGATGCCCGTGGAAGCCGTCCCCGCCAAGGATGAGCCCAAAGAGAGCCCCGAAGTGGCCTCTGCCGGCGAGGACGCGGCGCTGAAGGCGGCGGAGCCGGAACCCGAGCCTGAACCAGAACCCGAGCCTGAACCAGAACCCGAGCCCGAGACCGAAGACGAGGCGTCTGAGGAAGCTCCGGCACCTAAGAAGGGCAGGGCGAAGAACAAGCCGTCGTCTCCCGCCTAGCCCCGGTTCCGGGAAAAAAGCGCGCCTCAACAAAATGCTAGGGCGCTATCGTTAGACTCACCGTCGCGATAGCGCTCTAGTGGCGCCCCTCGCATTCCGGGGGCGCATGCGGACGTGGTGGAACTGGTAGACACACAGGACTTAAAATCCTGAGGGGGGCAACCCCCGTGCGGGTTCGACTCCCGCCGTCCGCACCATTCGCGCTTCTATCGCTTTATGCCACGCGTCCCATGGCCGGTCGTCCCGGGCCGGTTAGTGCCGCGGTCTCGACCCGATTTCGCCCATTCACCTTCGCGCAGTAGAGCGCCTTATCGGCACGGGCGACGAGCGACTCCGCTGTGTCGCCAAGCTCATACTCGGCAACGCCGAGGCTGCACGTAATGGTCTCTACGCCGTGGAAGGCATGTGCCTGGATGGCGGCCCTCAAAGCGCCCGCCAGCGCGGCGGCCTCGTTGACATCCGCTTGTGGGACAATGATCGCAAACTCCTCGCCGCCCCAGCGTGCCAAGAAGTCGGACTTGCGGATGGTCGCGCTCGCAAGCCGCGAAATCTCGATGAGAACTTTGTCGCCAACCGGGTGGCCGTAATTGTCGTTGATGCGCTTGAAGCTATCGATGTCGTAGATGATGAACGAGACGGGTGAGCCGTAGCGTGCGGCGCGCGCGATCTCCTGATCGAGCTGATGGTTGAGCAGCAGCCTGTTGGAAAGACCGGTCAGCGGATCGGTGGTCGCCTGGAATTTCAGGTCGCGGGCAAGCTCCTCAAGCTCCAGGCGCTGATCCTTCTGGAAACTGTCAAAGATGTACCGCTCGCGTCCGGCGAGATAGATTAGCACCATGCCTGTCGCCATAAGCGTCATGGCGATGCCCAGTACGCGGCTGGCAAAGACGCCGGGCGCCTCGGTCAACATGACGATCGACCACCTGGTGCCGCTGATGAACTCTCGTTGGACGAAAGCGCGGGAGCCCTCGAACTGGGTCCACGCAGGCTCCAGAATCTCTTCGGTCAGCACCGCGGTATCGGGTCTCGGCTGGGCGTTTCGAGCGCCATTCCCATCTGAGACCCCTGTCCACAAGGGCCGCAAATGCCAATCGGCCTGATTTGTGAGCGCGACAACGCCGTGTGGATCGACGAGCGCAAGCGGTTTGGCGAAATTGACGAGGTCTTGCGCGAAGCCTCTCAGAGGCCTTTCGAAAATCACCGCTCCACGAATGTTACCGGAGTCTTCATCTCGAATGGGAGCGCTGGCATAGAAGAAGTTGGCGTGACTCGGCTCAAGATGGGTGAAGTGATGCGCAGACTCGCCTTCCAGTGCCTCTCGAAGGAGATCCTTCTGAACCAGGTCGATAGCCTGATGATCGCCGATGGCCGCCACGACATTCCCGGCCGCATCGAGGATGACGCCGCCCTCGGCGCGCGCCGCGGCAATATCCAGCGCTAGCATCTGATCCACCCACCGCCTTTGCGCGGAAGGATCACCGGACAAATAAGCCCTGACCGGTGGTGCGGCCGCAAACGCCGTCACGATTGCCTTGGGTCGATGCGGTTTCGCTCGTCAGATAGCTGACCACGAGATCGATGTTGCTGTTGGCTTCGGTCTCGACGTTTTGCTTGTAGATATCGCCGAGATATTGGGTAAGCACCCAGCCGAGGACCAAGATGACGCCGATGGCGCTCAATGTGACTGCGAAGAGCCTTTTCAGGTGCCGGGTATAGTGGGGCGCCGCGACCGTCTGGATGATCTTCTGTCCCCAGATGCCCCAAACGGCAAAGGCGATCCAACAGGCCAAGAGGCCGCGGACCAGCTGGATCGGCATGCCCGTCCAGGCGCTGAACCACTCGTAGTTCAACACGTTTGCCGGCCAGATCGGCGCGGCAGGAACAATCAACCCGGCGGTGATTCCATAACACGCGAAAGCGAGCGCGGCGGAGACGGCGAGGCGCCGGTCGATCCCCTCCAAGCGCTGGCCGTGAGCCGCGAATGCGAGAGCACCCCCGAAGGCACCGACGAGCCCGAAGCTGTAGCGCGCCAAGGCATTGGCCTCGGGCAGGCCGTCCGCCACGCCCCCGGCCACCACGCCGAGAAGCAGCACGGCATGGATCCAGGCTCCGGGCACTGGCCAGCCAAATGCTTTCGCATCACGCCGGGCGAACTCGAGCAACAGCATGAAGGAGACGGTCATCACGCCCGTGCGGAACACGGCGAAGCCCTGCGTGTCGCCGAGGACCAGCGCGGTGAGGTCGAGCCATTCGCTGGTGCCGTGAAGGAATCCGAAGGCGCCGAGCAGGCCCCACAGCGTCCGTTGATTGCTGTGCCGGCGTATCGCGAAGCAGACGCCGCCGAGCAGGATGAAGGCGAGACCGTAGAAAAAGAAGATGAAATCGAGTTGGGTGCTGAGAAAAGCTGCCATAGAACTGTGCTTGAAGACGCCTTGTTATGGGCCAACCCGTTGGCGCGGTGCCGCGTGACCCTCCAGCAGGAATTCCGATGATGACCCGATCCTAGGCTCCAAGGGTGGAAGAGAGCCTAAGGGGTGAGGCTATTTTTTGAGAAAAATTAGAGAGTTAGCGCTTAATAGCGGTGCCGCTGAGCTCAGCTCAAGCGCTCTGTCTGCTGTTAATCATGTCCGGCGTGAAGAACAGAAGCGCCTCGCCGAGCGTCTTGGCGCGATACATGGCGATGTCGGCGTTGCACAGCGCTTTCTCCGCCGTTACGCCGTCGTCGGGGAGGAGCGCCACGCCGGCTGCCACGGTGATTTGATGGGTATGGCCTCCGGCGCGAATGCTTTGCGTGAGGTTGTCCACGAAGCGCATGCCGATCCTGTGGGCATCCTTGCGATCGACGTTGTAAGCGAGGATTGCGAACTCATCGCCGCCAATCCGAGCGACGAGGTCGCTCGGGCGGCCCGCGGCGCGGAAGCGGTCGGCGACGATTTCCAAGACCTGGTCTCCGACCGAATGGCCGTGGGTGTCGTTGACGTCCTTGAAGCCGTTCAAGTCCATCATGAAGAGGGCATGTTGTGAGCCGTTCGCCGGCGGCGACTTGGTGGCGGCGGTGAGGGCTTCCATCAGCGCGCGGCGGTTGAGCAGTCCCGTCAACGGGTCTTGCGTAACCAGCGCGGTGAGCTCCTGGAGCTCGATCTCCGCCGCGATCCTGAGCGCGCTAGTCTGTCTCTGATCGCTCAGCCGGCGTAGGACGAACACGAACAGGCTGGCGGTCAACAGCAGGGTCAGGAAGATCGCCTCGGCCAACGAGATTTGACGCTGGGCTTGGCTCAGCCTGTCGATGAAGAAGAACAGATCGTATTGCAGCGCGAGCAGAAGGGCCGCGAGCATCAGCACCAATAGAAGGAGCGCATCCTGCAAGCTCGCCCTGGGGTGTGCGGCGATGGCCCGCCCCAGCATTTTGGGTGTGAAAGTGTTCACGATCTCTCCCCGACAATGACGCGAGGAAAGCTACCCTCAAGCTCTCTAGGAAATGTAAATCCAACTTTAGAGAGTGATTCCCGCAGGTCGTGCAGAGCTTGGATTTCTGCAACCCGTCAGCGCTGATGGACGTAAATGCCTGGCGCGGGGCAAAGGGGCGTGAGGTTCTTTTCGGGCGCACCCATCGCCGGCGGAGCGGCGCGCTCGGCGCTTCCGTGGGTCTTCAGCCATTCGGCCCAGCTTGGCCACCAAGAGCCCTCCTTGGAGCATGCCATGGACAGCCACGTGTCGGCATCGACATATGGGTCGCCCGGATGACGGGTCGCCATGTGGTGCCGGCGACCGCGATGGCCGGGCTCCGACACGATGCCGGCATTGTGCCCGCCATTGGTGAGCACGAAGGTGAGTTCGTTGTCGGTGAACAGGTGGATCTTGTAGACCGAGTGCCACGGCGCGATGTGGTCGGTCTCGGTGCCGACGGCGAAGATCGGGGTGCGAATGTCCTTGAGCGCGATCACCCGTCCTTCCACGGCGTAGCGGCCCGCGGTCAGGCGGTTTTCCAGAAAGAGCGCGCGCAGATATTGCGAATGCATTCGATAGGGAAGGCGCGTCTGGTCCCCGCTCCAGCTCGCTAGGTCGTTGGCGCCATCGCGCTCGCCGAGCCAATATTCCCGGGTCATCTTCGACCAGACAAGCTCGTTGGGTCGCAGCGCCTTGAAGGCGTTGCCCATCTGCTTCGTGTCGAGCACGCCTTGGTCCCACATCATGTCCTCGAGGAACGCGATCTGGCTCTCATCGACGAACAGCATGAGCTCGCCGGCTTCGCTGAAGTCGGTCTGCGCGGCAAGAAGGGTGATGCTGGCGAGCCGGTGACCATCGTCGCGCGCCATGGTCGCCGCGCCGATCGAAAGCAGCGTGCCGCCGATGCAATAGCCGCAGGCATGGACTTTGCGCTCAGGAACAATCTCGTTGACGGCGTCGAGCGCCGCCATGAGGCCCAAGGTCCGGTAGTCGTCGAAGGTGATGTCGCGATCGGCGGCGGTCGGATTGCGCCAGGAGATCATGAACACTGTGAAGCCCTGGGACACGAGGTAACGCACGAAGGAGTTCTCGGGGCGCAGGTCGAGCACGTAATATTTCATGATCCAGGCCGGCACGATCAGGATGGGCTCGGCGGCGACGTCCGGTGTCGTCGGGCTGTACTGGATCAGCTCCATGAGTTCGTTGCGATAGACGACCTCGCCGGGCGTGATGGCGACGTCTTCGCCGACGGCGAAGCCGTCATTCAGCGGCGCGGGCTCGTGCCCCAGCGCGCCGAGCGCGTCTTGGACAAGATTCTGCCAGCCGCGCATGAGATTGGCGCCGGCCTCTTCGCGGGTCCGCTCGACGATGGTGGGGTTGAGCCAGGGCATATTGGACGGCGACAAGACGTCGAGGCCCTGGCGCGCCAGGAAGGCGACACGGTCCGCGTTCTTGCGCGACATACCGCGCACCGCTTGGGTGGCACTTCGCCACCATTTTTCCTGCGCCAGGAAGGCTTGCTGCCAGAAGATGTAGGGCGCCGTCTGCCACGCGGGATCGGCGAAGCGCCGGTCGTGGGGTTCGGGCTGAAAGGGCGGTTCGGGGGCGGTCTGGGCCGCGGTCTCCAGGCCAAAGCGGCCGAGCCTGGCGAGCAAGCCGACCGCTTCGAGCCAAAGCTCCGTCTGGCGTCCCGGCGAGCGGGCCAAATGGGCCGCCCAGTCATACAAAGCCGAGCTTTGCGCGTAAGGCGACACGCCCTGGGTGAAACGCGCGATTGTGGCCCGGGCCACACGGTCCGCCGTCTCGAACGAGCCCGAAGTGGTTTCGTCGCGCGGGCCGCTGCCCGGCAAATCGGGCTTCGCAAGCAGGGTCCGCTCGACGGGGCGCGGCAGGGCTTGAACGGGCGGAGACGTGATCTGGTCCATGGGTTTGGCGTTGTGAATTGGGGAAAGCTCTGCCTTTGAGGAGTGCATCTTTATGTGAAGGAGTTGTGATCCTCTGTCGGGTCTTGATGACGCAGTGTGAGGCTGCAGGGCTTCCGACAAGTGCTCCCGACAAGGCTTGTCGGCGGCGCGCCCAAGCCGAAATGGACAAGGCGCCACGACCTACGTAACCTGACGTAAATCAGCGGCCATCAAGAGCCGCTCCGTGAGATCGAGGGAGGAGCCGGGTATGAACGAGCAACCAGCGCGCGAGTTGTTTTTCGGCGCGTGTCCGCATGATTGTCCGGACACCTGCGCCATGGTCTACGAGGTCGCCGCCGGGCGGCTGGTTGAGGTCAAGGGCAACAAAGAGCACCCGATGACCCGGGGTGGTCTCTGCGTAAAGCTGAAAGACTTCCACGATCATCACGCCAATCCCGATCGTCTGCTCTATCCCATGCGCCGCACGGGCCCCAAGGGCTCCAACCAGTTCGAACGCATTACCTGGGACGAAGCGATCGCCGAGATCGGCACGCGCTGGCGCGACATCATCGCCGAATACGGCGCGCAGGCCATCATGCCGCAGAGCTATCTCGGCAATATGGGGCTGGTGCAGGGCATCAACTCGGGCGATCCCTTCTTCAATCGTCTCGGCACGACCGTGAACGAAAAGACGTTCTGCGCCTCGGGCTCGTCGACCGCATGGTTGATGACGGTTGGCCCGACGGGCGGCGTGGACCCCGAGAGCTTCGTGCATTCGAAATTCATCGTCATCTGGGCCTGCAACTCGATCTCGACCAATCTGCATCACTGGCCGTTCGTGCTGGAAGCGCAGAAGCGCGGCGCCAAGGTCGTGGTGATCGATTGCTATCGCTCGCGCACGGCGAAGCAGGCCGACTGGCATATTGCGCCGAAGCCCGGCACTGACGGCGCGCTCGCCATGGGCATCATCAATTCACTCATCGCGCAGGGGCTCATCGACCAAGAGTATGTCGATCAGCACACATACGGCTATGAAGAGCTCAAGGCGCGCGCGGCGGAGTTCACGCCGGATTATGTGGAGGCGATCACCGGCGTCAAAGCCGCCGACATCGCCAAGTTCGCCAAGGAATTCGCCACCGACCAGCCGAGCGTGATCCGCATCGGCGTGGCGCTGGAGCGGTCCGCCGGCGGTGGCCAGGCAATCCGCGCTGTCGCCTCGCTACCGGCGCTTGTCGGCTCGTGGAAGCATGTGGGCGGCGGCCTGTTGCAGATGCCGCTATGGGACTTCCCGGTCGATTGGATGAAGGTGTCGCGCGGCGACTGGATCAAGCCCGGCACGCGCGCGATCAACAACCTTCAGCTCGGCCGGGCGCTCACCGGCGAGATGAAGCTCGATCCGCCGATCAAGAGCATGTTCGTCTATTGCACCAACCCGGTGTCGCAGGCGCCGGAGACAAACAAGATTGTGCAAGGCCTACAGCGCGAGGATCTGTTCACGGTGGTCGCCGAGCATTTCCTCACCGACACGGCAAAATATGCCGACATCGTGCTGCCCGCCGCCATGGCGGGCGAGGCGGAAGACATGATGTGGTCGTGGGGTCATTTCTACTTCACCTATAATCAGAAGGCGGTCGAGCCGCCGGGCGAATGCCTGCCGACGAGCGAGATGTGGCGACTGTTGGCGAAGGAAATGGGCTTCGACGATCCGGTCTTCAAAATGACCGACAGCGAACTCGCCGCCTATTACATCAACTGGGACGACCCCAAGATGGCCGGCGTCGACATGGATTATTTCAAGGAGCACGGCTACTTCAAGATCGACGTGGGCGCGGCCGATACGCGGACGCCCCATAAGGACGGCAACTTTCCGACGCCGTCCGGCAAGGTCGAGTTCCTGTTGCATGACGCCAAGAACTTCGTCGCTGGGCCGTTCCGCATGATGTATGACGGCGACCAATGCGGCGAACCGGTCGATCCGCTTCCCGGCTACGTGCCGCCGCGCGAAACGCCCGAGACCAACGGCGCGCGGGCGGAGCTCTACCCGCTGAACATCCTCTCGCCGAAGAGCCACGGCTTCCTCAACTCCTGCTACGCCAATGAGCCGCATAAGATCAAAGGCCAGGGCGAGCAATTCGTGCTGATCAGTCCGCAGGACGCGGATGAGCGGCGCATTCGCGACGGCGATCCGGTGCGCGTGTTCAACGATCGCGGCGATTTCGAGGGACTGGCGCGGGTCACCGACGATGTGGGCAACGGCATCGTGGTGGCGACGCTTGGCTATTGGCGGAGCCTCAACCGCTCCGACGGCTCGGTCAATTCGATCTCGTCGGACGCACATTCAGGGCTCGGGCGCGCGCCGACCTACTGCGACAATCTCGTCCAGGTCACGCGGGTGAACTAGGGCGGCGGTGATTTAAGCGCTCTTGGCGCTGATGCCTTGCAGCGGCGTGAAGCCTTCGAACTCGGGATGACCGAGATAGAGCGGCTTGCCTTCGCCTGCGCGCGCGTGCGCCTTACGGAAGGCGTCCGACTTCGTCCAGGCCTCGAAGTCCTTTTCCGAGCGCCACAGGCTGTGGGAGGCGTAGAGCACGTGGTCGTCTCGCTCGGGGCCCTTCAGCAGGTGGAACTGTAGAAAGCCCGGCACGTCCTCGAGATGGGTGTCGCGGGTGAGCCAGACCTGCTCGAAGTCGTCCTCCGATCCCTTTTTCACTTTGAACCGGTTCATGGCGATGAACATGATGCACTCCGTACAATGAATAGCCTGCACTCGATATCGCGGCGCGGGACCGGAACCCTAGGGGAGTGGCGGGAATTTGTCGTGTGTGAGT
>Ga0209587_1001147_pt1 | contig 12691 bp, 13 predicted proteins | sample NGEPerD_2_FD_184512 | JGI IMG/M metagenome (GOLD analysis project Ga0209587, IMG submission 184512) | Arctic peat soil microbial communities from the Barrow Environmental Observatory site, Barrow, Alaska, USA - NGEE PermafrostL1-D... | ecosystem: Environmental > Terrestrial > Soil > Wetlands >... | reverse complement strand
GTTCGCGGCGCTGCTCGGCCGCTTCAACGCCGCGCTCCTCGCATCGGAGCCCGTCGCGACGCGCTGATGCCACGAAGCAGACCGTCTCGCAGCCCAGTGCTTCCCAGACGCGACGCAATGCTGATAACTGCTGGTGGCACTGTTGCACTGGCGGAGGGTCGCGCGGGCCAATGAGGGTGGCGGGGTGATTCCTCGCCGCGTACCTCCGATCGCTGTGGTCCTGCCTCTCTCGGTGCGGTAGCCGGCGGGCCGAGACGGGAGCGGTCAGGCGTTCCCGACAACGAGCGCAGCCTGCGCGGTCGTGCCCTGGTCGCCGCGCGCGACGACGAGGTAGCTGCCCGGGAGGTCGGCGACCCCCGGCGTGTACGTGGTGGTCACGATCCCGTCGGGGGACGCCACGTGTACGGGGCCGGTGAACGAGCCAGTGGGCGTCGCGATCTGGAACGTGACCTTCTCCCCCGGCGTGGCCCCGCTGAGCGTCAGTCGCACATTCCCTCCGGGCGGCACCGGCGCCGGCTTCACGACGAGGTGCACTGGGACCGGCGGCGGGATGATGAGCACCTGACCCACGGTGAGGCGGTCGGGGTCGGTGAGCTTGTTGGCGAGCACGATCGCTCCGGTCGTGACCTCGAACCGCTTCGCGATACCACTCAGCGTGTCGCCCTCGAGGACCGTGTACGTGGTGGCCTTGCGGAGTGGCGCCTGTGTGGTCGTCGTCGTGATCCGACGCGTGGAGCTCGTCGGGGCAGACGTCGACGGTCGCTTCGCCCCCTTCGACGCGGCGTCGGTGCTCAGGTCGAGTCGCGACAGCGCGAGCAGTGACCCGGCGGCGGCGATCAACAGGACCGCGACCGCGACGGCAATGGACCGCCGACGTGAGCTCACGCCGCGCGTCGCCAGTCAGGTCGTCGCATCATCGCCACGCGGTCTCGTTTGCGACTCGCCGGGCCGCGCTCCACACCACGCGCGTCGACCCGTGGTACCCCGGACCTGCAACCGATTACCTCCCCGCCGGACGAGCCCCGCCCGGACCATCTGACCGCCAAGAACCGAAGGGCAACTCCGTCCTGCGGGGACAGATTGGCACTGTTGCATTGGCCGAGGGCCGCAGTAGGAGGCGCGGGTGCTGGGATGAGATCTCGTCGTTCCCGTCCGCTACCGGCGATCCAGAGCCCGCGTTCACTGGATACCGGTTTCCCCACCGAAGATCATCGTGCTCGCCGTTGCGGTGGTATCTGCGATACGGGCTGTCGTGCCGCGACCTGGAGGAACTCCTCGGTGAGCGTGGGATCAATGTCGACCACATCACCATCTATCGCTGGGTCCAGCACTTCACCCCGCTCCTCGTCGACGCTGCAAGACCATGCCGCCATCCCGTCGGCGGTCGTTGGTTCGCGGACGAGACCTACGTGAAGGTCGCAGGTACGTGGCGCTACGTCTACCGGGCCGTCGACCAGTACGGCCAGATCATCGATGTGTTCGTGTCAGCCAAGCGCGACTTCCTGGCCGCGCGCCGGTTCTTCGCCAGGACGCTCCGCGCGCATGGCGAACCGGTCGAAGTCGTGACCGACCGGGCTCAAGGCCTTACGCGCCGCGATCGAAGAGCCCATCCCCGCCGCGTTCCACAACACCGACCAGTACGCGAACGACCGGGTCGAATGCGACCACGGCCGACTCAGAGCCCGGCTCCGTCCGATGCGCGGACTCAAACGCGCCGACACCGCGCTAGTGATCATCCGCGGACATGCGCTCATGCCGAACATCCGCCGCGGCCATTACGAACTCGGTATAGACGCGCGCCACCATCGCCGGATCGAGCACGCGTTCACCGAACTCGCCTGCACGATCTGACGGGATAACGAACAGCGTGTCGGTTCAGCGCGCGCCGATCCGAATCAACGCAACAGTGCGACCCCAAGCATCAATCGGGCACCTACAGGCACCTACACGTCCCAAGACGGGGCACTGTTGCGTCCAAATGCAACCGTGCCCCGTGCAGACCGTGCCGTGCTTACCGACCCGAACCAGCGTGCATGGTGACCGTGCTGGTTCGGGCCGGTTCGCTGTCAGTGCGCGTTGAGGTAGGTCCCGCCGAGGCAGGGGTCCGACGCGGTGCCGGCGACACCGATGGTGATGTGCCCACCCGCGCCGGGCTCACCGAGGTGCACGTTGACGTGCAGTGGGTGCAGACGGTTGTCTGCGCCGGTCGCGTGGGGCAGTTGCACGTTCTTCTCGCCGCCGTCTTGGGCTCACAGGACGCACGACCCGTTCCCGGCCTCCATTGAGTGGACATGGGAAGCACCCGCAGTGCCAGCCCCAACAACAAAGACCGTCGCTATGGCGAACGTCCCAGCAATGAACTTCTTCATCGTTCCTCCAGTACCGATATCGGGCTATTCATTACTCATGCTGACAGACGGTACGCGAGGACGTCCCGGGTGACAACAACCGCGAATCCGACCAGTGGGCGGTGTTGTGGACCGAGGCGGGCGCAGCAGCGCCGCGGCGATGGATTTCCGATGCCTCTTTGTGTCAAGTGGGAGTTTCGGGGTGTTCGGGAGCGCGCGATATTGGACCCCTGGTGTTGGGGCCGGGTGGGTCGTAGCGTTGGCGTCGGGTCCGGGAAGTGACTTGTCCGAAGCGCCGGTGTTCAGGATTCGAGCCGGCCACGCTGGACTGCGAAGTCGTTCCTGGGTGTCCTCCCGGACCCACCTTCATCAGGTCGTGCGGGTTCTCCGCGCGTCCGCGACGAGGCGCTGGTAGACGCGGTCGGAGATCCGACGTTTGAGAGCCCGGACAGCTTCCTTGTGTGTCTTGCCGTCGGCGATCTTGCGGTCGTAGTAGGCGCGGCCTTCGCTGTCGCAGCGAATCTGGCAGATCGCCGCGATATGGATCGCATGGTTGAGTTTGCGGTTCCCTCTCAAGTTCAGGCGGTGACGGATCCGCTCACCAGAAGACACTTCGAGCGGGGCGGTCGCGTTGTAGGTCGCGAAGTGCCCTTTGGTCGCGAACCGCCCGACGTCACCGGTGTAACCGATGATCGTCGCGGCACAGATCGGGCCGATGCCGTAGACCTCACACAAGCTCGTTCCCGATGCTGCGACCGCCACGGTGATGCGTTGCTTCGACGCTTTCAACGTGGTGTCGAGGCGGGCGATGTCCTCGACGAGCTCGTGGGCGATCAGGACACGATGCCGGGTCACCTCATCGGCGACCGTGATCCCTTCGAGCAGCCGATTCGCCTTGTTTACAGTCATGCTGGAGCTGATCCCGCCCGCTTCGAGCTCGAGCAGCAACGCGTGGAGCCGGGTGCAGTGCTTGGCGCGGAGCTGAGCCATGTCACGGTGCCGCTTCACCAACAGGCGCAGAACCCGGGCATGATCATCAGGGACAACGCGTTGCAGCCGGTCTGACCGCAACACTGCGATCGCGACCGCCCGGGCATCGTTCGGGTCGTTCTTTTGAGAACGGCCCGATCCCAACACCCGCACTCTCGACGCCAGCACCGGTGGCACGTCGAACACCGTTTCACCGGCCGCGACGAGTTGCTGGGCAACGAGGTAGCCGAGCCCGTGAGCAGACTCAACCGCCCATTGCGGCTGCTCGAACTGTTCAGCCCACGACCTCAGCCGCTGCGCCTGAACATTCGACGCTCGGAGCTTGAACTCGTCGAGCACCTTCTCGTCGCTGTCCATCGCGACTGCGGTGTGGGTGGCTTTGTGAGGATCGATACCGATCATGATGGTCATGTGGAAGTTGCCTTTCTGGTGAGCGGTGAACCGTGGTGGGCACTCCTGATTCGGGGTTGATGTGCTCGCGCCTCTTTCGAGCCACACCACAGCAAGGGAAACCGGCCGGCAGACAGCTCGGAAAGAAGCCAACCCAACCAGGGCGGAAGGCACCCACGGAGCCCACCGGCCGGATCCCTCTGACGCTACGGAACTACCGCAACGCCTACCGAAGTATCAATCAGGCACCTACAGGGAAGGGCCCGAACGGTCGAGTCCCAGATGTGCGATGCGGAGCGCGTGACCTCGTGGGTCGTGTAGGCAAGCAGCGGGATGGTGTTCAGTCCCCGTCGAGCGCGCTCACGACGACGGCGTAGGAGCCCACCCCGCGGAGACGCTCCCCGTCGATCGTCTCGCCCCCGACGGTCAGCGACTGGATCCTGCCATCGGCGGGATCGAAGGAGACGTCGGAGACCTCACCGATCTCGTCACCCACGTCGTCGAGCGCGCGCTTGCCCACCATGACGAGGTCACCGCGGAGGGCCCGGGCCTGGCGCTCGTCGGACGCTTCGGAGAGCACGTTTGCGTCGTCGACCAGCACGGCGTCGTGGCCGAGTGCGGAGACGTCGGCCCAGTCGACGAGGAGACCGTCCTTCTTCCCACCGTCCACGTGGATCGCCTGGACGTGCCCGTCCGCGACCACGAAGTGCTTCACCACCCCGATCTGCTCCGCTGACGTCTTCGAGACCACAGGGGTCCCTCGGGTGTCATTGAACGTGGTCATGTGGCTCCTTGGTCCTCCGACAACGCCGCAGCCAACTCGGCCTTCGTCATCGAGCTGCGACCCGAGATGTCTCGAGCCTGTGCTTCCTCGTAGAGCTCGGCCTTCGTGTGACGACCGTCCGCCGTCGACGACTTCGGGCCCGGGGAGTGCTCGCCGGACGCGTGGTCCGCGCGATACGTCTCGACGGCGCCGCCGAAGCCGGTGAGATCGTCTCTCACGAAAGCCTCGAGGCCACTCGGCACCATCAGCGCGTCGCCGGACACCGCCAACTGCTCGGGAAGCGGGATGAACAGGCGCCGCGAGTCATCCCCCGTGCTCGTCAGCTCGTAGCCCACGGCCTCGGCTTTGCGGCCGACCTGGACGACCACGTCCGTGACCCGACCGAGCGTCGTCCCCTCTTCCGTGAGCACCGAGGCGCCGATCACGTTCCGATCACTCAACGCGCCGGTGATGGTCTCGGGCGCATCGCCCTTCTCGGTGAGCGCGTCGTCGGTCTCGACCATGACCGCGTCCTTCCCGATCGAGGCCACGCTCGCGACGGTCAGGACCTCCTTCAGGCGTCCGCTGAAGAAGCCGCGCTTGTTCAAGGTGAATCCGACCAGTCCGCCGCGGTCAACGTCATAGACCACGTCTCTGACCTCGCCGACGTCGTCCCCACTCATCGTCACCACGGGCAGGCCGTTGAGCTCGGTCGCCCGAACCAGGCGAGTCACCGCGAGTCCTTCGTACGGCCGGACTTGATCGGCGTGGCGATGACTCCGCCGCTCCGGCGCCGCCGTCGTGACACCACGACGACGATCACCAAGACCACGAGCACCACGATCGCGGCGATGATCCAGAACAAGACATCCACGGGTACACCTCCTCACTAGTCGTTCATCAATCTACCCGCCCAATACGCAAGCCAACCCTCAGCTGCTTGGTGGTCAACCCTCGGCCGCTTGGTGGTTGTCGTCGATCGCGCCGGGGTAGGGCGATCGGTGTGAGCGCAGCCGACGCCATCGTCCACGCGCTCGGCCTTGCGTTCTCGATGGGGTTGGGAGATCCTCTGCGGGGCCTCATCCTCGGATTCACCCTCTCGGGCGTGGTGCCGGCCGTCGTGTCGAAGCGGGAGATGATCCGCCTGCTGCCCGACGACTCGCCGCGCACCGTCGCCGTTGCATCCGGCCTCGGCGCGGCTTCGTCGTCGTGCTCCTACGCCGCGGTCGCGCTCGCCCCGTCGATCTTCCGTAAGGGCGGCGACTTCACCGCGGCGATTGCGTTCGAGGTCGCGTCCACGAACCTGGCGTGGACCTTGGTGTGATCCTCGCGCTGCTCATGGGATGGCAGTGCACGCTCGCCGAGTTCGTCGGAGTGCAACGGTGCCTGTCAGAGCTGTTGTTGTGCGCGGTGGTCGTCGAGGAGATCGGCGGGGAACTTTCCCGACCAGGTGTCGTCGAACGTCCAGTCGGGCTGCTTGCGGGTCGCATCGGCGTCGAGCACGGCGATGTCGCCGTCGAGAGCGCCGAGGGGCGCGAACAAGACGGCTTCGGTGCCCTCGTGATCGTGTGCGACGTGAGAGCGCAACTCGTCTCCGAAGAGCTCGAGGACGCTGCCGATCACGACCTGGTGTTGCATCGCGAGCGAGCAGCGGGCGCTGTCCGTGATCGTCTGAAGGCTTTCGGCGACCGTGTCGAGGTCGGCCTCGAGCGCCTCCGATCGACGGATTCGGTCGAGCGCGTCAGCGATCGCGAGGCCGTCGCGTTTGCACGGTGTGCACTGACCGCACGACTCGACGGCCAGGAACCGCGACGCGCTCGCCGCGACTGCCGCGACAGCAGCCGTGTCATCGGAGACGATGAAGCCGGCCGCGCCCAGGCCGGAGCCGACGGCTTCCATGCCCTCCCAGCTGACAGGCGTGTCGAGCCGGTCGCCCGGGATGAGCGCGGCGGCGGCACCCTGCATGACGATCTTCACCCGCCGCCCCTGGCGCGCACCCCCACCGACCGAGTCGATGACGTCCGCGAGTGGTGTGCCCATCGCGACTTCGCCCACGCCGGCGCGGTTCGTTTGGCCGGTCACCGTGCACACGACCGTGCCCGGCGAGTCCGGCGTGCCCAGCTCCCGGAACCAATCCGAGCCGTTGGCGAGGACGAGCGCGCAGTGGGCGAGAGTCTCGACGTTGTCGACCAGGGAAGGTGGCGCGACGGTATCGTCGGTCGGACCGGCCATCTCGGCCTGGGCAGCGGATCCGGACCCCGAGGTGTCGTCTTCTGGAGCGTCGACGACCTCGTCGACGCCACGTCGGAACGGCGGTGCGATACGAGGGACGGGGTAGCGCCCATCAATGCATTCCAGGAGGGCCGTCTCCTCGCCGAACAGGTACTCGCCCGGACCCTCGAAGACCTCGATCGTCGCGACGTCAGTCCAATCCACGGCCCCGAGCTCGTCAATCGCCCGCCGCACACGGGCTGCGACGTCCGCGAACGCCTGCTTCATGCCGACGATCACCCGGTCAGCGCCAACCGCGAGTGCCGCGACGAGCGCGCCTTCCAGCGTGCGGTATGGGTTGCGCAGGAGCAGCGTACGGTCCTTGAACGAGCCTGGCTCACCCTCCGCGGCGTTGACCACGACGGTGGAGGGCTCGAGCCCTGACCGGTTCGCCGCGACCGCGCGCCACTTGCGTCCGGTCGGGAACCCGGCGCCACCGCGACCGCGGACGCCCGCAGCGGTGATCTCGTCGATCGTGGCCGCGGGCCCCAACCGTCGAGCGGCATCGAGCGCCCGGCCGCCGCCGATGCCAACGTAGGCGTGGAGCGTCACGATGGGGGTCTCGTCGAGGACTCGGTGCACGAGCGTCACCGGTCAAGTATCGCAGAGCAATGACCGCGACGTTCCCAGCCCCGTCGCGTGGCAGGGGAGGTGGACAAGCCCAGACGAGAGCGCGACCCGACGCAGCGATGACGATGTCGTTCCAGACAGCGGCGCGCGATGGGCTCGTCCTCTCTCGGTGATCCACTGGATCCCACGCTCGATCAGCATTTCTTCCACATCGCGATAGAAGTACCAGCGTACCGCGACGACGATCACCTCGGCACGGAACCGGAACCGCGAACGCTGAGCTCGGCGTCGGACTCGACTGGCGAGCAACGATCCGTTGTTCCGCCACTCTCACCCGCCCTGACTCAACGCAACACCGACGCTACGACTGCCGTGGAGGCCTCGCCTGGCATCAGATGCTGGCGGGCATTGAAGGGTGTCCTGGTTGATCGTGGCCGCGCCCTGAGTCTGGTTCGGGTGGCCGCGTTCCCGGACCGCCGATTTTGTAGGGGCCTCGATCGCGGTCGTCCTCCTGGCGATCGTGGTGGGGAGGTCAACTTCTGATGGTGTGATCGCGTTCAACCAGTTCCCCAGCGTCGCGTCCGAGATCCCGTCTGATCGGGCGACCCGCGCGATCGACCGGCCCGACGAGCGGACCAGCTAGCAGGGTGCTGAAAAAGTCCGTGTGAGTGCTCGCGATTCTGGTCGGGTTCGCTCATGCTGTGGTCACCGATGTGGAGGTGGCTGGTGCGTGGGTCCCCTGAGCGGCAGATGGCGATGCTGACGACGTTGAGTGCGGAGGATTTGATCCCTGCGGATCATCCGATCCGTCGGATCCGGGCGGTGGTGGACGCGGTGCTCGACGAACTCGACGGTGAGTTCGACGCGATGTACGCGACGAAGGGTCGGCCGAGTGTGCCGCCGGAGCAGTTGTTGAAGGCGACTGTGTTGATGGCGATGTACTCGATCCGCTCCGAGCGGGCGTTCTGCGAACGGTTGAACTACGACTTGTTGTTCAAGTGGTTCCTGGATCTGGCGATCGACGCGAAGGGGTTCGACGCGACGACGTTCTCGAAGAACCGTCGCCGGTTGTTGGATCATGAGATCGCGGATCGGTTCTTCGCGGCGGTGGTCGGCCAGGCGAAGCTGCGCCGCTACGTGTCGAGTGAGCACTTCTCGGTGGATGGCACCTTGTTGGAGGCGTGGGCGTCGCACAAGAGCTTCCAACCCAAAGATGGGCCTCCGTCGTCGCTGGGGCCGGGACGCAACACCGAGGTGAGTTTCCATGGGCAACGCCGCTCCAACCAGACGCACCAGTCGACGACGGATCCGGAAGCTCGCATGGCCCGCAAGTCCAACGCGACTGCGGCGAAGTTGTCGTATGCGGGGCATCTGTTGATGGAGCACCGCAACGCGTTGCTCGTCGATATCGAACTGAGCGAAGCGACGGGTTACGCGGAACGCGACACCGCGCTGGAGATGCTCGACCGTCTACCGGCACGGAAACGGCGGCGAACCATCGCGGGTGACAAAGGCTACGACACCGTCGCGTTCGTCGCGGAAGTTCGCGAGCGTGGGTTCACGCCCCACATCGCGCCGAACACGACCCGCCAACGCTCCACCATCGATCGGCGCACCACCCGTCATCCCGGCCACCAGGTCAGTCAACGGATCCGCAAACGGATCGAGGAACCATTCGGCTGGATGAAAACCATCGCCGGTGGCCGCAAGCTCCGCTACAGGGGCCGAGCCCGCAACCGGGCGTGGCTCCTCATGACCGGAGCCGTCTACAACATCATCCGGATCACCGCGCTGGACGCCGCCCCAGCCTGACGAACGCCACCAGACGCGGGTTCGCGCGCCACGCGAACCCGACCAACAACCTCGACCAGCACGCCGTCGACCCAGAAACGACGTTCAAGAGCCGAATTTCAGCACCCTGCTAGACGGCCTCGCGACGGAACTCGACCGGATACTTTGACGGACGACCCGACGTTGCCTCCTTCCTCCAGGGCCTCGCCCCAAAATCAGATGTCCATCAAGCAGGGGTCAACTCCAGTCTCGGACGTAGCGGTCCCAACCTTGCCTTTGGGGGGCGGGTTCTCGACACGACTGGTGCGAAAAGCCGTGTTGCTCGTCAGAGTGATTGCTTAATTCGGCGTCCGATGGAAGCATCCCAGTCCAGCGTGATTGAGCGGGAAGGAACGTCAGTATGAACAAGAACGGCCTCATCGATCTGCTAAACGAGGACCTCGAACTCGAGTACCGCTCGATCGTCCAGTACGTGCAACACATTGCGTCGGTGAAGGGAGCGCAGTGGCAGTCGACCCTCGACGAACTCGGCGTACACCTTCGTCAAGAGTTAGACCACGCGCTCATCCTCGCCCGTCAGATCGACTTTCTGGGCGGGGTACCCTCGACCCGCGTTCCCGACGCAGAGCGCAAAGAAGACGGGCGCGCGGCGCTGGAGCAGGACCTCGCGCTCGAAGAGGGTCAGCTAGGGCGCTACCGCGAACGGGTCGAGCAGGCCAACGAGCTGGGCCTCCCCGACTTGGCCGAGACGATCGCGCCGCTGCTGTCCCAAACCCAGGAGCATGCGCGCGATTTGCGCGCAGCCCTCGGATAGCCACATCGGCACTTTGCGCAAAGGCTCTAGTTGTAGTCCCCGGCAGCGGCGAGATCTCCACGAGGCGAACGACCTTGCGGGATCGGCCCGGAACGTGCCCGCCGTCGGCCCGGCCGAACAACCGAGCCACCCCGGGTCTCGTGCAGTCGGGTTTAGTTAGAACGGGTGAGCACGACCTCGGGGTGTTGACGATACCAATCTGCATCGTGCTCGGCGGGTGGGATGTCACCGATCTCGCCGTGGAGACGTTGATCGGGGATTCTCCATGACCGTGATCGGTTTCGCCAGCACCGAGCGTAGGCCTGGAACTCGTGGATGAGCGCTACGACGATGTGGTGGCTCGAGCGCAGCGCCAGCGGGACCTTGGGGACACTGACGGTGCGCTACTCGCCATCACCGACGGTAGAACGCCGAACGCTGGGTCACGGGTACAGGACAAGAACGACCAGACCTCATCACGCCATGCTCACCGCTTGACCGCGACGATGCGCTAACGCAACAGTGCCACTCAGGGTGCGTCAGGGTCGGGCATCGGGATCGGGCCGGGGGTGTCCGGTCCGTCGGGTGGCAAGGATGGCGAGGCCGGCAGCGAGGCATCGGTGCCGAGCACCGACGCCGGATCATCGGCGCTCTCCCCCAGATCGAAACCAGCGGGCGACGATGACATCGGTGGAGGAGTGCGCCAGGATCGACGCGGTGATGACGAGTGCGGCCAGGTGGAAGAGCTCGTTGCTCAGAGCGAGACCGGCTTCGAGGATCACCAGTGCGTACACGACCGATGCGAACCCCTTCGGTCCGAACCATGCCGCCGCCAGACGCTCCTTGCGGCCGAGCTTGCTGTGCACGAGTGCGATGCCGAGAGCGACAGGCCGAGCGACGAACAGGGCGAGGACGGCGAAGAGATACCCGCTCGGGCCGATGTCGCCGAGGAAGCGGAGGGAGATCAGTGCACCGAACACGAGGAGGGCGCCCAGCTTGAGCAGCTCGGCCACCAGCTCGCCGAACTGGTGGAACGCCGCCTGCAACTCCGGGCTCATGGTGGCGATGGTGATCCCGGCGGAGAAGGCGGCGAGGAAGACGTTCGCATGGGTCAACAGCGCAAGGGCCAGGACCAGTAGTCCGATGGCGAAGGCGTTGAGCGGCTCGTAGAACGCGGTGGTGGACAAGAAGCGCGTCCGCTCGAGACGGATGGCGACGTACGGGATCGCGACACCGAGCACCACCCCGGCCACCACCTCGAGTCCCAGGGACGCGGCGTGGACCGGTGTGGCGCTCGCGGTGGCGAGCAGTATCACCACGACGGGCAGCGCCAGTCCATCGTTGAGCCCGCTCTCGACGTTGAGGAGGTTGCGAAGCCGGTAGGGAATCTCCTCACGTCCCACGATTGCGGCGGCGAAGACAGGATCGGTCGGGCTCAGTGCGGCACCGAGAAGGAACGACTCGAGCCACGGAAGCCCGGCAACCACGTGGGCAAACACCGCCGTGATGACCATCGTGAGCGGAAGGCCGATGATCAGGGCGCGTCCCGGTAGCCTCCAGGCACTGCGAAGCTCGGGCAAGCCAACCCGCATGCCATCGGTGAAGAGCACACTGAACAGCGCCAGCTCGGCGAGGGCCGAGACGATCTTGTCGTCGGCATGGATGTCGATGACGCCGAGCGAACCCTGGCCGAGCACGAAGCCGCCTGCCAGGAAGATCACCGCAACCGACAGCACGCTGCGATGAGCGAAGCTCGACACAAGCACTGCGACCAAGAGCAGCACCGCGAACACCAGCAAGAGAACCACGGGCCCACCCTACGAGCGGCTCGACGACCGCTCGTGCCCGGTCACGCCGGGCGACAGTGAGTCGGGAGATCTTGGCGAGAGCGGTGGGGGCGATTGCCTGTTTCGGCGGCTCCGCGTGACGCTCGCGGGGCCTCTCGAACGGCGCAGTTGCGTTGGCTTGGATCGGGCCGCGTCGGACTGAGTCGTGGTGCCGGTTTCGGGTTCAGATGGTGCCCGAAAGTTCGGCGAACGCAGTCGCGATGCGCCGGTGGGGGCGCGCGTCGATGCCGAGTTCGTAGTGGCCGCGGCGGATGTTCTGCACCAGCGCGTGACCGCGAATGATCAGTCGTGCTGCATGGTCGCGTTTGAGTCCACGCAGCGGCCGGAGCCGGGCTTCGAGTCGACCGTGGTCGCATTCGACGCGGTTGTTCGCGTATTGCTCGGTGTCGTGGAAGGCGTTTGCCGGCGACCTTCACGTAGGTCTCGTCCACGAACCAGCGGTTGCCGACCGCATGAGGACATGCTCCGGCTGCGTCGGCCAGTAGTGGCGTGAAGCGTTGCACCCCGCGGTAGATCGTGACGTGATCAACCGCGATCCCACGCTCGGCCAGCACTTCCTCGACATCGCGGTAGGAGAGCCCAAACCGCAGATACCAGCGCACGGCAAGGACAATGACCTCGGGCGGGAATCGAAAACCGGCAAATGCTGAACTCGGAATCGGGGGAACGGACGGGAGCGATGATCCCCCGGGGGCGCGGTACCATCGCGCTCATCAGCGACCTGCGGGATCTCATCTTGATCGACGGCCCCATCGCGTCCGTCGCGTTGAGTTCTCCGAGCGCGCTCGATGACGCAGCTGCACGACTCGACACGAGGTGGCACAACGCACGTCGACAGCTCGAACGCGCCGGGTTTCCAGGCGCCGAGCTTGGACGGATGGACGACACCGTCGCTGATCTGCGTCACAACGATGGGGCATCCGTGGTG
>Ga0209587_1001146_pt1 | contig 12701 bp, 10 predicted proteins | sample NGEPerD_2_FD_184512 | JGI IMG/M metagenome (GOLD analysis project Ga0209587, IMG submission 184512) | Arctic peat soil microbial communities from the Barrow Environmental Observatory site, Barrow, Alaska, USA - NGEE PermafrostL1-D... | ecosystem: Environmental > Terrestrial > Soil > Wetlands >... | reverse complement strand
AAAGAATAATGTGTTTGCCAAAATTGGGAAGTTTCCACCTTGAAAATTTGATAAACCTGCAATTTGTTCTGGGCCTTTATGATTTCAGAAAACAAATGCGGAACTTTTTGATATAGTGAAGCGAGTTGAGAAAGCCGTATACTCGGAAAATTATCCGGCCGTAACCTAAAAAATTTTGCCCGTTCAACATACGCGTTCTCCAACTGAAATTTGCGTTTTAAAAAGCTGTATTCCCTTTTTAATTTAGTGTGATAAACATTCTCCGACTTCTTTTCGAGCAAACCAGATTGCCCAAAGAAAAGCGATTCCAATTGAAGTTGCGAACCTGCCGATTTTTGAACGATCTTAAAGTCAAAACTTTGCGCCATTCCTAAAAAAGCCTCTCCATTTACGTTGAGCCCAAAATTTTTGGTAAGTAATTTAAAAAGCACTTCTTCCCAATTATTTTCAGAATTTTTCAGCAGCTCCAAAATAACATCTGCCTTTTGTTGCAGTCTTTCAAAATAGAGTCGTTCCAACCAGTTGTTCAGGTCAAAATCATCGAATTTCGGAAAATCCTTTTCGCAATTAATATATTTATCGTTTGGTGCCGTGAGTAAATTCCGGTAATTCTGCATGGTTTTCTCCGGCACCAATTCCCGCAGCTCAAGTGTAGGAATTGGAGTGTTATCCTTTCTGTAAATCTCCACATCATCCTGCCATACCACGTGTAAGATCACATTGTCATAATCTGGATTGGTTTCATGACGATGCAAATACCAATCTGAAGATTTTAAGTGGATCTCAACATTTCCCGCCCATAATTGATCTCCAATTTTCATTTTTGCATTGAAGAAATCTGGCCCGGAATTCAGGTTTGGCGTGCCTGTATCAATAAGGACAATAGGCAAATTGGTAACGGTTTTGGCGTGGCCAAAATCGAACTTTTTAAAGTTCCAGATATAATGTAGAAAATCCTCTTGCATTAAATAAAAATAAAGCATTTTTTTGTTTAAACGCTTGATCTTTAATGAATTTAATTGAAATAAAATCTGAAATTAATTTTTGCTGAAAAATTACCGGATCAAGTACAATTATTGTGGACTAAGCAAATCTATCAGTCAATTTGTTCAGGAAAGATCTTAAATTTCTTACTCCCCTGAATTTAATTCCGAAAGCTTTTATGGGATCAAGACAATTCTTTAGTACATCAGTAAATATAAAAAACCCCAATATTGAATTGAAACTATTCCGAAGTTCCAAGCCTTGGAATTAATATTTATTATCCATTGCCCCTGGCTTCAGCCAGGGGATATAGAATTGAAATGAACTGGGCTTTAGCCCCTATATTTTTTTGGACAAATAAAATGAATGATGCTTCCGCCTAACAAGAATGTGTCTGGTACGATAGGTGGCCAGGCTATTTTGTCCCCAAATTGAAATCAGATGGAATTATGCATTATGTATGGAAAAAGTTCGCGGTATGTGGCTAAAGCCACTTGTGATCATTTTCTTTAATCCCCTGGCTGAAGCCAGGGGCAATGGATGGAATTGTCGATATCGAGAACAATTTTGGTAGACCAGGCATAAACGAAGTGCTTCTTTTTCTTTCTTTTCCTAAATCAAAATGTTTCATCAGAAACTGATGTAATACAAGCTTTATTAAATCAATGTAATCCAATTCCTCCACAACTTTTGGGAATGATCCGAATTACCGGGTTCCTTGTTTTTTCCGATTTATAGAATTCCACACAAAATCAAAAACCTCACAAGGCTCGATTCCTTGTGAGGTTTTTTTAATAGTGCTGATTTTGATTGAATATTTCATAAGGATTATGCAATAACTCTTTCAATTGTTTTTGAAAAATTGTTGAATAAAATTTAGAAAACTTTAGGGTCTCGGCTGGCATACCTTGCACGTATAATTCTGACAGTCAATTTAGTTACTCTAAAACTTATTCGATAACCATAAATCTCATAAGCTCGATAATTGCCGTTATTATTAGTTTTGTACTTGTCCAAAGGATACATTTCTGGTTGAGAACCTAAAATATTTTAAGAATCAAAAATATCGTTAATTAATTTATCGGCAATTTGAAGGGACTTACTTCTATCAAAAACATCAGAATGTATGGACTCCAATTGAACCAAAGCTTTTGGAGACCAAATTCCTTCCCCATTGGGATGCTATTTTTTGGGCTTCTTCCCGAGTGTAATAATTACCGGACTCTATTTCTTTTTCAGCTTCATCCAACTCCCGGTTATATTCGGCTAAAGTTGGACTTTCTGCATTTTTGTTTTTATACTTCAACAGGCTTTTAAATATTGCGATCAAATCTGGATCAGTAACATCATTTAACTGGTTTTTGTATCCATTTTAAATCTTCATGAACATTCATAATCAATCATTTATATTACAAAACAACCCGTAGCCACGTCCAATTTGGGCGTGGCTACGATATATAACCCATTTTTCGCATCCATTCATCGTTGAATATCTTGCCGACATACCTGCTTCCATGATCGTGAAAAAGAACTACTACCACATCGTCTTTTTTAAAATGTTCCTTTAACTGCAGCAAGCCTTTTATCGCTGCTCCGGCACTGTTCCCCAAAAACATTCCTTCTTCTTTTGCCAATCGGCGGGTGTAAATGGCGGCATCTTTATCGGTTACTTTCGTAAAGCCATCGATGATATCAAAATTCACGTTTTTCGGCAAAATATCTTCCCCAATTCCCTCGGTAACATAAGGATAAATCTCGTTTTTATCGAATATCCCGGTTTCGTGATATTTTTTGAAAACCGATCCGTAAGTGTCGATTCCCCAAACTTTAATATCCGGGTTTTGTTCTTTCAGATATTTTCCTATTCCCGAAATAGTTCCCCCCGTTCCCACACCAACCACAAAATGGGTGATTTTTCCATCGGTTTGCCTCCAAATTTCCGGCCCTGTGCTTTCATAATGAGCCTGGGAATTTGAAAGATTGTCGTATTGATTCACATACCAGGAATTCGGGGTTTCTTCGGCAAGGCGTTTTGAGGTGGAATAATAGGATCGCGGATCTTCCGGGGCCACATCAGTAGGACATACAACAACCTCACTGCCAACAGCCCTAAGAATATCCATTTTTTCCTTGCTCTGTTTGTCGCTAATCACGCAAATCATTTTATACCCCTTTATTATCGCCACAAGAGCAAGTCCCATCCCGGTATTTCCGGATGTTCCTTCAATAATGGTCCCGCCGGGTTTTAAGAGTCCTTTGGCTTCAGCATCTGCTATCATCTTAACCGCCATACGGTCTTTTGCCGAGTTTCCCGGGTTAAAGGTTTCGTACTTGGCAAGCACCAAAGCATCAATTTCTTCAGTGAGTTTATTTATTTTGACCAGGGGAGTATTTCCAATGGTTCCAAGTATGTTTTCAGCGTATTCCATAGTTTATTTTGATTATTGCAAAGGTAATCCTAACTTAAATCTATTCCAAAGAAATGAGACTTTCAATGCAGAGTAAATCTAAATCAGAAAAATTTAATCAAATTTCATCGCTTTTACAGGAGAAATTTTTGAGATAATTATTGATGGGATCAGGAGCATGAGAATGCACAAGATCAGGGTTCCCATATTCACCGCGAGTATGTATTCCCAGCCTATATAAACCGGCACCTCGGTGACATAATATGTCTGTGGATTTAAAGGGAAAAGTTTGAAATATTTTTGGATAAACAACAAGCCCAAACCTATCAGATTTCCCCAAAAAAGTCCTAAAACAATAAGATATGCGGCATTGTATAAAAAGATTTTTCTAATGCTCCAATCCCCGCCTCCAAGCGCTTTTAAAATACCTATCATTTGGGTGCGTTCCAAAATAAGCACCAGCAAGGCGGTGATCATATTTATTCCGGCCACCAAAATCATAATACCGATGATAAGCGCAATATTAAAATCGAATAGCGAAAGCCATTCAAAAATGGAATAATATTTTTGTTTGATGGTGCGCGTATCCAAAAACGAACTGGTATTATCATAAACCTCAGCACCTTTTTGATCCAGCTGATCAAAATCGTCTATAAAAACTTCAAATCCCCCAACCTGGTCCTTTTCCCAACTATTTAAACGCTGAATATGCCGGATATCAGCCAACATATACAATTCGTCAAATTCCTGAAATCCGGAATTGTAAATTCCCTTAACTACAAAGGCCCGCAGTAACGGGGTTTTATCAAATCCTTCCCTTGGAAAATAGGTAATTACCTTATCCCCTATTTTTAAACCCAGTCTGTTTGCCTGATATCGGGAGATGAGAACATCTTCATTTAAGCTTCCTTCAAAATCGGGCAATTCGCCTTCTTCCAGGAAATTCTCAAAATTCGCCCATTTGTAATCTGCCCCCACTCCCTTGACAATTACGCCCTCAAAATCGGTTTCGGTTCGAATAATTCCCGCTTTGGTAGCTACCGCCTGCACGTGGGAAATCCCGCTGACATTTTTGAAATCGGGATAAAAATCCTGATTCAGTGAAATGGGCATCAACGAGACCTGAGAGCTGTTATTGTCATAACTTTCAATAAGGATATGACCGTTAAAAGCCGCAATTTTTTCGCGGATCTTTTCCTGCAATCCCATTCCGGTAGCAAAGGATACCAACATCATAATCACCCCAATTGCAATTGCCGCAATTGCAATTTTTATAATTGGTGCCGAAATGCTACTTTTATACTTTTTAGTACTTATAAGCCTTTTGGCTATAAAAAATTCAAAATTCAAGACGCTCCCTATGATTTATAAATTGTTCAAAAATACATATTTATTCCTTCTTATTAGCATGGTTTCCTGCGGAAGCAGCACCGGTCAAAATGAGGTTACGGTTAGAAATGCAAATTCCGAAACTACTCCATCCGGAATTTCATCTGAAAAATCCAGTTCCATAATTGTGGGCGCCAATAGAATTGAAACCTATTTACCCCTTTTGAAGGATAAAAAGGTGGGGGTCGTGGGAAACCAAAGTTCGGTGATTTTTAAATCCCGGGGAAGTGAAACTGAAGCCATAAAATACACACATTTGGTAGATTCATTGCTCGCGCTGAAAGTTCAGGTGAAAAGGGTTTTTGCGCCGGAACACGGATTTCGTGGAACTGCTGATGCCGGTGAAGTTGTCAAGGATGGAAAAGACAGCAAGACCGGATTGCCAATAATTTCATTATACGGCGATAACAAAAAGCCCAAACCCGAACAAATAAATGATCTGGATCTCATCATCTTCGATTTGCAGGATGTTGGAGCCCGATTTTACACTTATATAGGTACTCTACATTATGTGATGGAAGCCTGTGCTGAAAACAACATCCCGCTTTTGATCCTGGATCGCCCAAATCCAAATGGACATTATATAGATGGTCCTGTTTTAGATCCGGAATATCACAGTTTTGTGGGAATGCATCCCGTTCCAGTTGTTCACGGGTTGACCATGGGAGAATATGCTAAAATGATCAATGGCGAAAAATGGTTGAAAAATGGCGTGCAGGTCAATTTACAGGTGATAAAAATGGAAAATTACGATCATCAAAAATCCTATAGCCTGCCAATAAAACCTTCGCCAAACTTACCCAACGACCAGTCAATTAACCTATATCCAAGTCTTTGCTTTTTTGAAGGCACCAATGTAAATGCAGGCCGGGGAACCGAACACCAATTTCAGGTTTTTGGATCGCCTTTCCTGGATAAAACTTTTTATAAATATTCCTATACCCCACAGTCTAAAGACGGAGCCAAAAACCCCAAGCATCTGGATGAAATTTGCTTTGGAAAAGATTTGACCCATTTCCCGCAGCTCAATAAAATTGAGCTGAAATGGTTGATAGAAGCCTATGAAAATACTTCAGATAAATCGAAATTTTTCAATGCTTTCTTCACAAAATTAGCCGGTGGACCGGTGTTGCAAAAGCAAATTGAGAGCGGACTTTCTGCCGGGGAGATCAGCGAATCCTGGAAACCCGGACTGAAATTATTTAAGCTGAAACGGGAAAAGTACTTATTGTATTAGTTTTAAACCTTCAACCTAAGCTTCATCTTTTCAACAATATTGTAGGCGGCAGGACAAATCGCGGTGTTTTTTATGGTAAGATCAGAGATTTTATGGAAATCCTTTCTGTCTGTATGTGGATATTCCCTGCAGGCTTTTGACCTTACATCATAAATAGAACAATAATTATCCTCGCCCAGGAAAGTACAGGGAACTTGTTGCAGCACATGATCATTATCTTCATCTACCCGCAAATAAGTATCAATAAAAACTCCGGGCTTTAGCTTGAAATGTTTTGAAATCCGCTCAATATCCCGGTTGGTGAACAACGGCCCGGTGGTTTTACAGCAATTTGCGCACTCCAGGCAATTGGTTTGCGCAAACTCCTCTGTATGCAATTCCTGCATTTGTACATCTAAATGCCTGGGTGGCCTTTTTCTTAGTTTTGTAAAGAACTTTTTGTTCTCCTTCTGCTTATCTTTGGCCTTTTTAGGAAGATCTTTTAAAATGTCTTTCATAGTTTGGAAATTATTGCTTTTTTATTTTTCCCCCGAAAGAATATCGGGGATAATCAGCATATTTTCATCGGAGTTTGCATGGCTTATTCGTTATGCCAATTGTATTCGAATAAAATTTTCAGTCCAATTTGGATTTTCCTTTAATTAAAGGGTTCAAATTGGTTTTTTTTTAACAAATGCCCATTATGGGCTTCAATAATGCAAAGATATGAAGAAGCAAGACAGCGGCAAGCCAGATAAAGACATCTTCGGAAAGGCGATTTCGGCATATTTTCATCACAAGGATGAAACCGAGATCATTGTTCATTCTCCGGATTTTGACGATGATGTAATTCCTGTTCCTTATCTCTTCAGAAATTACAAAGAAATGCCACCTCTGGAACAGGAGGCCCTTAACAATTGCTCCGGAAGAGTATTGGATGTAGGTTGTTGTGCCGGAAGTCATTCGCTTTATCTTCAAAACGAAAGAAATTTGAAGGTATTGAGCATAGATATTTCTGAAGGAGCAGTAGAAATTTGCAAATTGCGGGGTGTAAATGATGCCAGATCAATAGATTATTTCGACCTGAAGAACGAACAATTTGACACCATTCTTTTACTGATGAATGGTACCGGAATAATTGGAAAACTCGAGCAACTCGATGCTTTTTTTCAGCATACAAAAGACCTCCTAAAACAAGGAGGGCAGATTTTAATAGATTCATCAGATTTGAGCTATTTGTTTGATGCCGATGAAGATGGGGGAATTTGGATAGATATGCAGGGACCTTATTACGGGGAGCTGGAGTTCAGCATCAGCTATAAAAATGAAACTTCAAAAAAATTCAATTGGTTGTACCTGGATTACAGTACTCTGGAATTGGCGGCAATCAACAACGGCTATTCATGTCAACTTTTAAAAAAAGGCGAACATTTTGATTTTCTGGCGCAATTAAAACTTCTTTCAAAAGAATAATGGGCAAAAATTTAAGCCTTATACTACCTATGAAAAAGAAGAATTTTTTACATTAACTTTGTACTTCATTTATATGCAAATTTCATTTTATGAAACATTCATGAAGATAAAGTTTCTCAAACTGAGAAATGCTTATATGAATGATACAGATGTTCGCTAAAACAATAATATAAACAGATGAAAATTAAAAATTCTCTCCTCTTTTTTGTGTTTCTTTTAATATTTGTTGGATGTTCCAAAGAAGACGTTAACAACCCGGCGGTAATTGACAAAAGCGCTAATTTAAAGGCATTAGGATTTTCTGCCAACGAATTGGTGAGTGACGAAAAATTTACCTCGCTAAAAATTGAGGTCGTTTATGTTACAGGATTCCAGCCAACCCAAACAACCCTTGATAATTTAAAAACATTTTTAGAGATCAGAACTCATAAACCGGACGGGATTTTAATTACTACCCGCGCCGTTCCTTCATCAAATAAAGCTCCGTTTGACATCAATGAAATTGCTCAAATTGAAGCTGATGAAAGAACAGCCTACAATGCCGGGGATGAAATAGCTGTTTTCATATATTTCGCAGATGGCAGTAATGAAGATGATACTGATACCAAGACGGTCCTGGGCACTTCTTTCAGGAATACTTCTATTGTGATCTACGGTAAGACAGTTCAATTTATTGCTAATCATACTAACAATTTAGATAGAAGTACCGTTGAGAGCACAGTTATAAACCACGAATTTGGACACCTGTTCGGATTGGTAAATATGGGAACTCCTATGCAAACCAATCATGAAGATGCAGAAAGCAAAGGACATTGCTCAGTGACAAATTGTTTGATGGCCGCAAGTTTTCAATTTGGAGGCAGTATGATGAATGCGTTTGACAATAATACAATTCCTGTTTTGGATGATCTTTGTACTGGAGATCTTCAGGCCAATGGAGGCAGATAAAAAAATGCCGAAAAATTCTGATTGAAATAGAAGCCTTAATATTTAAAAAGTTGAAGCTTCTGTCTGAGCTTATCGAAGACCTTTTTATAATCAGTAATATAAAACTTCAACTCCCGATAAGTATCGGGAGTTGAAGTTTTATAAATTCCGGGCTTTCCAACCTCTTATAGGCTCTGTTTTTATTCTGAAATCAAAATACCTTTTCCCCATTTACCCAGGTTTGCAATACCTTAATGTTTGGAATTTCATCTTCCGGCACTTTCATTATATTTTTTTCAAGAATGATAAAATCGGCAAATTTTCCGGGTTCTATGCTTCCTTTTTCATCTTCTTCAAAATTGCTGTAAGCAGCCCAAATTGTCATTCCGCGTAAGGTTTCTTCCCGGGAAAGGGCTTGATCGATCATATATCCGCCTTCTGGAAAATTTTCGAGATCTTTTCTGGCCACTGAGGAATGAAAGGTATAAAACGGACTCACCTCTTCCACCGGAAAATCTGTTCCCAAGGCGACAATTCCCGCCTGATCAAGCAATTTTTTATAGGCATAGGCTCCCTGAATGCGTTCCGGTCCTAATCTATCCTCAGCCCAATACATATCGCTTGTTGCGTGCGTAGGTTGAACGGAAGGAATTATATTTTTGCTGAAATATTTAAAATCGGGCTCATCTATTACCTGGGAATGTTCAACTCTCCACCGCCTGTTATCATCATTTTTAAGCAATTCATCATAAGTTTTAAGAACAAGGCTATTTGCGGAATCGCCAATTGCATGGGTATTTAACTGAAATTTTGAATTGGCAACTCTTTTGGCGATCTCTTTAAAATCTTGCACCGGAGAAAGCAAGGCGCCGTAATGACCCGGACGATCTGAATAAGGTTCTTTTAAGGCTGCACCCCTGGAACCAAGAGCGCCATCGCCGTAAAATTTGAAGGAACACACATTTAAACGTTCGGTTTTGAAAGGGCCATTTTTCAGATAATAATCCAGATTTTCGGGAGTATTGCTTATCATAGCATATATCCTTATTTTGAATTTTCCTTGTTTATGAAGGCTATCCATTAATTGAATTGTACTTCTGTCTATTCCGGCATCATCTACGGTGGTAAGTCCGTAACTAAAGCTTATTTTTTGAGCTGCCATCAAGGCATCAACCTGTTCCTGTAAGGATGGTTCATCCTGGGCATTGGCTATCATACCCATAGGATTGTCAATTAAAATCCCGGTGAGTTTGCCGTTTTTAACTTCTATGGCACCGCCTTGTGCAGGAGTTTTTACTGTAATCCCTGCTTTGTTCAGTGCTGCCTGGTTTGCCAAAATTGCATGACCATCAATCCTGGTTACTGCAACCGGCGTATTCGGGAATAAGATATCCAGTGTATCCTTTGTTGGAAACTCTTTCACTTCCCAATCATTTTGGTCCCATCCCCTGCCGGTGATAAAATCTAAATTGTGTAATTTTTGAAATTCCACAATTCGTGATACCACTTCTTCAAAACTTTTTGTGCCAGAGAGGTCCACTTTTTGCTGTTGTAAGCCTAAACCATAAAAATGGGCGTGGGCATCAATAAATCCCGGAAGTATGGTTTTTTCCTGCGCATCAATTTGTTCGGCAAAATTATATTTTTTCTGAAGACCTTCAGTTGTACCTATTTCTAAAAATTTCCCGTCTTTCACCACAAAAGCTTCGGCAAGACTAAAATCATCATTAACTGTATATATTTCAGCATTAAATACGAGCAAATCGGCATTGATTTTTTCAGCAGAATTACAGGAGATTAAGATACTTCCCAAAAGGAGGACAACCAATATTTTTCTCAACATATCTTTAATTTTTGATAAAAATAGAAAATGCGCCTCAAACAGGAGCGCATTTTTATTACTTTCTTAAATAAATTAACCCAAACCACTCAGCGATTCCCAAATAGAATCTCTGATACTTTCATTGGCTGCGGAAGCCAAAGCAACAGAAACTGCCAAGCCTATCATTGCATAAGAGAAATCTTTTAATATCATTCTTCCGGCCTTTTTCCGGTGCTTTTTGCCTTTTTTCTTTCTTGCGAGACTTATTGCTATTTCCCTACCTCCTATGATCCCCAGGAATACCCAGGTGGTACTCATTGGCACAGTACTTATAAAGAGTTTGTAAATAAGCAGGATTACATAAGTTAAATCTACCAGCGTTGCAGCGCGGACATCGGATATCCTGATTTTTTCACTTACAACTCTTTGAATTTTATCTCCCCGCAGGTAAAACAAAAGCCCTAAACCTAAAAATATTGTAAGTGCGAATATTGAGAATTGGAACAGGTTTAATTGCCGCGGCAGGAATACCGCAATATTTGCTCCATCCTGCATAACCCAAACAGCCCAAAGCGTTCCGCTCACAATCCATTGAATTGCCGTCCAGCTATTATGGAATTTCCTGCTTTTAAAAAACTTGCTGATGGCCTTATATGAAAGATACCATACCAAAAATGACAGTATAAATGCGAGGATATAACCTGTCCAACTCTTCCATATCACAGAGGTGATCCCGGAGGTATCGGCGCTAAATACACTTAAAATCAGAAAAGTAGTAGAAACCGGCATCCTTAGCCTGGTGAGGATCAACAGGATTAAAGGTGCTATAATTTGAAAGAAACTAAAGTTGATGGGGTGTGGATAATTTGTACTTCCATCGGCCTTTAAAAGGCGTTGATAGGTTACATCTCCATCAAAATACAAATAACTAAAGAGGACTGTTACAAGAAAAATTCCTCCTATATACAGCCATAATACCCACCATTGTTTGTTTTTATTACTCTCAATAAAAGTTCCCAGGGATTGAATACTGTCATTGGCAACCGTTGCATAAGCGGCAAAAATAAAACCGAGCCACATTGCAGCGCGGGTATTCCCCGTAAATATTCCTGCAAGTATAATTCCACCTATTATTATGGTTAGAAATGTTTTTTCCTGAACCATGAATTCAAGAATATTCAAATAAGGGCGCGACCTGTCGCTTCGTATAAATTTTTTTGCCATCTGAAAATGATATCAGTTAGAGAATGTGAAAAATTTGAATAAGCAAATTAAACATTGATTGATGCGTGCAAAATTACATTTTAAAAGTTTAAATAATGATTTTAATATTATGTTAATTTTAACCAAATGTTTCTAAATAATTATCACAACTAACTGTTTATAAGGTTTTTAAAATAATACAGGTGTTTTATTTTAAAAAAACAGATTGAGGTTCGGGATATTAAGGTGCAAATTGCAGGAAAAGTAAATCTCATTTGCAACTTCCCGGGAAGATTTAAATTTATAGTTCCGACTTTGGCGAAAACAAGATTTCCTGAATTTTTCAATATTTTTATTTAAGTATTTGCTTAAATAAGAAAGTTGTTATTATATTTGTCGTCTAAATGAAAAAATAAATTATGAAAACCCCGCAAACCTGTATCCGGATCTTAGCCGACGAAGTTCAGATCAATTCCTGCAAGGAAAAAATAAAATCCAGCGGAGATGCTTTTGCACGCTTGAGCAGCATACTGGCATTGGCCGGAAATGAAGTGAGGCTAAAAATGATGTTCCTACTTGAAGAAGAGAACGAACTTTGTCCATGCGATCTTGCCGATATTTTAGAAATGAGTATTCCTGCAGTGTCACAACATCTCAGGAAGATGAAAGATGGCAACTTGGTTGAAACCAGGAGGGACGGACAAACCATTTACTATTCCCTTAAACCTGAAAATCTCCCTCTGATCCTGCCATTTTTTAAACATATTTCGAACAATTCTACAAAAAAAAAACTTGTATGAGCACAAAATCAAATTCAGAAAAACCCGTCAAATCAAAAGGTTTATTAGGAATAGGAGTTGTTACCGCCATCGCAGCCTCATTATGTTGCATTACCCCGGTATTAGCACTTATTTCAGGAGTAGCAGGAGCTGCCTCCACCTTTTCATGGATGGAACCCATCAGGCCATATTTAATAGGAATTACAATTTTAGTTTTGGCATTTGCATGGTATCAAAAATTGAAACCCAGAACAGCAGAAGAAATCCAATGTGACTGTGAAGAAGACGACAAAAAACCATTTATGCAAACCAAAATATTTTTAGGTATTGTGACAGTATTTGCCGCTTTGATGATGACTTTTCCATATTATGGAGATATTTTTTATCCAAAGGCAGATAAACAGGTAGTAGTGGTTTCCTCCAGCAACATTCAGGAGGTTAAATTTAATGTAAGTGGAATGACATGTTCCAGTTGTGAAGAATATATTAAACACGCCGTT